>Ga0134126_10002205_pt1 | contig 24644 bp, 24 predicted proteins | sample KB31752_FD_96881 | JGI IMG/M metagenome (GOLD analysis project Ga0134126, IMG submission 96881) | Terrestrial soil microbial communities with excess Nitrogen fertilizer from Kellogg Biological Station, Michigan, USA - KB3-175-2 | ecosystem: Environmental > Terrestrial > Soil > Unclassified ... | reverse complement strand
TCGAAATTCACGAACTGCGCGACGCGAGCGCCGAAGCCCTGCGCAGGCTCAAGATCGCCCCAGGCGCCCCTTTCGTGCTGCTCGATGCCGCCGGCAAGCAGTACACCTCGCAGCAATTCGCAAGATGGCTGGGCGACCTGCGCGACCGCGGCACCCGAGATATCGTATTCGCGTGCGGCGGCGCGGAGGGCTTTCCGGCAAGCATGGCTGCGCTCGCGTCGCACAAAATTTCGCTTTCGACGCTCACCATGCCCCATGAATTTGCGCGCGTGCTGCTCGCCGAGCAAATCTATCGCGCCTTCGCCATCCTGGCCGGTCACCCCTATCCGAAATAAGCCATCGGCCGGCGCCTCACCTTGACCTCACCGGTCCGGCGGGTGCATTCGTTCCGGGAATTGGGCTCCTATTCCTCGGTTGGGTCGGAGGCGGCCTATTGCTGCCGCATGAAGATATGCCCCTGAAATATCTTAAATAGGGGTTCGAGAAACCTAATCCCCCGGCCTTCCTTACCCGCCTATGGTTTTTCATACATCAAAAACTACTTGCTTTTTCGCTTAACATATGCTACCAATTACGATGGCCGTCTTTCCGCCAGAGAGGAGGACGGCGACACCGCAGGAGCCCGGCAAGCTTGAATGGCAGATTTCTAATCTACGGTACGGGGATTAGAATTGCCTCTATCTCATTGAAAACAATCATCCGAGCGTCGTCTAATATACGGTGAACCGCCCCGCGAGATATTATGTTGCGGCGGTTCCGCTTGTGGCAGCCCCCCGGCGGAATTATCCTTCGCACGCAATCCGAACGCGCGGTACGAGCAGCCCGGCGGTAAAGCTGGGCGCAAGGAGCGGGAATTGATTCCGAGATATACGCGGCCGGAAATGGGCCGCGTCTGGAGCGACGTAAACCGTTTTCAGAAATGGCTGGACGTGGAGTTAGCCGCCGCGGAAACGCTGGCCGAGGCGGGCATAGTGCCGCGCGAGGCCGCCGCTAAATTGCGTGCCCGGGCGCGCGTAGACGCGGCGCGCATCAACGAAATCGAGGCGAAGGTCTGCCACGACGTGATCGCCTTCACGATCGCGGTGCAGGAATCCGTAGCCGATCCAGAAGCCGCGCGTTGGCTGCATTATGGGCTCACGTCGAACGACGTGGTGGATACCGCCCAGGCGCTGCTGATCCGCGAGGCCTCGCAATTGATCGAAAAGCGGCTGGACGCCTTCGCGGACGTGCTGAAGCGCCGCGCCCGGGAATTCAAGGACGCGCCCGAAATCGGCCGCACGCACGGCGTTCACGCCGAGCCGATTACGTTCGGCTTGAAGGTGGCGAACTGGTACGCGGAAAATCGGCGTGATGCGGAGCGGTTCGCGGCCGCCGCGCGGCAGATTGCGGTCGGGAAAATTTCCGGTGCCGTGGGCACCTGCACGCATCTGGGTACGGATGCGGAGCGAAGAATTTGCGAGCGGCTCGGACTTGGAGTTGCGCCGATCACGTCGCAGGTGATCGAGCGCGACCGGCACGCGCAATATTGCGCGGCGTTGGCCATCGTCGCGGCGTCGCTCGAACGCATCGCGCAGGAAATCCGCCATCTGCAGCGCACAGAGGTGCGCGAGGCCGAGGAGCCATTCGGCGGCGAACAGCGCGGCAGTTCGGCGATGCCGCACAAGCGCAATCCGGTGGGATGCGAGCAGGTATGCGGGCTGGCGCGCGTGGTGCGGGCAAATTCGATAGCCGCGATGGAAAATATCGCACTATGGCACGAGCGCGACATTTCGCACAGCTCGGTCGAGCGCGTGATTCTGCCGGATTCGACCATTCTGGTGGATTACATGCTTCACCGCATGACGGAGATCGTCACCAACATGAAAGTGTTTCCGGCCCGGATGCTCCGCAACCTGAATTCGACGCAGGGGCTGGTTTTTTCGGGGCAGCTATTGCAGGACTTGGTCGAGCACGGCGCCCCGCGCGAGGATGCCTATAAATGGGTGCAGGGCCACGCGATGGCCGCCTGGGAATCGGAGTCGAGCTTCGAGGAGCGCGTCAAGGCCGACGCGAACATCCGCAAATTCCTGGACGATGCGGCTCTCGCCCATACGTTCGATTTGCGGCGGCAATTGCGCGAGGTGGACGCAATCTTTCATAGAGTGTTCGACGGAAAATGAGGCCGCGGGCTATTGGACGCGCTGGATGTAGCGGCCCTCGGAGGTGTCCACCTTCACTTTGTCGCCGTTTCCGACAAACGGAGGAACATTGATGACCAGGCCGGTCTCGAGCTTCGCGGGCTTCATCACGGCGCTCGCCGTAGCTTTCTGGATGCTCGGCTCGGTGTCGACAACGGCAAGATCCACAGTGTCCGGCAGCAGGACGCCAATGGGCTTATCGTCGTAATACTCGATTTTCACCGGCAGGTTGGGAATCAAGTAATCCTTCGTATCGCCGACGATGTCGTTCTGCAGCGGGAGCTGCTCGTAATTCTGGGTGTTCATGAAGTGGTGGCCCTCGCCATCGCTGTAGAGATACTCGAACTCCACCTCATCCACCACGACCTTCTCAATACTCTCCTCAGCGCGGAAGCGATAATCAATCATCGAGCCGCTGCGCAGGTTGCGCATGCGCGTCTGCATCGAGCCGCGCTTATTGCCCGGCGTCCGGTGGTCCACGCTGTAGACGACGTGCAGATCTCCTTCGTGCTTGATGATCATGCCGGGGCGCAAAAGGGTAGCCTTCATTATGCCTTCTCCTGGATTCTTCGATGGAGTATCCCGCAGAGGGACGCTTCAGCCGCGAGCCGCCCTGCGGCGGCCCCGCCCGGCGCACCGGATGCCAAAGCCGAACCGTAATTATAGCGACGCACGCGAGCAGCGGTCAAACCTGATCCGGAATGGCGCCGCCGGCTTTGGAAGGATAAGTAAGCGATTCTGACCCACCCTCACGATCTACGATAGAATGACGCGATGCGAGTTCGCGTGCTGTTTTTCGGGCAATTGCGCGAGATCGTGGGCGTTTCCGAGCAAGAGGCGGAGCTTTCCGAAGGATCGCGCGCCGAGGACCTCTTCGAACGTTACGGCCGGCAATTTCCGGCGTTGGCGGCCTTCCGCCGGTCGGCCGCCGTATCCATCAACCAGGAGTACGCCGGCTGGCGCGCGGCGCTCTCGAGCGGCGATGAAGTAGCCTTTCTGCCCCCGGTAAGCGGTGGACAACAAGCGGCTACATCCGAGGGCGACATCTTCCGGCTGACGCGCGAACCGATTCGCGTCGAAGAAATCACCCAAGCCGTGAGATCGCCAGGCTGCGGCGCGCTCGCAGTCTTTGACGGTTTTGTCCGCGACAATTTCAAAGGGCGGCGTACGCTGTATCTGGAGTACGAGGCTTACGAACCCATGGCTGTCGCCAAAATGCGAGAGATCGCGGCGACAATCCATGCGCGGTTTGCCGTGAGCCGCGTGGCCATCGTTCACCGATTGGGGCGGCTCGACATTGGCGAGACGAGCGTGCTGATCGCCGTGAGCGCGCCGCACCGCGCCGCCGCGCTAGACGCCTGCCGCTACGCGATCGACACGCTGAAGCGCGCCGTGCCGATCTGGAAAAAAGAGTTCTCCGCGGATGGCGCTGTGTGGGCCGAAGGCGATAACCCTTCGCAGGAAGCCATTTCTGGCGCTGACGAATCGTAAAACAGTGCCGAAAGAGGCTCCATTATCGCCAAGACGTGATTCCAGCGGCGCCGGTGGCCTTCCCCCGGGGAATAAGATTTTTCCGCTGAGGGGCATTTCGAGCCGCACCCCGCTCTGCGCCGCATGCGCTGCGCTCGCCGCGAGCGCCCTTCTGGGAGCAGCCCTCACGGCCGCCCCCCGACGGCCGGCATCGCAGAAAAATTCGGGCGCGATTCACGTCGAGACGAACTTGGTCGAGGTTCTCGCCAGCGTCACCGACGCGAACGGGCGTCCCGTGGCGGACCTGCCGCAGGATGCATTTCACCTGAGCGAAGATGGCGTGCCGCAGAAGATCGCTCGTTTCGAGGCGCAGACGGGGCAGCCGCTGGACTTGGTTTTAATGGTGGATGCGAGCATGAGCGAAACGCAGGAGCTGAAGGCGGAATCCGAGGCCGCGGCGCGGTTCATCCGAGAGGTGGTGCGCCCGGGCGACACGCTCGCCGTCTTCGAATTCTCGGATTCGGTGGTGCGACTTTCGCCGGCCACGGACAACGTACGCCAGCTGCAAAAAGACGTAATGAAGATCTCGCCCGGCACCGGAACGTGCCTATATGACGCTGTGTTGCTCGGCTCCGATGCGTTGCGTGCGCGGCCGCAGGGGAGGCGGCGCGCGATCGTGCTCGTCACCGATGCTGGGGAAACGACGAGCGATTCGACGTTCGACCAGGCGCGGCGCGAGGCGATTTCCTCGGGCGCGCTGCTCTATTCCATCATCCTGCGCGCCGTGGAAAACGAGAACGGCCGCAATACCGCCGGTGAGCACGCGCTCGACACGATCACGGACAGCGTGGGCGGCGCGCTCTTCACGATTTTCGATTTGAAGAAGCTTGATCTCACCTTCGGCTTGATTAACCGCGAGCTACGCACGCAATATTTGCTGGGCTATTATCCGAATCCGGTTCCTCCGCCTTCGAGCGACCGCCGCGTGCAACTCGATGTGCACGGCAATTACGTGGTTCGCTACCGCAAGGAGTATTTCACCGGGCCGAATGGCTCACCCTGAGGGCGGCGCACCAGCTACAATGAAGCGATCATGAACCCATTTTTGGATGTGGCGATGGAAGCTGCCGCCGAGGCGGGCGCGATGCTGCGCGAGGCCTGCGCGCGACCGAAGAATATCGCTTATAAAGGCGAAGTGGATTTGGTCACCGAATCGGATCGTCGCTCGGAAGAATTGATTGTGCGGCGGCTGCGCAGCCGCTTTCCGGATCACGCCATCGTGGCGGAGGAGGGCGGAGGGACGGAGGCTGCGAGCGCCCGCTATTGCTGGCATGTGGACCCGCTGGACGGGACGACGAATTTTGCTCATAGCTATCCATGCTTCGCCGTTTCCATCGGGCTGGCGGAAGCGGGCGAGCCGGTGGCGGGCGTGGTGCTCAATCCGATCAGCGGCGAGCTTTTCAGCGCTGCTCGAGGCGAAGGCGCGCGATTGAACGGCCGGGAGATTCGCGTCTCCAACATTGAAAAGCTCGCCACAAGCCTGGTGGCGACCGGCTTCCCCACTCGCCAGCGAGCCAGCAGCGCCAACATTCATTATTATTGGCAGTTCACGCTGCAATCGCACGGCGTGCGGCGCGACGGCTCGGCGGCGCTGGATTTATGCTCGGTGGCGTGCGGCCGATTCGAAGGCTTTTGGGAATTCGGCTTGAATTCGTGGGACACGGCCGCCGGCATGCTGATTGTGCGCGAGGCCGGCGGGATGGTGACCGATCTTCTGGGGCAGCCGTATAGCCCCGGCGGCGAGCACGTTCTCGCAACGAACGGGCGGGTCCACGGTGAAATGCAAGCCGTGGCCGGCGACATTATGAAGCGAGCCGCGACTGCCTCGCTGAAATTTTAGGTTTCCTCCTTGATCCGCTTCAGCTCCCTGCCTTGCGTTTGCGGTGAAGCTTGATGGCCGTCGAGCGCAGGGTTTCCGGGATGTTCTTATTCAGGGTTAGCTTGGCGAGATCGGTGGCAGTGAGCCGCGGGAATAGATGCAGGCTCACGTCGAGCGGCGTCTTGGGATTGTTCACCAAGTTTCGCACCACGGTGTAGTTCTTCATGAAGATGCGCGCCAGCGAAATCGCGCGCAGCACCTCGACGCTCAGACTGGTCATCGAGGCGAAGCTTTCGACTTCGCTATCCGAGAGGCGCGGGGATTGCAGCACGCAGCGCTGCACGAGTTTATTCGGGTCGCGGATGAGCAGCATGCGCTCGGAGCGGCCGCCCTTGAGCGCGAGCGTGAGCCGCTGGACGACATTCATGTGGGTCACCTTCTGCGTCAGCGTCTCGCGCTTCACGGGATCCGGCTCGATTTCCGCGGCAGCTTCTTCGATCTCCCTGATTGCCACGGCGCCCTTCTGCATTTCGACGAGCATATCGCGCTGCTCGGGGCTGGGGTTCTGGTTCTTGCAGACGGCGATCACCAATTCAGGATCGGAAACGAAGCGCTCGAGATTATCGAGCAGCGCCTGGATGCCCGCGGTGGTGAGGAAAGAAGCGACGCGCGCGACATATGCCGTGGGGCAGGCGGGATTTTTCGCCAGCGCGTCCGCTATGCCGGGCTTATCGCCGAGATAATCGGCGCAGTAGGCGAAAAGGCGCGGATCGGCCTGGGGATTTACGAGGGCCGACGCGAAGAATACGGGGGACTGGGTAAGCAGCGCGTTCTGCGCGCGCTCGGAGACGTCCGAATCCGAGTCCATCGAGAGGATGGCGAGCAATTCCGCGCGGTCCTCCGCGGCGATGGAGATCCCGCCCGAACACAGGGCGAGCTTTTGTTCAGGGCGGGCGCGGCCGGTGCGAATGGCTTCCTTCAATTCGGCGCTAATGGGCGCCTCCCGCAGCGGGGTGCCGATGGAAGCGATTCATCACGCGCGGGCCGTAGTGGCCGATCACGAGCCAGCCGCCGATCGCGAGAAGGACGGCGAGCGCCACGATAACGATTGCTCCGACGACGACGCGCCAGTTCCCTCGCGCTGAACCTGCGGACTTCGGGGCGACGGAGTGGCCGCCGGAAAGGCGGCCCTGGCCTCGGCCCTGGATTTCCATATCGTATTCCGCGACGAGATCATCCTCGTTCATCCCCAGGAAGCGGGCTACGGAGCGAATGAATCCGCGGGTGAATGCCCCGCCGGGCAGTTCGTGCCACTGCTCGGCTTCGAGCGCGGTGAGGTAACGCGTGCTGATCCGCGTGGCCGCCGAGATTTCCTCGAGCGAAACGTCTCGCATCTCGCGTTCCCGCTTTAGATGATCGCCAAACGGTGTCGAAGGCATCCAGGACCCGAACCCAGGGAAAAATATAGGCGCGGCTTGGTGGCGTGTCAATCATCGGACACAGCGGCGCGGGGTCGGGAGTGGCGGGCACGACCGCGGGCCGAAGTGGCGGCACATAATATTCCGGCGCGTGGTTACCGTAGATTAGAACGAAATTTGTGGTGGAGGGAAAGGAGTTAAGCGCGTTTCTAATCCCCGTACCGTAGATTAGAAATCGCGGCGCAAGGCTGGCCGGGGCCCTATGGTGCATCACCTTCCTCCATTCTGGCGAAAGAATCGCCATCGTAATTGGTAGCACATGTTAAGCAGAAAAGCAAGTGTTTTAATGTATGGAAAACCATAGGGCGGGGGGCGATAGGCGGCAACGATTGACCGCGAGATGGTTCGCCGCGGGGCGGCAGGTTCGGTTCGCCATCTCGCGGACTAAGTGGTGCGGGATGGGGGGTCCGCTTCCGCGATGAAATCGGCCGCTACGGCGCGGCCCGCCCGCCCGCGCATGCTACGGCGGGCCCGGGGACGATTTCACTTACGTCATTGGGTGCGTAAACTTGATTGCAGGCGGAGAAAACGCTTCATTATAATGCGCTAGTTGCCTTGCCAATCCTGCGTGGGCGCGAAACGGGCCTGAAATCGAAATGCGAAGAGCTACCGAACAAAAGCCGTTTGAGGGAGTGGAGCGGCGCCGGAGTGTGGGCGCGGACTTCGAAGCGAGCCAACCGAATGAAGTGAACGTGTTCCACGAACTGGGGAAGGCGCTCACCTCGTCACTGCAACTCGATCAAGTGCTGCGCACGATCATGGAAAAGATCAACGAGGTTCTGCGCCCGGACACCTGGTCGCTGCTGCTGATGGACACGGATAAGAACGAGCTCTATTTCCAGATCGCGACCGGAAAAGGCGCGGACGCGCTGCGCGACGTGCGGATCAAGGTGGGGCAAGGATTGGCCGGATGGGTGGCACAGACGGGCGAAGTGGTTGTGGTGCCGGACACGACGAAGGATTCGCGCTTCTTCGCGCAGGTGGACGAAAAGACGAAGATGGAGACGCGCTCGATTGTGGCCGTCCCGGTACGTTTCCGCGAGCAATGCCTGGGCGTGATCGAGCTGATCAATTGCATCGGGTCAGAGGGCTTCAGCCATCGCGACCTGGCGCTGCTGGAGGCGCTGGCCGATTACGCGGCGATTGCGATTGAAAACGCGCGGCACGTGCAGCGCATACACGAGCTGACCATCACGGACGATTGCACGACGCTCTACAACGCGCGGCACCTGCACTTCATGCTGGATACGGAGATCTACCGCTCGCACCGCTACGCCTTCGAATTCTCGCTGATTTTTATTGACCTGGACCATTTCAAGAACATCAACGACACGCACGGGCACCTGGTCGGCTCGAAGCTGCTCTCGCAGATCGGATCGGCGATCAAGGAGAAGTGCCGGCTGATTGATCTCGCTTTTCGGTACGGGGGCGATGAATTCGTGATCCTGCTGCCGCAGACCTCGAAGGAAAATGCGCTGGGGGTAGCGCGCCGGCTGCACAAGCTGATCCGCGAGACGCCGTGGTTGAATGAAGAAGGGCTGGGCGTGAAGATCACGGCGAGCGTGGGCGTCGCTTCCTATCCCACCGATTCGCGCACCAAGGCTGAGCTTCTGCATCTGGCGGACGAGGCGATGTATCTCGTCAAGAACACGAGCCGCGATAGCGTGGCTGCCGCGGGCCTGGGGATGCTTCCGATGCAGCAGTAGGTTCCGTCAACAGATGCGAAGAACGGGTAGCGCAGCGCGCGCGGGGTTTTTTTTGGCGACGGCGGCGAGGCTAGGCCGGCCCCGGCTTCTTGGACAGGATTTCGGCGACCGAGTCCAGGATGTGCGCCCAGCCCCATTCGGTCTGGCGGCCCATCTCATCGCCGGGCACATTCGAACGCCGCAACGTGACTTCTGTTTCTTTGCCGCGTGCTTCAAACGCGACCTTCACGATTGACTCAACGCCCTTGGTCCCTTCGGCATCCACGTATCCTCTAACGCGATGCGTCTCACCCCCCCTGCGATTTGTACGCCATGAAGAGGCGCGCCTATACTGGCTCGAATGGCGGAGGATGAGGAGTGCGGAACCGGGAAGCGGCGCGGTATGCGCGATGGGCGGGGCTGGCGGCGCTGGTGGTGGCGCTGATTGCGGCGGGGACGTACATCGAGCGGTCGGTGCGGCAGGGGCGCGCGCGGCGTGCGGAGGCGGCGGTGATTCCGCCGGCCGTGGAGCAACAATCCTCGCGTTTTTCGCTGCGCAGCGGGGAAAAGGGACGGACGATTTTCGAGATTCAGGCGTCGCACGCGACGCGGTTTAAGGGGACGCAGCGGGCGGTGCTGGAAGACGTGGTGATCGCGATCCACGGGCGCGACCTGCGCCGCGACGACAGGATCGAAACGCAGCAGTGCAGCTACGATCCGCCGTCTGGCGCCGTGCGGTGCGAAGGGCCGGTGCGGATCAGCCTGCGGCCGGCGATGGCGACGACCCCGGCCAAGGGTGCGAAGGGGGGGTACGGGATAAAAGGGACAAGAGGGGCGCGGGCGGTCGCGGCGAGCGCGAAGCCGCTGGAGATCGAAACGAGCAATCTTTATTTTGACGCGAAGACGGGCGACGCTTCGACGCCTTCCGCGGTCGCGTTCAGCTTTCCGCAGGGGAAGGGGCGCGGCACGGGCGTGAACTATAGCGCGGCGACTGCGACGCTGCGCGTGGAACACGGCGTGACCTTCGACGTTGCGCCTTCGCCGCGCACGGGCGGGTTGCCGATTGGGGCGAGCGGGAGCGCGCTGGAAATGCGGCGCGATAACCGGACGATAGAACTCGACGGGCCGGCGGTGGTGCGGCAGGGCGGGCGGGAGCTGACGGCGGGGAAGATTACGGTGGAACTGGATTCCGATTTTCACGCGCGCGGGGTGCGCGCGGAGGGAAGTCCGCGGATTCGCATGGACGAGCGCGGGAAATCGCTGACTGTTTCGGCCGGCGCGTTCGAGGGGCGATTGAGCGCCGAGGGATGGATTCAGGGCATCACGGCGGAGGGCGAAGTGGCCGGGACGCGGCGGAGCGCCGGCACAACGGAGCGCCTGAGCGCGTCGCGCCTGGAGATTGCGATGGAGCCGCGCGGCAATATTGCGGAGGCGCTGACGGCGAGGGGAAGCGTGGTGGCCGCATCGAGCGGGCCGACCGGGTCGCGCACGCTGAGAACGGAAGGGTTGCGGATCGGGTTCGCGGCGCCGACGGAAGCGCCGGGGGAAGCATCGCGGGAAACGCCGAATGGCAGGACGCAGGCCGCGGAACAGGCGGCGAGCGGGATTGAATCCTCGCAGCAGATCGAGACGGCGGAGACGCTCGCGCCCGCTTCGATTGACGCATCGAGCGCGCGAAACGAGAACACGCACATTCGCGCGGACAAATTTGCGGCGCGGTTTGGGGCGTCGGGGCGGATGGAGCGCCTGCTGGGGCACGGCAACGTGGAAGTGCGGCGCGAAAACGGCAATCATCCGGCGCAGACGAGCGCGGCGCCGGAGCTGGCTGCGACGTTTGCGAGGGATGGGCAGCTTGCGTCGCTGGAGGAAAGCGGGGGCGTTCGGCTGGAACAGGGCGACAGCGTTGCGACGGGGGCTCGGCTGACGTTTAAGGAAGCGCCGGGGGCGGAAGCGGCGGGATCGGGATCGTGGGAAGCTTCGGGCACGGCAACGCTGGAGGGCGCGCCGGTGCTGAGCGACGCGGAGAGCCGCACGACGGTGGGCGACCGGGTGACGATCCAGATGGCGGGGGAAAAGGCGGAGCAGATTCGCGCTACGGGCGGCGTGATCTCGACATTTCAGCCCACGGTTCAGTCTACAGTTGGGGCGGGGGCATCGGTGAAGCTCGGCTCGGGGGCGGCGCACGTGTTTGCCGATACGCTTTCGGGCTCGCCCGCCTCGGGGCACGTGATTTATGAGGGGCATGCGCGATTGTGGCAGGGAGACGCGGTGCTGGATGCCGAGCGGATCGAAATCTGGCGGGACGAAAAGAAGATGCAGGCGATGGGCGGGGTGGCCGCCGTGTTTCCGCAGACGCCGGGGCCGCTGAATGGGCTTCCCGGGGCGAGGGCGTCGAAGGGCGCGGCGCGGGCCGCGGGGCCGGCGGTGTGGCAGGTGCGCGCGCCTTCGATGACCTATTGGGGTGAACAGGGGCGGATTCACCTGGAAGGCGGGGTCACGGCGAAATCGCAGGAGAATTCGATGGAGGCACAGACGCTGGACGTGTTCCTGACGCCGGCTGGGGCGACGAAGGCGAAATCAGGACCCGGAGCGGCTTCCCCTGGGGCGGAACAGCTTAGCCGGATCGTGGCGGATGGGGCGGTGATCGTGCGGCAAGGCGAACGGCGCGGGACGGCTGCGCGCGGCGAATACACCGCATCGGACGGGAAATTCGTGCTTTCGGGCGGGCAGCCCACGCTTGCGGACGGCGGCGGGAACACCGTGACGGGGCGTTCGTTGACCTTCTTTCTGACGGATGATACGATTTTGATTGATTCAAAAGAAGGTTCGCGCACGCTGACCAAGCACCGGGTTGAGAAATGAACCGGCATGTCGAAACTTCGAGCCGACGATCTGAGTAAGTCGTATCGCGGGCGCAGGGTCGTTGATCACGTCAGCTTGGAGATTCAACAGGGCGAAGTGGTTGGGCTGCTGGGGCCAAACGGCGCAGGCAAGACGACGACGTTCTACATCCTGGTCGGGCTGGCACGTCCGGACGCCGGCCGCGTGCGGCTGGATGACGAGGATATCACCGACCTTCCGATGTATCTTCGGGCCCGCAGCGGAATCAGCTACCTTCCCCAGGAACCTTCGGTCTTTCGGAAATTGACGGTCGAACAGAACTTGCTGGCGGTGCTCGAGACGCTGCCGCTCTCGCAGGAACAGCGGCGGGACCGAATCGAGGAGCTGCTGGCGCAGATGGGGCTCGAGGCGGTGCGGCATAGCCGCGCGCACGTGCTATCGGGCGGGGAGCGGCGTCGGCTGGAGATTGCGCGGTCGCTGGTGCTATCGCCGACGTTCATGCTGCTGGATGAACCGTTTGCCGGAATCGACCCGCTGACGGTGGAAGACATTCAGATGATTATTCAGAAGCTGCGAGAGGCGGGAATCGGCGTGTTGATTACGGATCATAACGTGAGGGATACGCTGGCGGTGACCAGCCGGGCGTATATCATCAATGACGGCAGAATCTTTCGTTCGGGGACGCCGGCCGAGCTTTCGATTGATGCGGAGGTCCGCCGCGTGTATCTCGGCGAAAGCTTTCGACTGCACTAAATTATGAATTGGCTCCAGCCCAAACTGCATCTACGTGTGGCCCAAAAGCAGATACTTACGCCTGGGCTGGTGCAGATGGTCAGCGTCCTGGCGCTGAACCGGCTGGAATTGAAGGAAATGATCAACCAGGAGATCATGGCGAATCCCGTGCTGGAGGAGCTGGCGGAGGAAGGAACGTCGGCCGAGAGTTACACGGACGAGGCGTTCCTTAAAAAAGAGACGGAGAAAGTGCCGGAAACGGAAGCGGCGAACCCGTTCGACGAATTCGATTTCGGATCGTTCTTCACGCAGTATCTGGATACTGGCGCCGAGCGGGCGGCCAGCAGCGAACACGAAGACATCGAAAAGCCCTCCTTCGAGAAATTCCTTTCGTCCACCAGCAGCCTGGCCGATTACCTGACGTGGCAGCTGAGCGTGGGAATCTGCACGGAGACGGTGCGAAAAATCGCCGAGGCGATCATCGGCAATCTGGATGAAAACGGATACCTGACGGCGACGCTCGAGGAGATCGCGGAATCGGGCGGGTATTCGGCGGACGATATGGAAGAAGCGCTGACGATGGTGCAGGAGTTCGATCCGCCGGGAGTGGCCGCGCGAAATTTGCAGGAATGCCTGCTGCTGCAGCTGAAGATCATTGATCCGCAAAATACAGTGGCGCAGCAGATCATCGCCGATCACTTGAAGCTGCTGCAGAATAATCAGCTGAAAGAAGTGGCGCGTGCGCTGAATCGGCCGGTGGAGCTGGTGAAGCGCGCGGTGGACGTGATTAAGCGGCTTGATCCGAAGCCGGGCGCGCGGTACAACAAGGCCGAGCCGCGACTGGTGGAACCGGACGTGCAGTTTCGCAAGTCCGAGGGCGAATGGCAGGTCTTCATGAACGACGACGACGTGCCGCAACTCCGGCTGAATCCGACGTATAAGCGACTGCTTTCGCGCGATGCGGCGGATCGCGACGTCCGCAATTACGTGAAGGAACGGTTCACGGCCGCGATCCAACTGATGAAAAATATCGAGCAGCGGAAGCACACGATTTTGCGCGTGTGCCAGTCTATTCTGCGCCGCCAGGGCGATTTTCTGGATTATGGTCCCGACCACCTGAGGCCGATGATGATCAAGGAAGTGGCGGAAGAGGTTGGCGTGCATCCTTCGACCGTGAGCCGCGCGGTGGCGAATAAGTACGTCCACACGCCGCGAGGGGTGCTGGAGCTGCGCAGCTTCTTTTCCGAATCGGTGAACGGGCCGCAGGGAAGCGAAATGTCGCTGCTTTCGTTGAAGCGCCGCGTGAAGCAGATGATCGAAGAGGAAAACACGGCGCATCCCCTGACCGACGAACAGATCACGAAAAAATTGAGCGAGGAAGGCATTCAGGTGACTCGCCGCACGGTGGCGAAATATCGCGAGGATTTGCGCATCCCGAGCACCCATCGGCGCCGGGTGAAAGGCTAGCGGCGCCGCCGTGACCCCCGCACACGGCAAGCCCAGGCCGCGGCAGATCGTGATCCTCACCGGCCTTTCCGGCTCCGGAAAGGGTTCGGTGCTGAAGACCTTCGAGGACCTCGGCTTTTATTGCGTGGATAACCTGCCCGTTGCGTTGATCCCGAGCTTCAGCGAGCTTTATGCGGAGAGCAACGGCGAAATCGAGCGCGCCGCGCTGCTGGTGGACGCGCGCGAAGGCGAGCAGATCGAAAATCTGCCTCGCATGTATCGCCGGCTCCGCGCGAATTATCCCGCCACGCTTGTGTTCATCGAAGCCAGCGACGAAGCGCTGCTTCGCCGCTTCAGCGAGACGCGCCGGCCGCATCCGATGGGGCGCGACTATTCGATCGCCGAGGGCATCGCCGAAGAACGCCGGCGCATGGCGGGGGTGCGGCGGCTGGCGGACGTGGTGATTGATACCACGCGGTTCAACGTGCACGAGCTGCGGCAATTCATCGTGCGGCGCTTCGAAAATCCGGGCAGCCGGCCGCTGCTCGTCTCCGTGGTGAGCTTCGGATTCCGATACGGCATTCCCGCGGACGCCGATCTTGTGTTCGACGTGCGGTTCCTGCCGAATCCGCACTTTATCCCGCGGCTGCGGCCCTTCAGCGGAAAGGACCGGCGCGTGGCGCGTTATATCCGATCATTTCCGCAGACCGGCGAATTTTTGCGGCGCATCGAAAGCCTGCTCGGCTACCTGATCCCGCTGTACATTCGCGAGGGGAAAAGCTATCTCACCGTGGCGTTTGGCTGCACGGGCGGGCGGCATCGGTCGGTCGCGCTGGCCGAAACCGTGGGGCGCTCGTTGCAGAAGCGAGGATATCCGGCGAAGGTCGTGCACCGCGATATTGACAAGGCGCCTTCGTGACGTCGCGACATTGGGCGCCCGGCGCGATGGAATTTGCGATGGAAATTTAGACGAATGGAACGCATCTCACGCATCGAGCATGGTCCGGAGCTGCGGCGCCTGCTCGGATACGTCCGCCCGTATTCCCTGCTGCTAATCGCCGGCATCCTGCTGATGGGCTTCATGGCGCTTGCCGATGGGCTGATCGCGCTTTCGATCCGGCCGGCCGTGGACGTGGTGCTCAACCCGGGAATTTCCATCAAGGAACTTAAGCTCTTCACGATTCCCTGGAATCATCACGACGTCTACCTGAACGCGTTCGTTCCGCCGCGGGTGCACTACGTGTGGTCCGTATTCGCGATCGCGCTGCTGCTGATTTTCCTCGGCAAAGGCATCGCCGAATTTTTTGGCAGCACGCTGATTCAATACGTCGGCCTCTCGGGCGTCACCGATCTGCGCAACGAGGCTTATGCCAAGGTGGTGCAGCAGCCCGTAGGCTTCCTGCAGAAAAATCCCGTGGGCCGCGTGATGTCCGCCGTGGTGACCGATATCGAGCAGACGCGGGCCGCATTTTCCGATTATCTGGCGGATTTTTTCCGCCAGGTATTCACGCTCGTCGCGTTCGTGCTCGTCCTGCTGGTGATCAATTGGAAGATGGCTCTTGGCTCGGCGATCCTGATTCCGGTGGTGGTGTGGCCGGTAAGCAAGCTCGCGCGGCGGATCCGCAAGTCCACGGAGAAGAGCCGCACACGGCTCGCTGATTTGAGCCAGATTCTCGAAGAAACTGTGAGCGGCAATCGCGTGGTGAAGGCCTTCGGGATGGAAGGCTTCGAAATTCGCAAGTTCCGCGAGGCTGCCCGGAGTCTCTTGCGCGAAAATATGCGCTGGATCCGCGCGTTCGCCGGCACCTCGCCGCTGATGGACCTGCTTGGCGCCGCCGTGATTTGCATGATCCTCTTCTACGCGCGCAATCAGATTGGGCATCACGAGATGACCCAAGGCGCGTTCTTTGCCTTCATCTATGCGCTCTTCAGCGCTTATCAGCCAGTGAAACGGCTGGGCGGGCTTTATCAATATTTTCATCAAGCCTTGGGCGTGACGGCGAAGGTCTTCACGTTCGTGGATACGCCGGAAGAAAACCTGGAAGCCCGCGACGCGCAGGTGCTGCCGCGCTTCTCGAGAGAAATTGAATTCGATGACGCGAGTTTCGCCTATGAGGGCGGGCCGCCCATCTTGAAGCGCGTGGACCTGCGAGTGCCGGCCGGGGCAGTGGTGGCGATTGTGGGCTCAAGCGGGGCGGGCAAGACGACGCTCGTCAACCTGCTGCCGCGCTTTTACACAGCCACGGCCGGCGCGCTGCGGATTGACGGCGTGGACGTGCGCGACGTGACGCTGCGCTCGCTGCGCGAGCAGATGGCCATCGTCACGCAGGAAACAATTCTCTTCAACGATAGCGTTTGGAATAATCTGTGCTACGGCCGCCCCGATATGCCGGAGGCGCAGGTGATCGCCGCCGCCCAGGCCGCGCTGGCGCACGACTTCATCGTGAAATTGCCGCAAGGCTATCACACCCTGATCGGCGACCGCGGCCAGCGCCTATCGGGCGGCCAGCGCCAGCGGCTCGCCATTGCCCGCGCGCTGCTGAAGAATGCGCCGATCCTGATCCTCGACGAGGCGACCTCCGAGCTCGACTCCGAATCCGAGATGCTGGTGCAGAGCGCCCTCAACAATCTGATGGCGGGCCGCACCGTGTTCGTAATCGCCCACCGGCTTTCCACGATTCGCCGCGCGGATGTGATCGCCGTCCTCGCCGGCGGCACAATCCGCGAGCGCGGCACGCACGAAGAGCTGCTGGCCGGCGCCGGCCTATACGCCCGGCTCTACAACATGCAATTCCGCGATGCCGAGCCCGCTTCGCGCGCAGCCGATCCTGTGTGACAATGTCCCGCGCCGGAGCACAATCCATCGCCATGACGCTGCCCCAAACCGCCGCCGGATTGAAGTCCATGACCGGATACGCGGAGGCTCGCGCGGTGGAAAATGGCTGGAGCCTGCGCATCACGATTCGCAGCGTGAATCACCGCTTCCTCGATCTGCATATCCGCGTGCCGGAGGGCTTCGAGCCTTTCGAGCCGCGCATTCGCCAGCACATCCGCGAACGCATTCGGCGCGGCCATTTGGACGTGACGCTCTATCGGGAGTTGGCGGGGGCGGCGGCCGTGGGCGTGAATCGCGAGGTCGCCGCGGCCTACCTGCAAGCCGTGAATTCATTGCGCCAGGAATTCAAAATCGAAGCAGAGCCTGATCTTGCCGCGCTGCTGCGGCTTCCGGGCGTGATTGGGGCGGCCGCGGCCCTGGGCGAAAGCCTGAGCCATCTCGAACCCGTGCTGGCGCGCTGCCTTGGGGAATCCCTGGACCGCCTGGAACAAATGCGCGCCCATGAAGCCGGCGCGCTGCGCAAGGAAATGTCCGGCCGATTGACGGAGATCTGCCGCTACGCCGCGGAAATCCAGCCACTGGCCGAACGCGCGCGCCCCGCCTTCGCGGCGCGATTGGAATCGCGCCTGCGCGATCTGCTGGGCGAATCGCCGCTCGATCCCGCTCGCCTGGCACAGGAAGCCGCGATCGCCGCGGAGCGCGCCGATGTCTCCGAGGAACTCACGCGATTGGCAAGCCACGCGCAGCAATTCGAGTCGCTGCTCGCGGGCGCCTCCGACGCCGGCAAAAAGCTCGATTTTCTGCTTCAGGAAATGCAGCGCGAGGCGAATACGCTGCTCTCGAAAACGCCGGGCAGCGACGCCGCCGGGCTGGAGATCACGCGTCTCGCGCTCGAAATCAAATCGGAGATCGAAAAATTGCGCGAGCAGGTGCAGAACATCGAATGAGCGCCCCGGAGCCGCTGGTTCTGATCGTATCCGGGCCCTCGGGTTCCGGCAAATCCACTCTGGTGCGAAAAATTCTGGAGCTGCCAGGCACCATGCTGTCTGTTTCGTGCACCACGCGCCTGCCCCGCGCGACGGAAAGCGACGGCAAGTGGTACAATTTTGTTTCCGAAGCCCAATTTCAGGAGATGGTCGAGCGCGGCGATTTCCTGGAATACGCGCAGGTGTTTGGCAAGCACTGGTACGGAACCACGAAGCGCGCGTTCCAGGAAGCACAGGCGCTCGGAAAAGACCTGGTCCTTGAAATTGATGTGCAGGGGGCGCTGCAGGTGAAGCGCAAGCTACCCGGCGCGATTGCCGTGTTCGTCCTGCCGCCTTCCCGCGCGGACCTCGAGCGCCGCATTCGCGCCCGCGGGCAGGATTCGGAGGATGAGATTTGCCGGCGGCTGGAACGCGCGCGCCAGGAAATGCTGAGTTACAGCAGCTATGATTTCGCCGTAATCAATGATGATCTCGATCGCGCCGGCCGCGAAATACAGGCGGTTGCGCTCGGCTCGCGCTGCCGCGTGGCGCGCAACGATAACCGCATTCTCGATATCTTGAAATCCTTTGGAGGCTGACGCACCATGACCGTTTCCAGGCAGGCCCCGGATAGCCAGTTCGCTTACGTGGTCGTCGTCGCGCGCCGCGCCCGCCAACTCATGATGGGCGGACGCTCTCTGGTCGAAAACCCCAGGTCGCGCAAGATCACCCGCATCGCGGAGGAAGAGCTGCAGCAGGGCATGCTCGAATTTCAATTGCCCGAGCTCTTGGATGAAGCAGAGGACGGCAAGCGGCGCAAGGCTTGACGCGCCGGATCCCATGAAAATCGCTCTCGGCGTCACCGGCGGAGTAGCGGCGTACAAGGCGGCGGAGCTCGTGCGCCGCTTGCAGCAGGAGCGCCTGGATATCCAGGTAGTGATGACGCGCGCCGCCCGCGAATTCATTACTCCCCTCACTTTCGCCGCGCTGACCGGCAAGAAAGTGATCACCGAAATGTTTGCCGCGGAAACTTCCGCGGCCGCCAACGTGGAAAGCGCCATCGAGCACATTGCCGTGGCGCAACGGATTGACCTGCTGCTCGTCGCCCCAGCCACGGCGGACGTGATCGCGAAGTTTGCCCAAGGCATCGCCGATGATTTTCTCTCCACGCTATATCTCGCCACGAAGGCGCCGGTTGCGCTCGCGCCGGCGATGAACGTGAATATGTGGGAGCATGTGGCGACGCGAGAAAATATCGCGCGGTTGCGCGAGCGCGGCGTTCACATCATCGAACCCGACGAAGGCTATCTTGCCTGCGGGATGACGGGCGCCGGCCGGCTGGCCGCCACGGAGACGATCGCTCGGCGAGCGTGCGAAATTCTGGGATTGCGCCGCGATCTGGAAGGCCTCACCGTGCTCGTCACCGCCGGCCCAACGTGCGAGGATCTCGATCCGGTGCGTTACCTGACGAATCGCTCCTCCGGAAAAATGGGCTATGCGCTGGCCGAAGCCGCCCTGCGCCGCGGGGCGCGTGCGATTCTGGTGAGCGGGCCCACGGACCTGCGCGCCCCCGAAGCGGCTGATTGGGTTCCCGTCCGCTCGACCGAGGAAATGCGCGCGGCGGTGCTCGAACGCGCTGCCGGGGCCGATATCGTGGTGATGGCCGCCGCGGTGGCGGACTATCGCCCGGTCGCGACGCACGACACGAAGTTGAAGCGCGGCGATTCGAATCACTTCACGCTCGAACTGGAACCCACTCCCGATATTCTCGCCGATCTCGGGCGCACGCCCGACCGGCGCGTCCTGGTGGGCTTTGCCGCGGAAACGGATCACGTGGCCGAAAATGCCCGCGCCAAGCTGGCGCGCAAGGGCGCGGACATGATCGTATCGAATGACGTGACGCAGCCCGGCGCCGGCTTCGACGCGGAGACGAACATCGTGACGCTCTTCGTTCGCAACGGGCGCGAGCTTTCGTTGCCGCAAATGTCCAAATTCGACGTGGCGAATCGCATTCTCGACCATGCGCTGGAAATCCGCGAGGGGAAAGCGAAAGCGCAATGAGCGGCGCCGCACCATCGCAACCGGACCAAATCTCCATCCGCCGCGCCGTTGCTGCTGACGTAGCGGCATGTGCCCCGATCTGCTTCGAAGCATTTCGCCAGATCGCGGAGCGTCACAATTTTCCGCTGGAGATACCTGTACCGGAAATACCGGCGGCGATGCTCTCCATGATGTTTTCGCATCCGGGATTTTTTTGCGTGGTCGCCGAACAAAACGGAACGATCCTGGGCAGCAATTGCCTTGATGAGCGCAGCGTGATTGCGGGAGTCGGTCCCATCACCGTCAGCCCTTCCGAACAGAATCGCTCCATTGGCCGCCGGCTGATGCGCGCCGTGATGGACCGCGCCTCCGAGCGCGGTTGCCCGGGCGTGCGCCTGGTGCAAGCGGGCTATAACACTCGCTCGCTTTCGCTCTACGCGAAGCTGGGATTTGCCGTCCGTGAGCCGCTGGCCTGCATGCTGGGCCCCGCAATCAGGCAATCCATTTCCGGGTTTCATGTGCGCCGCGCGGACATTGCAGACGTGGAAGCCTGCAGCGCGCTCGCCCGGCGCGTACACGGCCACAATCGCGAAGGCGAATTGCGCGATGCCATCGCACAGGGCAGCGCGGTGCTGGTGGAATCTCGCGGACGCATCACGGGATATGCTTCTTCGGTGGCTTTCTTCGGGCACGCCGTGGCCGAAACGAATGACGATCTAGAAGCTATTCTCGCCGCCGCGCCGGAGATTCCCCGTCCGGACATTCTGGTACCTACGCGCAACGCCAGTCTGGTTCGGTGGTGCCTTGAGCACGGATTGCGCGTCATTACCCCGATGAACTTGATGGCCTTCGGCCTGTACAATGAACCGGCGGGCGCTTTCCTGCCTTCCATTACCTTTTGAGGATGATCTTGGACCCAGCGAAGATAGAACGAGTGGAACCCTGGCTGCGTTTCGCGGACGAACTCGGGCTGGGCCCATATTTCCGCAACCGCGCTGACCGCACTGAGCAGGCATCGGGCGGCGCGGGTCAATCTGCGTTCGCGGTTAGCGAGCCGCCTGTTCCGCCGATTATAGAGGCAGCGTCCGCGAAATCATCCCAGCCTGGAAAGTCCGCAGCCGCGCCGCCTGCGATCAACAGCCCTGCGATCAATAGCAAAGTGCAGCCGGGCTCCGCGCGATCGCCGCTGCCAGCCGCGCCCGCCGCATCGGGATCGTCTCTTTTCGAAGCCTTCGCGCGAATCGAGAGCGACACTATCGAGCGCATCCGCGCCGATATCGGGCCGGATTGCAGGCGCTGCAAGCTGCACAAGGCGCGAACGAAAATCGTCTTCGGCGTGGGCAATCCGAAGGCGCAACTCGTTTTCGTCGGCGAAGGCCCGGGGCATGACGAGGACGTGCAAGGCGAGCCCTTCGTCGGCCGCGCGGGCAAGCTGCTGACGCAGATGATCGAAGCGATGAGCCTGCGCCGCGAAGATGTGTACATCTGCAACGTGGTGAAATGCCGGCCGCCGGAAAATCGCCTGCCCGAAAAGGACGAAATCGCCACCTGCTCGCCTTATCTTCTCCGCCAATTGGACGCCATTCAGCCGCGCGTGATCTGCTGCCTGGGCGCCTGTGCCGCGCAATCCTTGCTGCAGACCGCGCAAGGCATCTCGCGTTTTCGCGGCGAGTGGTTCGATTGGCGCGGATCGAAGCTGATCGCTACGTATCATCCCGCCTATTTGCTGCGAAATCCGCCGGCGAAAGCCGAGGTCTGGAAGGATCTGCAAAAAGTAATGGCTCTGCTCGGCCTCGAGCCGCGCCGCCGCTGAGTTCGATCCGCGAATGGGCATCCTTCTCGGACTGATCGCCGCGCTGTGCTGGGGCGTCTCCGACTTCGCCGCGCGATTTGCGGCGCGCCGCGTGGGCGCTTACCGCGCGCTCTTCATCATGCAGGCGGTCGGATTCCTGCTGCTCACCGGCTTTCTCGAATCGGCTGGCGGAATCACCCGCAGCGTCGCTCCCGGGGCGCGCCCGTGGCTTCTTGCGGGCGCCATCGGCGTGCTGAATGTTTTTGCTTCGCTCGCGCTTTATCGCTCCTTCGCGATCGGCACGATGAGCATCGTCGCGCCCATTTCATCGAGCTATCCGGCGATTACCGTCGCGCTTTCCATTCTGAGCGGGGAGCGCCTACAAGCCTTCCGCGCCGCTGGACTCGGCGCCACGTTCATCGGCGTGATTCTCGCTGCGATGTCCTTCGCGCCGCGATCGCACGCTTCGGGCGATTCGGCGGCTGGCGTGCCAGCAGCGCATCTCTCGAGCGGCGTGGGTTTGGCGATTGTTTCGGCGTGCGGCTTCGGCGTGATGTTCTGGTTTTTGGGATTTCACGTCATGCCGCTCATGGGGAGCGCAGTTTCGGTATGGGTTCTGCGTCTGACGGGCTTCGGCGTGCTCGCTTTGGCGGCTTGGCCCGCGCGGCAAAGCGTGCGCCTGCCGCGCGGCTCGGTGTGGTGGATTCTTCTGCTGATCGGCGTGGCCGATACGAGCGCCTTCGTCGCGAATAATGCCGGCCTTCAGCTTGGCTCGGTGTCCGTGGTCAGCGTGCTCGCGTCGCTCTATGGCGCCGTCACGGTGCTTCTCTCTTGGATCTTCTTGCGCGAACGCCTGGGGCGCTCTCAGTGGCTCGGAATTGCCCTCATCTTTGCGGGCGTCGTGCTCGTCAGCATTTAGCTGCCGCGAAATCGCGGCTACGGAAATCCCGCAGGAGAGTTGCCGCATCAAACTATAGTCCGGCCAGAACGGTGACCTTGCTTCCCAGCGTGCGCGTGACGCGAAAGGCCGAATCTGTCGTCATCGCGGCACGAAATCCTTAAAATCTCTCCGAGGAGGAGATCCTGATGCTGCGCAAAGTGGCACTACTGTTGGGGCTGTGCTTGGCGTTCTCGGTTGCGGCAAACGCGCAATTGCTCGGCGGCGACCAGGTGGAGGTTTTTGGCGGCTATTCCTACATGCGGCTGCGCACCTCACCCGGCGCCAACATGAATGGCTGGGAGCTCTCCGGAAATTACAAGTTCATGAACTGGATTGGAGGCGTGGTGGATCTGGACGGGACGTACGGTTCGGGCGCCTCGGTGCACAGCTTTCTTTTCGGGCCGCAGATATCGTTTCCCGCGCGGATTTCTCCGTTCGCGCACGTGCTCTTTGGCGGCGCGCATTTCAGCTCGGGGCCGGTGCATGACACGTCGTTTGCCGTCGGGGTCGGCGTAGGCATTGATGCGCGCATCGTCCCGGGCATCGCTTGGCGCGTGATCGAGGGCGATTACGTGCCCACGCACTTCTTCGGGCAAACGCAAAATAACGGCCGGCTGGCGACGGGCATCGTTCTTCGCTTCTGAGTTGCCTTCGGCACCGCACGCAACGCGATTTCGTTGGCGGGGCGATCTCATCAGCAGATCGCCCTCGCGATTTCCATCCTGCCTATTCCAGCGTGAAAGTCACGGTGATGTACGTTTCCACTTCGACCGGCTCGCCGCTCAGCAGCGTGGGCTTGTAGCGCCATTGGCGGACGGCGTCCATCGCGCCTCGGCTAATGCGCGCGGGCCTGCTCGAATGAGGCGGGGTCGGCAGAGGCATTCCGCGCCCGTGGCGCGGCGGGTTCCCGCGGCGATTCGCAGCGATCAGGCGGCGCGTTCGAAGATGCCGGCGGCGCCCATGCCGCCGCCGATGCACATGGTGACCATGCCGTAGCGGGCGTTGCGGCGCGCGAGTTCGCGCAGGATGGTGGCGGTGAGTTTCGCTCCGGTGCATCCGAGCGGATGGCCGAGGGCGACGGCGCCGCCATTCACATTCACCCGGGCGGGATCGAGGCCCGCAACTTTGATCACGCTTAGGGCCTGCGCGGCAAAGGCTTCGTTCAGCTCGATCACGTCGATTTGATCGAGCGTGAGTCCGGCAAGCCGCAGCGCCTTCGGGATAGCGAAGACGGGGCCGATGCCCATTTCCTCGGGGGGGCAGCCCGCGGTGGCAAAGGCGACGAAGCGCGCCAGCGGCTTCAGGCCCAGGGCGCGCGCGCGCTCGTCGCTCATCACCACCGCGGCCGCCGCGCCGTCGCTCATCTGCGAGCTATTGCCCGCGGTGACGGTGCCGCGCGCGTGGAATACAGGCTTGAGCTTCGCGAGCGCCTCGAGCGAGGTATCGGCGCGCGGACCTTCGTCTGTGTCAAACGTGACTTCGACGGTCTTTGGACGCATGCCGTTCGATGAACCATTCGCAGTTGCTTCGAGCGCGGTGTAGCTGATCTTCACCGGGGCAATCTCGTCCTTGAACTTGTCTTCGCGGATTGCGGCGAGCGCCTTTTGGTGGCTCGCGAGCGAAAACCGATCGGCTTGCTCGCGCGTGATCGAATGCTTGCGCGCCAGATTTTCCGCGGTGAGACCCATGCTCAGGTACGTATCCGGCGCATGGTCCATCAGCCATGGGTTCGGCGCGACCTTGTTGCCGCCCATTGGGACCATGCTCATGGACTCGGTGCCGCCGGCGATGATGACTTCTCCCTGGCCGGCCATGATGCGCTGTGCGGCGAGGGCGATGGCTTGCAGGCCGGAGGAGCAAAAGCGATTGATCGTCATCGCGGAGCTTTCGACCGGTAAGCCGGCGCGCAGAGAGGCGATCCGCGCTACGTTGGCGCCTTGCTCGGCTTCGGGGATGGCGCAGCCGAGGATCACGTCCTCGACTTCCTTGGGATCGAGGCCCTTGGCGCGGGACAGCGCTTCCTGAATGACGATGGCCGCGAGGTCATCGGGGCGCGTGGAGCGCAGCGTGCCCTTCGGGGCCTTGCCGACGGCGGTTCGCACCGAACTGACGATCACTGCTTCGCGCATTTCGCTCCTCCTTGCCCCCAGGATAAGGGAGGGCACAAGCCAAGGTAATTGGATGCCAGAGCGGGGCGAAAGGCAAGCATCGGAAAGTGTGGTTTACCGTATATTAGAACGGGATTTGCGGTGCAGGCAAAGGGGTTAAGGCCATTTCTAATCCCCGTACCGTAGATTAGAAATTCGCGGCCGCCAGGGTTTAGGGGCAAATAACCGGTGGGCCGGCCGCCTGACTGCGCTTCC
>Ga0134126_10002203_pt1 | contig 24651 bp, 18 predicted proteins | sample KB31752_FD_96881 | JGI IMG/M metagenome (GOLD analysis project Ga0134126, IMG submission 96881) | Terrestrial soil microbial communities with excess Nitrogen fertilizer from Kellogg Biological Station, Michigan, USA - KB3-175-2 | ecosystem: Environmental > Terrestrial > Soil > Unclassified ... | reverse complement strand
TGGAAAGGGAGGGACTCGAACCTCGGCGCGGCCAGTAAAATCAATAAGTTACTGATCGAAAACGGTGTCGAATCCCCTGCCATCCCCCCGCGTCCCCGGATTTGCCGGTAGATTTGCCAGTGGCCCCACCGGCAGTCGGCCTGAGCCGAGTGGACGTGGTAGACTGCGTAGTAACTCATCTACACGTGGTGGTGATCATCATGCCGTTGAACATCCGAAGCGAGGAAACGGAAGAGCTCGCGAGTACGCTCGCCAAGCTGACCGGGGAGACCAAAACCGAGGCGGTCACCCAAGCCCTTCGGGAACGGCTGCAGCGGATCCGTCGGGCGCGCGCGCGGAGACGACTCGCTGACGAGCTCGACGAAATCGCCCTGCACTGCTCAGCCCTGCTGGTGCGCGATCCGCGCACGGCCGACGAGATCATGGGGTACGACGAGCACGGACTTCCGCGCTGATGGTGCTGGATACCTCGGCCATCCTGGCGATCCTTCAGGATGAGCCCGAGCGGCGGAAATTCAATGAGGCCATCGAAGCAGCCGAGACCCGCTCGCTGTCCACCGCTTCGTTTGTTGAATGTTCGATGATCCTCGAGTCGCGCTATGGCGCGGATGGCGTTCGAGACCTCGACCTTTTCCTCGCCAAAGCTCAGGTCTCCCTGGTACCCGTAGACGAAGAACAAGCCGATCTCGCGCGCCGGGTCTTTCGGAAGTACGGCAAAGGTCGCCACCCGGCCGGTCTCAACTTCGGGGACTGCTTCTCCTACGCATTAGCACAAGCACTGAACGAGCCGCTCCTGTTCAAAGGAAACGACTTCGCTCAAACAGACATTGAATGTGACCCCGCCAGTAGTGGAGGGTCGTAATCTGGGCTGTACCGGCGCGGAAAAACACCGGGCTCCCCGTTGAGCTGCACGCACGCGGCACGGTTCTGTAGGTCAGAAGCTCGCACGAACCCTAAACGGAGCTACGTCCTTGGATGCCGGCTCTGCACGAATGACAAGAATGGGCCAAGCTCGTCTGCTACGCCAGCAGTCGCCGCATACGCCTGCAACTCGAATACGTAACCCGCCAATAGATCCGCGACGAGAATCTCCAAACTCCCACGGCTCGCCCGCAACGAATGGACCAAGGTCGACCAGGTCCCGTGGAGATCCTGGATCGATCCCGCACAAATCCGGCTGCAAACTGCTTTACGGTTGTCTGAGAGTGTGAATTGATGAATTGGTCGGGCTCAAGGCCGTAGAAGGCGCGAATAGCCTCGAGCACCCGCGTCGTGCTGCCGGATGAACTTTCTGAGTGCAGCAGCACCTCCATGGGTGTCTCCAACTTAGAGACCAAGAAGCAAGCAAATTCAATAAGTACTGATCGATAACGGGCTCGAATCCCCGCAAGCCCCCCATCGTCCCCGGATTTGCCAGTGACACGGCTCAGCAGATTCCGCCGCAACACCTGGCGGTATTCTCCGGCTCTTGACGGGCGCGCTAGGCGTGGCGGATTGAACCATTCTCAGGCTCCGCCGCTCAGTACGCTGAACGGTGTACTCGCTCCTCGCCGCCACTAATCGAAGAACCGCATCACTTTCGCGTGCTCGACCGTGTCGTCACCAAAGATCTCCGAGAGTCGTCGGCGGGAAGCTCCGATCAGTCCATGCGCAAACACGTCCTCCAGGTCGTATCCGTACACCGTCAGGGCGGCCTGGGGAAGGTCGGGTGAACGAAACACCGTCGCCGCGTCGCTCCCGTCAGGCCCGATGACAAACAGTCGCAATCCCCGCTCGTAGACCGCTTTCGCAATCGCCCGATTAATGTGGTGATCCCGAAAACCGTACCCAATGATCATCAGGCGCGCGTTGTCGTGGCGCAAAGCGTGCGAGAACTCCCGGGCGTACCAGGCGAGAATAGGGTGCTCCGCGATCGCCTCTTCCTTCCCCCCGCCCATGACCAGTACCTCCGAGCCCTCCTCCGTCACCCAGTTCGACGACCCGTGAAGCTTGTAGATGGGTTGAATTCCTGGTCGCACCCTGAAATCGACTTCCGGCAGCGGGCGCCAAGTATTGTGAAACCATCTCAGGTGCTCTGGGGCCGCCCGTCCCCTTACCAACTGCAAGCCCGGCGGCTCTTGCCCCGACCACTGACGGTAATCCTTGCCGCTGGAAAAGTTACATCCGAGGTAATGAGCCTCTAGCAGCAGATCCTGATTTAGGGTGAAGATTGCATCAAACTGCGACAAAAAGTAGGTCACAGTTGTCGGGATGTTCGGGGGCGGGAAGTCGAATCGCTTGGCTGAAAAGACGGTGTTCATCGCCGCAAACATCGAGGTGATCCCACGCTGAAACTTCTCCAGAGGCTCGCCGAATTCAACCCGACTCCGGTTGAACTCGGATTGCAGCTCGCTGAGTGCGACCTCGAACCCCTGCACGCGGTTACGCCATAGCAGACCGCGCAGGTATGGGTCTCCTCCGATCTCGGGGCACCCGAGCAAATACTCGAAGACCTCGGAGCCGAGGAAGCCACCCCAGTTCCGGCTGAACCCGGCACCGAGCAACAGCAAACGCAGCGTCGATTGATTGTCACTCATAAGCGCCTTCGGTAGTGCTCATGCAGCAATAGTGCGCCCCTGTAATTTACTGGATTTACCGTGGACGCCTCCCGTTCTGCTCTCCATACCCCCCGATGTCCCTCAATGGCACTGCCGCTCCTGCGGCTGCAATCGCTGACACAATCGCACGGTCCGCCGAAAGAACGGCGCCCTCTATGCCATCTCAAGCGGCGATCCTACGGTACGGGCAGCCATCCCGCTGGGCTCAACTTCGGAGACTGCTCCTTCCGGCGAGTGCTGCATAGCAATTCGAATATGAATCTGCCGGTCCACGCCGGGTCATCACGTGTGGTTGTTGTCCGTTCGCTCAGACGCAATCTGGTCGTCGTCATCAAACCGGACGAACTCTCCAATAAACTGTAGTACGTCCTTCCCGACGAGACAGGGGAGTTGCGTTTTGTGGGCGCCGAATTCAAAACCCTCATGAGGTCCAAAGACGCGCCCAGTAGAGAACTGAAGTAACTTCAGATTCAGCCTAGCTACCGTGCCATTGACTACCGACATGTGATCCATGCTCTGCGTCGCAAGCCTATGGCGCTGTTGAACCTGGTGAATCGCGATCAACTCTTTCCGCGGGACGCCTACCGTCTCACCTTCGAACACCTTCGCGAGCGGCTGGGCGATCGACCCGCCTGCAAGCTCACCGTCGAGCTGTTGAGTCTGGCGCATGAGCGGGCTTGTGAGGCACAGCTGGCTACCGTGCTCACTGAGCTGCTGACGCGTCGGGAAATCCCGGATATGCAGGGGCTACGAGCGATGTTTTGCACCGGACCCGGGCGAGCTTGCCGGAGGTATGCGTGCGCCTCGCACCCCTGAGCGTCTACGAGAGCCTGGCTGAGGATCCCGGTAGGCGCATCGGCCGGCCGCAGTTGCGCGAGGTGAATGTGTTCGAGCAAGGTGACCATATTAGCAGTGCTCAAAGTCAAGCTGAGTGCAGCCGACAAAACGGAAGGCTCGCCCGTTACCTTACCTGGGATGGGAAGAAGGTAACGGCGGGGGGGGGGGGAACACGATTGCGATTGCTGACATCAGTACTCTATGGCAGTCTTAGAAAGTAACACGGCTGGAACAAGAAGATGAATATCAGGGGGACAGTCAAGGATTACATTAGGGCACGACCGGCTCTCTACGACATGCTCAAGTCGGCCAAGCGACGTCTGAATGTCGAGTCCGACCCAACTTACGACTGGTTCGACCAGTTCTCGAAGTCGCACCCTCAGCTCAGATTCATTCAAATCGGAGCAGCCGACGGCTTGAGAAATGACCCGATTCGGGAGTTTGTGATCCGAGACCGTTGGCAAGGAGTGCTAATTGAACCTCTCCCAGATGTCTTCGAGCTTCTCAAGAAGAACTATGGCAACAGGGAGGGACTGCGCTTCCTAAACGTTGCCGTCTCTACAGCATCAGACCCGCTGTCGTTTTGGACATTCAAGCCTGATTTTCTTCAGACGCTGGATACTGAAGAGCGGCTCGACTATCTCCGCAAGGCATCCTTCGATAAAGCGCACGTCATGAAATTCTTAGGCTCGGTGCCGCAAAGCGTCTTACGTGAGATCAAGGTCCCTTGCGTCACGCTTTCTACAGTTGTCGAGCAAAACATGCCGGATGGGATCGATCTGTTAGTGATCGACGCGGAAGGCCACGAGCCACAGATCCTCCGGGGCATCGATTTTGATGCTGTCAGACCTAAGGCCATCTTCTTCGAGTCGCATCACATTTCGACGCGAGACATGGCGGAGATTACAGCAGCACTGGACTCCGCCGGCTACCGAATTGAACAAGTCAAGGGCGATTCCGCAGCAATGTTACGCTCATAGCTTCCGACTTGACGGGAAGATACATCCGGCCTTGTCGAAGTTGATCACCGGTTACCCACGTCCGGCATCCTTGTCGCGCGCGACCGCCAAACACTGACCGGGCGACTCCGTTATTGCCCTGGCGAGACATCCGTCTCATTCCTTTCATCGCCCTCACGCCAGCGCCGCGCTTCAACTTGAAGATGCAGCTGCCCAAACAGTACCTCGGGAAATTGACCCGGTCGTAGCGCTCGCAGGACGGCCCACTCTGCGAAAGCTCGCTTGGATGCCAGGTTCCGAGTTTCAGCTTGCGCCTTGTCGCGATCCATCTGGGCATGCTGTACGTTATCCAAGTCAGTGCGACCTGCGCGATACAAGGATTCAGTTAAGGTGAGAACCTGCTGTGACTCGCCAAGACTGGCCCTTGCTGCAACATAAGAGGCATCAGCCTCCCTCCGGGCGCTCAGTGCACCCTGAAGCTTCGATTGCACATCGAGATGCGCTTGGTCGTAACCGGCTTGAGCCTTCCGTAGTTCGGCTCTCGCCTTATCTACCGCTGCTACCTCGGTAGCGACCGGAAACAAAGGCTGCTCAAAGCCCAGATTGAGCCGATAGTCGCTGGGACCGATGTGGTGGTTGGCCGCCCCGAAACTGTCCGGAGACTGTCCCAGGTAGTCCTTGCGAGCTGAAAAGGTAATGCTGGGCCCGAAGGCTCGTTTTGCCTGTTGGAATTTCGCCGTGGCCGCAGCGACTTTCTCCTTGGCCTCGACTACCGCCGGCGTAGTGTCCACCATTTCGTCGAGCGCATTGGGATCACTCCCATCTATCACGGGCATCGGCAATGGCTGCGCGGCCGCCAGGCGCCGCAGGGCGGAAAATGCGGATACCTACTGCCGCGGCCAACGCGGCAGACTTCTCCGTCACAGTGCGGCACGCTCTGTTGAATGTCTCCTCACCTTCCAATTCGGCGGTGCGCGCCTGGCCGATGGCGAGCGTCGTACCATTCCCGTTTCGATACCGCTCTTGTGTGCGCGCATGGATTTCTTTCAGGAGCACCGCCACGCCTAAGGCACTGGTCGCGTCAACTTGCGCTTCGTAAAGATCGTCGTAGGCCTGCAATACCCCCGACAAGGTATCCGCCAGCTGACTGTCCAAGCCCGAAGCCGCAGCACGTACCTCGGCCTTTGCACCACGCAGTCCCGCAATGTCCCGACCGCTGTTCATCACATTCCAGGTCAGACTGAGAGAACCGTATCCGGATCGAGTTTGCGGCCCCCCCAACACATTATTCCCGATGACAATGACCGGACCGCCGCCGTTGGCGGGGACGTACTTCTCATCCATCAAAAGCAGAGACGCACTGGGCAGAAACGGGGCGACAGCGGCTCTTACATCCGAGCGCGATTCCACTACGTCCTGTTGAGCGACGATTAACTGCGGCTGACTGACCAATGAATGTTTGACGGCCTCGGCAAGCTCGAGCGGCTTGGTGTCTTCCGGGTCTGCGCACACTGTCTCGGAAACCTGCTGGTTTTCCGGCGTGACCGGTCGTTCCGCCGCAAGAATCGTCGTAGTGATACTAAACGCCAACAGCAGTGTCACTGGTGCCCGCAACATTCTGATTTCGCCCCGAAACAATAGATTCACTCTCACCCGAGACTTGTTCAGTAGCATTCGCCGGATTAAAACCTGAATAGCCTGCGGCGAATGCCGCGTGCGGCGGGTAATCGGAGTGCTTCAATCGTTTCTACAAACGTTGTGCTCACACGCCGCTCCGTCGGGTCCTATACGCCGCGCTCATGCGCGGACGTTGGATGAACGAAATGCCGGCAGGCCCCGAGGACGCCGGTGCAAGGTGGTAAACGACCGTGAGGACGCTATCGTCGTGCCCTCACAAACGCCGCCGACGGGCAGCAATCTCGGCAGCTCCCCGAGATCGCTACCCATGTCACTGCAGCACGATCCGACTCATTCGCTCCACCATTCCCTGCCGGCCACGAACTCGCAACCGCGCTCGCCCGTTATCCCCGCACGTCAGTGCCCTGCCAAGAACGACTGAAATGCCGGGCTCACCACGGGATTGAAGAAGCTCGGATCTGGCGATGTGTTGGTGAGCTCTCCGTCGTTCTGCAGTCCGATGAAGCCGCTGTCGGTCACCGTGCCCGTCAGCGTCCCTGTGGCATTGGACGACCAGGTCAGGCTGGTAGCACCGGTGGACCCGTCGTACTGCCGTGTACCGTGATCGCCGCTGCTATCGGTGTAGGTTTCTGTAAACGAGATTCCGCTGCTACCTGGTGAGCCGCCGCTAGCGTACTGGTAGGTGTCGGTCCAATTCGACCCGTTACTGTTATTGTAGCTCGTCTCGTATTCCCGCGTGGAGGCGTTCCACCAATAGTTGCCCTGGCTTCCGTCAGATTTTTCCCAATCGTCCGTGTAGGAACCGTCTGCGGTGGGGGCATAGGTATTTTCACTCAACAGAGTGTCGTTGCTGTCGTAGGCCGATACCGTCGTGGAGACGGCACCGCTTGTCGAGGTGTGTATCAGAGTCCGAGTGAATGACCCATCCGCGCTGTAGTTGAAGGTGAAATTATCCGTCGAGCTATCCGCATTCATGTCGTTCTGGGTCAGCAGTCGACCTTGTGTGTCGAACGTGTACGATTGCGTCGAGCCGTCCGGATTCAGCACGCTCTGCGCGGTCTCATTCCCGCTGGGGTCCCAGGACCACACGGACGTGGTCGGATTGCCGCCTCCCGCTGGGGTGTCCACTTCAGTCTTGATCCGAGACCCATCCGCGCTGTAGCTGAGCGCGATGTTCGCCTTCGATCCATCCGCATTCGTGTCGCTTTCAGTTAGCAACCGACCTTGCGCGTCGTAGGTATAATCCTGAGTCGAGCCGTCCGGATTCGTTATGTTCGTGGCAGTTTCATTATTGTTAGCGTCGTAGGACGTCACTGTCGTAGACGAGGCACCGCCTCCTGCCGGAACATCTACTTCCGTTACGACACGTGACCCATCAGCGCCGTAGCTGATGGTGAGATTCACCTCTGAGCCATCCGTGTTCGTTCCGTCCTCAGTCACCATACGACCTTGGGAGTCAAAGGTGTAATCTCGCGTCGAGCCATCCGGATTCGTTACATCCGCCGCAGTTTCATTATTGCTGGCGTCGTAATACGTCACTGTCGTAGACGAGGTTCCGCCACCTGCAGGAATGTCGACTTCCGTTACGACACGCGACCCATCGGCGCCATAGCTGATGGTGAGATTCACCTCCGAGCCATCTGTGTTCGTTCCGTCCTCGGTCGCCATTCGACCTTGCGAGTCGAAGGTGTAATCTCGCGTCGAACCGTCCGGATCGGCCTCGTTCCGACTTGTCACATTACCTTGGGCATTTAGGTTCACCACAACGGTGGTCACGCCGCCGCTTGCATCTGTGATGACCTGAGACTCAACCGAGCTTCCGTCGCCGGCATAGGTAAAAGTATCCTGCTCCGTCGTCCCGTCCGCATTCACGACGAAACGGCGCAAAAGCTGTGAACTGCTGTTGTAGACCTCCGCGGAATAGGAGGCGCTGCCTCCGGGCGAGATCGCGTAATCTGTGTTTGTCCCGTCGGGATTGCTCACATCCTGCTCGCTCGTGGCCTGTACCTGACCCAACAGCTGCGCAAAGCTCAGGTTTGTTTCGCCGTCAAAATGGAACTGCTGGATCGGTATGGACGCTAGCGGATCGGTTGGGTCAAAGCCGTTGATGGTAACGCTATCACCCGAAGAGCCGACCGCCACCACAAGCGCACCACCCGGAGCAAATGTCAGTGTGATATCGCCCGGAGCGATCCCCGCACCGAACTGCAGCACGTTGGCGCTCGTCGCCGAATTGGCCACCGTCTCCTTGATCGTCTCAGCGCCACTGCCCGTGTCATATTGGAAGGTGTCCGCTCCCGAGGAGCCGCTCAGCGTATCTCCGGCATAGCCACCAATGAGCGTGTCGGGACCTGCATCTGATCCATCGACCTCCTGGTTTGCTCCGCTAGCCTCAAAGACGTCCGCCCCATCATCGGGTGCCACGATCTGAAATGACAGCTTGTAAAAGGTGGACTGATATCCGTTGATAGGGTCGACCCAAAGTGTCGCGGTGTCGCCTATCGATCCGGTCGATACATACTGCAGTTGCGTAAGTTGATCCGCCGAAACAATGAAGCCCTGGCCCTCCGAGTAGGTCTTACCATTCAGCACGAAATACCCACCGGGATCTGCGCCATTGTAAGACGCGTCAATGGCATATTCGGTGGTTGGCGTACCGCTCGGGGCTGAAGAACTTATAAAATCGGCGAATGACTCCGAACTACCGGCAACCACGGACTGCTTCAGCTGTGTGAGAGTCGGGCTGTAGCTGCTATCTACGGCAACGAGCGGGGGAGCTTTCTCTAACAAGGCATCTCGTGAGAGCACTTCTCCATCACCGAATTGAAATTGTGTAATGCCAATTCCGTCCAGAGTGTTGTCAAATGGGATCGATACCGTCGAGTTCCCATAAGACAACTGCAGGACCTCTTCCTGTTCCCCTCCGGATGCAACGACCCGTGGATCTGTGAAGAGGTTATAGGTCAGATTTCCCGGAGTAGTCCATTGAGGGAGCACCAACGTACTTGGGCCGACCGAGTTCTTGTCGATTGATCCGCCGCCTTGGATCTGCACCCAGGTGGTCGAGCCCGCATCCATTGGGACATACACAGTGCTGCCTGATTGCGCAACAATAGTATCGACACCGACGCCGGCGGCAATCGTATCCGCACCGCCTGTGCCCCACGTCCAGTCATTCACCCCATTTGCCATTTGAACGAAAGCACCCGGAGGCTCAGCGGCAGCAGGGAAGCTGATAGCATTGGTCACCAGGCCCAAATTGACGAAATTATTTGACCCATCGCCCTTCTCGTCGATCGTTCCGATGTTTTGGTAAAGCAACCAATAACCTGCGAAAACACTTCCCACGGTGACCGGCTGTAGGGCGCTGCTACCGAGTACGGTGGTGTTATCTCCCATAACGCTAATGTTGTAGTCAGTATACGTCTTGACCGGAGGTGAGGGGCCTGACACCGTTTCGGTAATCGTCGTCGTTCCGGTCTGTACAACCTCTGAGTGCCCCGGCACAACCAGGTTATAACCGACCACTTGGCCATTGTTATAGACCGGCGAGAGGCTGGAGCTTGAGTTCCCGCCGAGGTCCTGGAACACGGTGTTGCTGGTTGCGTCCGCAGGAATGTACGCCGACGAGGTCGGTGTGGTTACCACTGTATAGACAGGCTCGACGAACGTCAGGGTGGTCGTGAAGCCCGGCGGCCCCGCTCTATCGACCTCTGACGGTTGAATTGAGACTGACTGACCGCTCGAGACCGACAGGTTCTGCACAACGAGCTTATCCTGTGAGCCTCCGCCTAGCGGCGTGTTGATCGTGGGAAGGCTGATAAAACTACCCAACCCTTTTATACGCGCCAGATACCCATATAGAGTGGCCGCAGCGGTCCCACGCAGGTTGGCTATTTCGCTGGTATACGCCTGCGCGGCCGGATCAAGTCCGCCCTCAGCATCCCCTCCACCAGATGAATGCTGCGCATTCACCCACTGCGAGAGAAGCTGACTATTACCAGCGCTGTCGCTCAGCGCCCAAACTTGGGACGCCAGCGCAGTGTCGTAGTTTCTCAGCACGGTATTGGTACTTCCGTCGAGCGACTTAAGAATCAGATTCCCATCGGAATCCAGCGTGGCCGTGAAATCCGACGCGCTCATTCCGTCTGGCAACTCGATGGTTTCAATTCCAGGGGCTGTACCGGCGTAAATCGTGGTGGTACCACCTTGCGTCAACCGATACAAATTCGATCCCACTCCCCCCTGGATTTCAGTCCAACCGCTGCCGGCAACCAGAGTGTCATTGCCACCGGAGCCATAGATCGTGTCACTGCCGGTACCGCCAACCAGCTCATCATCACTGGCGAGTCCATATAGCCCCTGGTTCCCGGAGCCTGCAAGAATCACGTCCGATGCCTTGACCCCAACCAGCGTGTCATCTCCGTCCCCCCCGGTGAGTGTGGTGGCGGTATCTCCATTCAGCACAAGATTGCCGCTCGCACCGGCCAAGGTGGAATCGGACACCTGACTGGTCGCCATAAGTTGTGCGAGGCTCTCTGTCGTGCCGTTCGAGAACCGAACGGTGGATTGCGAATCGACTGGAAACCCAAACGCACTCAACCCCTCGCCAACGGTGTCGTCGATCGTGACGACCGTATTTCCGTCGGCGACCCTAAACGCCAGGTCGCCCAAATCATCCACGACCGAGCCGATGGTAATGTCGGACGCCGCTATGCCCGTCCCAAAATCGATCTCATTGCTTCCGGACGACAGGATGACATCGGTCGAAGTACCAGGGTCGATCTGGAATATTGTATTGCCTGTACCTCCCCAGAGGATCTCGCTGGCTCCCTCGGCAACCAGGGTATCGCTTCCCGAACCGCCGTGAACCACCTCATTGGCCCCTGCTGCGGTGATCGAGTCACCTCCACTTCCTGCGTAAACTGCGCCCTGGTTTCCCGCGGCGACGATGGTGTCATGGCCCGCGCCGCCTGAGATCATTGCGCCGGTGCCGGCCACGAAGATCAAGTCCCCACTCGCACCAGCTGTAACGGTCTCGTTGGTCCCCCAGGCGGATATCGTGTCCTTGCCCGCGCCGGCGGTAATTGACTCGCTCCCACCGGTATTGAACAGGAGATTGCCGTTCGTGCCGCTCAAGACTTCATCATCCGCGTTGCCAGCCGCACTCGCTTGCTGGATAAGCTCGGCAAGGCTGCCGCTGTTCGCGCCGCCGAAATTGACGGCCGATACCGTTGTTCCGGTCAGCGCCCCATCAACCGTAACGGCTCCGCCGTAATTATCATCGCCAAGAACTAGTGCGGAAGAACCATCCGCATTTAGCTGGGCCGCCGCTGATATGTCCCCCGCGTTGGAGCCGCTCGAGAACTCGAGCGTGTCGCTTCCACCCGCATTCGCGATTTCCACCTCACCGTCGGAGTCGCTCAGGACGAACGTGTTGTTACCGCTTCCTGATAGATAGTCGGTCCCGGAGCCGGCAATCAGGGTGTCGTTGCCGATGCCGTACAAGTCGTTATCACCATCCCCGGCATACAGTATGTCACTGCCGCTCAGTGAGTCTCGCAAGATGCCGTAACCGGCCCCCCCGTACAACGTCGCCACGCCGCTGCCCGCAGAAATCAGATTGGCAGCGGACTGCGTGCCACCGTCCCCGGCATACAGCACGTTAGTGCCGCTGCCACCGAAGATCTGAGTGACCCCATTACCACCGTAGACCGTCGTGTCACCATCGCCTACCACGACGGTGGTCGCTGCCTGCGCATCGCCTCCATCGCCTGCATAGATCACGTTGCTCCCGGAGCCGCCGGTGATGTAATCGAGGCCGTCTCCACCATAGATGGTGGTGTTGCCCGAACCAGCAGCAACATAGGTAGGGTCATCCGCCGTACCGCCGTTACCAGCGTAGAGCAGGTTCGTTCCACTGCCGCCGGTGAGTTGGTCTACGCCGTCGCCACCATAAATCGTCGTTGTGCCGGTTCCGGCCCAAATCGTGTCATCGCCGTAGCCAGCGATCAGCGCGTCGATTCCGGAACCGCCGTTGATCGAAGTACTACCCGACCCACCGACGATGTACTCGTTCCCCGATCCAGCCAGGATTGTGTCAGTCCCGGCGCCACCGAGCAGTGTGTCGTTGCCGCCCGAGCCGTAGATCAGGGCGTTTCCGGAGCCGGCTAGTACATAGTTGTAACCGGTCCCGGCAGTCGACCACTGGCCATCGCTGTTGCCTGCGAAAATCGTGTCCACCCCGGCGCCACCTATGATGGTATTGTCGCCGCCGTCTCCCGCGATATAGCTCTTACCGTCACCCGCCGTGATGTAATCGCTCCCTCCGCCGCCGTGGACGGACTCGGTGCCTTTACCGCCAATGATCGTGTCGGATCCCATACCGCCGAACACGGTCGAGTTGCCGGTCCCTAGCTCTACGTCGTTATTACCGTTGGATAGGAGGATGACGTCATTGCCGCTGCCTCCGAAAATCGTCGAATTGTATGCCCACGCAGGGTTGTTGTTCCCGTCTACGGTGCCTTGATATCCCGCTGGAATACTGTCGTTGTAGTCGCCGATGACGGTGAGGCCGGTGTAATTGACCGCCCCTTGTGAGTAGGAAGCACTCCAGCTCTCACCGGCAGGCAACTCAGCCAGAAAGCCATCTTGCCCAATGTTTTGGGCGTAGTCTTCGTTAACACCTGTCAAACCACCGGATATCGTTTCATTGCCAGGGCCAGCCACGACTACGTCGTTATTGGCATCGGCGAAAATCAGATCATTACCCTCACCGCCCACGATCGTCGCAGCAACACCCGCGGCGATCAGGTCCCCCTGCTTGCCGGTCGCCAGGCCTGAATTGGCATTCGCAATGGCGGTATTCAGATCAACCGCCGAATCGGCGTAGACGCGCACAGCAGCAGGCGGGGGATTGGAGCCTGGCCCTGAAGACAAGCCAGGCAAGTGAATAATGTCGCTGCCCCCGTCGCCCGAAATCACATCCGTGCCGCCATCCACGGTGGACGTCGAGCTGTAGGATCCGAATGTGGCAAAGATCGAGTCGTTACCGGTACCGCCGGAAATACTTGCGTTGATCGCATTCTGTATGTCGATGTAGTCATTTCCCGAACCCACAGCGCCGACCGCTGCTCCCGTCGAGGAGTTTCCGTAGAGCTCGTAGCTCATACCCCCGGAGGTCACTTCGGCGCCCTCGTCATACAACGAGCCGGAAGCGGGATGTGTAAATGGATTATCGGTTGGCTCGGTGTAGTTCTGCGTCAGTGCGCCACCTGAGATTGTTTCACTCGAGTCAGCCGGGTCCGGCAACGTCGCGCTCAGCTGCAGCGACGTATTCGTTCCGGCATCTACTGTATTCACTAGCGAAAATGACGCGCTGGTTTGGCCCGCCGCAATCGTGACGGAGAACGTCCCGTCACTGTTCAGCGATTTGAGACCTGTGCTTGTGTCCAATTCGAAATCTGATGCCGGCGCGCCCGCCACTTTTAGAGTAGCAGTTTGTGCGGCGTCTCTCGGCGCATCGACCGAAACCGTGTACGTTTGGGTACTACCCGCCACGAAGTCTGGGCCCGCGCTCGACTGCTGGGTGGCTTGCGAAAGATAGGGTCCCGAGTTAGTTCCCGCGGACAATTTCAAGTTTTCTTGGAGGAAAATACCAAGAAAGCCATTTGCCGACTCGGCGGCGCTCAGGTCGAAATCCTTGATCAGGATATTCGCACTGCTACCCCAGTCCGTGGAATCGGTGATCTTCAGGGTACCGTTCTGGCTATATTCGTACTCAAGATTGCCGGCTTTCCAATGATACGGGCCCTGCTGGGTATCGGGCTGCGCCTTCTGTGTGGCTGAGCCACCAATCTGAGTGTCATTGACGAGAACGCCGCCCTGACCAGACACATTGCCGTCTGAGAATGGCCGAATCGTGACAGCGCCAGTGGAAGTGGACGAGAACTGCTCTACGTTGAACCAATCCACGCCGCTGCGACCGTTTAGCGTAAAACTGCCCGATCCAGCATCCACATAAAGCAAGTTCTCTGCAGGGTTGTCGCCACTAGCCGGCGCAGAGAAGATGTATGTGCCCCGCTTGATCGTGTTCGGGCTTGGGTTCTGGGTGCTCGCCGTAGCGGCGGTTTCAGAACCATCAAGCGTCAGTGTCCCGCTTCCGTTGAGGAACTTGCCATCCGGGGTGTCCATGTTGCTAAAGGTAATCGGGACGTTCACGCCGTGGAACGTCCAGCCGCTGTTTGAATCGCCGGACACCGTAATGGGCGACGAAAGAAACGACACAGCGTTGTAGACGTAGTTTACGTGGATCGTTGAGGACTTATAGGCGTAACCGAGGACCCACTGATCCAGCCACATCTGCTTGTAGACCAGGTTCGTATTGAGAGATGTACGTGCTCCGTCTATGACTGGCCCGAGGTTACCCGCTGTTAATACCCCGTTTGTACCAGAATCAGACGTACCCACGACAGCCTGGTAATACGGCGTCGCGATCAAGTCGGTCCACTGTTGAATGCTCGCCGCAGTCTTTTGAGTGATGCTGCCATTGCTTTTCGCATCACCGGCCAGCACATTACCCTCGCGGACCGAATCCGCGTTCCTGGTGTAAAGACTCGTATTGTCCTGCAATTGCAAGGCAACAATGTACTCGGCTGCGTTTGCTGCACTCTCGCTTCGTTCACCAATCAGGACCGACGCACTAGGATTGACGGCATCCGTGACGTAATTCGATCCTGGGTCAGTCCCAACGCCATACGGCAGAACATCATGACCCAACTCGTGAGCCACGGCCTCGGCGAGCTGTGCCCAGGTGAGCGCCAGAGTTATGCTGTTTGACGTTGGGAGCGACGCGGAATTGATGCGGATCGTGTTTCCGTCGGTCGCGATGCCGGGATCTGCGGTGACAATGATGTTGCCACCGAACGACTGCAGCAAACTCAGCAAAAGGGGCGAACCGGGAAAGCTCTTAGGGTCGCTCGGGTCGCCGTTAACCTCCTTCGCAAATGCCGCGTTGAGGACATCGGACCCGAGTTCTACGGTGGTGTTCCCAATCAATACCGCCATTATCGGTTCTCCAAGGTATCGTGTTGCATGTCGCGCATTGCTATTGCCATCACCACATCACTGTCACCGATCTGCCTCTCGCCATTCTGCTTGAAGTAAAACACGGTTTCGATGCGAGAGTCCTCGAGCCCAGCCTGCCGCCCTATTTGATACTTGACGCTACCCTTGTACGTGGGCGCGTAGTTATTTCCATCCACATCGATCTCTCGATCAACGTACAGTTGTTGCTCGGGACCCAGTACGCTCCTGATATCCCTCAGTGTCATGAGCGGACCTGGGCCCATCTCAATATTCAGGAAGCCGTTAGCCGCAACGTACCGACTTACTGAGCCGCTTGTCGCTTTGTACTCGCCGGTCGTGCAGTTACTGTCAAGTTTTATCGAAACCCTCGGAAAGATCTCGCTGACGATGTGGGCCGCGATTCCGCTAGACAGCTTGCCCAAGTAGGCGTCAGGTTTGACCACAGTTACTTTAGATGCGTTAAAGAACTTTCCGAGAGTCGCTTTAGTGTAGAAAGACGATTGCAAGAGCAGACCCTGTTCCGACGCAATCTTTAGGGCGCGGAGAAACTCCGGGACATTCCGAGGAGAGTCGAACATCGACTGGATCTTCGATGCCGTATAGCCGCCTGCCGGGTGAAGCCGCTGCACGCAGGACTTCCATTGCCTCACTCCGCCGCCCTTAAATTCCGGTGGCACGAGGCTAGGTTTCTGCGTCTTGGAGGAGTTGGCGGTCGATGGGAGATCGATACGGTCTTGCATATCGTGCATCTCCACTTTCCTCACCACATCACTGTCCTCGATCGAGCTCACCCCATTTGCTTTCAAGTAGAACCTGGTTTGGATGCGAGAGTCCTCAATGCCAGCCCGATGCACATTCTGGTACGTGACGTCGCCTTTGTCGGTGGTCGTGTAAGGGGGCAAATCCGGATCTCCCCGATCCGGGTACAGGTGATCCTCGCGGCCGAGCGCACTCCGGATGTCTCTCAACGTGATGAGCGGGCCCGGGCCCATCAAGATGCTCAGAAAGCCATCAGTGGATACGTAGCGAATGGCAGAACCGTCATTGGCTTGGTATTTTCGCACCCTGCAGACACTTGCAAGTGTTATGGAGAGCTTTGGAGGAATATCGACATCGAGGCGAGCCTCAATCCCGCTCGATAGCTTGTCCATTGAGGCGTTCGAGTCAGTAAATGTCACTTTCGTGCCGTTGAAGAACTTGAGGAGGGTCGCCTCGTCGTAGAATGCAGACTGAAGGAGCAGGCCCCGATCCGCCGCAACCTTCAGGTTGCGCAGAAACTCCGTGATATTCTGCGGAGACGCAACCATTGCCTGGATGTCAGCGGCCGCATAGCTGCCCTTCGGATGAAGCAGCTGCTCACAAGTCTTCCAATCCGCAACGCCCTGTTCCTTTTCGTGCGGCGGCGAAGTAGTTGAGTTCTGTGACCGATAGGAACTGGCGACCGCCGGAACGTCGGGGCCTTGTCCCCGAACGCTATGGCATCCACTCAGCACAGCGCACTGTGCGAACAGAACCGCACGCAGAATACTGTTCATCAACGCCCTCATCGCACTGTCATCCCCTCATCCACATACTTCACCACCGGCGACAAGAAGAAGTCGATTACCCGCCGCCGATCCGTGGTGATATCAGCCTGCACCGTCATTCCCGACACCACCGGCCGAGGCTCGCCGTCTACAACGAAATGAGAGTTCTCAGTCCGTATATGCACCTTGTAGACGTATCCGGTATTCGGGCTGATGAAGTTAGGGTCTCGAGAGGGATCTGATGACGGTGCGCCTCCGCCGGCGCCGGAACGAACATCAGTGTCGCGGGCAGCGGCGCTCTTGTCCTCGGCATCGGGACTGATTTCAATGAGTGTGCCTTGGAGGACGCCGTAGCGCTGGAAGGGGAAGGTGTCGACCTTCACCTCGACCGGCTGGCCGACTTTGAGGTACCCGATGTCTTCGTTCGAGACGGTCGCTTCGACTATCAACGGGGTGCCGTCGGGGACGATGGTGATGAGCGACTGGGCGGGGGTCACGACTTGACCTACGGTGGTGGCATTGACCTTCTGCACTACGCCGTTTACGGGGGCGCGGAGCCATTTCAACTCATAGAGAGTCCTCGCCTTATCGAAGTCGCCCTTGAGCGCCGGTTCGTCGGTAACTCGCTTGTCGAGGTCCTGGTAAATATCTGCCACTCGATCGCGCTCCACTTCATCCAGGGCGCGTTCGGCGCCGGCCACTGCGGCCTGTACTTGGCCAACGGTCTCTTCCTGAGCGGCGAGGTCGTTGCGGTTCTGCGCGAGCTCTTCTTTTAGCTGCAGGTAGTCCACACGGGCGATGGCGCCGGTGTCGACCAGCGAGCGCGCGCTAGCTTCACGTTCGGCGGCGATCGCCGTTGTCTCTTCATATTTCTTGAGGGTTGCTTGGGCGGCTGCCAGCGCGGACGTCTTTTCCTCGACAGTCGCTTTTGCCGCGGCGAGCTTTGCGGCATGCGCCTGGATGCGTGCTTTGCGCATATGCTCTTCCAACGCCACGCGCGCGGCGGGTTGGCCAGTCGTCGCGTAGTGCGCGTTGCTGTTAGCGAGCTCGGCGGTCAATCGTGCCTGCTCGAGCTTGTTGAAGCCAAATTTGTCCGCGTTCGCCGCGAGTTCGGCGGCATTGAGGGTGGGATCGAGCTCGAGCAGCAGATCGCCTGCGTGTACCCGCTGACCCTCTTTGACGTGGATCGCCTTGACCATCGAGGATTCGAGCGGCTGCACTTCCTTGACACGGCCATCCGGGATGAACTTTCCGGGGGCCGTTGCCACGATGGAAATCTTGCCTATCGTCGCCCAAACAAGGAGAGAGATCGTCAGAATCACGATGCTCCACAGAACCCAACGTTTTAGCGGCGACGGAGGCGTCTCTTGGATCTCGAGCAACGGCGGCAGGAACTCGCGCTCCTGCGGCGTCAGCTTACGATCCCCTCCTGACTTGATCACCCGTAGCTTCTGAGGAGGATCGCCACGCTGGCCGCTGGGCGTCGACCCGCCATCCTCCAGCGCTCGCTCAGGCGACGGCATGCGCGACGCCTCCTAGCTGTTGCGAGAACAAGTGGTGGTAGCTACCCGGCCGTGACATCAGCTCGTTGTGACTGCCCTGTTCCACCAGCTGTCCCTTGTCCAACACCAGTATGGTGTCTGCCTGTCGGATCGTCGATAGGCGATGCGCGATAATGAAAACCGTGCGTCCTTTGCAGATGCGCCCCAGGTTGTCCTGGATGATCCGCTCGGACTCGTAATCCAGCGCGCTGGTCGCCTCATCGAAAATCAGAATTCGTGGGTTGGCCATCAGCGCGCGGGCGATGGCAATGCGCTGTCGCTGTCCGCCCGAGAGGGCCGTGCCACGCTCACCGACGGGCGTGTCATAAGCCTCAAGCAGCTCGAGAATGAAGTCGTGGGCGCCGGCGAGCTTCGCCATCTCGACGATCTGCGCCATCGGGGCGCCGGGCATGTGGATGGCGATGTTGTCGCGAATCGTGCCGTTGAACAGGAAGTTCTCCTGCAGCACGACGCCCACTTGCCGGCGCAACCACATCGGATCGGCTTGTTGCAGATCGATGCCGTCGATGAGAATCCGACCGGATTCCGGGACGTAGAGGCGCTGGAGCAATTTCGCGAGGGTGCTCTTACCCGAGCCGCTGCGCCCAACGATGCCAACGGTGGTACCGGGTGCAATCGTGCAAGAAAAGTTGCGCAGAATTTCCGGACCGTCAAATTGATACCTGAAGCGGACACTCTCGAGGCGAACCGCACCTTGAATTCCCGGCAGGCTCATCTTGCCGGGGCTCAGCGCCGGTTCGGCTTTGGTGTTGAGCAGGTCGCCGAGTCGCTCGACAGAGATGCCGACTTGCTGGAAGTCCTGCCAAAGCTGTACGACGCGGAGAATCGGGGAGATCACACGACCCGAGAGCATCTGAAACGCGATGAGCTGTCCGACGGTCAGACTACCGCGCATAACGAGATACGCTCCGACCCATAGAATGGACAACGTCGAGAGCTTCTGGATGATCTGCCCGAGGGCGCCGGCGATGCCGGAAAGATGGGTGGCACGGAAGGCCGCAGTGACGTAGCGAGCGAGTTGCTCCTCCCAACGGCGATAGAAGATCGGCTCGAGCGCCATTGCTTTGACCGTCTGCACTCCGGTGACAGACTCCACCAGGTAGGACTGGCTTTCCGCCCCACGGTCGAACTTTTCCTCCAGCCGCCGCCGCATCAACGGCCGGATCACGACCGAGAGAACGACGAACAGCGGAATACACGCAAGCGTCACACATGTGAGGACGCCGCTGTATAGAAACATAACAGCGACGAACAAGACGGTGAACACCAGATCGAGGATCACGTTGATCGAGGATCCGGTGATGAACTGGCGGATGTTCTCCAGCTCTCGCACCCGCGCGACCGTGTCTCCCACGCGACGCAACTCGAAGTAACGCAGCGGAATGTGGAGTAGGTGTCGAAAGAGACGGGCTCCTAGCGCCACATCGATACGGTTCGAGGTGTGCGCCATCAGATGCGTCTTCAAAACCGTGAGAATGGCCTCGAAGACGATCATAATGAGCATGCCCGCCGCCAGCACGTGCAAGGTCGAGATGCTCTTGTGCATCAAGACCTTATCAATGATGACCTGGGTAAACAGCGGGGTTGCGAGGCTAAAAAGTTGAATAACAAATGAGGCGGCGAGGATCTCACCGAGTATCTTCCGGTATTTCCAGATCGCCGGCACGAACCATGAAAGGCCGAACGGCCGGTTCGGGCTGTCAAATCGCAGCCGCGACTTGATCAGCAGCAGCTTTCCCGACCAGATCGCCTCGAACTGCTCGCGGATCAATCGCTGCGGACGCTGTTGACGTGGGTCGCCGGCGAGCACGTGACCATCCGCATCCAGTCGCAACAATACGACGTACGCGCCATCCCTCAGTTGCGCGATCACCGGCATGGTGTTGTTCGCCAAGCGCTTCCAGTTGGAATGGGCCGTCTTCGCCTTGAGGCCGAGTTCCTTCGCGGCCAGCAATAGCTGCGGCTCGCTTAGCTCCACTGTGGGATCAAAACCCAACGCGCGTGCCAGTTGCTGCGGATCCGCCACGCGTTGATGATGACCCGCGACGACACACAGCGAAATGAGCCCGGACGACCATGGCGGCCGCCTGTTGTCAAAAACTTCCCCGTGCTGGGGCGCTTCTGCTAGAGAGACGCGATCTGGGAAGGGCGCCTTGCGACCAGAAGGCGATTCCCGTACAGCACTTCCGTAGTTGTCCGAATCATGTGTTTCCTGGGCTCGAGAGTCATCACTCATTCCATCCCATTCCTTCCTATTCTGATCTAACGTGCCTCGCTGGCACTTTCGTCTTATGCCGACTGACTTTACAGAACGGCCCGCAGCCTCGCAAATCTGTTTGCTTCGAAGGGGCAACCTACACAGCACATCATAGATCCCAAGCGAGTCAAATGATGTTCACATTACACAACAAAGACGCTGCCCTGTTGCATCGGCAAGCAGCGGAGTCATAATGGCCACGCGTGCTGCCTCGGGGGAAGCCGCGTGCCGTCGGCCAGCACGCCGTCGTAACAAGGACTTGCGGCACGCGCGACGACGATGAAAGTTCTTTTCGTACATCAAAACTTTCCGGGTCAATACCTACACGTGGCCAGGCACTTGGGCGCCGACAGGGGGAACCAAATCGTATGTGTTGCGCAGCGCAGCGACGCTAACCTGCCCGGCATCAAGAAGATCGTCTACAAACCCAAGCGAGCCCCCTCCCCTCATACCCACCACTACATCCGTGATACGGAAGCGGGGGTTCTCAACGCCCAACAGGTGGCGCGCGCCGCACTATCGTTGCGAGACGCCGGGTTCGTTCCAGACGTCATGCTGGGTCACAATGGATGGGGAGAGATCTGGTATCTAAAAGACGTCTTCCCGAAAACGCCTCTCATCGGCTACTTCGAGTTCTTCTACCGCACCGAGGGCGCCGACGTCGACTTCGAACCCGCAGTGGCCGAGAAATTCGATACCGCCCCGAGAATTCGCACCAAAAATCTCGGCAATCACCTCGGGTTGGAGGCAGTAGATTTTGGTCAATGTCCGACGCGTTGGCAGCAATCGCTGTATCCCGAACGTTATCACCCTATGCTGCGCGTGGTTCACGAGGGCGTTGATACGCGCACTGTCGCACCAAACCCCAGGGCAAGATTGCGATTGCCCAAGAGTGGCCTCGAACTGTCGGCCACTGACGAGGTGCTTACCTACGTTGCCCGTAACTTAGAGCCCTATCGTGGATTCGTGAGCTTCATGAAGAGTCTGCCTCGGATCCTGACGCGTCGCCCGAACGCGCATGTGATCATCGTCGGAGGCGATGACGTGAGTTATGGTGCCCGCCTGCCGGCGGGAAAGTCATACAGGCAACAAATGCTGGACACGCTTGGCGACTCCCTCGACCTCACGCGGGTGCACTTTCTCGGCAAAGTCTCCTATCCCGATTTTCTGACGATACTGCAGATTTCTCGCGCGCACATCTATCTGACGTATCCGTTCGTACTGTCGTGGTCCATGCTTGAGGCGATGTCAGCCGGCTGCCTCGTCATCGGCTCGAAGACCCCTCCCGTCGAGGAAGTTATCCAGCATCAGAGCAACGGACTGTTGGTTGACTTCTTCGATAGCGAAGTCATTGCCTCCACTGCGGTCGACGCTCTGTCAGATCCAAGCGCGTATCGGGCCGTACGCCAGCGAGCCAGGCGTACGATCATCGACACTTACGACCTGCGCACGCTGGCGCTTCCCGCACAATTGCGCCTATTGAAGGAAGCGGTCGCGCCCAATGGGCCCTATTTGTGGAGGCGAAAGACAGGTGCAGATCTTTGATGTTTTGTGCAGAACGCAGCCGGCTGCCGGGCCCTTTTTTCGGACACATACGCGCCCGCAGGCGCACGGAGTACCCAAAGGCTAGCCGCGACATCCCGCACAATTTGCGCATGCTCCAGGCAATCGATGCCCTTTACGTCCCAGTATACGTACTCCCCTTTAGTGGCGCACCCGACACAACATAGGGTGGCAGTGAGGACGAACATGGCACTAATTGTAGAGCGCTTCACCGAACCAGCCTCCGCAGTTCGGCAGGCTTCACAGCGATGATCGTAGACGACGTGATTCGAGCATGGCTTGCGCATCGCTAGGTTCCTGTTGCGTGTCGATTGCGCGCTCACTTCTGCTGCCGGAGAAATTGCGCCGAGTCGAGTACAAATTCCTTCCAAGGCGTATCCATTGTAGGCGCTCCGAGCGCCGGATCGCTGCCCCGCGGGGGATACACTTGGCATGTCGAGTTATCGATCAAAGGCGGCGACGTTCGGTAGAGCCACCACGCGACGCCGTACGTCATCACAACTCTGTATCGAGGCCCGTTTTGCACACCAACCTTAACCGTGACGCACGACTTTGTTGACACGAGCCACGTGACCCCCTTCGGACCTTCACGCCATGTCACCTGACAACCGGCGCCTTTTATGGGCTCTGCATTTAAGTCGCAAATCTTGTCCACTGAATAGTCTGCCCCGTGCCCCACTCCCACGACGCCGATGGGGCCCTCGATGATTTGCTCATCATCGGATCCATGCTCCCAGCTTTCTGGTGGTGGCAACTTTCCGGCTCTCAGATGGGGGATGGTCGGGCGCAGCGAGGGGCTGCAGGATTTCCTCGTTGAGGACCGGCCGATTTCCCCAGTTGAGGACCACCTGATGGGGTCACTGGCGGAGCCGAAGGCGACGAGTCTTACGCTTCCTTCTTCTTGCTGGCAAGTTTCCGGGCTTTGACGCCCCTGTAGCTCTCGCCGGTGATCTCGATTTTCAGGGCGGCATGCTGGAGGCGGTCCCGGATTGCATCGGCGATTACCGGATCCGGAATGACCTCGGACCAGTGCTCAAGGGGTAACTGCGTTGTGAACACGGTTGACTTACCATGCGAACGCTCCTCCAGAATTTCACACAGATCCTGGGCCTCGGTGGAGGAAAGCTTCCGCATCCCCATGTCGTCCAAGATCAATAAATCCGGCTTTGCGATTTTTTCACGGTATCTGAGGTAGGTTCCACTGGATCTGGCCAATGCAACATTCTCCAGCCATGTTGTAACGGTCATGTATAACACTGACTTTCCGCACGCACATGCATGCAGACCAACAGCTTGTGCAAAGAACGTCTTCCCAACACCGGTTTGACCGATAAAGAGAACAGGCCGGCCGTCGTTCAGCCACTGCAGGCTGTACAGGTCTTTGATCTGCGCCTTGGTGATCGAGCGGCTGGCCGTGAAGTCGATGTCCTCGAACGCCGCTCGTAGAGCGAACTTTGCAACCTTGATCCGGTTTCCGGTCTTTCGCTCCTGACGATAATCGGACTCGGCTTGCAACAGCGTATCGATAAACTCCGAGTGTCCGGTTTGATCACGGGTCGCATTGTTGAGTGCCTGATCAAAGGCAGCGAGCATGCCGAGCAGTTTCATCTCGGCCATCAGATTCTTGGCGACTGCAATACTCATAATTTCAACTTCTCCTGTAGTAGGGTGGACGCGACAGCGGCGTTCCTGTCGGTGGGCTGATCAGCGCCGCCGACGTAACGCAGCATGGGGTTTCCGGGACGGCGCACGATTTCTCGGTCACCACTCGGAGTTCGAGCTTGTTTGCGCGCTTGGGCGAGCAGCGCTTGGAAGTACGGCACGCGGAACTTGTTGTAGCGGCGCATGGTGGCAATGGCGGCGGCGATCCTCTTGCCGGCGAGCTCGTGGCCGGCCGAGTTGATCTCCTTCGAACAGCTGCGCAGGAAGCCCTGGCAGCGACGCAGATTCCCAAAGATATCCGCATTGAACAGATCCACGAATAGCGCATTCAGATCTGGGTGGATGAAGCGGGACTGCGAGAGCAATTTCTGCGGTGTAGCCTCGTAGTACGCGTGGGAAGCCGGCGGAAAGTGCTCATCGATGAACACGCGCTTTCCATTGCGATGGCGGCTGCGTGGATGGATCGCCAGACGCTCGAGATTCAGGAAGATCTCGACCTGACTCTCGGTGATCTTGATGCGCAGTTTCTTGTGCCGGTGGATGTGGGGCGCACTGTAGTAGTCGCCCTCGATATACACATAACAGTCGGGATGGAGTGTGGCATCCTTCCAGTCGCCGTACTCGAGATCACCGATGGGCAGTGGCTTGAGCGCTGCCCTCTCGATCATCTCAAAGCGCTCGCGGCGTGAGACACCAAAGCGTGAATGGCGACGTGTGTTGATCCGCTCGTTGCATTCGGTGAGTGCTTGATTGATATGCGCCAGGCAAGTGAAGCGCGTGTTACGATATCGGAAGCGCACATAGCGCATCAGCAGCTTTACCAACCCTTCTGCGATCGCTTTGTCCCTGGGCTTCCTGACACGTGTTGGAAATACGCAGGTGCCTGAATGGGTAGCAAAGTCGCGGTATGCAGCGTTGACCTCCGCCTCATATCGGTCCGGATGTGTGACCCCCGAGCGAAGG
>Ga0134126_10002202_pt1 | contig 24654 bp, 23 predicted proteins | sample KB31752_FD_96881 | JGI IMG/M metagenome (GOLD analysis project Ga0134126, IMG submission 96881) | Terrestrial soil microbial communities with excess Nitrogen fertilizer from Kellogg Biological Station, Michigan, USA - KB3-175-2 | ecosystem: Environmental > Terrestrial > Soil > Unclassified ... | reverse complement strand
GGGCGCGGAGCCGACGCCACCGCCGCATCGGGAAATCTAATTGTCGCTGACGACACAGAAGGAGGTCGTCCCATCGGGAAATCCAGTTGTCGCTGAAAGGGAAAAACAATCGTCGCTTGACAAAGGGCTGAGCGTCGATGTGCAGTTTCTCCGAAGACTGCCTATTCCCACCGTGCCAGATAGCGTCCGTGCCGAGATATCAGAGCTTGCCCGTCAATTGGTCGAGCTATCATCGTCGTCTGCTACGGATAAATCACTCGGTCCTCATGAACTTTCGCTGGATCGCCTCGTCAATCAGGCTTTTGGACTTTCAGACGGTGACATAAAAGTACTTCGGTCAAGCCTCCCACCTCGTGATCCTGTGCAGCCGTTTGAAAGCCAAGTTTCGCAAGCAGCTGGATTGCGACCACCCATCACGCCTGCCCAATACGACATGCTCAAGGCGATGGCATGCGTGGCCGCCTTCGTGCAGGCCTGGAAGAAACGAGTGGAGACTGGCGTCCTGGAAACGGGGTTGGTGCTCATGGTGAACGACGCCCTTCGCCAGGCATACCTTACTAATACGGCTCTTCCTGGGAGGCAGGTAGGACGCCGCCACCCGAAACTTCTCGACTGGATGCCGCTGGCGGTCGATCAGTTGCTCAGCAGGAACGCGATCCAGATCGACCCGAATTCGCCGGAAGGCTTGCCCTTCTACCTGGCCGGCTCGTCGCCGTTCGATCTCTCGAACCTGGGAGCCTACGTGCAGAAGGCCCAAGAAGCCGTGAAGGTAATTAAGCAAATCGGAGAGCAGAAGGCTCGCACCGAGGTAGAAGAGAACGTCGATGACCCAACGCAACTTATTCCCGTCTGAACCGGAGGCGGCCGTGTTCCCTGGCGAGCCGCCAATCTGGATTCAGCGTCTGGTGATTCTGCCAGCCCGCCGCACCGGTGTGGACTGGATCCGCAATATCGAGTTCCGTCGCGGCCTGAACGTCATCAACACCAAGGCAACGCAGGACACCGAATCGACCGCCTTCGGCCACAACGTTGGCAAGACGCTGCTTGTCCGGATGATCCGGTACGCTCTCGGCGATGAGCAGTATGCGAGCCAGCGGATTCGCAGCCGGATCAGAGAGAAGATCGCAGAGGGCACCGTACTGGCAATCGTCCGGATCAAAGGATCAACGTGGTGCGTGGCCCGGTCGCTGATTCACCCACGCCAATCCTATTGCCTGCAAAGCGACAACTGGCAAGACTTGCTCGCGGAACCGGGCACTCTCCGTCCCTTTGCCGACTTTCAATCGGCACTTGACCAGCTTCTGCCTTCCGACTTTTCATCGGTTCGTGTCGCCAGAGGTCGCCGGAATCCGGCTTGGACCGACCTTCTCGGCTGGTTGATCCGGGATCAGCACTGCCGTTATACCAGCCACAACACCTGGCGTTTCCAGGAAGATGACTCAGATCCTGACGTGCTTCTGGACTCCGAAGCCAATCTGATCGTCCGCGTGGCGATGAGGGTTTTTGACCGAAAAGAGTACGAGCTTACCGACCAGTTGGAACAGCTTCGTGCTCAACTTCGCCAGCATCAGAACGAACTTACCCACATTCGGCAGGAGCGTGAGCGAACAGCCCAGCTCATGACCGAAGAAGCAGGAATCTCACCCGATCTTGCGGAGGGTGATCTCGGCCAGGCCGCCATCCGAGAGCAAATCGAGCAAAAACGGACGACGTTTCAGGAGCAACTCGGACGCCTGCAAGAGGCGACTGCTCTGGAAGAGGCCGAGCAGCAATTGATCAACCGACGAGCCGAACGCGACCGGATCGGCGGCCGCATTGAACAGCTTCAGCGGGACTTGCAGCGAGCCCGAGACGCATTGGCTCTCGCTCAAGTACCGGACAACGAGGAGGCCCTGGCACAACGACGCAGAGAACTCAGTTGCGGCCTTGAAGGTTGCCTTCATCTCACCGCGACCTCGCTTCCCCCAGATCCGAATCGACAAGATCGAATCAGCGAGCACCAGGCCGACATCCAGCGGACTGAGAGTGAGATCTCCGTCGCGACTGCCGAATCCGACCAGAAGAAGGCCGCCGTCCGTGACGCCGAGTCCCTGGTTCGGGACGCGAAAAACCGACTTGAACGGGCTGCATCTGAACCACGACAGAACATGGCCCGATGCAGTTTCCTTCTTCGCCGCCTGGATGCATTCGCCGCTTCGCTGGTCCGCAGGGAGACCGTCGAAGGACAACGACGCTCAACGGAATCACAGATCCAGCAGATCGAACAGCAACGAGAAGCCCGGGCGACCAGCCGCAAGCGGCAGCTGGAGCGGCTCAACGAGACCTTTCAAGAAGTGGCCAACGGGCTGATCCGCCGGTCAATGGGGAAGCTATCCCTCGACCTACGCTCCGGCCTGGTCCCGAATCCAGACGGTCTGTCCGGAGAAGCCTTCGGCTCGGCCGGTCACGTCGTCGGCTTCGACTTGACCTGCCTGTCGGCGAGCATCAACGGCCACGGGCTTCACCCACGATTGCTGATCCACGACAGCCCGCGTGAGGCTGACCTGCACGAGCTTATCTATCGCAACCTGTTCCGCTACGCAGTTTCCCTGGAATCTCGGTTCACCAGCGAGCTTCCGGCGTTCCAGTACATTATCACCACAACCTCGCCGCCGCCGGACGTGGTGAAGCTGGAGCACATTCGCGAGACGCTGCATGACGAGACGGCCGACGGAAGGCTGCTGCGGTTTGAGTTCTGAACTCGGTACCGCGTTGGAGTTATCATGGTATTACCCAACCGTCGTCGTTACCTCATTTCCCTGGCCGAGGAGTTATCGGCTCAAGCAAATCGGGTCCGAGATTTGATTGGTGACGTTCATTGGCTCACTGATGGACATCACAAGGAGTACCTGTTAATCGACCTTCTCAAGCGTCATCTACCTGTTGGCATGATTGCCGCTCGCGGATTCGTCATAAGCCCAACGGGCGGATCGGCCGTAAGCACGGAACAGGATATTCTCATCGTGGATACACTTTGTGAGACTCCCGTGTTCTCCCAAAGCGGTGTCATTATTGCTTTCCCACGATCAGTAGTCGCGGCGGTATCAGTCAAGACGACCCTGGATTCGGAGACCGTCAAGGACAGTGTCGCCGGCCTTTGTACTGTTCGCAACATGGCGACAGACCACGCCGAGCCACGATCCCTTTGGTGCGGTGCTTACTATTTCAACGAGGGGCCGATCGTTGGAAGAAGTCCACCTCTCGTGTTCGAGTACATCCGAAAGGCAATGGACGCATCCCCAGTAAGAAATCCTGTAATTCCTGCCGATCACCCTGTTCCTGTGGGGCCAGATCTTCACTGTTCGGCACGTGAGCTGGTTTTCAAACTGAATCACGGCTATCAGGACGGCGGCGATGCCGCCAAGCCGACCACATTAGCCGGCTACCGATGTAAGGGACTTGCCACCGCGTTCTTTCTGGGTGACCTGTTGGATCACGTAGCGACACAACGTGGCCTAGCCGATGCTGATTTCTCCCTCTTTGCGGAGGGGGAACTCGTTGAACCACTGGAGGACCCACAATCGCGAAGCGGATAGCCAGACTTACCACCGATCCAAGGCAGTCGCACCGGCAAATGAAAACTGAATGCCAGCATGGGCAATCTCACCTTCCTTTGGCCATGCCCCACTTCGAACACAATGAAAGTCCGTGTCAAGTTCTTCGACAAAGAGATATTCACGGTTGCCGCCTGAACGCATTACGCCCTGAATGGTCCGAATGCCACCCGTTTCGTTCAGGAGAAGATCGCGAGGCGTCCAGAGGATGTGGTTTGGTAGACCCATTTGACGGATCTGTCCAAAAACAGCGTTCGCATTTCCCCATTCTCCAAGATGAGCGAGAGCGAGAGCATAGAAATACTTGTGCAAAGCATCGTCCGAGTACTTTGCTGAGCGTAGCAATGCTGATGAGTGGTCTCGAATCAACGCCCAATCGATGATATTCGTTCCGCTCATTACCTGACGGCGGACTCGCCAATGGTAATAGACCTGGATTGATGTGGCTAAGAGGCCAGGAGCTGGCACGGCCCCGGCTTCTTGAACAAGCACGATACCCCTCTGACAGTAAGCGAACGCAACGTCGAATTTCTTGTTCTTTTGTTGGGCAATCGAATAGAGCTTCCGTGCCGCAAGGATGAAGCCCTCTTGACTTTGAAACTGGGTCCAGATTTCTTCGGCTCGCTTCTTTAGGTCATCGACGGATAAGACTTTGACGATGATCTCGTCGCGAATAGACTCCAGCCGCCGAATATCACCTACTGCGTGTTGAGAGTGCATTGCATGATTGTGAAGCACAAGGAGCGTGTGATCAAGGTCCTCGAGTGCCTGATTGACAAGTGCAAAGTAGTCCGGGGTTTGGTCAGACGGAATCTTTTCCGCTAAACGGGAGATCAGTTTGGCTTGCACATGAACGGAGTGCGGATTGAAAAACGATGTAGATCGAGCCTTCGCGATATGCTTCAGCATCTCACGTTTGCCATCGTCTAGGCTGACGGACCCCTGGTTGACAGCGTCAAGAATTGTATTCGCTAGGGATGTATGAATATGCTCGTCTGCTTCCCCACGCCTTGTGTAGGGGTAGTCAGGTGATGCCAACGCTCTTTCGAGCACTTGCTTCGCCTCGGCAGCGTCGCCTCCTTTGTTCTTGATCCAGAGGCCTTTGTGGTGGAGCAGGGTTCGATCAGCATGTGGGAGTGCTGTCAGTGCTGAGTCGTAGAGCTGCAACCCCTCCTCGTACTGCAAATGGTCGAGCTTTTCGTGAGGAACCAGTACGCGAACACAAAACTCGCGGTAGATCGACGACGACCTGCCCGTACATGCCGCCAACAACCCCTGGAGAACACGCAATTCTCCGGAGTGACCGAGACTTCCACCGTTTAGTGCCTGGACGATGAGGCGTGTAACGATTGCATTCCTCGTCCGATACCAAATTGTCTGGGCGTCATCCGATTCCTCGGAATACAAAAGCCCCCAGGCCGCACTATTCTGACCTGTTGCATCCACCCATTCCCCGTAGTCAACACCGAGGGCACTCACTAAGACTTCAATTGGTATCTGGCCACGGTAGTGTTCGGACACCGCGACCATTTCATAGGCATGTTTCAGGATGTCGGATCCGGACTGGGACGCTCGAACCACGGCCTTTGTGAAGCCGGCCACATCCCCGAGTCGGAAATACTCCTCCCGAATTGAGCTGGCAATGGCAACTCGCGTTTGCGGAAGCAAGTAATACAGCATACTTAACACATCTTGAGCCGAATGCCCTCGTACACCGGCCAAGGCATTGCGGGCAGAGTCGGCGTCGCTGTAAAGGCCGAGCTTGACGAAATAATCCGGGAGCTGCTTCCATTCTGCATCATCAAAAGTATCCAGCATGCTTTCCTGGACGGTGACAGGAAGCGATCCCACCAAGTCTGCACGATCAAATGTGCTCCAGTCGCTGGTGCGAACTGCGGTCAAGAACAGGATGCGAACATCAGCATTACGGGCGGCAACAGCAACCTCACGAGGAGACATGCTCCCAAAACTCAGCGGGTCATCCATTACCACGACAACGGACCGGCCTTGATGTTCTTTCAGTGACGAAACTTCCTTGAACAACTCCCTCAATGCCCTGGAATTGTCCATCGACGACCACGGCTTGAGCCACAGTACAAGTTCGCCCTTCTTGGCAAGCTCCCATGCGAGGCGTTTTAACACCACCGTCTTGCCGGTGACGGCGGAGCCGTTGAGAACGCAAGCCGCTCCACTCTGATCTGCCTCTGTAAGGGCCGCTTGTAGTTCAGGAAGTAGCTTGGTGACGATAGTTCGGCAGAAGTCCAAGCCGTAAATGTAAGGATCCCACCGCGGAACGGTTGGAGCAAACAGCAGATCGAGGAGTTGGTTAGTTTCACTCTGCTCCAGTCGGGCCCGAAGGTGATCGTTCACAATTGCAACAAGGTCGTCGAAAGGACGAAGTCTCTCAAACGGATCCTCTTCATTGGTCAGAAATGGCAAGGATTGAGCGAAGCCAGCTTTCGATGCGGCAGTTGTTGCACGAGCAACTTCTCCAATTGTCCCACGGACCGTCACGAGTCGAACACGCTGCCGAAACATCTGCTTTAACTTTGGACTGCTGCAGAGGGGGTCAGATGCCAGGAATAACAGTGCTTTGGGAGCCGTCGTCTTTTCCCCGAGCAACTCACCTGCGAGGTCCAAGAGCAGCCAAGGACAGTCCTCCATGCCCACGCAGAGTACAGGGTTCCCTTTGACAAGGTCTGCAAAACCTCTTACCGCGTGCCTCCAGGTCGATCGCCGTTGAAGATAGGTGACCGTCGAGCAAGCAAATGAGTCGCGTGCGGAAGTCCCGAGCAGCTTGAAGACGGGAATTGTCCTCGGTGGAGGTGGTGTTAGGGCGTCGTTCAGGACGGTAACGTGCTGTCGTGTCGGCCGACGCGAAGACTCGTTTTGGAGTGCATCCTCCAGGTGTGAATCAAGTGAACCCGAAAGTACAGAAGCCCAACGAGCTTTTGCAAGATGGCTAATTACCGCGGACGATGGTTGTTTGCCAACAAAGCCTTGAATCCACTCGATCACCTGGGAGTCGCCAATGCCGTTATCCAGCAGGGCGTCTGCGACTTCTAGGAACGTTCCCTTGACGCCAATTTTTCCTTCCTCTGCTAGATGGGCTGACAGATCACTGAGAAATCCCGGATAACACGTGACGGCTGGACCCACGATAAGGCCCATACGCCCACGCAGCAACTCTCCGACCTCATTGGCAGCGATTTCGTGTTCCATCGGTCAATCCCGTGTCCCCGCTATCGCCCGTCACATCAACGCTTGTGAACTATTGTACAGACACACTGGCCCTCTGCAATGACCATCACGACGAGCGTTAAGTCATTATAGCGGTTCGCCTTCGAACGCCGAACGCCTTTGCCACACGGAGCAGAATAGGGGGGTCTTGCTCGGGCGACTGCTCACGCTGATGCGGGTATCACGTTTGGTGCTGCTCGTTACCCTTTGAGGAGAAAACCCGGATGGCACACAATCTGGCAACCACAAACGGGAAGACCGCGATGATGTACACGGGCGAGGTCCCCTGGCACCGTCTCGGCACCCAGCTCGACCGGCCGCCCACGGCACGCGATGCAATGGATGCGGCCGGTCTCAACTACCTGATCGAACTCAAGCCGTTGAAGACCGCCGACGGGAACGAAGTTCCGACGCGGAAAGCGACCGTTCGGACCGACACGAACGAGGTGCTCGGCGTCGTCGGCAACGGCTATGTGCCCGTCCAGAACTTCCAAGCCTTCGGCTTCCTGGACGCGATCGTCGCTGACGGTGGGCTTCGGTACCACACTGCAGGAGCCCTGGGAAAGGGCGAAAAGATCTGGATGCTCGCCAAGCTGCCCGGCCACATCCAGGTCAAGAATTCGGCCGACATCGTGGACAAGTTCCTTCTTCTATCGAATTCGCACGACGGGTCTGCCGCCCTTCGGGTTTACTTCACTCCCATCCGCGTCGTCTGCCAGAACACGCTGGCTCTCGCCGAACGTCGTAGCCAAGGCCAGGGCGTAAGCATCCTCCACAAGGGTGACCTGGAAGCCAAGATCAGGGAAGCTCAGCAAGTTCTCGGCTTCGCCACCCGGTTCTACGATGACGCGGCTGAACAGATCAATCAGCTCGCCTCGCACTATCCGAACCAGGCCCAGGTGTCGGCCTACTTCCGCGAAATCTATCCCGATCCGGAGGAAGGCAAGGACAACGCACGGGCCGCGAACATCCGGCAGGAGCTTCATCGGCTTTTCGAGGAAGGTATCGGTCACGACGAGCCGGCCATCAAGTCGTCTACCTGGGTGGCCTTCAATGCCGTCAGCGAGTTCGTCGATCACGTGCGGCCTGGTAGGGGTACCAATGACGCGGACCGGGCCAGCCGCCGGCTCGACTCCATCTGGTTCGGCTCAGGTGCCCGGCTGAAGCAGACGGCCTGGAACCTTGCCCTGGAGATGGCCAGCAGCAACTGACCGGGTTGTTCCCGATTCATCGTTCAGGTCCTTTCAACCGCCGACCATCCCCCCTCGAAGCGACGACTCTCACCTTTGCGTGGGAGTTGTCGTTTCCCCTTGTGAGGCAGACCATGCGTCTAGCGGCCCAGGTTAAGGGCGGGTTTTATCCCGCTCGCGAAGAGGCTGTTGCCCACGCAGCATCGTTCTTGCAGCCTCCGACTGGAGAGCCCTTCACCATCCTGGATCCTTGTGCCGGGGAAGGGGCAGCCCTTCGTCAGCTCTCGGGATTGCTCGACTGTCCGCCGCCTCTGAACTACGCCATCGAGCTCGATGATAGCCGAGCCACCGCTCTGCAAGCAACCATGCCGGATGCCCACCTGCTCGCCCCAGCTGACTTCTTCGGCTGTCGGGCCAGCTTCGGCAGCTTCTCCGTGATCTGGCTGAATCCGCCGTTCGACTACAGCTACGGCGGTCGCAGGGTCGAGGAGCAGTTCCTCTGGCGAGCCACGGAATGGCTCATGCCGGGTGGTGTTATTGCATTGGTTTGCCCGGAAGATGTCGTCGAGGAACATTCCCATGCCCGTCAGCATCTGGCGAGGCACTACGAGCAAATCCGAGTCGTTCCGTTCCCGGAGGATCATCGGCCGTTCAACGAAGTGGTCGTGTTCGGGCACAAACGTAATCGGCCGGAAGCAGACCGAACTGGATCATTGGCTTCCTGGAATGCGGCTCAGGCCCAGGGAAACTTCCGCTTTCAAATCCCATCCGGGGCCGGTCCTCGGCGTTTCGAGAAGATGGAACCGACGGAGTCGGAGTTGCAGCGGATGCTCTCCGGTTCACCGTTGCGATCACACCTGATTGCTCCGCCCGAAGCAGCCGTGCCTTCTCCTCCGCTTCCTCTGGGTATCGGTCATGTGGCCCTGCTGCTGGCAAGTGGCCACCTGGACGGAGTGGTCCAACCCGAAGGGAAGCTGCCTCACGTCGTCCGTGGCACGTCAAGAAAGCACTCCTTCATCAGCGACGTGAACGACACCGAAAACGATGACGGTAGCACGACCACCAGGACAACGATCTCAGAACGGATCGACTTGGTGATCCGGACGGTAGACTGCTCCGGCCACATCCGCACGTTCTCCGAGATCGACGCCAAGGCCGAGTAGGACCCGCCGATTGGGGGCGGGGCAAGCTGCTCCGGCCCTTGGCGAGTTCTATTCCCTGGCGAGGTAAACCATGCACGACGGGCAGGAAACGGTTCAGTCCTCTGTCGGTTCTTTCGACATCGAGGTCTTCACTTCCGGCCGGGGACGACGGTCCACCAGTTCCCGGTTCAAACTCCGCTGTGATGCCGTCGCCCTGCACGAGAAGGAAATCCTGCTGCTGTCCGTGGCGGGATCGGAAACGGCAGTCAAGTCGCTTACTGCCGGGCTCCGTTCGTCCACGAAGGACCAGAAGCGGATCGAGTACACGGTCCACCTGGGCAACGTCCACGAGACGCTCTTGTCGAAGTGTCCGGACGGCTACCGGGTCTACCGGACCAAGCTCAATTACGGAATCTGGCATGTCCTGTGTCTGGCCCAGCGGGACGGCTTCATGCCGGTGGTGACTGACGAAACTCTTTGGCGGCTTTTCCAGAGCCCTCGTTTCACGACGCCGCTGTTGCGTCAGTGGGTTCCCTGGCTCGGCCAAGAAATGCAAAAAAAGGGAACCATCGTTCAACTGACGCAGAGCGGTTGTAACGCCGGCCTCATGCTGGCGGACGACGACATACTCGACGATCAGGTCAGGCTGGGTCTGAAGCAACGACACCTGGCGATCAACGGTCAACCATCTGGATTTACCAAGATCAACGGCACCTGCTGGCCCGGTCAGATCAAGACGCTCGAAGATTATCTGCTGGCATACGGGCCGCTCCTCGGCAAACAGGCCGAGCGGTCCCTGAAGCCGCTGCACGTTCCCGGCCGCGACGAACTGCCGACCCTGGACTTGCTGCGGTCCCCGTTCGAGGCCCAATCGCACGTGATCGCAGCAGTTCGCAAATCACTCCAGCGGCAGAAAAGCACGCTGATTGCGGCTGAGATGGGCACCGGAAAAAGCTTGATGGGCTTGTCGGCTGTTCATGCTCACGCCAATGGCCGTCCTTACCGGGCACTTGTCTTTTGTCCGGGGCAACTGGTCCACAAGTGGGAACGCGAAATCCGAGAGACAATACCAGGGGCCACTGTGGTCCATCTGGAATCTTGGAAAAACCTGCTTCACCTGGCCCGCACCGAGAAGCCGACCAGCGTCGAATGGTACATTATCGCTCGTGACCGGGCCAAGCTTGGGGCCAAATGGAAGCCAGCCTACCAGGTCCGCACGAAGGTGATCGATGGATTCCTTCGGTGCCCACAGTGCGGACGCCGGCTCGTCGATGACAAACGCGAACCTCTCTTCGTCGGCCAGCCAGGAAAGAACGGTCAGGTCGGCAACGGCCTGTGGAAACGCCGGTCCCGCTGCGAGTGGGTCCTATCGAGTCACCGGACCGAATCGGACAGCGACGCCGATGAAGCGGATCGGTTGATAGAAGGGTGCGGTTCACCCCTCTGGCAGATGACCGGAGAACTTCACCGCTACGAACCGGCGTTGTACATCAAGCGGCGGCTCAAGGGCTTCTTCCGCTACCTGATCGTAGACGAGATCCATGAGGAGAAGGGAGCCGACACCGCCCAGGGCCATGCCGCTGCTGCCCTGGCGTCTGCCTGCCGCAAGGTCATCGCTCTGACGGGCACGTTGATTGGCGGGTACGCCGAGCATCTGCGTCCCACTCTGTTCCGACTCTCGCCCCAATCGCTCGTTCACGAGGGCCTCGGTTGGCCGGATGCCACAGCGTTCAACGAACGGTATGGTCGGATCGAGACCAGAATCACGGAGCGTTCAGGGGGACGAAGCGAAGACAACCGGATGTCTCGTGGCCCCAAGACCACCGTGAAGATGGTCCGTCCTGGCATCATGCCGCCGCTCTTCGGTCGTCATCTCATCGACAAGTGCGTCTTTCTGGGCCTGAACGAAGTATCCGACAAGCTACCGCCGTTGTGCGAGGAGTGTCTTCCGGTGCGGATGGACAAGGAACTGGCCACGGCCTACCGGGATGAAGTCCAGGAGCCGCTCATCGAGGCCGTTAAGGAGATGATGAAGCGGCGAGACCGGCGGCTGCTCGGTGCGATGGTTCAGACTCTCCTGGCCTATCCGGATTATCCGTTCGCTTGGGAGCCGGTCGGCTACTGGAAGGCCGGGCAGTTCATCACCGTCGCCGTGCCGCCCAGCCTGAAGGATGACGTCGTACGTCCGAAGGAACAGGCACTGATCGACCTGATTCGCTCGGAGAAGGCAACCAGGAGACAGGTCTGGGTTTTCGTCAATTTCACCGACAAGCATGATGTCGAAGCCCGGTTGGAACGACTTCTGTCGTCGGTAGGGTTGCGGGTCGGCGTGTTGCGTTCCAGCGTGCCCCTGGCCCGCCGTGAGGAATGGATCTGCAAGAACGCTCCCCATCTTGATGTCGTCATCAGCCATCCCCGGCTGGTGGAAACCGGCCTCGACCTGTTCGACAAAGGCGGGCGGCACAACTTCCCGACCATCTGCTTCTACGAGACCGGATACAACCTTTTCACGCTGCGACAGGCTTCCCGCCGCTCCTGGAGGATTGGCCAGAAGAAGAACTGCCGCGTCGTGTACCTTTATTACGAGCATACCATGCAGGACCGGGCCATCGCTCTCATGGGCAAGAAGCTGACAGCAGCCCAGGCCTTGGAGGGCAAGTTCTCCAGTGAAGGGCTCGTTGCGATGGCGGGGGAGGACTCCAACATGGAGCTGGCCCTCGCTCGCAGCCTGGTCAACCGGATGGACGAGGGGGACGCGAGGCGGCTTTGGGGCCGAACCATCAATTCGGATGAACCGAACCAGTCGGTTACCATTCCGCTCGCTCATCCACCGGTGGTTGCCGCACGGCCGATTGTGCAGGCCATGTCGCTGTTCGACTTCATCGAAGACGCTTCGGATACGTGCCTTGTGGAGCAACGATAGCCGTTCAACCGTGGCTCGACAGAGAGCCGGGTAAGAAGCCCGGCGTCGAGTCATCCCGTTCATCCATGAAGGAACGCTGGCCATGCTGAAGGCAAATATCGGACTGAGCCGAAAAATCACCAGGGACTTCAACAGTACGGGATACTCCGTCAATCTCGAAGGCGAGATTCCTTTCCCGACCGATGATGTCCAGGGCGTCCTGGAGAAAGTCCGGGAGTTGTTCAGCCTGGCCCAGGAAGCCCTCGCCGTTGAAATTGATCGAGATCAGGGCGAGGATTCTATCGGTCGACGGGACGAAGAGCGGCCGGCTCCCAAGCCCGTCTCGAACGGCAACGGTAAAGGCCACGCTGCGAGGCCGACGAACCCGCCGCCCTCTCGTCCCGCACCGACCAACGGGGACGGGGCCAAGAGTGGACCGGCTGGCAATGAGGAGATGGCCAGCAACAAGCAGGTGCAGTTCCTGCTGACGATGGGCAAATGTTTTAAGTTGTCCACGCCACAGCTCGAAAATCGTGTCGCCGAAATCATCGGCCGTCGCTGCGGTGTCTACGAACTCACGAAGAAGGAGGCCACCATTGTCCTCGACCAGTTCACGAAGGCAACCAACGGCAATGGCACTAACGGAAACGGCCGACAAGGACGCTGACCGGTCTGGACTGATCTTGGATCCCCACGCCGCCTGGCTCCTGATGCTGGATGCCCTCCAGTCGGGACACTGGCGTGTGGTCCGGGAACAGGCAGATGATCTCCTGAAATGGATGGAGTTGGGAGAATCACCACCAAATATCGCAAATGGCAAGGTGACGGACCCACAATGGAACCGGCACGTCGTCGTCTACTCGTGTAAGCTCGCAAGGCTCATCGCCCGCCGCAGGCTCCGGGGGTAGGTGGGCGTGGCCGTCCGGGGAGAGACATCCATGCACCACCGATCCCACTGGAGCTATTCGGCGATTAGCCAGTACCTTTCCTGTCCTCTCCGCTACTTCTTCCAGCGAATACAACGTCTCCCACAGATGAGTGTCGGCAGCAGTCTCGTGCTCGGTTCGTCAGTTCATGCGGCTCTGGCCGAGTACCATCGGACTGTGCAACAAGATGAACCCACCGACAACGCCAAACTCCATCAAATCATCACCGACACCTGGACCAGGCGGGAGAATGAAGCCCGGATCAGTTATCGGGATGGAGAGACCCAGGCTGACCTTCTGGCCCAGGGTGTTTCCCTTGTTGAGCTATACCTGAAGGAGCCGCCGCCCGATCACATCATCGGCATCGAACAGGAGATCATCGCCCCGCTCCACAACAGCCGCGGTGAATATCTGGAGACACCGCTGTTAGCAATCGCCGACCTGATCACCGAGGGCAACGAGGAATTGACCGTCCAGGAGTTCAAGACGAGTGGGCGGGCCTACTCAGAGATGGAAGCAGAGACATCGCTGCAACCGACGTGCTACGTCAATGCCGTTCAGGAGACGTTCGGTCATCCGGCGACCGTAGAGTACACCGTTTTGGTGAAGACGAAAACGCCCAAGATACAACGGCTCAAGGCAGTCCGCCACGAGGACGACCTGGCCCGGCTCGGCGACATCGTGGAGAACATTGAGCGGGCAATAGAGGCCAAAGTCTTCTACCCCGTTGAGAGCCCATTAAACTGTTCAACGTGTCCATTCCGTCAGCCCTGTAGGGAATGGGGGCGGATAGAACACACTGAACTCGTTCAACTCAACATCAAGACCGCCGGGGCCGTGCCGTGATTACCGAACTGCACCGCAAGGGAGGCTGCCTCTGCCAGCCGGCCCGGGAAGGGAAGCTCCGCTGTCCCTTGATCGTTCGGCCCACCAGCGAGGATGTCGTCACCGGACATCTCTTTCAGTCCTTGAAGGTGCTGAACCCTTGCTTGTGGCTGCCGGATCTGTTGAACGAGGCTCTCGGCGTGGTGGCCTATCATCGCCAGATCTTTCGTGGACTTCGCATTGAGCCCTGGGTGAACAAGCCGACCTACCCACGGGAACTGCTGCCCTGGGACGAGGGAAGCACGCAGGTAGACGTCACGATCACCTGGGAGAACCCACCGACAACTGCCTACGTCGAGATGAAGTACGGCAGTGACTTGTCGCAGACCACATCCCGCAACTATGGGCAACACGGCTTCCCCGCCGACCAGCTGTCCCGGAATGCCAGGGTGGGGTTGCTCGAATGCGGATACTTCCAGATCCCGAGATTGTTCGAGGGGAAGAAGCGAGACTTCTTGCTGCTGGTCATCAGCCCGGAGAAGGATCAGCCGCTCGTCGCTCGCTATCGTGATCCAGCTCGACTCCGGACCGCTATTCCCCACAGCGACCTGATCCCACAACTACCTCGGCTGCCGTTCATCGGAGAACTCGGCTACCACGATCTGGTCCTGTTGCTCCGGCGGCAGAGGCGGTGGTTCACTTCACCAGAGAGAATCCTGGTCGATCAACTCACCGAATACCTGGAGTTCAAGTTGGCGACGCGGCCCAGAAGGAACTTGGTCGATGCCCACACGTCGCTGTTCCAGGCGGGACTGGAGGCTTCGGCGGGTAGCAAGATTGTTGACCCATACCCCAAACAAGGAGATAACCATGCCGAAGCAGAATCCCGTCCAGCCAGTTCATGAGGTTCGTATCGGCTCCGTCAAGGCCGCCATCTGGGAGAACAAGACCGAGAACGGCACTCGGTTCAACGTCACCGTCTCTCGCATCTACAAGGATGGCGAACACTGGAAATCGACCGACAGCTTCGGGCGTGACGACCTGCTCGTCCTGGCAAAGGTTGTCGATCAGGCCCACACCTGGATCTTCGAGAACGCAAACACCAAAGACGACCGACGTTACCCCGGATGATCTTCGAGCGGGTCCGGAGAATTTTTTCAGAACTTGAAGAATGACTTTCCGGTTCCTCCGGGAGGACGACGCAACAATCACTTCCGGAGATCATCCATGAAACGACGACGGTGGACGGCCCAGGAGATTCGGATGCTCCAGGAACGGTACGCCGAGGAAGGGCCGGCCCCGCTCGCCATTGAGATGGGCCGGTCCGAAGACTCCGTCAGCTCCTTTGCCCACCGATGCGGCCTTCACACCGCAAGGTGGTCGAAGCGACTGGAAGCCGATGCCTCCGCGTGTGGGCTGGCCGCTGTCGGCTGCGGGCTAGCAACAGCAAACTGACCGCTCTGCCCCGCTGCTGTCGGTCCGGGCGTTACAATCTCCCTATAGACCCTGACGAAGACGGGGTGGGGAGGTTGCCGTCGTGGTGGTCCGAGAAGCCAATCACCTGCCGGGATGTCCAATCGCTGAGGAGCGATACGGCCGGCTCTACGCGTTCAATCAGAACCTCGACGACCAGATGCCTGACCTGGTCGAGTGGCAGGAAATCCGCATTAAGCCCGGCTTGGCAGAGGAAGCCGTGTATCGTCTGCTTCCGTCGGCAACCGATTTCGAGTACACCGGTTATCTCACCACGTCCCGCGTCCGGTACTACCAGGCGGGCTCGTCAAGTGCTGGGATGCTGATGGCGAAGCCCTGCACATTCCACAGCCACCCGACGAAGAATCCTTACCTGGCCGACGTTCCCTCGCTGCAGGACATCCACTCGTTTCTTTTCTACCGGCACCTGAGGTCCATTACCGTCGGAGCCACGAAGATCTGGGTCTTGGACAAGAGCAAGGCCACGCTGAGAACGGTGAGGAAACTGGCGGATTGGATGGAGGTGAACCACTTCCGGACTGTCAACCACTGGATGAAGAAGGACTTCGCCAACTGGCAGGCAATGTACGTGCAGACGGTGATGAAGCAGCTGGGCTGGGTGTGGCCAGACACCATCGAGGAGATGGACGCCGAATGGCCCCGCATGGTCCGAGAGATCTTCAAGATCAAGGTCCGGCTCATTGCTCGTGGGCCAGATGAGAACTGCCAATGACAAGTCCCAAGAAGAAACCGAGGACCAAACCTCTTCCCTCTGAGGCCAAGTCGCCGAGGCCGGAAACGGATCGTCGGCTCCGGCAGGCTGACCGTCTCGCGAGGGTGATGAGGACGCTGCAACTGCTGTTGAGCAGGGGCCGGTGGAATGCTCGGGACATCACCGCCGAACAGGAGTGTTCAGAGCGGACCATCTACCGAGACATGCAGGTCCTGGAGCTGGCTGGGATTCCAATCGAGTTCGATCAGGAGGACCGCTGCTACCGCGTCCGGCACGACTTCCGCTTCCCGTCGCTGAACGTCACCGAAGACGAAGCCATCGGCCAGGGTACCGCCGCAGCCGTCACCACCGGACCAGGCCTGGACATCAATGAGGGAGCCAGGCCGGTCCTGCAGAAGCTGGCGGCTACCTCAAAGGAGGACATCGCTCAAATACTCTCTGACGCAGAGGAGTTGGTCTCCGTGCTCGACCTGAAGTTGGCCGATCATTCTCGGCACACGGACATCATCCGAACGGTCCAGTGGGCCTTGGTCAAACACAAGCAGGTGACGGGCACCTATCGAAGTCCACACGAACCAGACGAAGTGAAGCTGCATCTTCATCCATATCGACTCTGCCTCATCAAGCAGGCGTGGTATCTGATCGCCCGGCCTGATCGTGACCATGCTCCCCGGACCTACCGAGTGGCCCGGTTCAAGACGCTGCGGATGCTGGATGCGAACGCACAGGTGCCGGAGGACTTCGACCTCAAGGCGTACTTCGGCAACGCATGGGCCGTATATCGAGGCGAACGATCCTACGACGTGGAAATCCTGTTCAGCAAAGAGGCCGCTGCAACGGTGACGGAAGGAATCTGGCACCACACGCAGAAGGTCAAGAGAAACAAGGATGGTAGCGTCACGCTAACATTCCGGGTGGACGGGCTGAACGAGATTGTCCGGTGGATTCTCGGCTGGGGCAGCCGGGCAAGGGTCATCCAGCCGGCGGAGCTTCGCGACCTGATCGTCGCTCAACTGAACGAGTCCATGCGGGCATACCGGGCATGATTTCAGACCGGGAGCACAACCTGGTTTTCCTGGCGGCAATGCTCAGAGTACGTCACCCTGTTCTCTTCGCAGACCTTCAGAAGATCCTGTCCAAGCATGGAATCGGCGTTCGCCTGCTGGACATCGTTCGTGACCAGTGGCTGAGAGATTTTTGTCCCGTCCAGATCGGCCCTGGGAAGCTCGTCAAGTTCCGTTATGACCCGGACTACCTTCGAAATGAACCGGAACTGAGGACGGGCGGCGAGATCGTGAAGTCGTTTCGCGGCCTCGGCAGATGCCTTCGCTCGTCGATCATCCTGGACGGCGGCAACATCGTGGCTTCGCGAGCCAAAGCCATCGTGACCGACAAGATTTACAAGGAGAACCCGAGATTGAGCCGGGACGAGCTGCGGGACAAGCTTCAGAAGTTGCTGCGGGTCGATCAACTCATCGTCATCCCCAAGGAGCCGCTGGATCCCATCGGGCACAGTGACGCAATGGTGCGTTTCATCGACGAGCAAACGGTGCTCGTCAACGACTACACCAAGGTCGATTCACCCTTCGGTGAGCGGCTTATCAGCGTGTTGCGACGGAACAAGCTGGCCATCGAGCCCATGCCCTACTGGCCCGAGAGACGGTCACAGGCGGGCATCCCGTCAGCTGTCGGCTGTTACACGAACTTCCTCACGACGGAAAAAGTCCTCGTTGCTTCGGTGTACGGCAAGAAGCATGATGACGTGGCATTAAGAAAGCTGGAGACCGCTTTCCCCGGCTCGCCGATTGTTCCTCTGAATTGCACGGCCTTGGCCAGGGAGGGTGGTGTAATGAACTGCGTCAGTGCCAGCTACCGGCTCTCGACGTAGTGAAGCAGGTCGGCAGCTGCCGTTGACCACTTGCAACGGCGGCTGACCCGGATACGATGGTCCTTGTCCCGCTCGTGGGTTTGCAGTGACTGGGCGACGCTGCAGGCCTCAGCGGGACATTTTCGTTTCTCCCTTCCACGGCACCGACCAACTCCTGTCAGACCCCTTCGCCACAATAACCCGCATCACAGAGCCAGCACGAATGGTCAGGGTAGGCACAGGCGTGGCCAACCCGGCGGCTCACGGTCTTCAAAGGGGATGGCAATGAACGATGACAATGATCTGGGACGGGACATCGAACGAAGCTGGCTAATCCGGGCCGAGTACGACAAGGTCTACGAGGCCAGGGGCAACGCCGCTGCGATCTTCGGTGGCATCCTTGTCGTGAGCATCATTCTGTGCTTCTTGCTTAACGCCCTGGGCATCTGGTAAGGCTGAACCCACAGCCACACCGCGTGTCCAGGTGAAGGGAGCCATCTCGATGCCACTGACCGAAGCCGAGACCGATTTCCTGGCCGCGTTCATCGACGAGTACATGGCCGTCGAGGTGGGGCCGGCAAGTCGAAAGCTCCGGGAACGTGGGATCCTCGGAGCAGAGCTGCTCCACCTTCTCGATGCCTACTCCCGTGCCTATCCATACCGGCTGAATGTCAAGGAAGTTGCCGGGGAAACGGTTCAAGTCCTTCTGTGGGGCCACCCGACCGCGGACCCACCGGACCCTCCGTGGCCTGACCGGGAAACCGCCCTCCGTCGTGATGCCGAGATCCTGGCGGAACGAGCGGCACCTTGAAGACCGACGAAAGGACAGGGCCTTGTGAAGCTGATCGTCCATCGAGGCAGCCGAGAAATCGGCGGCTCCTGTGTCGAGCTGGTGACCACAACGACCCGGCTGGTGCTCGATCTCGGTCTGCCCCTCGTGGACGCCAACCGGGAGCCCTTTGATTCCCGAGCTGCCCTCGCCAAGTCGGTCGAGGTCCTCAAAGCCGACAAGGTGATTCCGCCGATCCGGGGCCTGTTCGACGAGGACCACCCGGCCCCCGACGCGGTGCTGCTCAGCCATGCCCATCTCGACCACGCCGGCCTGTTACACCTCTCCCGGCCGACCGTCCCGATCTTCGCCACGAGCGGCACCTCGAAGATGATGCTGGCCGCAGCGGTATTCGCCGCCCAGAGGGAACTGAACCGAAGCCGGTTCCGAGAAGTCGTCACGCAGCAGCCGGTGCAGATTGGCAACTGCCGTGTTACGCCGCTGGCGGTCGATCACTCCATCTACGGCAGCGTGGCCTTCCTCATCGAGGGTGACGGCAAGACGGTCCTCTACTCGGGTGACTTCCGCAATCATGGCCGCAAGCCTGGCATGATCCGGGACCTGCTGGACCATCTGAAGGCGAAGACCGTGGATGTCCTGATCTGCGAGGGAACCCACTTCGGGGCCGAAAAAGACCAGGGGATGACAGAGTACCAGCTCGAGGCGAAGATCGCTGATCTGGTGAAGTCGGCACCGGCCCTGGTGCTGGCAACGTTCTCCGCCCTGGACGTGGACAGGATCGTCACGCTCTACAAGGCTGCCCAGAACGCTGGTCGCGTGTTCGTGGTAGACGGGTACACCGCTTTTGTCCTCTACCTCATCGGCCGGCGTGCCAAGGTTCCCCGGCCGAGCCGGGACATGGGCATTCGGGTCTACTTCAACCATCTCTTCGAGCGACGCAAGCTCGACAACATCCGGGAGAAGTTCGCAGCGGATCAGATCAGCCTGGAGGAGGTCCTCGCTGAGCCAACGAAGTACCTGATGGTATTCCGGCCCTCAATGAAGGAATTTGACTTCAACGGAACGCTGCCGGCCAAGTGCCGGTGCTTGTACGGCTACAGGAAAGGCTATCTGACGAGGCAAGACTGGGTGGAACTGCAAGACCACATCGCCCAGGTCGGCGGCGACTTCATCCAGGCCCACGTGAGCGGTCACGCTTATGTCGCCGACATCATCAGCTTCGTCCGCTCAGTGAATCCCCGGACTGTTGTGCCAATTCACACGTTCGAGCCGGCGATGTTCAAGGACCACTTCTCCAACGTCCGGCTCCTCGCCGATGGCTGCCCGGTGGAAATCTGAACGAATCAACGCTGGCAGGGTCAACTCGGCTTCCCATGGGTTCCGAGGCATCTGCAGTCCATGCGACCATCCCGCAGGCTGGCCTCCAAGTGCGTGATGCGGCGAACCACCTTCCCAAAATCAGGATGTTTCCGATAGAGCTCTGCGATCAGGGATTCAGTCGTCGCCAGGATCGGGGTGATCTCCGAGGGAAGTTCGGAGAAGACGAGAGCAAGTTCGGCACAAGAGGTATCAGCGAGTCCTGCGAATGACGGATAATGCCGCCGCAAGCGGGCTCCCTGATTGGGAGTGCAGATCTCGGCTGCATAGGTCATGGCCTGGATCAGGGCAAAGAAAGGTGTCTCGTCTCTGCCCACCTTGATCTCACCAACAACGGGACACGGACCTCGTTCGTCTTCGACCGAAAGCAACAGGTCCATGCCCCCTGCCCCAGATTCCGTGCCGGGACGACCATCAGCGAAGAGCCAGGGCCCCGTGTTTTTTGACGATCGCCGGGGACTGACCTCTCGGTCCACGTAATGGAAACGAAGTCCTCCATCTGTAGCCTCAAGATGAACCACTTCCTGAAACTGAAACTGTTTCACGAGTGGATCGGTGCCAGACCGTTCGCTCGCAAGGAACCGATCCGCAGTTCGTCCTTCAACAAATCCCTCTGTCTGGTTGTCATACGGAGCGAACTCCGCCCGGCTGGTCAGGAACAAGTCTACCAACTTCCGGGGATCGCTCAAGAAATGTCTGGCAAGGGAGGCGTGCAGAAACTCCTTCTCGACCTTGGTCGGACGGTCTCGCAGCCAGTCGTAGAGACGGCGAAGAGCTGTTACTGGTATCGTGCGTCTTTGCGGTTGGTTGATCCCTCGCTCCATTCGTTCTGCAACAAGCTGCCAGGCAGTAGGCTCATCGACGGAGAACCGCTCCACCGGCAGGTTACTCACCTGACCCGCGTCCCGAAAGGTGTACTGCTTGCAGTCCAGGTAGTCGCTGTTGATTTGTTCGAGGGTCTTGTCGTCGAATCGCCCACTGGGATCAAACGGGATGCGACGGAGCCTGAGCGTCGTCTCGTCCTTTGGCGAAGCGTGATACCAAGCCGCCACACCATCGGCAGTCGAAAGTCTCAACAAACTCTTCTTACACAATGGCAGCATGAGCGGTTCCTCTGAAGGTCACCTCCGTTGAAGTAACACCCGCCGTTGTCATCAGTGGGGCAGAAGCAACGCGGCCGATCAATTTCGTGGCGACGCCCTATAGTCGATGGGCAATACGACGCGGACTACTTCTTCTCGGCCGGATCGGATACCCGCTGGAATTCCCTTGGTGGCGGTCCCAGCATGACGTGGACACCATCCTGGGAAAAAGCGGATATACGCCAAGTCCCAGCCTTGTCCTTGAAGACATAAGTGTGAACCGTGTCTCCCAGAACCCTCTTGCCATTGACAGACGAGACCTTGTAGGCCACCGCGAAGGAATCCTTCCCCTTCGGGTTCTTGTACATGCCGGCATACACCGGCTGGCGTATCAACCCTTTCTTTTCCAGCGACTTCATGTAGTCATCGGCGGTTGATCGTGGAGACGCTTCTTGCTTTGGGGCGGATGTCGGCTCTTCCTTCTTCGGCTGTGCCTGATTTGGGGCTTCGTCAGCAGATTCCTCGAACTTCAGCACGTCTGCGATGAAGGCGATGTCATAGGCCAGTCGCCCGTCCGTCCAGTGCGGGTTCTCCTTCCGTGTTGCCCGCTTCACTTCCTTGAACCGATACCAGATGGTCAGAGCAAACGCCTTCTTCTCCATCTTGGCCCTCCACTGCTCCGCAGTTGCGGCATCGACCTTGAGGTGTATCAGGAGGATGCAAGAGTCAGTGGTCTCGGAGCGGAACTTACCCAACGCCTCCGATTCCGCGTAGTATTCTTGCCACAGGACGGGATCGAGGGTGTACTCGGTGGTCTTGAATTCGTATTTCCCGGGGCCGACGAAACTGTTCCTGGCGAAGAACCACTTCAGCACAGCCGCTTGGTCCTTCTGGTCAAACCTCGAACGGTAGACCTTCCCTTTGGCGGCCTGAAACTTGAACTCGTTTGTCGCCAGATCCCACATCTGCTGAGCGAACGGCAGGGCGTTGTTGATCTGGCCTTTAACGATCGCGGGTGCCTGCAAGGGCTCGGCGTCTTGGAGGGCCCGTTCAATTTCCTTCCTCCGCTCCTCCTCCCGTCGAGCCTCGTCGGCAACATTGTCCTTTGGGGCCTGCACGACCGGTGAGTTCTTCGGCTTCTCGGTTCCTGCAGGACCTCCGTCGGTAACCGGGGGTTTCGTCTTCTTGGGGGACTCGTCCCGTACCTCGGCGACGCGATCCTTCACTTCAACAGGGGGTTTTGACCGGCCGGAGTTGAATGCGAAGATGACGACCACGGCCAGGACCAGAAAGGCCAGCACGCCTCCACCGACTGACGCGATGAGGATGGTCCGGCTTGGTGTCTTGGCTCTCCGGCTAGGCGTCAGGGTCGGCACCGGCAAGTCCTCGAAAGGTGCCAGTGTGTTCTGGGGCGTTGGGATGGCCAGGAGAGTGCCGCAGCCGGGGCATTTGACCTTGCGGCCGGTAGCGTTGTCGGGAGCTTTCAGGGCCTTGCGGCAGGCGGGACAGGTGACGGAGATCGGCATGGGCTGCTCAAAAAAAAGAGGAGCGACGAAACAAGGTCGCTCAGAGCAGCCCGACCAAGGGCACACCAGAACGGACCCTGGCCGCCGCTCCCCGTACGGGGAGCGTGGTCAAGGCACCGCTTCTGATGTTTGCAAGAGCCCGAAGGCCCAGGTTGGTCGTTTGCTCTGAAGCAGAGACTTGATGCTCACGCATCAATCGGATTGTCACCGGGGCTCGTTCCGCCCCGTCATTGTTTTGTCGTCTTGTCGCTATCCTCAAGAAATTCCCGTACTTCGGGCCGGCACCGTGCCGGCCGCCAGATACAGTTTACACGGAATCAGGCTCAACGCCAGACCGTCGGTCCCGCGTGGCTCGGGTAGCTTGCTGGACGAGGCGAACGGGTCGCTCGTGATGAACCCTGACGAGGACGGGTCGCGTGAAAACCCTGGCCGAACTTCAAGAAACGTGTGACGCTCTGGGGATCGAGGTCGCGACCAGCGGCCGTGCGAGCAAGGAGCCGTACATCACGGGTCTTCGTGACCACCACTGGCGGAAGGAGCATCCGGACGAGCCCCTGCCACCGCAGATTCAGCCGATGCTGTTGGGCTCCTGGGAGGATCTCGACGAGGGCGAAGCTCAGGATATCGAGGCAGACCTTCACGCGTGGATCGTTCAGCCCAAACTTGACGGGGTAAGGGCTCTGCTGCACATCGAGGAAGATCGAGTCCGGATCACTGGCCGCACGATCTCCGAGGTTACGTATCGACTGTCCGAGTTCCAGGAGAACCTTCCTCATCTAATCGAGGGATGGTCCGCCTTGAAGGGGACGATCCTCGATGGCGAGCTGGTGTGCCCCGTCGCCAAGCTCGACACGGGCAGCACGCTGACCGAGACATCACTTCAGGCCACCACGGCCATCCTGTCCACGTCACCGGAGAACACCCGTTGCATCCAGGATGGCCAAGCCGCTCATGTCCGGTTCCACACGTTCGACATCCTCCGGAACTGCGGCCAGGACGTGACGCCGCTGCCGCTCATCGAGCGACAAGACTACCTGGAGACCGCCCTGCGTCAATCGGCCAATCCGTTCGTGGAGATGGTGCCGAGCTTCGTGGTGAACAAGCCGGCAATCCACCGCAACATCATCGCTCGCGGAGGCGAAGGCACGGTCTGGAAGAAAGCAAGTGCCCCGTATGAGCCGGGCCGTCGTGTCAGTCACTGGATCAAGCTCAAAGCCGGCATCCAGGTCGAGGCGTTCGTCAGCGGCTTCAAGCCAGGCAACAACGGCCACAGCGGGTTGATCGGTGCAATCGAGTTCAGCACACGGCGAGCAGATGGATCATCGGTGCCGGTCGCCTGGGTCAGCAACTGGCCGGAGCAGGAGCGGCGGGCAATGAGCTCCTCGGATTCAACCGGCAACCTTGTGCTAACCCCTTTCTACCTCGGCAAACGAGCTCTGATTCAAGGGCAAGACCACTCGGCAAAAGCCAATCGAATTCGCCATGCTCGCCTGGTTAAGTGGTGCTGAGGAGCCACGTCCTGGCCAAGTCACGTCTTGTCCAAGCCGGGCCGCGATGTAAAATAGCTGTAATAAAGGGTGCTCGAAACTGGCTATCGACTACGTCCAGATGGTTTCTGAGGCAAGGCACTTTTCCACTAGAGGTGCCCCAGGTAGCGATGGGTCGGGAATGAGCTTCCAGACGACGCTGGGATAACTCGAGGTAACAGAACTCGAACCCACAGCGGGCTGAAGGTCCATGATGCGAGGACTTCGCATCGAAGGGCCACAGTCCGTATATGCGTCGTCAAAAACCACCCGGTTCCCAACCGTCAGCGGTTTCCGGAAAACCCTCTGGTCCAACTTCTTCTCCCAGCCATCTCGGTGGTAGTAGTTCGGCATGCTCATCGAATGTCTGTCAAGCGACGATTGTTTTTCCCTTTCGGCGACAACTGGATTTCCCGATGGGACGACCTCCTTCTGTGTCGTCAGCGACAATTAGATTTCCCG
>Ga0134126_10002200_pt1 | contig 24664 bp, 18 predicted proteins | sample KB31752_FD_96881 | JGI IMG/M metagenome (GOLD analysis project Ga0134126, IMG submission 96881) | Terrestrial soil microbial communities with excess Nitrogen fertilizer from Kellogg Biological Station, Michigan, USA - KB3-175-2 | ecosystem: Environmental > Terrestrial > Soil > Unclassified ... | reverse complement strand
TGTTGGGCGTGTGCGCCGTGATCGGCGCCTTCGCGCTTGATGCGGTGGAAGATCTCTTCGCGCTGTACGGACACGCTTTTGGGTGCATTGACACCCAGTCGCACCTGGTTGCCCTTGACGCGCAGCACCGTCACCGTGACCTCGTCCCCGATCATCACCGTTTCACCGACTCGACGTGTCAGGATTAGCACTGGGGGAAACCTCCGTGGACCATCTGCCAACTGCGGCATGGCATGCCGCGCACCCGGTGCGACCCGGGAGCCTACGCAGCGTGGATGTCGGGCACCTCAACTGTTGCGATGACGAATTGTCTCGCGTGATAGCGCAGGAGCACACGTTAAGATTCGTCAATGTGTGTCGCTCAGGCGTTGGCGTACCCAGCCGGCCACCCCCGCGAGCGCCTCATCGAGCGCCTCGGGTCGCGTGCCCCCTCCTTGGGCGAAATCGGCGCGTCCATTGCCCCTGCCCCCGACTTGGGCGGCGACGGCACCGATTAGTTCCCCCGCTTTTACCCGCGTGGTCTGATCGGCCGTGACGCCGGCGACCAACAGCACCTTGCTGTCCACCGCGCTGCCCAGCACGATGATCGCGGAGCCCAGGCGGCCCTTGAGCTGATCCACTACCGTGCGCAGCGTCGTACTGTCGGCGCCGTCGATACGTCTGGCGAGTACCTGCACGCCATCGATTTTCACCGCCGAGGCCGCCAGGTCCTGGCCTGCGCCGCCCACCGCGAGTCGCTCGCGCAGCGTGCGATTCTCCTTCTCGAGCGTGCGAATGCGCTCGAGCGCATCGCGCACCTTGTCGCCCACCTCATCGCGCGAGCCGTGCACCAATCCTGCCACATTCGCCAGCAGCGCATCGACGTGTGCGACGTAATCGAGCGCCACCTGCCCCGTCACGGCTTCGATGCGACGCACACCGGTCGCCACACCCGACTCCGACACGATGTGGAAGAGGCCGATGTCCCCGGCGCGCCGCACGTGCGTGCCGCCGCACAACTCGAGGGAAAAGTCACCGATCGACAACACGCGCACGGAGCTTTCGTACTTCTCGCCGAACAACGCCATGGCGCCCTCGCCGACAGCCTCCTCATAGGGCATCAGGCGCGTCGCCGCTGCAGCGTTCGCGCGGATCTGCGCATTCACCAGCTGCTCGATCTGCGCAAGCTCCGCGACGCTGAGCGGCTGCGAATGCGAGAAATCGAAGCGCAGCCGATCCGGTGCGACCAGCGAGCCCTTCTGCGTCACGTGACGCCCGAGCACCTGGCGCAGCGCTGCATGCAGCAGGTGCGTAGCGGAATGATTGAGGCGGATCGCCTCGCGGCGCGCGGCATCGATGTGCGCCTCGACACTCTGCCCCACCTGCAGCCGACCGGCGATGAGCTCGCCGAGGTGCGCATAGGCCGCGCCGCGCTTGCGTGTATCCTGCACCGTGAAGCGCGCCTGCGCCGGCGGCTGCCCGCGCAGCTCGCCGCTGTCACCGACCTGGCCGCCCGACTCCGCATAGAACGGCGTGCGGTCCAGCACCACCTCGGCTCGCTCGCCCGCTTCGATGGCCTGCACCGGTTGTCCATCGCGCAGCAAGGCCGTGACGTGAGCGCTGGCCTGATCGGTCTCATATCCGACGAATTCGCTTTTCAGATCCAGTGCCATGCCACCGCGCAGATCCACGCCGAAGCGGCTCGCGGCGCGCGCGCGCTCGCGTTGCGCCTGCATCTCGCGCTCGTAGCCGGCCATGTCGACCGTCAGGGCGCGCTCGCGTGCGATGTCGGCCGTCAGGTCAGGCGGAAAGCCGTAGGTATCGTGCAGCAGGAATACCAGCGAACCGGGCACCTCGGATGCATCGGCGCCCATGCGCGCATCGAACTGCGCCATGCCCGCCTGCAACGTCTCGGCGAAGCGCTCTTCCTCGGCGCGCAGCGCCGCCTGCACGGCGGCGGCCGAGCGCACCAGCTCCGGATAGGCCTCGCCCATCACCGTAACCAGAGTGGGCACCAGCTTGTAGAAGAAGGCTTGCGCACAGCCGAGCTTGTAACCATGGCGCACGGCACGGCGGATGATGCGACGGAGCACGTAGCCGCGCCCCTCGTTCGAGGGCAGCACGCCATCGCTGATCAGAAAGCTGCAGGCACGGATGTGATCGGCGATCACGCGCAGCGAGGGTGAATCGAGCTGGCTCGTGCCGGTAACCTGCGCGGCCGCCGCGATCAGATCACGAAACAGATCGATCTCGTAGTTGGAGTGCACGCCCTGCATGACGGCCGCGAGCCGCTCCAGGCCCGCGCCGGTATCCACCGAGGGCTTGGGCAGCGGCGTGAGGGTGCCATCGCCGGCGCGCTCGTACTGCATGAAGACGAGGTTCCAGATCTCGACGTAGCGGTCGCCGTCTTCCTCGGCGGAGCCGGGCGGGCCGCCGGGCACTTCCGGCCCGTGGTCGTAGAAAATCTCCGTGCACGGTCCACAGGGCCCGGTATCCCCCATGGCCCAGAAATTGGACTTCTCGCCCATGTGCAGCACGCGCTCGGCCGGCACGCCGATCTCGCCGGTCCAGATGCGCGCCGCCTCATCGTCCTCGCGAAACACCGTGATCCACAGGCGCGCCGGTGGCAATTTCAGCCGCTGCGTGACGAACTCCCACGCAAAACCGATCGCCTCGCGCTTGAAGTAGTCGCCGAAGGAGAAGTTGCCGAGCATCTCGAAGAAGGTGTGATGCCGCGCCGTGTAGCCGACGTTCTCCAGATCGTTGTGCTTGCCCCCGGCACGCACGCAGCGCTGGCTGGAAGCGGCGCGTACGTAGTCGCGCCGCTCCTTGCCGAGGAACACGTCCTTGAACTGCACCATGCCGGCATTGGTGAACAGCAGCGTCGGATCGTTACCCGGCACGAGCGAAGAGGACGGCACGATCGTGTGGCCGCGATCGGCAAAAAACTGCAGGAAGGCGCGCCGCACCTGGGTGGCGCTCATGTAGGGGTGTTGTTCAGTCATGCTTCGTCGGGCGGCTCCGCGTTGAGCTCGTCGGGGGCGTACTGGCCCAGGGCAGTGCGGATATGATCGGGGGAAAAGCCCCGCGATTGCAAAAAGCGCGCCTGTCGCCCGCGCTCGAGCTGCTCGGCCGGCCAGTCCTGTCCAAAGCGGCGCTGCCGCACGCGCCGCGCGATGGCAGCCCAGCTGCCCTGCTCTTCGGCGTGCTGTTGCAGTGCCGACTCCGCGAGCACTGCGGACAGGCCGAGCCCCACGAGCTCGTAGCGGATGCGCAGCGGCCCCTGCCCACGCGCCGCATGGACGCGTACGAACTCCCGCGCATACCGCTCATCATCGAGATAGCCGCGCTCGCGCAGCGCCTCGAGTGCCTGCTCGATGAGGGCCGTGTCGAAGCCGCGCCGTCCCAGACGCTCGGCAAGCTCGGCGCCGCAGTGGTCCCGCCGCGCGAGCCACGCGGTGGCGATTGCCACCACCTTCGCCAGCGGGTCGCCGATTTCCTGCGGGACGTCACCCCGGGCATCGCTCGGGGCATCGCCTCGGCCGCTCGCCCTAGGCCGTCTTTTCCTCAGCACGTTTCTGCGGCGGCAGCAGCTTTGCGCGCACCTTCTCCTCGATGTCCGCGGCCACGTCAGGATGCGTCTGCAGGTACAGCCGTGTGTTGTCCTTGCCCTGGCCGATGCGCTCGCCATTGTAGCTGTACCAGGCACCGGCCTTATCGACGATACCGTTGGCCGCGCCCAGATCGATGATCTCCCCTTCGCGCGAGATGCCCGAGCCGTACATGATCTCGAACTCCGCCTCGCGGAACGGCGGGGCAACCTTGTTCTTCACGACCTTGACGCGCGTCTGATTGCCGACGACTTCCTCGCCGTTCTTGATCGCGCCGATGCGACGGATATCCAGCCGCACCGAGGCGTAGAACTTGAGCGCGTTGCCACCGGTGGTGGTCTCGGGATTGCCGAACATGACGCCGATCTTCATGCGGATCTGGTTGATGAAGATCACGATGGTGTTGGAGCGCTTGATGTTGCCGGTCAGCTTGCGCAGCGCCTGCGACATCAGGCGCGCGTGCAGACCGACCTGCAGCTCGCCCATCTCCCCTTCGATCTCCGCCCTGGGCGTGAGTGCCGCCACCGAGTCCACGACGATGATGTCGACGGCCGCCGAGCGCACCAGCATGTCGGTAATCTCGAGCGCCTGCTCGCCGGTGTCAGGCTGGGAGACCAGCAGGTCATCGACATTGACGCCGAGCTTCGCAGCGTATGACGGATCGAGCGCATGCTCGGCATCGACGAAGGCGGCGGTACCGCCCCGCTTTTGCACCTGCGCCACGACCTGTAGCGTGAGCGTGGTCTTGCCCGAAGATTCCGGCCCGTAGATCTCCACCACGCGCCCGCGCGGCAGCCCGCCCACTCCCAGCGCGACATCCAGCCCCAGCGAGCCGGTCGGGACCGCCTCGATGTCGTAGATCGCAGCGGCGTCGCCCAGTCGCATGACCGAGCCCTTGCCAAATTGCTTCTCGATCTGTCCGAGTGCGGCGGCGAGCGCCTTCTTGCGGGTGTCTTCCATGCGTGGGACCTCTGCCAGCGATAGCGTTCAAGGGCCGCGCAGAGCGCGCCGCCCGATGTGACAGAATTATCCCACATTGGCGGGCCCGAGCGGGGCACAAAAGACCCGCGAGCACCCCGAAACGCGCTGGCATCGGCGAGCTTCAGCTGCCGGGGCGATGCTCGCGCCGCGCTCACCCGTCCAGGGGCCACGCAGCCAGCGAGCGGTAGCGCGCCGCCGGCGCCGCGACCTGCTCACGGCTCTCGGCCAGCTCGAAACGCGTCGCCGCCAGCAGCAGCTCGTGCGAGCTTTCGCGCGGCCCCGGGCAGCTCACGCTTCGCAGTCCGCGCACCAGCGTGATATGCGGCTGCAGCGGCTTGTCGTCCGGGGACAGTCCCCGCTCGCGCGACAGCGCGCGCAGCGCCGCAGCCAGCGCGCGGGCCGCCGGCGGACAGTCAGCCATCAGCGCCAGCACGCCGGCTTGCCGCCAATAGCGCAGCCGTTCGAAGCGCAGCACGAAGGCTGGGGCGTGCAGACGCGCAGCCGACGCCTGCAGGGCGGGCAGCAATGGCTCCGGCACCGCTCCCAGAAAGCACAGCGTCACGTGCCAATCGGCCGGCGGCACCGATCGACCCGGCTGCGGGCCGGCAGCGGACAGCGCACCTCGCGCGACCACCGCCAGCCGCTCGCGGCATGCCGCGTCGGGCCAGAGGGCAAAGAAGAGGCGTCGACGCGCTGGGCCGGGCATCGCCTCGCCACCCCGCGACCTGCTCACCCTAGTGCCAACCGCGCAGTGCCGCGCCGATCAGCTGCAGGGCAGCGGCGACCGACGCGCGGCGGACCGCCTCCCGGTTGCCGTTGAAACGGTGCTCCTCCGCGCGGCTTTGGATGGCTCCGCCGCGAAGCCGCATCGCCAGCGCGATCCAGACCAGACCCACGGGCTTGGCCGCCGTGCCGCCGTCCGGACCGGCAATCCCGGTGATCGCCACGGCCATCTCCACACCGCTGGCATGGAGCGCTCCGGCGGCCATCTGCTCGGCGCTCTGGCGGCTGACGGCGCCAAACGTCGTCAGCACTTCGGGGGCCACCCCGAGCGCCTGTTCCTTCGCGGCGTTCGAGTAGGTCACGTAACCCCGCTCGAACCACTGCGAGCTGCCCGCGATGTCCGTCAGACACTTGGCGAGCCAGCCCCCGGTACACGACTCGGCCGTGACCATCCGCCGCCCGGCGGCCCGCATGCCCTGCGCAACCGCCTGCGCCAGCGCCGCAAGCTGCGCGTCATCGAGCTCTGTGTGGCCGCTCTCCACGGAGGGTCTGTCGTCGTCCCATCAGCGACCGTAATGAACGGTCAGCGTCGCACTGTCCAAGCTGTTCATGTGTGTCATGAACCCGACCATCGCACCACTGCTGTTTTCGTTCACATCGATGTGATCGACCTTCAGCGCATGGATCGTGAAGATGTAGCGATGCGGCTTGCCCGGCGGCGGAGCCGGTCCGCCATAGCCTGCCTGGCCAAAATCCGTGCGTGTCTGCACCGCTCCACGCGCAAGACCCCCCTGCCCGCTGCCGCAGCCGCGCGGCAGCTGCTGCACCGTGGCCGGAATATTGGCCACGACCCAATGCCACCAGCCCGAGCCGGTCGGCGCATCCGGATCGTACAGGCTCACCACGAAGCTCTTGGTGCCGCTCGGCGCATCGGCCCACTGCAAGTGTGGGGAGAGATTGGCCCCGTGATGGCCCATGCCGTTGAACACGTACGGCTCGGGCATCGTGTCCCCATCCTTGATGTCGTCGCTGATGAGTCGGAAAGCCATGGATTGGTCCTCGCAGTTCTGGCGACGCGCCGATCAATAGCGTCAGGCCACTTCCCTGACAATCGGTCCCGGCCGCAAGTCGGTACACTCGTGATCATGGTCGCAGATTCGAGCGCCAATTTTGAGCTGGACGCCCCGCCAGGGCCAGCCGATGTGCAGCTTCCGGGCAATGCGCAGCCCTCCGTGGATGTCCTCGATGCGCACACGCCGATGATGCAGCAGTACCTGCGCATCAAGGCGCAGCACCCGGACGTGCTGCTGTTTTACCGCATGGGCGACTTCTACGAGATGTTCTACGAAGACGCGCGCCGGGCCGCCTCACTGCTGGACATCGCCCTCACCACGCGCGGCCAGTCCGCCGGTGCCCCGATTCCTATGGCCGGAGTGCCCGCGCAGAGCGTGGAATCCTATCTGGTCCGCCTCCTGCGTCGCGGCGAGTCGGTCGCGATCTGCGAGCAGGTCACCGCCACGGGCGATGGCGGCGACCCCTCCGGCACGGGTGCCGGCAAACAGCGCGGGCCGATGGAGCGCCAGGTCGTGCGGGTGGTGACGCCCGGCACCGTCACCGACGATGCGCTGCTCGAGCAGCGGCGCGAAACCCTGCTGGCCGCACTGCTCATCGAGCGCGAGCGTGCCGGGCTGGCCTGGCTCGAGCTCGCCTCGGGGCGCTTCAGCGTCCTCGAGCTCGACGGCGGGACGGCCGACAACACCGGCGCCATCGAGGCCGAGCTCGAGCGGCTGCGACCGGCCGAGCTGCTGCTCGCCGAGGATCAGGCACGCACCCTGCAGGCGCGCGGCGGGTTCGCAGCCCCCGGCACCGTCGTGCGTGCTCGCGCGCCGTGGCAGTTCGAGCTCGCGAGCGCCTCGCGTCTGCTGACCGACCAGCTCGGCACCCTCGATCTGCGCGGCTTTGGCGTCGATGAGTTGCCCTTGGCCATCCGCACCGCAGGGGCGCTGCTGCAGTACGTGCGCGAGACGCAGAAAACCGCCCTGCCCCACATCCGCGCGCTGCGCGTCGAGGAGCGCTCCTCGGCGCTGCTGCTCGATGCGGTCACGCGTCGCAATCTCGAGCTCGACCGAAGCCTCTCGGGTGATGAGCACGCCACGCTGTTCGCGATCCTGGATCGAAGCGTCACCGCCATGGGCTCGCGCGCCCTGCGACGCTGGCTGAATGCGCCCACGCGCGAGCGTGCGGTGCTACGCGAGCGCTATCACGCCGTCGGCGCGCTGGCCGAGTCGCGGCGCTACGAGTCGGTGCGCGAGGCGCTGTCGGCGATCGGCGATCTCGAGCGCATCCTCGCGCGCATTGCCCTGCGCTCGGCGCGTCCACGCGACCTCGTGCAGCTGCGCGCCTCGCTGCAGCGACTGCCGGCGGTGCGCGAGGCCCTCGGCGCGTTCGACTCGCCCCTGCTCGCGCGTTTGCGCTCGGGTGTCGGCACGCACGCGACAGAGCGCCTGCTGCTCGAGCGCGCCATCGATGCCGAGCCCGCGCATCTGCTGCGCGACGGAGGTGTCATCGCAGCGGGCTACGACGCCACGCTCGATGAGCTGCGCGCCATCGCCACACACACCGATGACTTTCTGCTCGAGCTCGAGCGTCGCGAGCGTGCTCGCAGCGGGATTGCGAGTCTGAAGCTCGGCTACAACCGCGTGCAGGGCTTCTACATCGAGATCCCGCGCGCCCAGGCGAAGCAGGTGCCGGCTGAATACGTGCGGCGCCAGACGGTCAAGTCAGCGGAGCGCTTCATTACCCCGGAGCTCGCAAGCTTCGAGGACCGCGTGCTGGGTGCACGCGATCGCTCCCTGGCACGCGAGCGCGAGCTGTTCGAGGCCGTGCTGGCCGAACTGATCGGTGCCCTGCCGCAGCTGCAGGGCAGCGCCGAGTCGATTGCCAGCCTGGACGCGCTCGCCTCGCTGGCCGAGCCGGCCGCCACCCGCGGCTGGTGCGAGCCGCAGCTCACCGAGGAGCCCTGTGTGAACCTCGAGGCGGCGCGCCATCCGGTCGTCGAGCGCTGCATCGATGAGCCCTTCGTGCCCAACGACCTCGTGTTGCACGCCGAGCGGCGCATGCTCGTCATCACCGGGCCGAACATGGGCGGTAAATCCACCTTCATGCGTCAGGTCGCGCTGATCGCCGTGCTGGCCCACATGGGCAGCTACGTACCGGCAACGCGCGCCGAGTTGGGCCCCGTCGATCGCATCTTCACGCGCATCGGCGCCGCCGACGATCTGGCGGGCGGCCGCTCGACCTTCATGGTGGAGATGACCGAGACGGCCAACATCCTGCACAACGCCACCGCATCGAGTCTCGTGCTCATGGATGAGATCGGCCGCGGCACCAGTACTTTCGATGGGCTGTCACTCGCCTGGGCAGTGGCCCGCGAGCTCGCCGAGCGCACGCGCGCATTCACCTTGTTTGCGACGCATTACTTCGAGCTCACCGCGCTGGCGCAGGAGCTCGACTGCGTCGCCAATGTGCACTTGACTGCCGCCGAGCACGGCGATGCACTCATCTTCCTGCATGCGGTACGCGACGGCCCAGCCAACCGCAGCTTCGGCCTGCAGGTCGCGCAGCTCGCCGGAGTGCCCCGTGCCGTGATCGCCGAGGCGCGGCGCTACCTCGCACGGCTCGAATCCGACAGTCAGCGCGCGGCGAGCGCCGCGGCTGACGGCACAACCTCGGCAGCATCCGCCGAGCGCGCACGCCGCCAGGCCGAGCTGCCGCTGACCCTCAATGCGGATGCCGCGCCGACCGCGCGCGCAGGCTCGCCCTCTGCCAACAGCGTCCAAGACTCGCTGCGATCGCGTCTCGCGAGCATCGATCCGGACGCTCTGACACCGCGCGCGGCGCTCGATCTGCTATACGAGCTGCGTGGATTGATCGGCAAGGACTGATTCGCAGCAGCCGACCACGGCCGCCGTCGCGGCGTCACTGCAATTGCAGGTCCATACGCACGGCGCCGGTGGCGGCACCACCGGTGGTACGCTGGGTGAAGAAAACGCGTGTCGCGGCCACCTGCCCTCCCGCCAGCACGGCCATCTGCACCGCCGCGGCGCGCGCCAGGCCGAGCGCATCGCGATCCTGGCGGTGCGGTGCGTACTGCGGCAGCAGCTGCTGTTCGAGCCATGTGGTGTGCTGCTCGTCGCTGGGCGCGTCGGCGGGATACTCGGGTACCGTCTTGAAGTGCCGGCGATACAGCATGGCAAGTGCGCCTAGGCGCGTGGCCGGTGGCGCGGGCGGCACGGCCGCAGTTTCCCGGCCTCGGCGTCGCGCACGGGCCGCAGGGACTGCGGCAGCGGAACTGGCAGCGCCGGGTCCAGCCGCCATCGCGCTCGTCACCGCCTGATCGAGCGCCGTCTGCTCGATCGCATGATCGTCCGCCGCACTTTCCGCGTGCAGGGGAATATCCAAACGCAGCTGCGGGCGCTGCGCGAGTGCCTGTGCCAGCTGCATCAGCTTGTGGATGTTGGCATCGTCGAGCGCCGCGGAGCCTGGTGTGAAGTCGACATAGGCCAGGCGTGCGCCGTCGCCGCCGGACATCGAGCCGAGCCATGCAAAGGGCGCGGTGACGATGTGCCGCACCAGCCCGACGAACACCTTCCACACGATCGGCCCGATACGAAAGGTCGGGTCATTGAGGCTGCCGCCGACCGGCAGATCGAGGGTGATGACGCCGTTGCGATCCTTGAGCAGCGCTGCCGCGAGCTTGATCGGCAGCGGCACGGCCTGCTTGCTGTCGGTGGCCGGACCAAACTGGAGCTGATCGATGACGATGTGGTGGGTCGCTTTGAGCTGCCGGTTCTCGACATGGTAGTGCATCTGCGTCGTGAGTTTGCCCTGCGCGATGCTGTAACCGGCAAACTTGCCGGAGTAGGGATTGAACAGCGGCAGATCGATGTTCTGAAAGCTCATTGCCAGGTCGGTGAACGTCTGTGCCGACAGCACGTTGATCTGCCCGTCGATCGTCACCGGCGCATAGCGATTGATGGCGCCGATCAGCTGTACGCGAGCGCGTGTCCTCGGATCGGAGGACAAACCCACGATGGAGCCATGCAGCCCCTCGATCGCCGCCGAGAAATTTGGTTGCACCGAGAGATCGGTGAAGTTCGCCGCGCTGCCGAAGAACTCGACACGTCCGATACGGATCGGCATCGAGGGGGCATTTGCTGCGGCTTTGCCGGACGCGGGCGGCGTGCTGGCCACCACTCTTGCCGGGGGCCCATGCGCTGGCGGCGCGCTCGCGGTCGCAGCGCTCGATGCCGAGGCATTCACAGGTCGCAGCATGGTGGTCAGATTGAGACTACCGTCCCTGCCGATCACCACTCGGCCGCTCAGCCCGCGCACCCGCAGGGTTCCGATCTGCAGCGCACCGGGCAGACTCTGGTAACGCACGTCGATCAGCTGAACGGCTTTACCGGCAACGAAGTCCGCGTGGGTGAGCCGATCACGCGTCGCGAAGTCCTGTAAATCCACCTCGCCGGTGAGTCGCATGGGCGGTTGCGCGTGGGCGCCGGGCGCGGAGGTACCGGAAGGGGGGCTGCCGCCCACGCGGCTACCCAGGACGGCCATGCCCTTCACGCCGAGCGTGCCGCGATAGAGCGTGATCGCCATCTGTCGATCGATGTAGGGCTGCAACGCGGTGAGATCGAAGCGCTGCAGATTCAGACTCACGCTGCCACTGAGCGGCGCGAGCTTCAGCGAGCCGTGGCTGTCGAGATGTCCCCTGCGACCGATGCCGCTGGTGAGATCGAAGCGAACGGGCTGGTCTGCCGTCGTCGAATAGCCCTGCGCCGCCAGCTGCAAGGGTCCCACCTCGAGCGTCACGACCGGCGTGACGCTGCGATCGGCGAGCGAGAGGTGCGCCGCATCCACCGTAAGTTTTGCCAGGCTCAGCGACCACGGCGGCGAGGACACCGCTGCCGCCGAGCTCGCAGGCGGTGGCGCTTGCAGAAGCCGCGCGAGGCTCAGCGAGCCGTCCGGCTCGATCCAGACCGATACCCGCGGCCCCTGTAAGGCGAGCGATCCGACATGGATCTGGCGCTCGGGCATCTGGATGGAGACGTCCTCGAGCGAGAGCTGCGGGATCGAAAGCCAGGGCTGCGCACCGCTGTCGGAACGAGCGGCGATCGCGACCCCCGTGAGCCGCAGCTGTGCCAGCTGCGCGCTGAGCGTATCGTGGCCCGCGCCGGCGAAACGATAGCTGCCCGCCAGCTCGCCCTCACCGGCGCGCAGCGTCACCGGCAGAAGATCGCCGAGGTAGCTCGCGACCGTCGAGGCCTGCAGCGCCTGCAGGCTGAACTGGCCGATCGAGGCGAGCGGCTGCAACGACAGCGTGCCGGATGCCGCCAGCGATTCGCCGCTGCTGGCATGCGCGCTGAATTGAAAGTGCCCGTCACTCGCACCCTGGGTGCGAAAGTTGCTCAAGACGAAGTTGATCGGCGCCAGCGTCGTCATGAACGGCGTTGCGCGAGACTGATCCTGGTAGTGCACGCGGCCACCGCTGATGCGCAGCTCGTCAACGCGCAGCGCCGGCGTGCTGGGGCTCGAGCTCGCCCCACCGTTCTTCGAGGCGGCCGCCGGCGCCTGCAACACCAGCAGATTCAGCCGTCCATCCCGGCTGATGCTGGCATCGAGGGTTGGATCCAGCAGCTCGATCAGGCGCAGTGCATAGCCGCGCCGCCAGAGCGACGCCGGACTGATCGCAAGATTCAGCTGCCGAAAGCCCACCAGCGGCGCCTGGCCGGCGCCGCGCAGCTCGAAGCCGCGCAGCTGCGCCTGCAGGGTGAACGGATTGAACCGGACAGCATCGAGCTGCAGCGTCACGCCGGGCAGGCGCGTGATGTAGGCGTTGAGCGTACGGCGGGCCAGCACCGGCACGAGCAGAAAGCCCGCGAGCGTGTAGAGCAGCAGCACGGCGGCCACGATGAAGGCGAGCCCATAGAGTCGGCGCACATAGCGTCTGCGTCGCGGACGCACGCTATCGACGGCCGAAACCTCAGAGTCCGAAACGTCCATGCGCCAGAAAGTTACCGACTTCGCGTGCCGCGGCCCGCGACCAGAGCAGTCCCATGTGCGTCAGCGGCAGCTCGATGCTCGCGGTGGCACCGGGCAGACGTGTCTCCGATACCGCGACGGTGCCATCGTTGGGTTCGCCGAAGCGGATCAGCAGCTCGCCAAGACCCACGGGACAGGTGCCGGCAATGATACCGACCTGCCGTGACGAATCCCAGCGACGTGCCGGGGGGCAGAGCAGCTCGTCCGCCACCGCACGCCCCATCACTCGCCGGCCCCAACCCCAGCGCGCCAGATATTCGGCACTGCGCGAACCGAGCACCGGAGAGCCCAGCAGCACCACACGTCCGGGCTGGCGCATCACATGGCGTTCCAGGCACGTCAGGACGATCGAGCCGCCGAGACTGTGACCGATCAGATGCACCTGCGGCGCCTGCAGAGAGGACAGCAGGCCATGCAGCTGCGCGGCGACCTGCACGGCAGACTGATGCACCGAGTGGTAGCGAAACACCGTCAGTCGCAAGCCGCGTTCGCGCCACAAATGCCGCCCGAGCAGATAGCATTCGGCGCCCATCATCCACAGGCCGTGCACGTAGACGACCGCTGCGGCTGCGGCTGGAGCAGCTTTGCCGGTCGGGTCTACTCCCGGTGCGCCGGTCTTATTGGCCACCACCGCGGGTGTCCGCCGCCGCTGTCGGCGCCTGCGGCGGCGTGCGCACGCGGATGTGCAGCTCGCGCAGCTGCGCCTCGGCAGCCTCCGTCGGCGCGTCGGTGAGTGGATCGGCCGCCGTCTGCGTCTTGGGGAAGGCGATGACGTCGCGGATACTCTCTGCGCCGCACATCAGCATCGCCAGCCGGTCCAATCCAAAGGCGATGCCGCCGTGCGGCGGAGCGCCGTACTTGAGTGCATCGAGCAGGTGACCGAACTTGGCCTGCGCCTGTGCGGCATCGATGCCGAGCAGCTCGAACACGATCTGCTGCATTTCCTCGCGGTGGATACGCACCGAGCCGCCACCGACCTCCGAGCCGTTGAGCGCCAGATCGTAGGCATTGGCCAGCGCGCCGCGCGGATCGGCGCGCAGTGCCTGGGCATCCTCGTTCTTCGGGGAGGTGAAGGGATGATGCATGGCCATCCAGCGACGCTCGGTCTCATCCCATTCGAACATCGGGAAATCCAGGACCCACACGGGCCGCCAGCCGCTCTCGATTAGATTGAGCTCCGCGCCGATGCGCAGACGCAACGCACCGATCGAATCATTGACCATCTTGGACGGCCCGGCACCGAAGAACACCAGATCCCCATCAGCCGCCCGCGAGCGCTCGAGAATGCCCGCCAGCGCCGCATCGCTCAGGAACTTGATGATCGGCGACTGCAGCCCCTCGCGGCCGCGCGCTCGCTCGTTTACCTTGATGTACGCCAGCCCCTTCGCCCCGTAGCGCGCGACGAACGCCGTGTAGTCATCGATCTGCTTGCGTGACAGCGCGTTGCCCCCGCCCGGCACGCGCAGCGCCGCCACGCGGCCCTGCGGGTCAGCGGCGGGCGTGGCGAATACTTTGAAATCACAGTCGCGCACCAGATCGGCGACATCGACCAGCTCGAGGGCAATGCGCAGGTCCGGCTTGTCCGAGCCATAGCGCCGCATCGCCTCTGCATAGCTCATGCGTGGAAACGGGTCGGGCAGCGCGACGCCGAGCACCTCGTCGAACAGCGTACGCACCAATCCCTCCATGAGCTGCAGGATCTGCTCCTGCGAGAGAAAGGAGGTCTCGATGTCCAGCTGCGTAAACTCGGGCTGCCGGTCGGCCCGCAGATCCTCGTCACGGAAGCAGCGCACGATCTGGTAGTAGCGATCCAGGCCTGCGACCATCAGCAGCTGCTTGTAGATCTGCGGGGACTGGGGCAGCGCGAAGAATTTGCCGGGATGCGTGCGGCTGGGCACGAGATAGTCACGCGCCCCTTCGGGCGTGGTCTTGCCCAGCACCGGGGTCTCCACGTCGATGAAGCCCTGGGCATCCAAATATGTGCGCATCGCACGTGTGATGCGATGACGCAGCCGCAGGCGCTGACTCATGACTTCGCGCCGCAGGTCCAGGTAGCGGTACTTCAACCGCAGCTCCTCACCCACCGTCTCATCGAGCTGGAAGGGCAGCGGATCGGCGCGATTGAGCAGCGTGAGCTCGGCGGCCACGAGCTCTACGGCACCGGAGGGCAGATTGGGGTTGACCGTACCTTCAGGGCGCGCGCGTACGTTGCCGCGCACCTGGATGACGAACTCGTTGCGCAGCCGCTCGGCTACCGCAAAAACCTGCGCAAGCTCGGGCTGGAATACGATCTGCAGCAGTCCTTCACGATCACGTAGATCGACGAAGATCACCCCGCCGTGATCGCGCCGGCGATGTACCCAACCGGCAACCTGCACGCTGGTGCCGATCAAGGTCGTGTCGACTTCTCCGCAGTAATGGCTGCGCATGCGGGTGTGGTGAGCTCGAGGCGGCCGTGCAGGCCCGGGGCCGCGAATGTTAGGGTGCGCGCACGGCGGGCACAACTGCGACGGCGCTCTCGCTGTCCGGCAAACTGCCGGCGGGGCCGGCCACGACAGCCGTCGCAGCAGCTGCCGCACTGGCGGCCGCGGAGGCCACGACGGCGGCGCCTGCGGCCACGGCCGCCGCGCTCGCCGGCAGCGGCACCGCGGCCCGATCGGCTGGCAGGCCGGGCATCACCACCCCGAGCGTGACGATCATCTTCATGGCCTCATCGACGCTCACCGGCAGCACGATGGCGCGCGACTGCGGCACCATGACGATGAAACCGGCGGTCGGATTGGGCGTGGTGGGAATGAACACGCAGACTTGAGGTTCGCCCAGATGCTCGGCCACCAGCGGCACCTCGGCGGCAGTCTGAAAGCCGATGCTCCAGATGCCCTTGCCGGGATATTCGATCAGCAGCACCTTCTTGAAGGAGTTCCCGGAGCTCGACAGCAGGCTCGTGGAAAAGTTTTTGACTCCGCCATAGATACCGCGCACGAAGGGGATGCGATTGAGCAGATCGTCCCAGATCTCCATGAAGGTACGGCCGATCATGTTGGAGACGAGCACCCCCGTGAGCAGCAGCAACACGACCGCCAGCAAGGCGCCAAAGCCCGGGATGTGCATGCCGAACAGTGCCGGTGGTCGCAGCGACCGCGGCAGCAGCACCAGCGTCGTGTCCATCAATTGCAGCATGAAGCGCACGACCAGCACCGTGGCGAGGATGGGGATCCACACCAGCAATCCCGCCATCAGGTAGCGGCGGATGCTGCGTTTGAGAACTTGCGCCTTCACCGTCGGCCGCGCGTCTTGCCCGCACGGTTGCTCGAGACGCGGCCGCGCGACGGGCTCTCCACGCGCTTGGCCGGCCTTGCACTGCCACTGCGTGCGCCCGGACGTGCCCGAGCCCCGCTGCCTGCGCTGGCGGTCGGACGCGCGGTCGGACGAGCATTCGCGCCAGACTTGGCGCGAGGGCGCGCATCGCTTGCGCCGGCGGACTGGGCGGGCTTGGCCGCGGCTACGTCACTGGCGCCCTGCGCCTGCGGCTGGGTTGCGGATTTGGCGCCACCTTCCGACTCTCCCTTGGCCTTGCTCTCGGCTCCCGAGCCAGTGTCGCCGGCTTCCTTGTCCGAGCCGGCGAGATTGCGCTTTTGCTCCTGATCGGACTTGAAATCCGTCTCGTACCAGCCGGAGCCCTTGAGCCGGAATACCGGCGCGGACAACAGCTTTTTCAGCGCGTTCTTGCCGCAGGAGGGGCACTTGCGCAGTGGCGATTCGCTGATCTTCTGCAGCGCCTCGAAATAGTGATCGCAGTGACTGCACTGGTATTCGTAGAACGGCATGTGCGTATCGGTAGTGTCTGTGGAGCTCTGGGAAATGGGGGCGGCGCGCGCCGCTGCCAAGGTCGGATCAATGCTTGGATCAGTTGCTCAGCCGGCGGCGATTATAGTCGGCCGGGCGGGTTGCAATAACTGCTGATACAAACGGTAGAACTCCCCGGCAGCCCGCGGCAGATTGCTGCGCCAATCATCGGCCGCGGCATCATCGGCCCCGTCCGTGATGTACTTGGCACAGCCGAATACCGCGCCCTCCGCCTGGCAGACCTTGGCCAGCGCATAGGCCTCCATCTCCACGACCTCGCAGTGCAGGGCCGCAGCACCGGTCTGGAAAGAATCGCCGCTGCCGCACAGGCCCTGCGGCAGGCCCGGGAACATGGGCGGAAATTGCAGCTGCGCCGGCAGGTGCTCGAAGGGTGTATGGCCAATCGGAAATCCGAGCGCACTCGCATCCATATCCCGCTGCACGAAACGGTGGCAGCCCACCAGGGCACCCGTGGCGAACTGCTGACTGCCGGCGGTGCCGAAGTTGACCACGCGCGGCAAGGGGGCGCCGACGGCCCGGTACTGGCTGAGCTCGCGCATCAGTGCCATGGCGGCATTGACCTTGCCGATGCCGCAGTAGAGCACCGGCACGCCGGCGCGCTCGAACACTCCCTGCGCCTCGATCTCCAGTGCCATGACCACGAGGACGGACGGCAGGGAGGCCACCGCCATCCGCTCCATCCGTGTGATCGACTCGGCCATCACCTCACTCGTAGTTGATCGCCGCACGCAGTGCCATGCCGCGCCAGGCGAAGTCCCCCGCGAGTCGCAGATCCAGCAGCACTCCGAAGCCCGTCACCTGATAGCCGGCCGTCGTGCACAATTCCGCGGAGGCCTGCATGGTGCCGCCGGTGGCCAGCACATCGTCGATGATGACCAGGCGTCCGCGTCCGCGCTGCATCTCCAGTACCCCGGTGCCATATTCGAGCGCATAGCCGGCTGACACGACCGGTGGCGGCAGCTTGCCCTGCTTGCGGATCGGCACGAAGCCCTTGTCACGCCGCGCGGCAAGGCCCGCCGCGAGCACGAAGCCACGCGATTCCACGCCCGCCAGTGCATCGGTCTCGCGCCATTCGCCCTCGCTGAACAGCGCGTCCAACGCCTCGAGCGCGGCACTGAAGTGGCTGCGCAGCAGCGGGGTGATGTCGCGAAAGAGAATCCCCGGCTTGGGGAAATCCGGCACATCTGCAATATGGCGCTTCAGCTCGGCTGACATGGCTCCCTCCGGCCACAAGCTTACCTTGGCCGCAGGATGCCTGCAGAACTCACCGCCCGGCGAGCAAACCGCCGGCGCGGCGAGCCGCGGCACTCGTCAGGAGACCGCGCGCATCTGCCGCTTTTTCTCGAACACCAGCTCGCCGCCGCGCACCGCCACGCGCACCACGTCTCCGGGCACGAAGTCGTTACGCAGCAGCCGCTCTGCCAGCGGATTCTCGATCTGCTGCTGGATCGCCCGGCGCAGCGGCCGCGCGCCATACACCGGATCGAAGCCCGCCTCGCCGATGAGGTCGCGTGCCTTGTCGTCGAGCTCGAGCTCGATGTTGCGCTCGAGCAGCCGGCGGCGCAGGTAATGCAGCTGGATCTCGACGATGGCGCGGATCTGCTCGGTGCCGAGCGGATGGAATACCACGATGTCATCGACGCGATTGATGAACTCGGGACGAAAGTTCTGCTGCACGACCTCCATGACGGCATTCTTCATGCGTTGATAGTTGCTCTCGCCGGCCATCTCCTGGATGGCCTGAGAGCCGAGGTTGGAAGTCATGATGATGACGGTGTTGCGAAAGTCGACCGTGCGGCCCTGCCCGTCGGTGAGCCGTCCATCGTCGAGCACCTGCAGCAGCACGTTGAACACGTCCTGGTGGGCCTTCTCGATCTCATCGAGCAGCACCACCGCGTAGGGACGACGGCGGATTGCCTCGGTCAGATAGCCGCCCTCCTCGTAGCCGACATAACCCGGGGGCGCGCCGATCAGGCGCGCCACGGAGTGGCGCTCCATGAACTCCGACATGTCGATGCGCACCAGCGCCTCCTCCGTATCGAAGAGAAATTCGGCCAGCGCCTTGCACAACTCGGTCTTTCCCACGCCCGTCGGGCCGAGGAACATGAAGGAGCCATTGGGACGACGCGGATCGGCCAGTCCCGCCCGCGAGCGGCGGATGGCATTGGAGACGATGCGCACGGCCTCGTCCTGGCCGACGACACGCTTCTCCAGCGCCTCCTCCATGCGCAGCAGCTTCTCCTTCTCGCCCTCGAGCATCTTGGAGACCGGAATGCCGGTCCACTTGGAGACGACCTCGGCGATCTCCTCATCGGTCACGGAATTGCGCACCAGTTGCGGCGTCTGCTGCTCGGCCTGGGTCGCCGCTGCGAGCCGTTTTTCGAGCTCGGGGATACGTCCGTACTGCAGCTCGGCCATCTTCGCCAGATCCCCCGCGCGGCGCGCCTGCTCGAAATCCAGGCGCGCTCGCTCGAGCTCTTCCTTGACCTGCGCTGCGCCCTGCAGCGATGCCTTCTCGGCCTTCCAGATCTCTTCGAGATCGGCGTACTCCTTGGTCAGACCCGAGAGCGTCTGCTGGAGCGTCGTCAGGCGTCGCCGGGAGGCTTCGTCCTCCTCCTTCTTCAGCGCCTCCTGCTCGATCTTCAGTTGGATGATCCGTCGCTCGAGCCGGTCGAGCGCCTCGGGCTTGGAATCGATCTCCATGCGAATGCGCGCCGCGGCCTCATCGATCAGGTCGATGGCCTTGTCGGGCAGCTGACGGTTGGTGATATAGCGATGCGAGAGCGTCGCGGCGGCGACGATCGCGGGGTCGGTGATCTCCACATGGTGATGGACTTCGTAGCGCTCCTTCAGGCCGCGCAGGATCGCGATGGTGTCCTCCACCGAGGGCTCATCGACGAGCACTGTCTGAAAGCGTCGCTCGAGCGCCGCATCCTTCTCGATGTACTTGCGATACTCATCGAGCGTCGTGGCGCCCACGCAGTGCAGCTCCCCGCGCGCCAGTGCAGGCTTGAGCATGTTGCCCGCGTCCATCGAGCCCTCGGCGCGGCCGGCGCCGACCACGGTGTGCAGCTCATCGATGAACAAGATGACCTGTCCTTCCTGCTTGGCGAGCTCGGAGAGCACCGCCTTCAGCCGCTCCTCGAATTCGCCGCGAAATTTGGCGCCCGCGATCAGTGAGCCCATATCGAGCGCCAGGATGTGCTTGTCCTTCAGTCCCTCGGGGACCTCGCCGTTGACGATGCGCAGCGCCAGCCCCTCGACGATGGCGGTCTTGCCGACCCCGGGCTCGCCGATCAGCACCGGATTGTTCTTGGTGCGCCGCTGCAACACCTGGATCGTGCGACGAATCTCATCGTCACGGCCGATGACCGGATCGAGCTTGCCGTTGCGGGCTCGCGCGGTCAGGTCGATCGTGTACTTGTCGAGCGCCTGACGTTTCTCTTCTGCCGCAGGGTCCTGGACGCTCTCGCCACCGCGCACCTCGGCGATCGCCTTTTCGACCGCCGCGCGCGCCACGCGAGCTTCCTTGAGCGCGCGGGCCACCGCACCGCGGTCCTCGAAGGCCGCGAGCACGAACAGCTCGCTGGAGATGTACTGATCACCGCGCTGCTGCGCGAGCTTATCGGTGACGTTGAGCAGTCGGCCGAGGTCGTTGCCGACCTGGACGTCGCCGGCCACGCCCTGCACCTTCGGCAGCGCATCGAGCACGCTCATCAGCTGCGTGCGCAGACGGTTCACGTCCGCGCCTGCCTTCATCAGCAGAGGCCGCACGCTGCCGCCGGAAGCGTCGATCATGGCCAGCAGCAGATGCGCCGGCTCGATGAACTGGTTGTCGCGGCCAACGGCGAGCGACTGCGCATCGGCGAACGCAGACTGAAAAGCGCTGGTGAGTTTGTCCATTCGCATGAGTTGCCGTCCCCGGGCTCAGGTGCCCAAGTACTTGATTGTCTTTTTGCCGGCCCTTTCCGCCATGCGCATAAGCCGCAGCGTCGAGGGGCGACCACTGCGAGATGGGGGAAGGGGTGTGGGAATTCAAGCGTTTGGATGGCGCAAGCGCCTCCGGCCGCCTGAATTGAGCGGGCCCTATTTTGTGCAGGATCGGCATATTGTCGCCTGGCCGGGGGCCCTGGAGCAGCGCATCATCTTCATCCAACTGCCCCATCTCCTCACCGATCGATCCACAGCAGCGCCGCGAGCCGTCCCGTGACCTGCTCGCGCCGATAGGAATAGAAGCGCTCGGGGTGAGAATAGGTACAGGGCGCATTGCCATACACCTCGGTCAGGCCCAGCCTCGCCAGCCGCCGCCGCGCCAGCGCGGGCAAGTCGCACTGCCAGCGGCCGCGCGCGTTGGCCGCGAACGCGCCGGAGGCGCCCGAATCGCGGTCGCAGAAGGCCGCGCGCACCTCCGCACCGACCTCGAAGTGGGCCGGACCGATTGCGGGCCCCAGCCAGGCGCACAGCGTCTCGGGCGGCGAACACAGCGCGGATACCGCGCTGTCCAGCACGCCTGCGGCGAGCCCGCGCCAACCTGCATGGGCCACGGCAATGGCAGTCCCATCGCGTTTGGCGAGCAGCACCGGCAGACAATCGGCGACCATCACAGCGAGCACGCAGCCCGGCCGGCGTGTCACGGCAGCGTCCGCGCTATCCCCTTCGGTGCCCGCAACCCCGCGGGCATCAGCGTCCAGGACCATCGTCCCATGCACCTGCTTGAGCCACAGCGGCTCTGACGGCAGCGAGAGCGCGGCGCGCACACGGCGACGGTTTTCGACCACGTCGGCGGTTCGATCCCCTACGTGAGCGGCCAGATTGAGGCTCTGATACGGCCCGCGGCTGGCACCACCTGCCCGCAGGGTCACGGCCGCACGCACCGGACTGGCAAGCGGCCAATCCGGCAAAAGAAATTCAGGCGCGCTCCCGCTCATGAGCGACGCCGCAGCGGCACGCGAGTGGCCCGGCGGCGCTGCCGCGAGGCCTGCTCCGGCGACGGCTCCGGCACACGCAGCGCACGCAGCAGCGCGGCCAGATCCTCGGGCGGGGGGACCTCGAAGCTCTGCAGCTTGCCGGTCACCGGATGCACCAGCGAGAGTCGCGCGGCGTGCAGCGCCTGGCGCTGGAAGGCCTGCAGGGCATCGTTGACCGCGCTGTCGGCGAGCCGGCGACGCCGTCCGCCATACACCGGATCGCCGACGATCGGCAGACCGATGTGCGCCAGGTGCACGCGGATCTGATGCGTGCGCCCTGTCTCCAGCCGCACGCGCAGCAGCGTGTGCGCGGCGAGGCGTTCCTCAATGCGATAGTGCGTCACCGCCGCACGTCCGGCCCGGCTCACGGCCATGCGCGTGCGCGCCCGCGGGTCGCGCCCGATCGGCTGCTCGATGCGCCCGCCGGCGACCGGATGGCCCCAGACCAGCGCCAGGTACTCGCGAGTGATCTCACGGGCGGCCAGCGCGGCGACCAGCCGCGTATGCGACTGCGGCGTGCGCGCCACGATGAGCAGTCCGCTCGTATCCTTGTCCAGCCGATGCACGATTCCGGCCCGCGGCACGCGCGCCAGCCGCTCGTCATGCGCCAGCAACGCATTCTGCAGCGTGTGGCTGCGATTGCCTGCGCCCGGGTGCACGACCAGGCCCGCCGGCTTGTTCAGCACCAGCAGCGCCTCATCTTCCAGGACGATCTGCAGCGGCAGGGATTGGGCCTCGACATTGCCATCCGCAGAAAACTCGGCGCGCACCTCGATGCGCTCGCCGCCGCGCACCCGGTCGCGGGCACGCGCCGTGCCTGCCCCTGGTGCGCCGCCACTGCCCGCGAGCCGCACGGCACCCTCTCGGATCCAGCGCTGCAGCCGGGCGCGCGAATATTGCGGCAGCGCCGCGGCCAGCGCCTGGTCCAGGCGCTGGCCTGCCGCGGCGTGCGGCAGCTCGACGACATGCATCTGGAACTCCCCGGCCATGGAAAGGTCAGCCTCGAACGTCGGCTATACTTGCCGACCGTGCACGCACTTCGTCAGCCATCCGCCGGACTCTCCATGCCTGTCATGTCTCGATCCACCCTGACTCTCGCCGTCGCCCTCGCCGCCCTCAGCCTGCTCGCGGGCTGCCAGCGCAATCGCCTGCGTAATGCCTCTGCGCAGCAGCTGTATGCGGCAGCGCATAAGCAGATGGTTCAGAACGACATGACCAATGCCGCCAAGAACTACGAGCAGCTCACCTCTCGCTTTCCGTTCACCACCCAGGCACGCCAGGCGCGGCTGGATCTCATCTATGTCTACTACCGCAAGGGCGATAAGGACGCGGCGGTCGACGCGGCCGACGAATTCTTGCGCGAGGAGCCGACGAACTCCAGGGACGATTACGCCCAGTACATGAAGGGGCTCATTTACTTCGAGCGCACCCCGGTCGCGATCGAGCGCTTCATGGGCGTGGACATGGCCCGCAAGCCCCCCGCGGATGCGCTCAAGTCGATCGCAGCCTTCAACATCGTCGTGACCCAGTACCCGCGCAGCCAATATGCGCACGATGCGCAGCGCCGCATGATTTTCGAGCGCAATCGGCTCGCCCAGTACGACATCTACGTGGCGCGCTGGTACGTGCGGCGCGGCGCCTATCTGGCCGCGGCACAGCGCGCCAATGAAATACTGCAGGAATACGACGGGGCACCCGCCGAGCAGGAGGCGCTGCGGATCATGCTCCAGTGCTATCAGAAACTCGGCCTGACGCAGCTCGCTGACAACGTGCAGAAAATGTACGCCTACAACTTCCCGCCCGGCTCGCCGACCTACGCCACGCCGCACCGTCGCTGGTGGCAGTTCTGAGCTCCCCGCGCGCTCAGCGCCGATAGCCGTTGGTGATCGGATAGCGCCAGTCGCGCCCGAAGGCGCGGCGACTCACTCGCACGCCCGGCGGGGCCTGGCGCCGCTTGTACTCGGCGCGCGTCACCATATCGAGCACGCGCGCCACCACCTGGCGCGGAAAGCCGCGCTCGCAGATCTCCTCGACCGACAGATCCTCCTCGATGAAGGCCTCGAGAATCGGATCGAGCACGTCGTAGGGCGGCAGCGAATCGGAATCCTTCTGATCGGGACGCAGCTCCGCGGAGGGCGGGCGTTCGATGACCCGTTGCGGTATCACCGCAGAGAGGCGGTTGCGGTACTGAGCGAGCCGATACACGAGCAACTTGCCGCAGTCCTTGATGGGCGCAAAGCCCCCGGCCATGTCCCCATAAAGCGTCGCGTAGCCCACCGCCATCTCGCTCTTGTTACCGGTGGTCAGCAGCATGCGACCGGTCTTGTTGGAGATCGCCATCAGCAGCAGCCCCCGGCAGCGCGCCTGGATGTTTTCCTCGGTGGTGTCGGGGCTGTGGCCCGCGAACTCCTCACGCAGCGCCTCGAGCGTCGCGGCGAACATGCCCTCGATCGAGATCTCGCTGAGCGTCACGCCGAGCGCGCGCGCCTGCGCCTGCGCATCGTCACGGCTCATCTGCGAGGTATAGCGCGAGGGCATCATCACGGCATGCACACGCGCAGGCCCCAACGCATCGACGGCGATCGCCAGCGTCAGCGCTGAATCCACCCCCCCGGAGAGTCCCATGACGACGCCGGGAAAGCGATGCTTGTCGACGTAGTCGCGCACACCCAGGACCAGGGCGCGATACACGCTCTCCTCGTCGGAGAGCTCCGCTGCCACCGCAGCGGCGAGCGGCGCAACCGGGCCGCCCGGCGTAGGGCGTCGCAGCTCCACCAACGCCAGCGCCTCCTCAAACGCCGGGGCGCGCAGGATGAGCTGCCCCTGCGCATCCATGGCGAAGGAGTTGCCGTCGAACACCAGCTCATCCTGCCCGCCCAGCAGGTTCACGTAGGCAACCGGCAGCTGCACCTGCGCGATGCGCCGAGCGATCACGCGTTCGCGCTCGCGCTGCTTGTGGATCTCGTAGGGAGAGGCGTTGATCACCACCAGCGCCTCAGCGCCGGAGTGACGTGCCGCGCGGCTGGGCGCACGCTCCCAGGTATCCTCGCAGATCAGAATCCCCAGACGCATGCCCTTGAACGACACCACGGTCGGCGCGCTGCCGGCCGCAAAGTAGCGCTTCTCGTCGAAGACGCGATAGTTCGGCAGGCAGGCCTTGCGGTGATTGGCGAGCACTTCGCCGCGATACAGCAGCTGCGCGGCGTTGTAGATGCCGCTCGGGTGGTACTCGGGATAGCCGACCAGCACGCCGATCTCGGGCACCGCGCGGCGCAGCTCGTCCATCCCCTGCTCGATCTGCAGGCGCAAGCCGCGGTGAAACAGCAGGTCCTCGGGCGGATAGCCCGACAGCGCCAGCTCCGGGAACATGACCAGATCGGCTTTCAGCTCTTCGGCGGCGCGCCGCGCCTCGCCGATGAGCCGGGCGACGTT
>Ga0134126_10002199_pt1 | contig 24670 bp, 23 predicted proteins | sample KB31752_FD_96881 | JGI IMG/M metagenome (GOLD analysis project Ga0134126, IMG submission 96881) | Terrestrial soil microbial communities with excess Nitrogen fertilizer from Kellogg Biological Station, Michigan, USA - KB3-175-2 | ecosystem: Environmental > Terrestrial > Soil > Unclassified ... | reverse complement strand
TGTTGGCCCATAGGTTGCGGCGCCAGAGGTAGAGAATCGTCAGCAGCACGCCGCCATAGCAGGCGATGATGAGCTGTGCTCCGCCCCACGACGCAAGGTGCGCATAGGTGAAGGCCGCCACGGTTACCGCGCCCGCGGCGAACCGGCTGCCGCTCCATTCCTCGAGGCGCTCGATCGGGTAGCCGCGGAACAACGTCTCCTCCGCTACCGCTGCCCGGGTCACCAGGAGTAGACGATACGCGAACGGGGTGTGCTTGAGCGCGCTCGCTTCGTGCATGTTGATCTGCAAATGCAGCAGGGGAAATACGAAGCTGTAGATGACGACTATGCCTGCCACCATCAGCAGGCCAGTGATGACGGCGAGCACGATGTCCATGATGCGCGGCCGTTGGAAACCGATGGAAGACAGCGGGCGCCGTTCGGCGAAAAGGACATAGGCGTATACAGCGAAGGTGAGGACCCACCAGAGGACTTCGCGGCTGTAATTGGGGCCGAGCGCGCGACCGAACAGATGCTCACTCCACCCGCCGACAGGTGCGAAGGTGGCGATGAGCAGAAAGAGAATCCCGATCAAAGCGGTGGCGCGGGGTCGAGACGTCACGGCGTACCTCCGAAGTTTCCGCCGGGAAATCTGGCAGCTGGGTGCCGGCGCGGCAATCGCGGCGCCTTCGAAATGGCGCGAGCCGTGCACTGCGAGGCGCGAACCGGGCGAATCAGCCGGCAGCGAATCCGAGCCGGGTGCGCAAATCTTCCGCGTAAGTGCGGCTGACGGTCAGCGATGCGCCGCCGCGGAGGGTGAGAGAAAGATCGCCATTGCGTCGCGGTGCAATCGTTTCCACGCGCGCCAGCTGGACGATGACGGAGCGATGGATGCGTGCGAAGCGGGCCGGATCGAGCTGGGCTTCGAGCTCGCCCAGGCTGATGCGCATCAGATGCACACGCCGGCCGACATGCAGGCAGGCATAGTGCCCCGCGGAATCGACGTAATCGATGTCTCGTAGAGGCACGAGATCGATGCGGCCCCGATCTTTGACGGCGATGCGGGTCGGCGCTTCGCGGGGCGCGATGCGCTCGCGAGCACGGGCAATGGCCCGGCCAAAGCGCTCGCGGCTGAACGGCTTCAGGAGATAGTCGACCGCCTGGAGATCGAAAGCCGCGATGGCATGGTCCTCATGGGCGGTGAGATAGATAGTGGCCGGCCGCCGCTCCGGTGTCAGCCTGGCGAGGATTTCGAGACCATCGAAATCCGGCAGGCGGATGTCGAGCAACGCGAGATCTGGCGTCTCGCGCTCGATCAGGCGCACGGCGTCTGCACCGTTGGACGCCTCTCCCAGCACTGCGATATCAGGCTCGTCCTGCAGATAAAGGCGGACCCGCTCGCGAGCGAGCGGCATGTCGTCCACGATGACAGCGCGGATCACGCCGGCGCGCTCGCGTGTTTCAGCGGTAGACGTACGGTCACGCACGGTTGTGAGCCCGTTACCAGCTCAAGGCTTTGCGCAGCCCCAAACAGCACCTTCAGCCGCTCGCGCACGTTGGCAAGGCCGGTGCTGGCGCCCGCCGCGCTCCCGGCCCGATCCGGCGCGTCATTGCGAACCGAGAGTACCAAAGAGCGGCCCTCCGCAACGGCTGCCAGCGAGATCTGACCGCCCTGAGTACGCCGGGCAATACCATGAACGATGGCATTCTCCACCAGCGGCTGCAGGAGCATGGATGGCACCATGGCCTCCCACACAGTCGGGTCCACTTCCATTTGGACCTGCAGGCGATCCGGCATCAGCAGCGTGTAGAGATCGAGATAGCCCTTCACGAATGCCAGCTCGTCCTTCAGTGCGATCTCCTGGGGCCGTTCTCCCAACAGCGCGCGCAGCAGCTCGCTGAGCTGCGCCATCGCGGCATCGGCGCGAGCGGCATCGCGATAGCCCACGGCCGCGATGGCATTGAGCGTGTTGAAGAGGAAGTGCGGTTGAATCTGCGCCTGCAGGGCCCGGAGCTCGGCCCGGGCCAACAGCCGCTCGCGCAAGCGCGCCCGCTCGAAATAGGCGACTGCCTGCCCGGCCGCCACCAGGGCGATATAGAAGGGAATGCTGTAGAACGACGTGATATAGGCAGCCCCGAGCAGGGTGGTCCAGTCGTGCCCGGTGCGTCCGGTGCACAAGACATTGAGCCCGTAGCCGGCGAATACGGCCAGGGGCGTCAGCACCACGCCGATTGCCGCCAGGATGGCCAGCGGCCGCACGGCCTGCATTTCGGTGACCGGAAAACGCCGGCTGAGCCAAAGGACGACCGGTGTGAGCGCCATCCATGGCACGAAGGCGATCAGAACATAGAGGAAGATGAAACCGAAGTGCAGGTGCGTGCGTGGCGCGCCGGTGCTGATCTGCAGGGCCACGGTCGGGGGCGTCCAGGCGGCTGCCATCAGCACCCAGGCGGCAATGACGATCAGCGCCTTGGTGCTCATCTCCCGGGCTGAAGCTGTTTCGGATTTCATGCGATGGCTGGTCGTCGGCCCGCCCTATAATAGGCGCGCAAGCTTGTCCTTCGGTAGCAGCGCGGCCTTGGCAGCAAGGCGGCGCGCAAGCCAATAGCGAGATCGTGCAGCCCGGATCCTCCCAAGCGCTCACCGAGCGTGAGCTCCTCGACAAGAATCGCAGCTATTACGACATGCTGTGGGCGGGCGCTCGCCTCGTGGAGCCGCAGCGGTTCAATACCTGGCCGTTGGTGCAATCACTGCTGCCGGCCGCCCCTCGGCGGCTCGAGGTGGCACCGGGATTGAGACCACGACTGCCTATAGGGGGCACACAATTCGTGGATATCAGCGCGCCCGCAGTCGCGACGCTACGCGCGCGTGGGGCGCAAGCTGTCATTGGCCAGGTGACCTGCCTGCCGTTCGCCGACAGCTCGTTCGATCTGGTGTGTGCCTTCGACATCATCGAGCATGTCGACAACGATGATGGTGCGCTGTCGGAGGTGTCGCGCACGGCCAAGCCGGGCGGAGTCATTTTGACCTCGGTGCCGCTGCATGCTGCGATGTGGACTGCATTCGATGACTTCGTGGGGCATAAGCGACGGTACGAGCCCCCGGAGCTGCTGTCGAAACTGGCGCGGCATCAGCTGACGGTGGAGCGCAGCGCGATATATGGAATGCAGCCGCGCTCGTCCAGGTTGGTTGACCTCGGCATGTGGTGGCTCATGCATGATCGCGAGCGGGCGATGTGGTGGTATAACCGGGTCATCATGCAATTGGGGTTGCTGATGCAGAAGAGACTCAGGTTGGAGTCCGGGATGATTGCGACGGAGCGGGTCGATGAGGTCCTGCTGGTGTGCCGCAAGCAGGGCGGCGGTGGGCCGGGCGGGGCGTGACGTGTGGGTGTGGGGGGCGACAGGGTTGGCGCGTCTGAGCTGAGGGTGCAAGCTCCCTCGCTATCCGGGCGCCAAGCGGCGGCAATTGCCGTAGGGAACGGGCTGGAATTCTACGATTTCGTTACCTACGCATTCTTCGCGACCCAGATCGGACACACGTTCTTCCCCTCCAAAACGCCCGGGCTGAGCCTGCTGTCGTCGCTGGCGACGTTCGGAGTGGGGTTCCTGACCCGGCCGCTCGGGGCAATCGTAATCGGGCGGTTCGGCGATCGGGCAGGGCGCAAGCCGGCGATGATGTTGTCGCTCTGTCTGATCGGAGTGGCGGTCACGGGGCTGTCACTCACTCCTTCGTATGCGTCGATAGGCACGCTCGCGCCCGTCCTGGTCATTGGATTTCGGCTGCTTCAGGGATTCGCGTTGGGGGGCGAGGTGGGGCCGAGCACGGCGTTGCTGCTGGAAGCGGCTCCGCCTTCGCGGCGTGGGTTGTACGTATCGCTGCAGGCGACCAGTGCGGATACCGCGGCGCTCGTTGCGGGGGTTGTGGGAGTCGCTCTTGCGAGTACGTTGGATGCGGCGCAACTGGATGCCTGGGGGTGGCGTGTTGCGCAGCTGCTGGGGGTCTGCATCATCCCGTTTGCGCTCGTATTGCGCCGGACACTGCACGAGACACTAACGGGCCCCGCTGCAGCGGACCTCGGTACCGGCTCCGCGAAGGGGTATTTTGGGGTGTTCGTTTTGGGCGTCGTGATGTTGAGCGCCGCGACGACGAACAACTACGTGCTCGAGTACATGACGACGTATGCGAGCAATACTCTCGGGATGCCGGCTGCGATATCTTTCGGTGCTACTGCTGCGATCGGCGCCAGCGGGCTGGTTTGCGACAGCCTCGGGGGTTGGCTGTCGGACCGATTTGGACGCAAGCCGGTCATGATCATTCCCTGGTTGGTGTTGATCGTGGCCATATACCCGTCCTTCTGGGTGCTCGAGCGGCTGCGGACGGGTACGGCTCTGCTCGGGGTCAGTGCTCTCCTGAACGGAATTCAGACGCTTTCTTCCGCCACCATCATTGTGGCGATTGCCGAGTCGTTGCCCAAGAGGGTGCGCTCGGGTGCTATCGCACTCATCTATGCTCTGGCGATCGCGGTATTTGGTGGGTCGACGCAGTTTCTCGTGGCGTGGATCATTCATGTGACGGGTAATCCGCTGGCGCCGGCGTGGTACATGCTCGGGGCGGTGAGCTTCGGGCTGATGGCCATGCTCCGAGTTCCTGAGACAGCGCCACGAAGGTAGCGCCCGCAGGCGCACGAACGCGTTGGGCGGTCTCACCAACAGACGATACACGCGTCATCGAATTACGACGTAGAAAGTGGGTTGGCCCGTCGGTGTGCACGCTGCACTGACTCGCTGTAATGCGGGCCAGTGTGGATGTTCGTGGCTGAAGGAGATTCCATGCACCTGGACCTCATTCGGAACATCGCAAATTCCGACGGGACCGGAACGTTCGGATCGCTCTCAATCGATGGCGAGCTGTTCTGTGCAACTTGTGAACAGCCCTGGAACGACAATAGAGGCGACATATCGTGCATCCCAGAAGGCGACTACCGCCTGCTGCCGTACGACTCACCTGCGCACGGTCCGACCGTCGTATTTCACAATCCCGAGCTCGGCATCTACGGCACCCCTTCGATGGTGCCGGCCGGCAAGGTCGCGCGAACGCTTTGCGAAATCCATACGGCGAATTGGCCCTTCCAGTTGAGGGGGTGCGTCGCCGTCGGCAGCCAGGTAATGGTGATTCCGCCTAACGGGCGCGGGGTTTGCAGTAGCATTGCGACATTCAAGAGCCTCACATGCCCGAACGGGAGAGGGTGATTGCGGCGGATTTCGCTCAGCAAACGCTCAGATTCATCGGTGTTTAGCCACTTCCGGCGCGCGCTGCCAGACGGCCACCGGGAGTTGATGGAGTGAGCATCGTCAGCGCGGCAGGCGCCTCGATCATCGTGGCGGGGCTCGAGATTTCCTCGCGTGATCCCCTGTTCCTTGCGACAGTCGGTGTGCACGTCCTCCTGGGACTCGCCTGCACGATCACCGGTCTCATCGCAATGCTGAGCCCCAAGCGCCCCGGGCAGCACCCGCGTTTTGGTTCTATCTACTTCTGGTGTCTGGCCGGAGTATTCGTGACGGTGAGCGCGCTCGCAGCGGTGCGCTGGAGCGAGGACTATCACCTTTTCATTCTCGGAGCGCTTGCCTTCGGCGCGGCTTATCTCGGGCGCCGCGCACGCCGCGAGCAGTGGCGCGGTTGGGCGAAGCTCCACATCACGGGCATGGGCACCTCCTATGTGCTCCTGTTGACCGCCTTCTACGTGGACAACGGTAAGAGCCTGCCGTTCTGGAGAGACCTGCCGCCGATAGCCTTCTGGTTCATTCCCGCCGCGATTGGTGTACCCCTCATCCTTCGTGCGCTGTGGCGGCATCCGCTGGCGCGCACTTCCCCTTCTGCTATTCGCTCGGGGTGAGATGCCGCTCGACTGCAGCAATTGCCTCCGCGGTCTTCGGTGGCAGAGCGGGTTTCATCCGTGCCAGAAAGCTCCGGCCTCGAGAAACAACGAGCGCCCCATCGATCTCGACGTCGAACTGACCCACCTTCCCGCCGATGACCTCGACCTCGGCGTTGAACCGTCGCCGAAGCTCTTCGGCAACCGCGAGCGCCCGGTTGCGATAGCCGAAGCAGATGGTGCAATACCTGATCGTGACATTCACGGCTTACTCTTCCGGTGCATTACAGGCGGCGGGCGATCACGATTTCCGAGGCTATGCCCCATGAGACGACGACCTCCGCATGCTCGACGGACCAGTCGCGTTCATCGAGCCAGGAGCGCCTCTGCAATGACCGGCAGCCGCCCACCAGGCTCGGGTTGATCCTGTACAGGCGCATCCAGGCCGCGCTGACGAGGCGGGATATCGGCCCCGTCCCTTCGGTGGACGTGATCACGCAGAGCTTCCCATCACCCATCAGCAGCCGACGGGCCTCCTGCAGAACATTCGCGATGGCGGCGTCCGGCAAAAGATCGAGCACGTAGGTTGCAACGAAGCGGTCGAAGGAGCCGTCGCCAGACGGCAAGGACCTCGTTCCATCGACCTGGGAGACCGTCACGCGCTTGCCCCAGCGCGCCAGGCGGCGGGTCGCGATCCCGATCATCGTGTAGCTGATATCGACCCCGACGTAGCGTGCGGCTTCCGGCAGGTGGTCCTCGAGAAGTTCCGCCGCCAGCCTGCCGGTCCCGCAGCCGAGCTCGAATACGGCCGAGGCATGCTCGAAGTCCGAGGCGGTCACCAAGCGCTTGAGCGCGGCCCGCTCATAGACCTGGGCGTCCTGCAGACTCCCGAAGCGATCGTAAAAGCGCTTCGACTCATCGGGGCCGAACTGGCGGTGCATGTGACGGGCCGGTCGAAGGCCGGAAGGCGCCCGGCGCCTGCGAGTATGCGGCGCACCAGCCGACCGCTACAAACTGGGGAAGCTCGCCGGCCAAGTGCTTACGGCGCGCATAACTCCCGGTTCGCAGCTACTCTGGATCGAGGGCAGGCCATCGGGTTTCGGAAGATTGCCCTCAAGGCGGCGTTGAATCTGGCCGTCAGAAGAAAGGATGTGACTGCTGCGCTGAGCGGCGAGCTGCGCCTGGTGGAGCCCAAGCCGTATGAACTGGGCAAGAGCAAACGAAGGGAACTCTACCTCACCCTCGCGCAGCGCCGGGCGCTGCTGAAGGCTGCAGGGGGGCGCACAGCGACTGGGACGAGCCGATTCGCGAAGCGGCTACAGCCGCGAAGTTGCCGGCCGAACCCCATACGGGCGTGTGTGCGTACACGTTGCGCCATTGCTGGATCACCGACACGCTGCGGGCTGGAATGAGCGTGCTCGAAGTACCGCGGCTCGCCGGTACATCAGTGCAGATGCTCAACGATCATTACGGGCACCTTGTCGCGCACGCCGCTCGCGCCAAGCTCTCCAAGGTGAGGCTGACATAACTTCCCGAACCTGGACGTGGCGCTGATCGACATCGGTCTCTCCGCTGATGGACGCTCGCCGGGAATCCGGCAGCCTCTCAGACCATCTCAGCTTGGCCGCCCACGAACCCGGGTTCGCCCGGATTTGTGCATGCCGGCGTATGATGACCCCGATAGCCCTGGCTTTCGCGAGAAGAAGAACGGTGCGTGCATTCTCTGCAGACGAGGCTCCAAGCCCAGACGGTGAGGGAATGAGGCCGCCTTTCCCCGATCCGGTCCTGGCTGGTGAACGGGATAGGCTGGAGGTCTCCGTTCGCCGTGCGGCACTCGAGGCACTGGCCAGCGCCACTCAGATTGAAGCCGGCCCGGGTGCTCGCGCCGCGATCTTTCTGATTGACCGTGAGGCCTCGCATTTGAGTCTTGAGGTCTCGGCTGATACTCCAGACGATTTCACGGGGGTGGTCTGCCGGTTTGAGGTCGGGCGCGAAGGGACCCCCTGCGTGACGGCCGTCCTCACGGGTGAAGTCGTCATCGTTCCCGATGTCTCGTCCCAGCCTGGATGGGGTGAGCGGGCGATGCGCGTTCCGCTCTGGGCGGAATATCTCAATCTTGCCGCCCGACACGCGGTGCGGGCCTGCTGGTGCCAACCGATTGCCACGTCCGCCGGCAGGACACTTGGCGTCCTGGCTCTTTACCCTGCCGCCGCCCGATCTCCGACGCCCGTCGAACGCCTCGCGATGAAGGAAATCAGCTCGAAGGCCGCGCTCGTCGTCGAGCGGTGCCATGAGTTCACGGAACACCTGCGGACCGAAGAGGCGCTGCGGCGCAGAGCGGAGCGGGCCGAGGCGCTGCTCGCCGAGGCGCAGCGCCAACGTGAAGAGCTCGAGACGATGCTCGATCTCATCCCGGTGGGTGTCGCGATAGCGCACGATCCGCTTGCCAATGAGATCTCGCTACTGCCGCGATTTGCCGCAGTACTCGGGCTCGATGCAGCCCAGAATGCCTCCTTGAGCGGACCGGGACGGGAGCGCATTCCGTATCGATGCCTCAAGGATGGCAAGCCCATTCCGCCGGAAGAGCTGCCCATGCAGCGAGCGGCGCGCACCGGAAAGGAGGTCCGCGATGTCGAGTTTGACGTCGAATTCGCTGACGGACGAGTGCTGCACATGCTGGTGAACGCGGCTCCGCTGTTTGACAGGGACGGAAAGGTGCGCGGCGCGATCGGCGCTCACATCGACATGAACGGCTTGAAGCGCGCACAGCATGAGATCCAAGAGCGCAGCCGGATCCTACAAACAATCTTCGATCACATCCCTGAAGGGTTGCATCTGGTGGGTGGCCCGCCGGAATACCTCTTCGTGCTCAACAGCCGCTACGCGATGGAGCACCTCGGCCGAGGGGTAGACGAGGGCGTGGGCACTCAGGCGGGATACCACGCCGAGAAATTCGGCATTTACCTCAGCGACGGCTCTCGGCCGGCTCCCGAGCAGCTGCCACTCTACCGCGCGACACGACTCGGTGAGACTGTGCGCAATGTCGAGCTCCTCTACGAGCGGCCTGACGGCAGCCGCTTACCCGTCCTCACCGACGCCGTGCCGATTCGTGATCAGAACGGCAGGATCATCGGTGCCATCAAGTGCTGGCGCGACATCAGCGAGCGCAAGCACATGGAGGAGCGCCTCAAGGATGCGGATCGCCGCAAAGACGAGTTCCTGGCGATGCTGGCGCATGAGCTCAGAAACCCACTCGGTGCGATCAACAGCTCCGGAGAAGTTCTCGCGCATATGGTGCCGCTAGATGAGCGTGCGCGGAACGCGAGCCGGATCTTCCGGCGGCAGGTAAGGACGCTCACCCGGATGGTGGACGATCTCCTCGATGTCTCTCGAGTCGCGCATGGGCGGATCGCGCTCAAGCTGCGGTCTGTACGGCTCGCGGACATCGTGTCCCAGGCGGTCGAGATGGTCGAGCCGCTCATCAAGGAGCGACAGCACCGGCTTTCGATCACTAGCACCGAGACGCTGACCATCAGGGCCGATCCCGGCCGGCTGGTTCAGTGCATCTCCAACGTCCTCACGAATGCGGCGAAATATACCGACCCCGGCGGGCAGATCCGCATCGACTCGCGCCGTCTCGAGGGCAACGCGCTGCTCAGCATCGCGGATACCGGCGTTGGAATCCCTGGTGATCTCCTGCCGCACATCTTCGACCTCTATGTTCAGGGCGACCGGACGCTCGAGCGGTCGCGGGGTGGGCTGGGCATCGGCCTTTCGGTCGTAAAGGGGCTGATCGAAATGCACGGCGGCCGAGTGTCGGCCTCGAGCGCCGGCATTGGACGCGGAGCGACGTTCGAGATCTGTCTGCCCATCGACCAGGTAGCCGACCCGAGCACGCCATCAGGCGCGGGCAGCAAGGCCCCTCCGCGATGCATACTGATCGTGGAAGACGATACCGACGCGGCGGAATCGCTCGCCATGATCCTTGGCATGTCGGGGCATGAGGTACTCGTCGTCGAGGACTGCGAGCAAGCGATCAAGCGGGCTTTGGAATTTCGCCCTGAGGTGATGCTGCTCGACATCGAGCTTCCGGAGATCGACGCCTGGGAGGTGGCACGGCGAATCCGGGGGCAGCCGAGTCTCGCGAAGGCGTGCCTCGTCGCGGTCACCGGCTACGGCCAATGGGAGGACAAGCAGCGCACCAGTGAGGCGGGATTCGACCACCACCTCGTTGATCCGATTGATCTTGCGATACTCGAACAGATTCTGGCGGGGCTCTCGGGTTCGTCAGCGGATTGAAGGACTCTCACCTCAGCCGAGAAGCTGGTGGAGCTTCGAGATCTCAAAGCGGCCGCTCGCCTCGTATTCGGGCCTTGCGCGGTACACCTCGACACGCCCGCGCCCGGCGATTTTCGCTGCGTAGCAGGCGACATCTGCCGCGCGAAGGAGAGCGCTTGCGTCACACTGCCGAAGATCGAGTAGGCGAGGCCGACGCTGGCGCCGATAGTGAACCGCTTTCCTTCTCCCCATTGAAGAAGGGTCACTCGGCACGAAAGGCCTGGCGTCCCGCTATGCCCTCAGCCTGGCCGCCGAGCCGTAGATCAGATTCAGCACTTCGGTGCGGGTTGCCTGATTGCGCACGAACGTGCCGCGGATCGCGCTGGTCACCATGGAGCTGCCGGGCTTGCGGATGCCACGGATAGTCATGCAGGTGTGCGAGGCCTCGATGACGCAAATGGCTCCGAGCGGGTGTAGTCCCTCCATGATGGCGTCCGCGATCTGGTCAGTCAGACGCTCTTGCACCTGTGGTCGCAGAGCGAACGCTTCCACCACGCGTGCGAGCTTGCTCAAGCCGACCACTTTGTCGCGGGGCAGGTAGGCGACGTGAGCGCGCCCCACGAAGGGCAGAAAGTGATGCTCGCAGATCGAGTGAAACGGGATGTTGCGAAGCAGCACGATCTGGTTGTATTTCACGTGAAAAACGGTCTGGAGGTAGACGCGCGGATCGAGGTGCAGTCCGGCCGTCAGCTCCGCGTACGCCCGAGCAATACGAGATGGGGTGTTGCGTAGTCCTTCCCGATCGGGGTTCTCACCGATGGCGATGATGATCTCGCGAACTGCGCGCGCGATCCTTTCCTGATTCACCTCGCCGATGGCCTCGGTTCGGCGAAGGCGGCGTGCCTCTCGCGGAAGGAGGAGAGGGGCCGCCCGGTCGGCCGCTCGGGAGCGTGTATTTGAACGGGAGGTATGGCGCAAACGGGAGCGTCGCGCGACGGAGGTTGTCTTCCTGGTCATCAGGGGCTTCCTCGAAATTTCACGGTTTGAGCTCCTCGTGCCTGCATGCCGCGGACTCGGTACGATTATGATGAGCGCGGGTTCGCCAGCGACTCTTTGCTCCGGGGATGCAAGCATGCTCAAGACGCTGCAAGGCCGAACGGCTCTGATTACGGGCGCCAGCAAGCGCATCGGCCGCGAGACGGCGCTCGCTCTGGCGGAGCAGGGCGTCAACATCGCACTTCACTTCAACCGCTCGGAGGGGGACGCGCAGCAGCTCGCCGCCGAGCTCGAGCGCAAGGGTGTGAAGACGTGGACGGTTCGGGCGGACTTCCGCCAGCCAGAGGAGTATCAGTCTCTCGTCAATCGTGCGCGGAGGGAAGCCGGCGCGCTGGACATTCTCGTCAACAACGCGTCCATCTTTCCCTCCGAGACGCTCGCCGATGTCGCCTGGTCTGGGTTCTCTGCGGATATGGAGGTCAATGCGTGGGTCCCGCTGACGTTGAGCCGCGAGTTTGCCCAGGGCCTTACGCGCGGCAGCATCATCAATTTGCATGACACGCATCTGCGAGGGTTCGATTTCAAGCACGCTGGCTACATCCTCAGCAAGCACGTGCTTGCGGAGCTGACGCGGATGATGGCGGTGGAGTTCGCCCCGGACATCACCGTCAACGCCGTGGCGCCTGGCCTGATTCTGCCGCCACCGGGTGCGGATGATGGCTATCTCGTGAGTCACGCCCGTGGCCTGCCGTTGCAAAGACATGGCGCTCCACGAGACATCGCGGAGGCGATCGTGTTCCTGTTGCGCAGCGATTTCATAACCGGCCAGGTGATCTACGTGGATGGAGGAAGGCATCTCGGGGAGTACGGCACTCGCGCACGTTGAGCAGCAACCGCAGCAGCCCCGGAGGGCCGAGGGCCTAGGCGGGGGCCGAGGCACCCTCTTGCGTGCTCCGCTCATGCTCAGTGGGTGCAAAGCCCAGCCATTCTTCAAATTCCCTTATAGCCTTCTCGAACCGCGGCCGGTAAGTGGCATCGGTTGTATAGCTGCCGCGCGGACCGATCTGCGCCCGATAGAGATCGATTGTTCGCTCCACCCATTTGCGAGTTGCTTCGTGGCCGTCCCGCTTCAGCAGAAACGCGATCCGCTCCGATTCGGGCCTGACGTCGGCCAAGGAAATCAATGGCCGCGCCCCCGGTGCCAGATGGGCAGGTAGGCCAAGATCGATGAGAGCCGGGCGGCCAACGTACCGTTCGGAGAGACGCGTCCATCGAGCTGGCCGACGCGGATCACGCGGAACTCACGGAGCAGTGCTCGGGGGGCAGCTCCTGAGCCGCGAGCACCTGTCGCCCCCATCCGCTCGCTGCCTTCGTACTGCGGCGCCAGGCGATGTCGGAGGCGTTCGCCATCCTCGGGACGTGGACATTCTGGATATCCGGGATGGAATCCAGTGATCTGCACTCGCCAGAGGCCACTCTCATCCGGGTCTCCGTCCAGGGGAGGGGAAGACGGGCGGGCGGTCCGTACCTGTGCGGTAACCAAACTCCCCGGAGTAGCCGCCCGCGAGATAGGAGTTGTGGTCTGCCTCGAGAGCCGGACCTGGGATCTCAGGGCGATCCGCCCATTCCGGGAAGTATCGGTGCTCTTCGTTCAGTCGCGATACCGAATCTGGCATCTGCGGTCTCTCCCTACGGTCTGCGAGCGCCAGTCACCACTTCTGCTCGTAACCCGCGAGGCTGCCTCAGGGAGCGCTCGAGGACCTCGCCGTTCGCATCAACGATCAGGCTCAACCGCCGGTTCCCGTGAAAGAAGGTCACGCGGTAGCGGCCCGCATCGTTGTCCACACCCCGCTCCCAGCGCGATGTGAGTCGACCGCTGCGCATCTCCTCCAGTACAGCGGCCGGGTCGAGCTCGAGGTCCGAGGCAATGAGGGCCGCGTCGACGTTGACCTCGCCATGTGTCATTTCGATTGCCCTCGTCACGTGCAAACCTCCTCACCCGACACGGGCGATTGCGGGTGGGTTCTCCAACGGCGCGTACAGAGTTGGCAGGGCGTCGGCCAGCGGCCGGACCATGACGGAGGGAAGACGCCGAATCGCCGCGGGGATGTTCTCGCGGCGATCACGTGCGACGAGCCGCCGTGACCTCTCGATGAGCGCAAGAATTGCGCGTGGCGCGAAATCGCACCATTCAAGGCCAACGCCGCCCTGGTCCGTGCGCACGACATAGGCTGCAATGCGGTTAGAAGCATCGCGGCGGTCCCAATCGAGCTCTACCCATACCCGGCTCAGCATCGGGGGAGCGGTACGCGTCTCGATGTATGCGCCGCTCGAGCTTGCTTCTTTCAGTCGTGCGAAGGTCAGTACTTGCGGTCTGCCGTCCAAGCGGACGGACACGTCGAGCAAGTGGCGTACACCCCATCGGTGCTCCATCGCGCGTCTCCCATGTCTGTCTTTACGCGATCATCTTGCCATCTTGGCGGACGAAGCCAATACGCGTTTATGCCTACCTCGGAAAGCGCGTGCGCCGGCTCAAGGGATCAGATGAGATCCTGCGCTTGCGCTCAAAAGAGAGGATGAGTGCGCGGGGCTCTGCGCACCACGGAGTCCCGCAACGATCGCACAGTTACTGCATGCGCGATGCTCGGCGCCACGACTTGGCGTAGCGGGAACCCGCCTGGTCTGTCTCCCCCTCAGAAGCCAGTCTGAAGCGGCGAAACTGCGACGATCTGCGCGCCACGGCTCGTGCGCGGGACGCGGCTCACGAACCGTCTCGGCTTGACGATCAGCACATCGCACGGCAGACGATCGAGCACCCGTTCGGCGGTGTTGCCGATGACGAGGCGGTCGAGGCCCGAGCGCGAGATGGCTCCCATGACGACGATGTCGCTGCCGATCTCGCTCGCTACTTTCTCGATGGCATCGATCGGATGACAGGCAAGCATGTGACGGCGCGATTCCGGGATGTCAGAGCCCTCGAGCGCGCGCGCAAGGCGTTTGCTGGCCTTGGATTCCGCGTCCGCCTCGATCTTCTGGGCCGCGGCCGCCAATGCGAGGCCCTCGGGCAGACCGCCGATCGGAAGCGGATCGAAGGCGTGCACCGCGTGGAGCTTGCCGTGCAGCGCCTGCGAGAGGACGACGGCTGCTCGCAGGATCTCCCGGTCGAGACGTATGGGCTTGGAATGGACGTGCGACGGGTCGACCGCCGCCAGAATTCTCGGGCGCCGGTACGGTTGCGGCGTCTTCACGAGGAGCACTGGCACGGTAGCGAGACGCAGCAGCTCGAAGTCGGTGAAATGCAGCAGCCATGAGAAATGATGCGCCTTCAGATGGCGCTCCGCGACAATGAGGTCGGCTTTGAAGCGCTGTGCCCCGCGGATCACTGCCTCATAGGCAGGAAAATCCCAATCGACTCTGCAGCTGACTGCCACCCCGCGCTGTCCGATGCGCCGGGCCAGCGCCTCGAGGCGGCCGGATGGTTTGGCGAGCCCCGTGTGCTCGAGCTGCGCGAGATCATGACCGTCGGCCTGCGCCACATCGACATAGACCGGCTCGGAGCGCGCATGAAAGAGCTGAAGCTCGGCATTGAGGGCATGGGCGAGCTGGGCCGCTTTCTCTAGGGCAGGCAGTGAGCGGGCCCAGGGATCCTTGATGGCTACGAGGATGCGGCGGATGGCGGACATATCGGCGGCTCCTGCAAATCAATGGCAGGTTTCATCATGATTCATTCAGCAGGTCCGTGACATCCGTACCTTCACCTACTGACCTTGCGCTCGCGGCCCGGTCAAAAGCCGTGGCTACCCGCGACGGCGCCCGCGATGATGGCGAGCGCGACGAGGAGCAATACGACATGCATGCGCTGCATCCGCAGCCAGCGGCGCTGGTCACAGCCGTGGCGCGCGAGGCGCTCGAGGAGGCCGGCCGGCTCGATGATGAAGAGCAAAACGAAGAAGAGCAGCCAGAAGAGCACCATCGCATCGAGCCACCAGAAGCGAAGCTGCGCCAACCAGCTCCACAGATCGAGCTGGAACAACATGTAGAGGCCTGAAAGGCCGACGAGCAGCACCGCGATGCGTGCCTGCGGAGCGAAGCGGCTTTCGATGAGCTCGAAGATGGCATGTGCATCGTCTGCGCGGGCCGAGCGCAGAGCGGGCAGGATCACTGCGGTAACGAACGCAAGGCCGCCGATCCACCAGACCACGGAAAGTACGTGAATGACGACTGCCGCGGCGAGGACGGTCATGCATTACCCCGTGTCGCGATGACCGCGGGGTCGGAGGTCGTACAAGCATTCAGGCGCAGAAAGCGCACCCTTACGACTCTTACGCCGCGGGGCACGCCTTCTGTTCGCCGATGGGCTCACTTACTGGCGAGTCTGCTTCGACGTGCGGTCGCCATTCGTCCTGATGGAACGAGCGGCGGTGGGGGTCCCGGTCGCTTCGTTGCGCTCGGTCGCTGTCTGATGCCAAGTCCAATCGACCGGAGGCTCGAAAAGATTCCTGACTGGCTCTTTTCTCGGTGTTGCGTGCGTGTTCACGACGGAACCTCCTCAGTTTCTGCGTAACTCGTCTGCAAGTGAGAAGTGTCCTCCTCCGCTCGCGCGAAGAACATACGCAGATGCCGCAGCTTCGTAGCACTGATGATTTACGTACTTCTACGAATGGCGCTCGAAGAGGCGTCGACCGAATCTTCAGAAGGTGACTCCAAATTCTGTCGAGCGCTCGAGAGGCGCTGAGGAGCAGACCCCATGACCAAATCCGCGTTCGAGCCCTCCTTCGATAGCGGGCACTTTCTGGAGCAGATGCGCGGCAAACGCAATCACAGGCGCAAGCCCCCCGCTACGCGCGCAGCTGACCCCACGCAGCGGCACGCGATGATCGCGGAAGCGGCCTATTATCGGGCGCAGCGGCGTGCCTTCGAGCCAGGCCACGCGCTCGACGACTGGCTACAGGCGGAAATCGAGGTCGAGCGGACGCTGGCACCGCACTAGGCGGCGCTCGCTCGCTGTGACTCCCGCCACGATCCCGGAGTTGCTATCCGCCCGGGTGCGGGCAACGCCCAACGCCGAAGCGTATCGACAGTACGATTCCGAACGGGGTGTTTGGGTCAGCTATTCCTGGGGTGAAATCGAAGAGCGCATAGGTCGGTGGCGGGACGCGCTGGAGGAGGAGGGCCTCCCGAGCGGGGCGCGCATCGCGCTCCTCATCCCGAACGGCATCGAGCACGTCTGCATGGATCAGGCGGCACTGTCGTTGGGATTCGTGCCGGTGCCGATGCATGTGATCGATCAGCCGGAGAGCCTGGTATATGTGCTTGGCGATAGCGGCGCGTCACTCCTGCTGGTGGACTCAGCGGACCGATGGCGAACGCTCGAGCCCTTCGCCTCGAGCCTGCCGAGCCTGAAGCGCGTGGTCTACCTCGCAGAATCTGTTCCGCCCCCTCCAGCGGGAATCGCCTGCGCTCTCGCGCAATGGCTCGGCGCGACGCAGCCATCCGCTAGGCGAAGCGAGATCGCGCCATCCGTGGATCCCGATGCGCTCGCAGCTATCGTGTATACATCGGGGACCACAAGGCGCCCCAAGGGCGTCATGCTGTCCCACCGCAATGTGGTCTCCAACGTCCACGCCATCATGGCCACCGTTCCGGTGAGCGAGGACGACGTCTTCCTCTCGTTCCTGCCACTGTCGCACACGTTCGAGCGCACTGCGGGCTACTATTTGCCGATGGCCGCTGGCGCGACGGTCGCATTCGCTCGGTCGGTGGCCATGCTCATGAGCGACCTCCTCACGGTGCGACCGACCGTCCTCATCTCCGTACCGCGGATCTACGAACGTGCCTACGCGAAACTGCGTGCGACCCTCGAGCAGCACGGGCTGAGCCGAGCGCTGTTTGCGCTGACGGTCGAGATCGGTTGGCGCCGATTCCAGCAGCGGAGCGACGATGAATCCCCATCCGCGGAGCTGATACGGGAAATCTGGCCCGCGCTCGATCGGTTGATCGCCGCGCGAGTTCGCGCCCGGTTTGGTGGCCGGGTGCGTGTCGCCGTCAGCGGCGGCGCACCGATCCCGCAGGTCATCTCACGGACGTTTCTTGCGCTTGGTATGCCGTTGCTGCAGGGCTATGGCCTCACCGAAACCGCTCCGGTCGTCGCCTGCAATACTCTGGCGGACAATCGACCGGATTCGGTCGGCCGGCCGCTCCCTGGCATTGAAGTGCGGCTCGGCGAGCACGAGGAGCTTCTGGTTCGTGGTCCTAACGTCATGCGTGGGTACTGGCAGCGGCCCGAAGAGACCGCGCGGGTACTCGAGCCAGACGGATGGCTCCATACGGGCGATCAGGCGCGGATCGACGATGGCCACATCATCATAAAGGGCCGCATCAAGGATATTCTCGTGACTTCCACAGGCGAGAAGATCGCGCCGGCTGATCTCGAATCTGCAATCCTCGCGGATCCCCTGTTCGAGCAGATCATGGTGCTGGGCGAGGGAAGACCCTACATTGCCGCGCTCGTTGTCCTCAATCGGGAGCGCTGGGGGCGGCACGCTGCAAAGTACAGCCTGAGCGCCGAGGATCCGGCAACCCTGCGCGCTCCGGCGGTCCTGGGATGGGTGTTGAACCATATCGCTCGCGCGGTGCGTGGCTTCCCGGCGTATGCCGTGCCGCGCGCGGCTCGTGTGTTGCTCGACCCTTGGACGATCGATGCGGGCCTCATGACGCCGACCTTGAAGCCCAAGCGGCTCGCGATCGAGAAGCAGTTCGCCGCCGAGATCGCAGAGCTCTATCGGGGTCACGAGTCGCCTGAAAGCGCCGCGACTGTTCGACCTCCCAGGGCCGATGTCGCCGATCATCATGTCTGATGCGGCCAAAGCTGCATCATGCGGCCGTGCTCGGGGCGTCGCGCTTGCTCGGGTGCGGCAGCGCATCCAGGCTCGAGGGACCACCGGTAAAGTTCACTGATTATTCGATACCGAGGATCTCGGTCTTTAGACGGCGGATCAGACGACTCTAGAGAAGCGTGCCTCTCGCGGTTCCCCTGCGGCGCTCGACGCCGTCGTGTCGTTACTCACGGCGGCAGGTATCTCAACAGTTGCAAGGTGGCGGTCGAAGCGCATCGCGACGACCCGCAGCAGATAACGTCCGCGGGGGGTCGCGCGAAGCTGCCGGTCGGAAAGGTCAACTACACCGTCCGCAACCAACAGCGCAACCCGTTCCAGGGCTTCGGCGAAGTAGCTCTCGAAGTCTATGCCGTGGCGGCTTTCGATCTCGCGGAAATCGACGGCTCCCCGACACATGAGGCTTTGGATCACATCTGCGCGTACGCGGTCGTCACTGCTCAGCGTGAGCCCGCGCCAGACCGGGAGATGCCCGGCATCGATCGCGGCCTCCCATGCGTGCAGATCCCGAAGATTCTGGCCGAAGCTGCCGCCGAAGTGGCTGATCGCGCTCACGCCTAAGCCGATGAGCTCGCAACCGGCATGGGTCGTGTAGCCCATGAAGTTGCGATGCAGTCCACCGGCTTCCTGGGCGCGTGCGAGGTCGTCTTGCGGCCGAGCGAAATGATCCATCCCGATGTAGCGATAGCCGGCGGCACCGAGCCGGTCGATCGCGAGCTCAAGGAGCGCGATGCGAGCGGCGGGGGCTGGAAGCGCTCGCGCATCGATGTGGCGCTGCGCTTTGAAGAGTCGCGGCATGTGCGCGTAGCCGTAGACCGCGAGTCGGTCGGGACACGCCGCGATGATCGTATCAAGGGTGCGCCGAAATCCCTCCAGCGACTGGTGCGGCAGGCCATAGATGAGGTCGATGTTGATCGAACGGAAGCCCGACGCGCGGCATGCCTCCATGATGGCGAGTGTCTGCTCGACGGTCTGGATGCGATTGACAGCCCGCTGCACCCGCGGGTCGAAGTCCTGTACCCCGAGACTCGCCCGGTTGAAGCCGAGGCGACCCAGGTGCTCCACGTCGGTCGCCGTCGCGAATCTCGGATCGAGCTCGATCGAGAAGTCGAGGTCCCCGGCGGCTCCCAGGCGGAAATGTCCGGCCACGGCGTCGATGAGCCGCGAGAGGTCGGCCTGGCGAAGGAAATTGGGAGTGCCGCCCCCCAGATGGAGCTGGTGCACTTCGCGATGGTGATCGAAGAGCGGCGCGACCAGCGCGGCCTCGCGGACCAGCCGCTCGATGTAGGGACCGCTGACGGTCACATCGCGCGTGATGAGGCGATTGCAACCGCAGTAGAAGCAGGGACTCGAGCAGAAGGGGATATGAACATAAAGCGAGAGCGGCTGCGGCGCAAAGGTCGCGTTGCTGCGTCGCGCGTGCTCGCGATACTCCGACTCCCCGAAGTCCGGGCGGAATTGCGTGACAGTCGGATAGGAGGTATAGCGCGGCCCTGCGACGTCGTATCGGTGCAGCAGGTCGGCGCCGGCTCGCGACTGCCGAGTCGGGTTTGCGGATCCCATGACGGCAGTATCGGCCGTCTGCGCCTGCGGGTCTCTACGTATCTATGCGGACGGAGCGCAGTTGCGTGGCGATCGTGCCGCGGCTCAGTCTCGAAGAAGCTCGCGCAACATGTAGGGCAGGATTCCGCCGTGACGGTAGTAGGAGGCCTCGAGGGGCGTGTCGATTCGCACGATGACTTCGAAGTCCCGCGCCTGACCCTTGGGCCCGCTGGCGCGGACACGCAAAGTACGAGGCAGCTCTGTGCCCGCGAGCCCTGCGATCTCGAAGGCTTCCTCGCCCGTGAGCCCGAGCCCGGCAGCGCTCTGGCCGCTCTCGAATTGAAGCGGCAGCACGCCCATGCCGATGAGGTTCGAGCGATGAATCCGCTCGTAGGACTCGGCGATCACGGCGCGCACTCCGAGCAGCACCGTGCCCTTGGCGGCCCAGTCGCGCGAGGAGCCGGAGCCATACTCCTTTCCCGCGAGGATGAGGAGTGGCGTTCCAGCCGCGAAGTATCGGGTCGATGCATCGTAGATCGTCGCGACAGGCCCCCCGGTCTGTGTGAAATCCCGCGTGAACCCGCCGTCCGTGCCCGGAACGAGGAGATTGCGCAGCCGGATGTTGCCGAACGTGCCGCGGAGCATCACCTCGTGGTTGCCGCGGCGCGAGCCGTAGGAGTTGAAATCCTTGCGGGCGACGCCCTGGCCGGTGAGATACGCCGCGGCGGGCGAGCCGGCGGCGATTGCCCCTGCCGGGCTGATGTGGTCGGTCGTCACGGAGTCGCCTAACATCACGAGCACACGAGCGCCTCTGATGTCACTCAGCGGCGCCGGCTCACGACCCACGCCAGCGAAATAAGGTGGGCGGCGCACGTAGGTCGAGTCGGTATCCCACTCGAATGCCTCGCCCGCCGGTACCGGGAGGCCGCGCCAGCGGTCATCACCCAAGAATACGTCGGCGTAGCCCTTGGTGAACATGTCCGCCCGCAGGCACGAGCCGATGAGGTCCTGAATCTCCTGCGTGGTAGGCCAAATCTCATGCAGATAGACGGGATTACCGTGATTGTCTGTCCCTAGCGGCTCGTGGAGCAGGTCGATGCGTAGGGTCCCCGCCAGGGCGTAGGCGACGACGAGGAGCGGGGAAGCAAGGAAGTTCATGCGGCACTGGGCGTGGATTCGGCCCTCGAAGTTGCGATTGCCCGAGAGTACCGAGCAGACAGTGAGGTCGTGTCCGGCAACGGCAGCCGCGACCTCGGGGATCAGGGGACCTGAGTTGCCGATGCAGGTGGTGCAGCCGTAGCCCACGAGATTGAATCCCAGGCGATCGAGGTAGGGTGTCAGTCCCGCCCGCTCGAGGTAGTCGGTCACCACGCGCGAGCCAGGCGCCAGGGAGGTCTTCACCCAGGGCTTGCGGCTCAAGCCTCTCTCGACCGCTCTTGCCGCGAGCAATGCGGCCCCGATCATGACCGAGGGGTTCGAAGTGTTGGTGCAGGAAGTGATGGCGGCGATCACCACGTGGCCGTGATCGAGCTGCGTCCGAGTGCCGTCGGCGAGGACGATATCCGTCGGGTTGCTGGGCCAGTCCTGGCGAGCGCGGTCGCCGACTACTCGCGGGGCCTCCTCATCACTATCCGGTGCGACGGCGATCGGGTCGCTCGCGGGGAAGGAGGCGTCGACTGCCTTGTCCAACTCATCCATGACCGCCTCTGCCTGGGAGCGTCCCGCAAGCAGAGCACCGACGGCTCGGGGCGCCAAGCGCAATGGAATTCTGTCCTGCGGGCGCTTCGGTCCCGCGATGGAGGGCTCGACGGTGCCGAGGTCGAGCTCTATCGTCTGCGAATAGGCGGGCTCGTGGTTCGGGTCGTGCCAAAGACCCTGCTCCTTCGCGTAAGCCTCGATGAGGCTCACCTGCCGCTCCGGGCGGCCGGTCAGGCGGAGGTAGGAGAGCGTCTCGTCGTCAATCGGGAAGATGGCGCAGGTCGCGCCGTACTCCGGACTCATGTTGCCGAGAGTGGCTCGGTTGGCGAGCGGTACGTTCGCGACCCCGGGACCGAAGAACTCGACGAACTTGCCCACCACTCCCGTGCGCCGCAGCAGCTCCGCGATGGTCAGCACGAGATCGGTGGCCGTGCTGCCGGCCGGCAGCTCACCGGTCAGCTTGATACCGACGACCTGCGGAATGAGCATGCTGAGCGGTTGTCCCAGCATGGCGGCCTCGGCCTCGATCCCTCCGACGCCCCAGCCGAGAACACCCAAGCCGTTCACCATCGGCGTGTGCGAGTCCGTGCCGACCAGCGTGTCAGGATAGGCCATCAGGCCGTCCGGCCCATCGCGCGTGAAGACCACGCGAGCGAGATACTCGAGATTCACCTGGTGACAGATTCCGACATCAGGCGGCACGACCTTGAAGCCCGCAAAAGCCTGCTGTGCCCAGCGCAGGAGCTGATAGCGCTCCGAGTTGCGCTCGAATTCGAGGCGCGCGTTGGTGGCGAAAGCGTCGGGGCTCCCGAACACGTCTGCGATGACGGAGTGGTCGATCACGAGCTCAGTCGGCACGAGCGGGTTGACGCGTTTCGCATCGCCACCCAAGCGGATGATCGCATCGCGCATGGCCACCAGGTCCACTACACAGGGGACGCCCGTGAAATCCTGCATCAGCACCCGGGCGGGCGTGAAGTGAATCTCCCGCGATTCCGTGTCGCGGGGCCGCCAGCCCGCCAGTGCCTCGATCTGCTCCGCGGTGACGAGCCGGCCATCTTCATTGCGCAACAGGTTCTCGAGCAACACCTTGAGACTGTATGGCAACCGCTCGACGCGAGGGACGGCGGTCAGTCGGTGAATGCGGTACGTCGCCCCTGCGACCTTGAGTTCCCCGCGCGTGCGAAAGCTATCGGTACTCATGATGTGCTCCTGCGACCGACCCGCGGTCGCGGTAGAGCCTGCACCCGACGAAGCCTGGAAGAATCCATGGGCTCGCGCCATACGAGAATATACTTACTCGCCGCAGCCCGACCGTGCAGCTTCTGCGTTGGCGATGGAGGTATCTGCGGTGTAGGCTCGGAACGATGGATCGGGAAGTCATGCGGTTCGATGTGCTGATCATCGGAGCGGGTCCTGCGGGACTTTCCGCTGCGATCCGGCTGCGCCAACTCTGCCAGGCGCATGGCCGGGATTGCTCCGTCTGCGTCATCGAGAAGGGGGCCGAGGTCGGCGCCCACATCCTCTCGGGGGCGGTGCTCGATCCCATCGCTCTAGACGAGCTCTTCCCCGACTGGGAGGCGCGAGGCGCCCCAGTTAACACGCCGGTGACGGAGGATCGCTTCCTGGTTCTGACGGAAGCAAGGGCTATCAGGATTCCCCGTGTGCTCCTGCCGCCCCTGATGCGCAATCGCGGGAACTACGTTGTGAGTCTCGGAAACCTCTGCCGCTGGTTGGCGCAGCAAGCCGAGGCCCTCGGAGTCGAGATTTATCCCGGCTTCGCCGCCGCTCAGATCCTCTATGACGGCGATGGCAGCGTCAAAGGGGTCGTCACCGGCGATATGGGCGTGGCGCGAGACGGCCATCACAAGGAAAACTTCGCACCCGGCGTCGAGTTGCATGCCCGCTACACGTTCTTTGCCGAGGGCGCTCGCGGGTCGCTCACCAAGAGGCTGATCGAGCGCTTCAACTTGGGTGCGGGCAGCAGCCCGCAGCGGTTCGGCCTGGGCGTGAAGGAGTTGTGGGAAGTCGCACAGGCGAGGCATCGACCGGGCTTGGTCCTGCACACACTTGGCTGGCCGCTCGACAGTCGCACCGGTGGAGGGGCGTTCCTCTATCACTTGGAGAGCAACCGCGTCGCGGTCGGGTTCGTCGTGCACCTAGATTATCGGAATCCTTATCTCTCGCCATTCGAGGAGCTGCAACGCTTCAAAACGCATCCCGCCATTCGTCCGGTCTTCGCGGGAGGCAAGCGCATCGCCTACGGCGCGCGGGCGATCACGGAAGGTGGACTGCAATCGATCCCGAAGCTCTCCTTCCCCGGCGGCGCCCTGATCGGTTGCGCGGCGGGCTTCGTCAATCTGCCGCGCATCAAAGGGTCCCACAACGCCATGAAGACCGGCATGCTCGCCGCCGAGGCGGCATTCGCCGCGCTCGAGGCAGGATCTGCCGGCCGTGAGGAGCTCACTGCCTATCCGCTCGCTTTTCGCCGCTCGTGGGTGTACCGGGAGCTTCATCGCGTACGGAACGTAAAGCCCGGCCTCCAGCGTGGGTTATGGCTCGGGATGCTGCACGGCGGGCTCCATATGTGGCTCAATGATCTGGGCCTCGGGTTCCTCGCGCCCTGGACGCTCGAGCACCACGGAGCGGACTTCGAGGCGCTGCGGCCCATCGAGTGCTGCTCTCCCATCCCCTATCCCAAGCCTAACGGGCAGCTGACATTCGATAGACTCTCCTCGCTGTTCATCTCGAACACCAATCACGAGGAAGATCAACCGTGTCACCTGGTGTTGCGCGACCCCTCGAAGTGGCTGCCCATCAACCTCGAGCGATACGGCGCGCCGGAGCAGCGTTACTGCCCTGCAGGTGTATACGAGGTCGTACGCGATGCCGATGGCTCGAATCCTCGATTGCAGATCAACGCCCAGAACTGCGTCCACTGCAAAGCCTGCGACATCAAGGATCCGACTCGGAACATCGACTGGGTGCCGCCGGAGGGTGGTGGAGGACCCAACTACGGCGGCATGTGACTCCTACTAACCGCTGTGCTCGGCCCGCGCAGTGAACTGCTAGGGATGAGGCGCGGGCTGCGTATCCATGGTCATGCGCACGAGCTGCGCGAGTGATGCGGCGCCGCTTTTCTCCATCACCCGGGCGCGATGGATCTCGAGGGTGCGCTGGCTGAGTCCGAGCTCGTGCGCCATGATCTTGTTGGGCTTGCCTTGCACCATGAGCGCCAGCACCTCCCGCTCGCGCGGGCTGAGCGAACCTAAGCGGGCGCGGATACCATCGCGCTCCTCGAGCGCAGCGCGCGCCTTGGTGTCCTTGGCGAGCGCCTGCTGGATGCGATCGATCAAGTCCTGGTCGCGGAAGGGCTTCTCGAGGAAGTCGTGCGCTCCGTGCTGCATG
>Ga0134126_10002198_pt1 | contig 24673 bp, 18 predicted proteins | sample KB31752_FD_96881 | JGI IMG/M metagenome (GOLD analysis project Ga0134126, IMG submission 96881) | Terrestrial soil microbial communities with excess Nitrogen fertilizer from Kellogg Biological Station, Michigan, USA - KB3-175-2 | ecosystem: Environmental > Terrestrial > Soil > Unclassified ... | reverse complement strand
GGATAAATTCTGACACCTTAAAAATTCCGTTCTCATTTTTAGTTGATCCGCTTTCTTGTTTATTCTTACTTAACATTACAGGTATCGGTTTTTTAATTCATGTTTATTCAACCAGCTACATGCATGATGATGAAGGCTTCTCTCGTTTCTTCACTTATCTAAACTTATTCGTATTCTTTATGTTGCTATTGGTGCTTGGCAACAACTACCTAATTATGTTTGTTGGTTGGGAAGGTGTAGGATTATGTTCTTATTTACTAATTGGTTTCTGGTTTAAAAACGATGCGTATAACCGAGCAGCTAACAAAGCTTTTGTTATGAATCGCATTGGCGATTTAGGCTTTCTTTTAGGCATCATCTTAATCTTTATAAACTTTGGCAGCATTTCTTTTGGCGAAGTTTTTAATAAAGCATCATCGGTACCAACATCTACGATAACAGCAATTGCCTTACTATTATTTGTAGGTGCTATGGGTAAAAGCGCTCAGTTACCTTTATACACTTGGTTACCCGATGCTATGGCGGGTCCAACTCCGGTATCAGCATTAATCCACGCGGCAACTATGGTTACTGCGGGTATATATATGGTAGTGCGTTCAAACATTTTTTATTCTATATCAGAAACCGCCAGCGAATTTGTTGCAGTAGTTGGTGCTATTACAGCATTATTTGCTGCTATCATCGGGTTGTTACAAACTGATATTAAAAAAGTACTGGCTTACTCAACGGTATCTCAATTAGGGTTAATGTTTTTAGCTTTAGGTGTAGGTGCTTATAGTAGTGCAGTGTTTCATGTTACAACACATGCATTCTTTAAAGCATTATTATTCTTAGGTGCTGGTTCCGTTATTCACGCAATGGGTGGCGAACAAGATATTCGTAAAATGGGCGGCTTGAAAAAAGCTTTACCAATTACTTTTGTAACTATGCTATTAGGAACAATTGCAATAAGTGGGGTTCCACCATTTGCAGGGTTCTTTTCTAAAGATGAAATTTTAGCACACACATACGAGCATAGTCAGTTGCTTTGGGTTGTTGGTAGTATAGCATCTTTATGCACGGCATTTTATATGTTCCGTTTAATGTTTCTTACATTTTGGGGTTCTTTCCGTGGCACGCACGAGCAAGAACATCATTTACACGAATCGCCAAAAGCAATGACTATTCCATTGATCATTTTAGCTATACTTTCTGTATTTGGCGGCTTATTAGGCTTACCTGAATTTTGGGGTGCAAAAAACTGGATGAGCGAAAATTTAGACTCAGTTATTATTCGTAAAAACCCAAGCATCTTGTCGCATGATACAGAATGGACTTTAATGGCTATTGCGGTTTTAGTTGCAGGGTCAACTATTTATTTTGCTTACCAAATGTTTATTAAATACAAAGTGTTGCCTGCCGAAAAAGAAGCTGATATGAAACCGTTTCAGCGAGTTATCTATAATAAATTTTATGTAGATGAATTTTACGATGCTATTATTCGTAAACCATTAGATGCTATATCAGAAGTGTTTTATAAATTTTTTGATAAACAAATATTTGATGGAATTGTAAACGGAACAGGAGATGCTACAAAATGGTCTGCTGAGGTTTTGCGTAAATTGCAAACAGGTCATATTGGATTTTACATAATGGCCATGGTGGTTGGAGTAATTACAATACTATTTTTTAGTTTAATTAAATAGAGAATATGCTAACAGGTTTTTTAATATTATTTCCTTTAATTGCGTCGCTGATTTTATTTTTGGTAAAAGGCGATGGTGCTAAGAAAATGGCTTTTGCTTTTTCGATGGCAGAATTTGGCATTAGCTTAATGGCTTATGTTTGGTTTAGAGCCAACCCAGCAATGGACGCTTTAAGTCTTAACTGCACTTGGGTAGAATCTCTTGGAATTAAATTTGCGGTTGGTTTTGATGGCATTAGCATGTTGTTGGTTTTACTAACTACGTTTTTAGTTCCGCTAATCATTCTTTCGTCTTATCAAACAACATATGATAAACCAAATACTTTTTACGCCTTAATTTTATTAATGCAAAGTGCATTAGTTGGTGTGTTTGTAGCTAACGATGGTTTTTTATTTTATGTGTTTTGGGAATTGGCTCTTATCCCTATCTATTTTATCTGCTTATTATGGGGTGGAGAAAATCGCGCAAAAATTACTTTCAAATTTTTTGTGTACACTTTATTCGGTTCGTTGTTTATGCTTATTGGTTTAATTTTCTTATACAACCATACAGGTTTAGATACAGGCATAAAATCGTGGGCTATAAATGATTTATATGCAGCAGGAAGAAGCATGACAGAAGCGCAACAAACATTTGTGTTCTGGACAATCTTTATTGCATTCGGAATTAAGATGCCAATTTTTCCTTTACACACATGGCAACCCGATACTTATGTAACCGCACCAACACAAGGCACTATGATGCTTTCAGGCATCATGTTAAAAATGGGAACCTTTGGTTTAATTAAATGGTTGTTACCGGTCGTGCCTTTAGCTTTAGAGAAATGGGGCGGAGTAGCCATAGGTTTTGCAGTTGTAGGCATTATTTATGCATCGTGTATTGCTATCGTTCAAAAAGATTATAAGCGTTTAATCGCATACTCATCTATCGCTCACGTTGGTTTAATTGCCGCGGGTATTTTATCAGCCAATCAACAAGGTGTGCAAGGTGCTGTTATACAAATGATGAGTCATGGTATAAACGTGGTTGGCTTATTTTTAATTGCTGATATTTTAATGCGTCACACCGGCACGCGTGATATTTCGAAACTAGGTGGCATTCGCAGCATGAACGGACAATTTGGTGTTTTGTTTTTAATCATCTTATTAGGCGCTGTTGCATTGCCATTAACCAATGGTTTTGTTGGTGAGTTTTTATTAATAAACGGTGTGTTTCAGTTTAATGCATGGATGGGAGCTTTTGCAGCACTAACCATTATATTAGGTGCAGTATATATGTTACGCAGTTACCAGGCTATTATGTTGGGCGAGAAAAAATCGAGTGAAGTAACTTTTGGTTCTTTAGCTGATACCGATAAAGCAGTTTTAATTATTGTATGTATAGCTGTTATTGCATTTGGTGTTTATCCTAAACCTTTAAACGATTTAGCTGAACCTGCAGTAAAAGCATTATTAATGAATTTGAAATAAATTATGAAGGGACTTTTTATTATTAGCGGATTAGGAATTTTAGCCATGCTGGCTGAGATTTTTAAATTCAAACGCGCATTGTATCCAATAGTGCTGGTTGGAATTTTAGCTGCTTATGTGGCTAACTTTATGGAGTTTAACAACAACATGTCTATTGAGCAATTCAATAACATGATTCGTTTTGATAACGTAGCACTTGCCTTTAGTGGAGTAATTCTTATCACCGCTTTCTTCTGGTTTATTTTAGCTAATGATTATTTTAATTCAGAAACATCTTTGGCTGATCATTTCTCGTTAGTGTTATTTGCTATTACTGGTGGTTTAATGCTAACATCTTTTACCAACATGACCACCTTGTTTTTAGGCATCGAAATTTTATCTATTCCATTATATGTTCTTGCTGCCAGTAAAAAGAATGATGTTAGGTCTAACGAAGCGGGCTTTAAATATTTAATTATGGGCTCTATGGCTTCGGCTTTTTTACTATTTGGCATTGCTTTAATTTATGGTGCAACCGGAACATTTGATATTATGTTAATGCGTTCTAAAATTGCAGACGGAAACTTACCTATGTTTTTTTACGCAGGTGTTATAATGATGTTAGTGGCTATGTGCTTTAAAGTAAGTGCAGCACCGTTTCACTTTTGGGCACCTGATGTATATCAAGGTTCACCAACAGTAATTACAGCTTTAATGAGCACCATTGTAAAAACGGCGGCCTTTGCGGCTTTTATGCGTTTGTTCTTAGTTGGTTTTGGTGGCATTTCAGAAACATGGGGTATGGCATTGAGCATTGTTATTGCTTTATCACTGGTTATATCAAACATTACGGCAGCGGCACAAACAAATGTCAAACGTATGCTGGCGTATTCAAGTATCAGTCATGCAGCATTTATGCTAATGGCTATTTTGGCGGTTAATGCAAAATTTTCTGTGCCATCTATCTTGTATTACACCTTGGCTTATTCAATTGGTTCTATAAGCAGTTTTACAGTTTTGTATCATGTAAGTAAAAATGGCGATGAAAGTTTTGAAGCCTTTAATGGTTTGGCAAAACGTAACCCTATGATTGCTTTAGGCATGCTTATAGCCATGTTATCATTGGCGGGGATACCAGTAACTGCTGGTTTTTTTGCTAAATACTTTGTATTTACAACGCTTATAGCAAGCGCGTATAAATGGTTATTGATATTGGCTATACTAACATCTTGCGTAGGTGTTTACTATTACTTTAAAGTAATTATTGCTATGTACTTTAAAAAACCGCACACCGAAGAGCCTGTGGCTTTCGAAAGTTCTCATGCTATGTTATTAGCTATAACAACTGCCGTTACAATTATATTAGGTTTATTACCTGATTTGATTGTAAAAATGTTGTAAGGTTATTTAGAAGGTTTTAGCTTCTCCTCTGTTATAGAATTGCAGCTCTCTTTACTAAATACGCGTAAAGCACTTTATCAAAACCTTCTGCAATATCGGCTTCAATAAAATCTATTTTAAATTGTCCGCATTTGGTTTTTAAATTACCAATGTAATTATGCATGTGTTTTAAATAATTTTCTTTGGCTTGTTGCGGGTTCAACTTTATTTCTTCCCCACTTTCCATATCTATAAAATGATGCGGACGGTTTTCGAAATCAAAATTCAATTCACTTTTTTTATCGTGCACATGAAATAAAAGTACTTCATGTTTTTTGTGTTTTAAATGTTGCAGAGCCGAAAACAAAGCATCTTCTTTATCTGCATTATCAAACATATCGCTAAAAATAATAATGAGCGAACGCTTGTGTGTTATCTCGGCAATTTGATCTAATAAGGTGCCTGCAAAAGTATCTGCAGTTGTTTTTGGGTTGTATTGTTGTTGTAGGTTTTCTAACTCAGTAAATACCATTTTTTTTTGCGCGGTACTTGAACGTGCAGGCGCATGAAAATTTAGTTTATCAGAAAAAACACTTAAACCCACAGCATCACGCTGGCGCAATAACAATTCAGATAAAGCTGCTGCACATTTTATAGAGAAATTAATTTTGTTGTTTTGATTTTCGGCATCTGCTTTCGCATCAACAGGATAGTACATAGACGAGGAAGCATCTATAACTAACTGGCAACGTAAATTAGTCTCTTCTTCGTAACGCTTAATAAAAAGTTTATCGCTGCGCCCGTATAATTTCCAGTCTATATGCTTGGTGCTTTCTCCCGGATTGTAAATGCGGTGCTCGGCAAACTCAACCGAAAAACCATGAAACGGACTTTTATGCAAACCTGTTATAAAACCCTCTACTACCTGCTTAGCTAACATCTCTAATGCAGAGTATTTTTGAATGTATTGAGGGTGAATAATTGGCATTTTTTTAAATTAAAATAGGCAACAATTATTAGATTACAACACCTAATAACTATTGCCTAATTTCTATTAACTAAAACTAAAGTTGTGCTTGTAATTTAGCAGCTAATTGTGCTTTTGGTACAGCTCCTACTTGTTTGTCAACCACTTTACCGTTTTTGAAGAATAAAATAGTTGGTATGTTACGTACACCAAATTCCATTGATACGTTAGGGTTATTATCTACATTTAATTTGCCGATAACTGCCTTACCATCATATTCTTTTGCAAGTTCTTCTACTATAGGGCCTACCATGCGGCAAGGACCACACCACTCTGCCCAAAAATCTACCAATACTACTTTATCAGAGTTTTTTACTACTGATTCAAAATTGCCGTCTGTAATTTCAACTGCCATGATTTCTATTTTTTTTAATTATCTAAAGTTAATGAATTGTTCTCTTCAATTATCAATTTTCTTTCCAATCTTATTATTCTGCCACTATGGCTTAGTATTTAGCTTGCTATTCTTTTTCCCGTAAGAAAAATATACCACAAAGCCAACTAGCATCCATAACCCCGCTGCTTTTAGGGTGGTAACATCAAGCGCTACAATCATTCCAGCGCAAACCAAAATACCCAAAATAGGCACAAGAGGCACAAACGGGGTTTTAAATGGGCGCTCTAAATTTGGCTCGGCACGACGCATAATCCATATTCCGGCACTTACCAATACAAAAGCAAATAAAGTACCAAAAGAAGTTAAATCTCCGGCTATGCTGCCCGGTACAAAAGCTGCGAATAAACCTACAAAAACAAATAAAATCCAGTTCGATTTATGAGGGGTGCTAAATTTTGGGTGCAAATCAGAGAAAACCGCTGGTAATAAACCGTCCTTAGACATCGAATAAAACACACGCGATTGACCCATTAACATCACTAAAATTACCGAAGAAAACCCTGCCAAAATAGCTACCGTAACTGCCGTTGCAAGCCAACCGTAACCTACCATATATGTTTTGATGGCATAAGCAACCGAAGCCTCTTTACCTGCATGTTCAAATTCGCTCCAATTGGCAACACCTGTTAACACATAAGAAAATAACACATATAAAACAGTACATACTGCTAATGAACCTAAAATGCCAATAGGCATATCGCGCTTAGGGTTTTTTGCTTCCTGTGCAGCAGTAGATACAGCATCAAATCCAATAAAGGCAAAGAATACAATGGCAGCGCCACCAAGTACACCGCCCCAGCCATATTTAAAAATGCCTTCGTGTCCAACAACACCTTTTGGTATTAAATAAGGTGTGTGGTTTGCTGGGTTAATAAAGCCCCAGCCCACTGCAATAAATACAAGTACAATGGCAACTTTAATAAATACGATAATGGCATTTACAAAAGCTGATTCCTGAGTGCCTTTAATAAGTAATAGGGTAAGTGCTAATAGAATAAACAAAGCAGGCAAGTTCATTATGCCATGTATTCCATCTGCTGATGCCTCAAAAGGTGAGTGACACCATTGGTAGGGGATAGCACCTCCGACTAAATTATTTAAATATTCGCTCCATGCAATAGATACAGTTGCTGCTCCTAGGGCATACTCCATAATTAAAGCCCAGCCTATAACCCAGGCAACAAGCTCACCCATAGTGGCATAAGCATAAGTATAGGCGCTTCCTGCGATGGGAATCATAGCGGCAAACTCAGCATAGCATAAGCCTGCAAATAAACAGCCAATGGCTGCTACTACAAATGATAATGTTACGGCCGGACCAGCAGCTTCAGCAGATGCAGCTGCGGTACGTACAAATAACCCTGCGCCAATAATGGCACCAATTCCTAACGCAATTAAAGAACCAGCCCCCAAAGTTTTTTTAAGTCCTTTGTTATCTGCGGCGTTGCCTAATAACTGTTCAATAGATTTCTTTCTAAAAATATCTGACATATTGGTTTATAAAAAGTTAAGTAGTAAAACTACAATTTTTTTGCTTAATCCAACACCCAAACGAGATTTAAGGAGGCTTAATTTATGTACCTTTGGTTTCCTTATTAGCTACAATTTATAACGTTTATGTTATTTAAAAACAAAAAAGTGGTGTTTAAAAAAACAGTAGTTTTTAGTGGTTTCGTATTTTTTACCTCTTCTTGTTTAGTACCTGTACATAAATTTACAGCAACAAAAACGCCAATAGTACCTAATTATGCTTATGATAGTTGTTGGGCAGCATTACCAACAAAAAAGGATAGTGCTGATGTAAATATTTATGCTGCCGGTATAATAGACAAACAACAAACAGCACTTATTGATGTATTTTATGTACACCCAACTACTTACTTAACCGGAAATAAATGGAATGCTAGTTTAGATGATAAAGAGGTAAATAAAAAAACCGACCAATTAGCGGTGCGAAACCAAGCAAGTGTGTTTAATGAAATGTGCAGGGTTTATGCTCCAAGATATCGCCAAGCTGTTTTATTTTCATACGCGCCTTATGCCGAAAAAAAAGGAAATGCTTCGCAAGCATTTGATTTGGCCTATAGTGATGTAAAAGCTGCTTTTACTTATTATTTAAAAAACTATAATAAAGGGCGACCTTTTATTATTGCATCTCATAGTCAGGGAACAGATCATACAATTAGATTACTCCATGATTTTATTGAGAATGACAGCGTTCTTAAAAAGAAATTAGTAGCAGCTTATATTATTGGACGACCCATACAAAAAGGAAGTATAAAAGCCATTCCTCCTGCTGATTCAGCGAATCAAACAGGTTGTTATATTATTTGGAATACTGTACGTTGGGGGCAAACTACTTTTTATGGATTTAAAGTAAATGATTTAGAATGTGTAAACCCTTTAACATGGAAAAGAGATACAGTCGGCGCTCCATCATTACTAAATACAGGTGGGTTGCCGCAAACATTTAATAGGGTAGATGCGGGTTTAAACGATGCGAAAATTTCTACAACAGGGTTGTTGTGGGCACACCGACCAAATGCTACTGTAAAGGATTATCCGTATTCTGATAAAAAAAGATTTCATGTGCTTGACTATAATTTGTTTTATATGAACATACGTCAAAACATAAAACTACGAACGGAGACTTATCTTCGTTTAAATAGTAAGCCATAAATTTTTGTAAAACTACTTTCTGTATTTTACTTCTAAAGCGTGCATTTCAATTAGTGGTTTTAAAAACTCTTCTAAGTCGTAAACACATAATTGAGAAGCTGCATCGCACAAAGCTTTTTCGGGTTCAGGATGTGTTTCAATAAACACCCCATCAACTCCACTGGCAACACCGGCTCTTGAAAGCACTGGTAAAAACTCTCTTGCACCACCTTTAGCATCCGAACTCGGGATGCCATACTTGCGCACACAATGTGTAATATCAAACACCACCGGATAACCTAAATTATTCATGTGGAAAAACGCACGCGGGTCAACAATTAAATCGTTATAACCAAATGTGTAACCACGCTCAGTAAGAATAACATTATCATTTCCTGCTTCGATAACTTTTTGCAAAGGATGTTTCATGTTATCAGGCGCCAAAAACTGGCCATGTTTAATGTTTACCACTTTGCCTGTTTTTGCAGCAGCTACTAATAAAGTAGATTGCATACATAGGTAAGCCGGTATTTGCAGCACATCACACACAGCACCTGCTGCTGCTGCTTGATCAGGGTAATGTATATCGGTTAAAATAGGGAAACCAAATTGCTCTTTTACTTTAGCAAGTAGTTTTACACCTTTATCTAAACCCGGGCCATCATAATATTTTAAACTACTACGGTTATCTTTTTGGAAAGATGATTTGTAGATGATTTTTATTTTCATGCGCTCAGAAACCTCTTTCAGTTTCTCGGCAGTTTTCATCATAATAGATTCTTCTTCTATCACACAAGGACCGGAGATTAAAAACAATTCATTGCTTCCGCACTCAATATTTCCAACTTTTACTATTTTTTTGTTTATCATAATCTTCTAAATAAATCTTTAATATAATCTAAAGTAACACGTTTTTGCCAATCGTCACCAAATGCATGGTGCCACATAAAAGGCAAGTTATAAGAAACCGTTGCCATAGCGGTTAATGTTTCTTCATTCCAATCTTTACTTAAGTTTTGTGGTAATACAATTTTATGCTTGGCAATCATTTGCATAAACTCGCTATGCCCTATTAGATAAATATCGCCAAGGTGCTGAAAGATGATACAGTTTGCATAACAGTGGCGTGTGCCTAATATTTTGGATAAGCCATAACTTAATGCGTGACAAACACCAACCTCGCTATACGTTAAACTTAAGCCACCCATTAAGGATGCAACCATTAGTTTATCATTGTTCTCCGGGGTTTGACCCGCTTTATCTCCCAAATAAATTTCTCTGCACAACTTTAACGATTGCTCGCCATACGCTAAACTAAAAGCATTATTGCGTATACCGGTTTCGCTTTCTATGCAATGTATGTAAGTATCCATGCCGGTATAAAACCACCAATCGGTTGGTACGCTTGCAATTAATTCGGGGTCCAAAATAACCTGGTTAAAAACTGTCCAATCGCATTTTAAACCTAATTTTTTTTCAGGACCTGTAAGTACAGCCGTCATAGATACTTCGGCACCCGTACCCGAAATAGTTGGCACACCTAAATGATATACGCCCGCTTTTTTTATCAGGTTTAAGCCTTGGTATAAAGTAGACGAACCTTCGTTGGTTAGCATTAAAGATAATGCTTTAGCTATATCCATAATACTACCACCACCAATGCCAATAACACCACTTGGTAAACCTTTCTTTGCTAAAATTTCATTGCGTAAAGTATCTATCTGCTCAGTAGTTGGCTCATGAGGGTCAACATCTATGTAATAAATTAAATCTTCAGGTTTGTTTTGTAGTTTGGTTGATAATGGTTTTCCTTTAAAATAATTATCAACTACATAAACAAAATAATGATTGTTTTCTTTACGCAAAGGTACTACTGTTTCAGCTAATTGTGCAAAGGAGCCACGACCATACGTAACCTTATCAATGTTCTTAAAATTTTTATGCATGAACAGGCTTCATAGCTTTAGTAACACATTCAGAAATTTTTGAAGCAAGTGTTTTCATATCTTCTTCAGTCCATTTATATTTTATACCGAAAGAAATTAAACGTCCAATTACTTCTTGTGTTTTTGGTAATTGCAGGTTTTTGTAATCTTGCGGTGCGCCTAATACTTCAATAGGAAGTTTAGATACGGTACGCAATTCTTTAATATGATCCCACTGATTAATAAAATGGTACATGTTTTTAAACCAATAATCAAACCCTACAACTCCGGCAGCTTTCATTTCATCAACTACACGTTGCGCTGTTGCTGTATCGGGTAATAATAAATTTAAACAAGTTGCCGAGTCTCCATCCGGGTCGGCCAGTTTTGCAAAAGATATACCGGTTGTTTTAGATAACAAATCCTGCATAAACTTTTTGTTTTTGCGATTCTTCTCTTTAATAAGGGGCACCCTACGTGTTTGTGCAACACCAACTGCCGCATGTAATTCAGATATACGATAATTAAACCCTAAATAAGGGTGTTGCTCCATGCCGCGCACAGCACCAATATGATCGTGCCCGTGGTCGCTATAAACATCTGCTTTTTTATAAGTAGTCTCGTCGTTAGTAACCATTATACCACCTTCGCCCGCAGTTGCAATTTTAAAGAAGTCGAACGAGTAACAACCTGCTTTACCAAATAAACCTGTATAAGTTCCTTTGTACGATGATGCAAATGATTGCCCTGCATCTTCAACTAAAATTAACTTGTGGTCGTTTACCACTTTCATAATGCTATCCATGTCGGCCATACCGCCACACATATGCACCAAGCAAACAGCTTTAGTTTTTGGCGTAATGGCTTTTTTAATTCCTTCGGCACTTAAACAAAGTGTTTCATCAATCTCAGCAAATACAGGTAAGGCACCAATAAATAATACGGCTTCAATAGTTGCCATAAAAGTAAAAGGTGGTACAATAACTTCGTCGCCTGTTCCAATTCCACTAGCAGCAAGCGCTGTTGCCACAGCGGTTGAGCCGCTACTCATAGCATGAGCAAACTTTGCTCCGGTTATTTTTTTTACTTCAGTTTCAAAATCTTTTGCTTTCCAATGGTTGTTACGCAATGCATCGTGGTTATAACGAAATAACACTCCGGTTGATAACACATCGTCTATCTCTTTACGCTCTTCGGCGCCAAATAATTCTGTTCCTGGCATGGTTAAAAATTTAGAGTACAAAGATAAGAAATTACCCCATGCCAAGGGGCTAGATTTATTTATGGCTATTTGGGTAAAATTCGTTTTACTAAGTAGTGTTAAATAAACAAATGCTTTTTGTTTTTGACAGAATTAACCCATATTTGTTATAGAAATCAATTATATGATAAAGAAATTTTGCCTGTTATTTTGTTTGTTTAGTGTTACTGTTTTGTTTGCTCAAAATGACCCTGCAGAGCCCGATACAGTAAAAAAAACGCATACGGTTCAATTTTCTGGGTTTATAGACGCTTATTATTCATACGATTTTAATCAACCACCAAACCATGAAGTATCGGCTCCGTTTATTTATAACTATAAACGTAATAATGAGTTCAATATTAATTTGGCTTTATTAAGTGCATCATATAGCGGAGATAAAATTCGCTCGAAAATTGGATTAATGGCCGGCACTTATGCGCAGTATAATTATGCGAGCGAACAAGGTTTATTAAAAAACATATACGAAGCAAATGCCGGAATTAAACTGGTAAAACACTTATGGTTAGATGCCGGAATTTTTGCTTCCCATATTGGTAACGAGTCGGCTTTTTCTATTACCAACCCTACACTTACTCGTTCCATTATGGCAGAAAATACACCTTACTATCAAACAGGAGCTAAACTAACCTATGATGCTGGGAAAAAATGGCTATTTAGTGTGCTACTTTCAAATGGATGGCAAAACATACAAGAAACCCCGGGCAATAGTAACAAACCGGTTTGCACCCAAATTTTATACAGACCAAATGATAAAACAGAATTTAACTACAGCACCTTTATAGGAAACGAAAAACCTGACACAGCAAAGCAATGGCGATACTTTAACCACATATATTTTACCTCTCATTTTAGCAAAAAAATTTACCTATCAGCTGCGTTTGATTATGGCATCCAACAAAAATATAAAGACAAGGCGCACTACGATAAATGGTTTGGCAGTTCACTTATTTTAAAATATAGATTCACACGTAAGTTTTCGAGTTCATTACGAGGAGAATATTATAGCGACCCATCGCAGGTTATTGTAACAACAAATACACCTTATGGAACAAATGTTTTTGGGGCATCACTTAATCTTGATTTTTCTCCTTATCAAGGCTCTTTAATTAGGCTTGAAGGTAAAATGTACGACGCGCAGGATAATATTTTTGTAACCAAAACCGGATACAATAGTCAAACGTATATTCTTACAGTTGATTTTGTAATCAGCTTCTAATCTTATTTATTTCTGGGATGATGCTTTATAATGGCATCTTTTAATGTGTAATTGCTAATATGAGTGTAAATCTCGGTAGTAGTAATGCTTTCATGCCCAAGCATTTCTTGTACTGCACGTAAATCTGCGCCGTTTTCTAACAAATGAGTGGCAAAACTATGCCTGAATGTATGTGGAGAGATTGTTTTTTTTATACCTGTTTTCTCAACCAATTGTTTAATAATATAAAAAATCATGACCCTCGAAAGCATGCTTCCTCTGCGGTTTAAAAACAAAACATCTTCGTTCCCCTTTTTTACGGCAATATGGCTGCGAATGTTTTTTAAATAAATATCAATGTGTTTAAGTGCCATGCCATTTATAGGCACAAGACGCTGTTTATTGCCTTTTCCTATTACAATTAAAAATTCTTCTTCTTTATGTACTTCACTTATTTTTAAGTTTACCAATTCGCTAACACGCAAACCGCAACCATAAAGTACTTCAAGCATAGCGCGGTTTCTTTCTCCATCATCTGTGCTTCTATCAATAGCATTTAAAACATCTTCAATTTCTTTTTCATTTAAAACATCAGGTAGTTTTCTGGCTGTTCGGGGCCATTCTAATAAGGTAGTAGGATTGTTATCGGTTTCTTTTTCTACTACCAAAAATTTAAAAAATGCTCGTATGCCTGATAAAATACGACCTTGCGATGAAGCACTTAATCCAAATTCATTAATTTGTTTTATGTATTCTTGTAAATGTTTTAAGGTTGTTTTTTGAGGTGTTACCTTAGGAAATTCTTCTTCCATAAAAGTAGCCAAGCCCTTAATGTCTCGTAAATAAGCCTGCACCGAGTTTTTGCTGAACGACCGCTCTGCAGATAAGTACATCTCAAACGATTTAATAAAAAGATTCCAATTGCTCAAGCTGTTTTATTTACTACAAATTTACTGCTTAGTTTGTTATCTTTATAGAATGAATTTTTTGGCGCATTTATTTCTTTCAGGCGAACCTAGCGAGCAGATGGTGGGCAATTTTATAGCCGATTCGGTTAAAGGGAGTGCTACCGATAATTTTTCGGAAGAAATACAAAAAGGAATAAAGTTGCACCGAGCTATTGATACTTTTACAGATAATCATGCAGAAATGCTGAAGAGCAAAGAGCGTCTGCGACCCCGTTATAAAAAATATGCCCCCGTTATAACCGATATTTTTTACGATCATTTTTTAGCAACACATTGGCGAGATTATTCGGCAATTTCTCTTCGTGATTATACGAGTCAGGTATATAAATATTTAGAAAAGTATCATGCAATTTTCCCTGAACGCTCTCAGCAGTTTTATAATTACATGATTAAGTACGATATACTTTTTGCTTACACTAAAATTGAAGGCATAGAAAAAGTAATGCAGGGCATGTCGCGCAGGGCACATTTTATATCGGGCATGGAAACTGCCACTGAAGAATTAGTAAAGGGCTACGATGATTTTAAAACAGAATTCAAGCTGTTTTTTCCTGATTTACAGCAACATGTTTATGAAATTAAACAACATTAACCGAAATTAGTATTTTTAACCCATGAAGATTTTAATTATCAACGGACCTAATTTAAACCTGCTTGGCACCCGTGAGCCAACTGTTTACGGAAACCAAACTTTTGAAGAGTATCTAACTACACTAAAAGCAAAATTCCCTGCGGTTCAGTTTGATTATTTTCAGAGTAATGTAGAGGGCGAATTAATAAACGCTTTACATAAAGCAGCTAAAAATGTTGATGGCATTATTTTAAATGCAGGTGCTTATACACATACTTCAATTGCTATTGCTGATGCAGTTGCAGGAATTGCTGTCCCGGTAGTTGAAGTACATATCAGTAACATTTTTGCGAGGGAAGATTATCGTCATGTTTCCTATTTAGGTAAACATTGTAAAGGTTCGGTTTCAGGTTTTGGATTAATGAGCTACGATTTGGCTTTGCAATATTTTATTTCCCAAGCTCGCTCTTAGGTTTACGTTTTCTTAAATATAAAACGGTTCCTACTTTTGGTTCTCCACTCATTGGCTTCAACCGATTCTTTTTATATAAAGAACTTAGTTTAATGCCATGTAATTGCGAAATGCTTTCCATGGTTTCTCCTTTGGTTACCACATGGTAAGGCTCTAAAGCCTTTCTACGCTTGGCTTCCACATACACCTTTTCGTAAGCAACTATAGCTTCACCTTTATTAAAATCGTTGTACTTAAATAAGTCGCTCAATTCTAAGTCAAAATCACTGGCAATTTTGTAAAAAGAATCTCCTGGTTTTGCAATAATAAATTTAGTGTGGTTAAATTTTAAAACCTGCCGTAGATTAAATTTTACCTGTGGTGCCTTTTCTTTCACATTGCGCATAGTCAACACCACGTCCTTATCTAACTCATACAATCTGTACTGCTCAATTAAATCAATTAATTGCTCGGCATATTTTGGGTGGGTAGCGTAACCGGCTTCTTTTAAACCTCGTGCCCAGCCTTTATAATCAGTTTTTGGCAACTCAAACAAAAAAGCATAGCGGTCGCGATTTCTTAAAAATTGAGAGTGGTCTGAATAAGAATCTAATACATCTTGGTATTTTCTAAAGCATTCGTTTTTTTCATCATCATCTAAAATATAACTAGGCCCTGTCCAATCTTTATGGCATTTAATTCCGAAATGATTGTTAGCGTAAACCGATAAAGCGCTATTGCCATTACCACTCTCCAGCATGCCTTGTGCAAGTGTAATGCTGGCCGGCACACCAAACCTGTACATTTCTTTTATAGCATCTTCTTTATATCGGGCTATATAATCGTTGGGCGTAAGCTTCTTTTCAGATGGCTGAGAAAACACATCTATGCTCAAAAAAAGCAATACAATAGCTATATAACGAAAATGAAACATTAATAACCAAAGTTACGAAATCAAAACATAGCGTTCAAGTCCAATAAAAAAGGCTTTTAACAGCCTATTGTTAATGGCTTTTGGTTTTGCTTTGCCAATATTTATACCGATTTTTGTGGGCTTTTTACAATGTCTTTACAAAACATACATATTGATTTTACAGCGGTTACCGAAAAAATTACTGAGGGAAGCAATCTTTTTGTAAAAGGCATACACGGTTCGGGGTGGAGTTTTTTATATGCCCAATGCGCTAAAGAATTTGATAAGAATATTGTTATTATTTGTAATAATAACGAAGATGCCCTTTATGTATTAAATGATTTACAGGTTTTGCAGGATAGAAAGGTTTTGTATCTGCCTTTTAGTTATGTTAATGCTTACGATTTTGAGAAAACCCAAACAGCATCACAACAGCAACGTATAGAAACGCTTGAGAAAATCACGTCGAGTGATAAAAAAAACATAATTGTTACCTATACCGAGGCACTTTTCGAAAAAATACCGGGTAAAACCGCTTTAAGTGAAAATACATTTAAACTAGCTGTTAAAGAAAAACTGTCTATAGAGTTTTTGGAAGAGTTTTTGTTTTCCTACCATTTTGAACGGGTTGACTTTGTTGCCGAACCGGGACAGTTTGCTATTCGTGGTGGCATTATTGATGTCTTTTCTTTTTCGGCTAACATGCCTTACCGTATTGAGTTGTTTGGCGATGAAGTAGAGTCTATCCGTAGTTTTGATGCTTTGTCTCAGCTATCTACAGCTCGTTACGAAAAAATACACATTACTCCAAATATTACTACCGAAGGAATGTCTGAAAATAAAATGTGTTTTTTAGAAACACTTTCAGATGATGCCACCTTAATTTTTTGTAAAGATTCAAATTATCTCATTCAAAAAACCGAAGCACTTTTTGAAAAAGCTGTTTCTTCATACGGTGCTTTGCACGAAACAACTCAACAAGCACCTGAAAAATTATTTTGTAATGTGGATGAATTAAAAACCTCTTTGCAAAAAAAACAAATCATTGAAACAAGTGGAACACCTTTGTTTACAGAAGATGTGGCCGAACTTAATCAGCAACCACAACCATCCTTCAATAAAAATTTCGAATTACTTTTTAAACACCTTTTAGAAAACAAACAAAAGGGCTACAGCAATTTTTTATTTACCGATACCGAAAAACAAGCCGAGCGTTTGCGTCAAATTTTAACCGATGTTTCAAATGCAAATCGTGTGGCCGAAAACTTATTCGAAACCATACATCTTAGTATTCACGAAGGGTTTATTGATTACTCTAATAAGCTGGCTTGTTATACCGACCACCAAATATTTGAACGTTATCATAAATATAAAACCCCGCAATCGTTCCAAAAAACAGGTGAGGCACTTACTTTAAAGGAGTTGCAAAGCCTTAATCCGGGAGATTATGTGGTGCATATAGACCATGGAATTGGCCGCTTTGCAGGCTTAGAAAAAATTAAAGTTGGTGATAAAACACAAGAAGCTGTTAAACTTGTTTATAAAGATAACGATGCTGTTTATGTAAGCATAACATCCTTGCACCGTATTGCAAAATATACGGGTAAAGAAGGGCAAGTGCCACGCATGGATAAGCTTGGCTCTACCCATTGGCAAACACTTAAACAAAAAACTAAAACACGTGTTAAGCAAGTAGCTTTTGATTTAATTAAACTGTATGCTAAACGTAAAGCCTCAAAAGGACATGCTTTTGCTCCTGATAATTATTTACAACACGAATTAGAAGCCTCTTTTATATATGAGGACACACCGGATCAGGAAAAAACTACTGCCGATGTAAAACGCGATATGGAGAAACCATATCCCATGGATAGATTAGTGTGTGGTGATGTTGGTTTTGGTAAAACAGAAATAGCCATTCGTGCTGCATTTAAAGCAGCTTGCGACGGAAAGCAAACTGCCATACTGGTACCTACTACTATTTTAGCACTTCAGCATTTTAAAACTTTTTCCGAACGTTTTAAAGATTTTCCATGCACCGTAGATTTTGTAAATCGTTTTAAATCAGCCAAAGAACAAAAAGAAACCTTGCAAAAATTAGCCGAGGGTAAAGTGGATGTTTTGGTTGGCACACATAAGTTACTAAGCAATCAAATTAAATTTAAAGATTTGGGCTTACTAATTATTGATGAAGAACAAAAATTTGGTGTAGGAGCAAAAGATAAATTGAAACTCATTAAGCAAAACGTTGACACACTAACACTTACTGCTACACCTATTCCACGGACATTGCAGTTTTCTTTAATGGGTGCGCGTGATTTGTCGGTTATTGCAACTCCACCTCCAAATCGTTATCCGGTGCAAACCGAGCTTCATAATTTTAATGAAGAATTAGTACGTGATGCTTTACAGTTTGAAATTACACGTGGTGGACAAGCATTTTTTATACATAATAAAGTACAAAGTATTAAGGAGGTTGCTGGCATTATTCAACGTTTGTTGCCAGAAGCAAAAGTAGCTGTGGGTCATGGACAAATGGAGGGTGATAAGTTGGAAGATGTAATGCTTAATTTTATTGAAGGAAGAACTGATATACTTGTTGCAACTACTATTATCGAATCGGGTTTAGATATTTCAAATGCAAACACAATTATTATTAATGATTCACAAAATTTTGGCTTAAGTGATTTGCATCAAATGCGGGGTAGGGTGGGGCGTTCGAACAAAAAGGCATTTTGTTATTTGTTAGTGCCATCGTTACTAACACTTACAAGTGATGCTAAAAAACGCTTAAAAGCTATTACTGAGTTTACCGACTTAGGAAGTGGTTTTCAAATTGCGATGCGTGATTTAGATATACGTGGCGCAGGCGATATGCTGGGTGGCGAGCAAAGCGGCTTTATTAATGATATGGGTTTTGATACCTATATGAAAATTTTAAATGAAGCTGTTGAAGAGTTGAAAGAGGAAAGTTGGTATAAAGAACAAACTAAAGATATGCAGTTGGCAGAAACCCAAGTAAAAACTGCATTCTCAAAAGCATTTGTAAAAGATACGGTACTTGAAACCGATTTTGAATTACTGATACCAGATAGATACATAGAAAACATTACCGAGCGTTTAAACACCTATAAACAATTAGATGAAGCACAAACCGAAGATGAATTAGTTGTTTTATTAAAAAACCTTGAAGACCGTTTTGGCCCATTGCCACAGCAGGTTTTGAATTTAACCGATGCTATACGAATGCGGCGCAGGGCTATGTATTTAGGCTTTGAGAAATTGGTTTTGAAGAACGGAAAAATGTTAGCCTACTTTATTAGTAAACAAGAAAGCGAATATTATAATTCAGAAGCTTTTAAAAGCATTTTATTATACGCGCAAAAAAATCCAGCATACTGTGCCCTTAAAGAACAGGGCACACGTTTTTATATAAGCATACAAAACGTAAAATCGGTTAAAGATGTTATGGTTATATTTACTGCTATTGAAAAACTAATGACCAAGCACGATGAAGTACACAGCTAAAACTCCTTGGCTATTTTACGCATTAGTTGCCTATATAGTGCTGCAGTTTTTGTGGTGGGAAGTTTTGTTAACCCGCCAAACAAGTCAATTAGCTGAGGAACAAAAAAACATATCGGCGCTACATTTTGCCGATAAAAATTTACTTGAAGAAAATCTTCAGCAAATTGAAAACAAGAAAAATCATCAGCTGTGGATGCATGTGGGGGAGGGCACTGTGTTTTTAATCCTTGTTTCTTTAGGAGTTTTAAAAATTTACAACACACGCAAAAAAGAAAATGAATTGGCGCGTTTGCAAAACAATTTTTTATTATCAATAACACATGAACTTAAGTCACCCCTTGCATCCGTAAAACTTCAATTACAAACCCTGCAAAAACATAATTTAGAAGAAGAAATCAAAAATAAACTCTTGCAAAAAGCTTTAGCAGACAATGAACGTTTGCTTCGTATGATTGATAATGTGTTGTTGGCGTCTAAAGCTGAGAGTGAAAACAATGTTTTACGTCTTGAAAAAGTAAATCTATCTGAAACCATTGCCAAACTTGTTGATCAAGCTTTTGAAGAAAACAAGAGCCGTATAAAAATTACTGCTGCTGAATCTATTATTGTTGATGCAGATGAGCAATTTCTTTCTATCATTTTTTCGAATCTTATTGAGAATGCTATAAAATATTCTCCTTCTAATTCTATAATCGAAATAGATATTCAGTTGCAAAATAATAAACCAGTTGTGTTGGTAAAAGATTTGGGTGCCGGTATTTCTGACTCAGAAAAAGAAAATGTGTTTAAGAAATTTTATCGTGTGGGAAATGAAGAAACCCGTTCAGCTAAAGGCACAGGACTTGGTTTGTTTATCACAAAAAATTTATGCGATTTGCATAACATTCAAATAGGTATAAGCGACAACGAACCTAAAGGAACGGTTTTTACACTTAAATTTCCTTAAACTAAAACTTAAGTCCCACTTGAAGAATAAATGTACGTGGAGGCTCTATTAAACCCGGGCGCGACATAAATTCTGTATTAAAGAAATTATTTATTAAAAAGGATATGCGTACAACCTTACTAACTTGGCAAGCAATCCTAAAATCGTTTACCCATACGCCTGTGTTATGTGTAGCTCTATATTGGGCTAAACCAGGCAATAAAAAGGTCGCGGGAGGTGCATATTGATCGGGTACCCCATCATCATATAAAACGTTTTGCTGAAAACGACGATCTATGTTTTGCATAGCACTTGTGTAACGTGCACTCCACCCAAAAGAGACAATTTTATAGGTTAGTTGTATATCATTTTTAAATAAGGTTTTATTTCTATATCGTAACACATTGGTATGCGATGTACCACTTGTATCTGTTTTTGGATTAAAATTAGGGTTGATAGGATTAGAATATGTATATCCTGAAAGTAAATCAATTCGTATTGGACCAATTTTTCCGGTACCGCTAACTGATAAATCTATACCGGTAATATTTGCACTACCTACGTTTTGCAGCTGAAATCCAATGTCTTTTTTTAAATCTAATATACCGTTAATCTGACTTGACTTCCCCGCAGTATCATACTTGAAACCTAAATCAATCATATTATAATAATGCGTTACAAAGTATGCTGCATCAAAAAACCCCTGGAAATTACCAATTTTAAAACCTTGTTTAATACCAACTTCCGCGGTGTATCCTTTTTCGGGCTGAAGCACAGGGTTAGGGTAAACATTTATTCCGCCGACTATAGTGCTTATGTATTTTTCTGCAACACTTGGAAAGCGATAGCCTTGTCCAAACGAAGCTCTAATAAATGTATATTCAAGCGCCTGATAATTTAAACCGGCTCTAAAAACAGGTTGTACAGGCAAGTTGGTTTTTTTTGGCGCATTAACAAGGAAAAAGCCGCCTTTAGTTTGCGAAGTATCTACTTTGTAATATTCTATACGCATGCCACCCGAAATGGTTAGACGATTAAAGAATTTTTTGTCGGCCTGCACATAAGCTGCTAAATTTTTTCCGAATCGATTGCCATATAAACTAGGAGATAAAATAACCTGACGCATAGCAACTCCTCCGGCGGTAATATTAAATTTGTTTTTAAAGCTTTTTTGCCATTGATATTCACTATAATACAACTCAGCCCTCGAACTTTGATTTGCACCGCCAGAACTATTGGTATTATTAGTTAAAAAGTACCTGCCCCTTAAGTTGTGTTTGCCCCCTTTTTTACTTACGTAATTTATATAAGGGTCGATGTTATTGCGTGTGTTTGAGTAGGCAGATAAAGTACCGGGGCTTGCTTGAAACGCTGAATCGGCATGTTTCCATAAAAAAAATAAATTACCGCTATATGCCATAGCAGTCGAATTAATGCCTGCGCTTAAACCTGGTATTTTTTTAAAACGATAACGCAAATTTAAATTGGCTCTAACCCTATTTTCACTCGCACTATCACGATAACCCTCATCTTTATATAATTGCCCGCCCATTAATAAATCTAAGTTTCCAAACTTTTGTGTATGAGAAAAAGTTACACCCTGATACATGGGATTAAATTTGTTTTGTTGTTTCCACCAATCTAAACTTTCTCTGTCGGCATCGCCATATAAGCCGGCCATCATACTAACTTGAGTTTCAGGTTGGTCTCCTGCAAATTTTGTACGCATATTAATTACACCATTAAGCGCTGAAGAACCATATAAAGCAGACGATGCCCCTTTTATCACCTCCATTTGCGCCATGTTTTCAATGGGTATATAATTAAATTTTATATCGCCAGCATCGGCTGATATCATAGGCATTCCATCAACTAACATCATTACACGGCTTCCGGCACCATAGGTAAAACCACTTCCGCCACGTATACTTACTTGTTGGTCAGTAATATAAACACCGGGCACCTGATTCATAATTTGATCAAGCTGTGCGATGGCTTTATTTTGTAATAAATCTGCTTTTATTACTTCCATAGATACCGTTACTTCCGAAAGTTTTTGCTCATATTTCCCTGCAGATACAACCACTTCATCTAATGCTCTGTTAGATACATCCATTACAACAGCGATGGTAAGTGTGTCTTTTACTTCAATAGTTTTAGAAAAGTTGGCGTACCCTACCAATGATGCTTTTATAACTTGTTTTCCAACAGGAACTTGTAATGAAAAATTTCCGTTTACGTCTGTAACTGCATTTTTATCACCACAAATTAGCACAACACCTGGCAAGGTTTCTTTATTCGATTTGTCGGTAACACGCCCTCTAACAACGCCTTGCGAATAGGAAGTATATGATAAAATAAACTGACAAATAAAAATAAGTATTCGTTTAATCATTTTTTTGTTTTATCTAACTTTGCAATATAAATATTTTTTCTTTCTTGAACACAAACGAGTTATTATATAACATTGCCTTAAAGCAAATACACGGTATTGGAGATGCTATTGCCAAAAACCTAATTGCTTATTGTGGCAGTGCCAGTGCTGTTTTTAAGGCTACCAAAAATGATTTACTTAAAACTCCACAAGTAGGTGAACATGGAGCCCAACTTATTTTAAACGCCAGAGCTAATACTGAAATATTTAAACGCGCTGAGCAAGAAATAAGGTTTATTGAGGAGGAAAAAATTACCCCGCTATTTTTTACGGATGCTGCTTATCCAAATAAACTGAAGCATTGTAACGACGCACCTACACTTTTGTTTTATAAAGGCAATGCCGATTTAAATAAAGAAAAAATTATAGCAGTAATTGGCACCCGCAATGCGACAGATTATGGCAGACAATTAACAGAAAAGCTAATTGCCGATTTATCGGCTGAAAATATTTTAATAATAAGTGGTCTGGCTTATGGCATTGATGTTTATGCCCACAAAGCGGCAATTGCTAATAACCTTGATACAGTTGGTGTTTTGGGGCATGGTTTAGATATTTTATATTCCTCCCTCCATGCTAATGTAGCAAGCAAGATGATTAATCAGGGAGGTTTGTTAACTGAGTTTTTATCACAAACAAACCCGGGTAAAGAAAACTTTCCTAAACGCAACAGAATTGTTGCTGGTATGAGTGATGCAGTTGTTGTAATAGAATCAAAAAAGACTGGTGGGGCACTTATTACAGCTGAAATTGCGCATACATATAATAGAGATGTGTTTGCTTTTCCCGGTAATGCCGAAACAGAATTTTCTGCCGGATGCAACATGTTAATTAAGCGCAACAAAGCTTCGCTTATAGAAAATGCGGCCGACCTACTCTACGCAATGGGTTGGGAACAAACTGAAAATAAGAAACCAAAAAGCAGTCAATTTACTTTGCCTATCAATCTTTCAGATGATGAAAACCAAATTATCAATTTAATAAAAGACTCGCAACCCATTCATGTAGATGAAATTTGCAACAAGCTGCAACTAACTCCGGGCAAGGCCTCAGGATTGTTGTTACAGTTAGAATTTGGTAACCTAATAAAATCATTACCCGGAAAACTTTATACATTAAATTAAAAAATGAACGCAGATACTATTTTAAAAACCGACATACATCAGGAGATTTCTTTTATTGATAAATACACTAAAACAGTAATTGATTTACTTGTAGAGTACACGCCAAAATTAATTATGGCGGGCCTGGTTCTTATATTGGGATTTTGGCTTATAAGAAAACTGGCACATGTTTCAGAAAAAGCCATGGAACGTAGGGATTTAGATGTTTCACTAAGAACCTTTTTGCGAAGCCTAATCGGAGTTGGATTAAAAGTTTTACTACTTATAACGGTGGCCGGAATGATTGGTATACAAACTACATCATTAGTAACAGTATTAGGGGCTGCGGGCCTTGCTGTAGGCTTAGCTTTACAAGGTAGTTTATCAAACTTTGCGGGTGGAGTTTTAGTTTTAGTTTTTAAACCCTTTAAAGTAGGCGATACTATAGAGGCGCTTGGGCAAAAAGGCTTGGTACAGGAAATTCAAATTTTCAACACTATTTTAATTACGGCAGATAATAAAACCATCATACTTCCTAATGGCTCTGTTTCTAATAATATAATTGTTAATCAAAGTAGAGAAGGTACTTTGAGGGGTACTTATAGTGTAAACATCAGTAATGAGTTTGATAGTGATATAGTTAAAAAAATAATTCTCGATGTAATTTTAAAAGATAAACATGTATTAATTGAAAATCATGCCCCGGCAGTTACTTGTACCAAAGCGGGTGGCGGCACTTACACCTTACAGGCATCTTTTTTTACTTTAGAAAAAGACAACGCAGCAACTACTGCTAACCTT
>Ga0134126_10002197_pt1 | contig 24686 bp, 24 predicted proteins | sample KB31752_FD_96881 | JGI IMG/M metagenome (GOLD analysis project Ga0134126, IMG submission 96881) | Terrestrial soil microbial communities with excess Nitrogen fertilizer from Kellogg Biological Station, Michigan, USA - KB3-175-2 | ecosystem: Environmental > Terrestrial > Soil > Unclassified ... | reverse complement strand
CGTTGATGGCGCCACGGGCGCGGTCAGTGTGGTGGCTGGCAGCAGCCAGGCGTATCTCGGCGACGGCAGCTCACCGTTGAGCGCGCAGTTGAACGGTCGCGGTGGCATGGCCATAGACGCCACGGGCGACATTTTTCTGGGGGGCAATCCGATCGTCGAGGTGACGGCGGCCGGACAGGTGCATGCGGTCGCCGGCGGCGGCACGGCGCAACCGAGTGCCGGCCCGATTGCCGCGAACACCTTGGATCTATCGCAGGCACGCGGCATCGCGCTCGATACGGCCGGAAGCTTGTACGTGACGGTGAATACCGCCTCGAGTTCCCATGTCTACAAGCTTGATCCCACCACCGCCATGGTGAGCAACGTGGCCGGGGGCTGGCCGGGCAGCACGCAAGCCGCGGACGGCGTCGCGGCGGCCGACGCCCTGCTCCAGGCAGTGGGCAGCGTAGCCGTGGACGGCAGCGGCAACATTTACTTTGTGCTCACCCAGAGCGACGAGGTCTGGGAAGTGGTCAAGGCGGACGGGACGCTGCGCCGGGTGGCGGGCAACGGCCCCTACGCCCGCAGCGGCGATGGCGGCCCGGCCACGAGCGCCACGATTCCCAATTTGGGAGCGATCGCCAGCAGCGCGGCCGGCGACTTGTACCTCGCCGACGGGGTCGTCGTGCGGCGGGTGGACCACGCCACGGGCATCATCACCACGGTGATTGGCAACGGCCAAAGTGGCAGCACGGGTGATGGCGGATTGGCGACGGCGGCGACCACCAGCGGGGCACGGGCCCTGGCGGTGGATGGCGGCGGCAATATCTATTTCGTGACGCCGAATACGATTCGTGAGGTGGTGGCGAGCACGGGAATCATCCAGACCTTGACGGGACATGGAGAGCAGTGGGATCCACAGTTTGTGGGAGCGGCGGCGGATGCCGCCTTCAGTGCGCCCGTGGGGTTGGCGACCGACGCAAATGGCAATGTCTACTTTGGGACGGATCCGGATGAGATTCGCGAGGTGAAGATGCAGTCGGCGCTGACACTGTCGCCGGCGGTGCTGAATTTTGCCGTTCAGACGCTGGGCACGCCCTCGGCGGCGCAGACGGTCACCCTGACCAACTCGGGCGGCAGTGCGCTCACCCTTGGCGGCATTACCCTGGGCGGCGCCAGTGCCGGCGATTACAGCCAGACCAATAACTGTGGCAGCTCGCTGGCAACGGGGGCGCAGTGCACCATATCGGTGAGCTTCACGCCGGCAGCCAGCGGTGATCGTAGCGCCAATCTGGAAATCAGCGACAACGCAGCCGTGGGCACGGCCACCGTGTCGCTGGACGGAAGCGGGGCGGTGGCCAACGCCCAACTGTCGGCGACCACGCTTGACCTGGGACAGGTCAAGGCGGCGATGACGAGCGGGGCCCAGCCGATCACATTGACCAACGCTGGCGGGGCCCCACTGGTGATCGCCTCGGTCGGGACGGTGGGCAATTTTGGGGAGACCAACAACTGCGGTGCGAGCCTGGCGGCGGGAGCGACGTGCACGATTGAAGTGACGTTCGCGCCCGGTGCCGCGGTCAACTACTCCGGCCAACTAACGATTAACTTCGCATCGGGGAGCGAGAGCGTGGCCCTGTCCGGGGAAGGGGTGGAGTTTGATTTACAGGAGCAGGCAGGAGAAGGCGCCAAGTCGGTGGCCGCCGGGGCCACGGCTGCATATCGTCTGGATATGCAGCTGCACGGAAGCCTGAGCGGAAAGCTGAGCGTCACGTGCAGCTTTGCGCCGGCGACGACCACCCTTGGCTGCAGCAGTTCGCCGGCGAGCGGGACGCAGGTCGTGCTGGCCGGCTGGCCCGGATGGCTGGAGGTGGATCTGGGGACCCAGGCGCGGTCGTTGCTGGCGCCCAATCCAGCGGGAAAGCCAGGGGATTGGGGCTGGCCGTTGGCCGCGGTCATCTTGTTGCTGCCAGCAGGGGCACTGGCGCTGCGGCGCCGGCGCTGGCTGCCGGCAATGGGCTTGGGGGCCGCGCTGCTGTTGGCGGGTTGCGGCGGAGGCGGCGGAAGCGCACCGCCGCCCCCGCCTCCGCCGGCTGTGACCGGTACCCCCGCGGGAACCTACACAGCCACGGTCACGGTTGCCATAGGGCCGGTGACCCATACCGTTCCGCTGACGCTGGTGGTCCAGTAATAGTCAGAACCCGTAGCCAGCAAGCCCGCTTCCTCAGGGAGCATCGCTCCGACCGGGCTGGGGCACAAGAGGTCCCCCGCCCGGTTGGAGCGTCAAGCGGGTCGAGTGACGAAGCCACTCGGGGTCCCGTGCCAATCAAAGTCACTGCGCGATGCCCGGCGGGTTGCAACCTGCAAGTCGGAATAAGAGAGCGGTTCAAGTACCTGACAGGCTAACTCCCAATGGAATCAACCAACCTCCCGGATGCCTGGCTTTGACCCGTCGGACTGCCCGGGTTAGACGCAAAGTGGCCGGCCGGGGGGGGGCACCCCTCACTTCGAGAGGGGTGTTTTTGGAAAAGTGCGTTTGAATTGTAACAACATTGTGACAAGTTGAGACCGCGAGCCCGGGTTTGGCGGACTTTCAATTCGCGGCGACGGCCGAGTTGCCTCGCCGGAGGCAAGATCGAGGCCGAGAGATGGGGTTCCCTTCCAGGTCCCATTTCGTCGCGGGGGAAAGACTTCCGCCTGTCGCTCCGCTCGGCCGATCCGTCGCGGCCGAGGGGAGCCGACCACCCGGAGGCGTCGGGGGCGCAGCCCCCGGCAAAGACAGGCTGTGCCTGGAGTGAAGCCGTACTCTTTTTCGGATCATGGCTTGACCCTTTTGGCCGCACCTGAGACCCTGCCCACAGGTGATCGAGGAGGGTGCGATGGTTCTCAAACAAACATGCAGGTTAGGGCTGCTCGTGGGATGCTGGTCGTATTCGGCGCCGCGACCGGGGCGTGGGGCCAAGCGGGCAACATTCCCGTGGTGGACGACACCACGGCGCCGGCGCCCGCCGTCCCTGGGCACGCCCTGATTCAGGGGCCGCATGAGGCGGTGAACCCGGCCAACGGCAAGCTGACTCTGACCTTCGAGGTGCCGCTGCCGTCGGGCAAGGGCGGCAACCAGCCGCAGTTCGCATCACCTATTCCAGCGCCGGCGCGCACATGGTGGCGGGCAATCCCATGGGCGGCGCCTGGGTCCCCCTACCCAGCTCTCGGCCCTGTCCAGCGAAGGCTGGAGCTACACCGCCCCGCTGCTGACCTTCGACGAGCCGCAGCAAACCCCCAGCCAGTATCAGGCGGTGCTGTGTCACCTCTCCACCGACTTCGTGCTGCAGACCGCCTACGGCGAGCGCCACCAGTTCTATCTGTCCACCGTCGGCAATGATGGGGTCAACGACGGCCACAACTGCACCAACTACTTCACCCAGCACGTCAGCGACCTCGAGGACGACGGCTGGCTGGCCACCACCACCGCCATTCCCACCGGTGATCAGTACATCCCGCCGGTGGTGACGGTGACCAGCCCCGATGGCACCACCATGCAGTTCCCCTCGACTGAGGGATCGGCGGGCGCGGTGCCGACGACGGCGACCGACCGGAATGGTAACCAGGTTACCTGGTCGCTACCGTACACGCCACAGGCGCTCACCATCACCGACAGCCTCGGCCGCCAAGTGCTTACGACCAACGGGTTCGCGCAAGCGACCGACACCATCAGCGCCGCAGACAAAGGTGGCTTGGGACCTTCGGGATCGGCTTGGTGACTTTCGGGGAAGCACCCGTAAGTGGGGGGACTGGCTTTCAGCCACATACCTTGCATCTAAGTAGCAAGTCCGGCGGGTGAACCCTTACGCCCGCTTCCCCAGGGGGCATCGTCAACGCGCGATGCCGGGCGCATTGACAACCTGCAGGTCGGAAGGAGATAGCAGCCCAAATATGTAACAGGCTAACCCCCAATGGAATCAACCAAATCCCCCAAAAAATGTTACAAAAATCGCTCGTTGACCACTGCCGGCGGCAAGGCCCGAGTTGCCCATCCGCTGGCGCTATGCCGCCGGCTGGGCGATGGCCTGGCGGATGTGGCCGGCGTGGTGACGGCAGTGCCAGGCGTAGAGGGCCAGGCAGGCGTCGAGCGAGATCAGCCCCTGCTCGGGGTGGCTGTAGCAACGGTTGAAATCACTCTCGGGGATTTGGCGCAGCAGCGTGGTCCAGCGCTGGTGCAGCGCGTCAATCAGCTGCAGGGAGACGGCGGGCGGGGTGGCGGCGGTATCGGGCAGCTTGGCCCACAGCGCCTCGTCATAGGCGACGATCGGCGGGTTGGTTTCCGTCAGCGCCATCTTGATACGGCAATAGGCGTTGAGGTGGCTGTCGGCGATGTGATGCGTCACTTCGCGGATGGTCCAGCCGCCGGCGCGGTAGCGCTGTTCCCATTGCTTCGGGTCGAGCGGTTCGACCATGGTGCGCAACTCCCGCGGCAACTCGGCCAGCACCTGGATCGCGGCGTAGCGGCTCTCGGGGGTGTAGCCGGCGGGGCGCTGGAAGCGGCCCACCGGATATTTCGCCTCATCCGGCGTACTCATGGCTTGTCTCCTTGGCTGGCGCGCAGTTGAGCGACGATTTCGCGGGCCGCGGCGCGTGCCTGTTCGGGCTGATCGGGAGGAAAGGAAATGGCGCCCACCCGGGCATGGCCGCCACCACCGTAACGTTCACAAAGCTCGGCCAGATTGACCAGGTCGGGGATGGGGTTCCAGGGATTGGAACCCACCGAGACCTTCATCCGGTACTGGCTGCGGCTCACGCCAATGCTGTAAATTCCTTCGGGGCAGAAGTAATAAGGGATAAATTTGTTGTAGCCCTCGAGGTCCAGGTCGCTGACGTCGAAGCTGATCACCCCCTGCTTGCATTCAAGACGCGACTTGATGATGTCGAGCGACTTCCAGTGGCGCTCGAGCAGGGGCTGCAACTCGCGCTGAACGTAATCCCGCTGCACCAGCTCCGCCAGCGGCGCTTGCAGGTAATCGGGGATGAGGCGCGGGATGAGAGCCGGGTTGGTGGAAGCCTCGATGGCCAGGGTCAGCTTGAGCGCCGGTTCCTCCAACTGGACGGCGGCGGCGGCGCTGGGGAAGAGAGCGCGGTCAATGATGTCGGCCCAGTGAATCAGCTCGGCCAGCGGTTGGGGATCAAAGCCAAAGTGCCGCTTCCCGATGTCGGCGATGAACTGGGTGCAGGAGCCGTAGTTGGGATCGTAAAACTTCTGCGGGCTGTGTTCCTGCCGGAAATGATCGCCGTCAGCCGGGCTCAGGAAGGCGCTCTGATGGTGGTCGAACCACCAGTTGACCCGGGGGTCGGGTGAGTACTTGAAGTCCACGATGGCGTTCTCATCGCCGGTGAACTCCGCCGCGGAGAACATATTGTTGGCCTTGTGGGTAAGGCCGCGATACTCAAAATCGGAGTCCCCGCGCGCCGAGCGGTATAAAGCGGTGAAGACGGCAGCCGAGGCGGAGCCGTCGAAGCAGTGGTTGTGGAAAAAAATGCGAACCGTGCTCAAAAGCGAAACCTCATGAAGAAAGACCCATTAGGATGCGTGGCGATGCCGCAAAAGTCAAGCAGGCAGTGTAGCTCCAGCGGCGCTGCGACCCAACGCCCCCGAAGGGCAAGGCTTGCCAGCCGGTAGGTAGGGGCTTGAGTGCCTAAAATGAGGTTATGGATTTTGAGTTGAGCGACGAGCAGAAAGATCTGCAGCGCGCGGTACGGGAGTTTGCCGAGCGCGAAATTCTTCCCCACCGCATGGAGTGGGATGAAGCCCAGGCATGGCCGGGTGAGGTGCTGGGACAACTGGGCAAGATGGGCCTGCTGGGGGTGCTGGTGCCGGCCGAGTACGGCGGCAGCGGCATGGGCTACATCGAGTACGCCCTCGCCATCGCCGAGTTGTCGCGGGTGGACGGCAGCATCGGCCTGATCGTGGCCGCGCACAATTCGCTGTGCACCAACCATATCTATCTGTTTGGCAGCGAGGCGCAGAAGCGCAAGTATCTGCCCAGGCTGGCCACCGGGGAGTGGATCGGCTGCTGGAGCCTGACCGAGCCGCAGGCGGGATCGGATGCGGGCGGCACGCGCACCACGGCGGTGCGCGAAGGCACGGGATGGCTTTTGAACGGATCGAAGACTTTTACCACCAATGGAAACCACGCCCAGGTGTGCGTGGCAATGGCGGTAACCGACCGGGGGAAGGCCAAGCACGGCATCTCCGCCTTTGTGGTGGATCGCGGTACGACGGGCTTCCGCCCCGGGAAGAAAGAGAACAAGCTGGGCATGCGCGCCAGCGATACCAGCGAGATGATCTTCGAGGATTGTCTGCTGGGGCCGGATGCTCTGCTGGGAGAGGAAGGCGAAGGCTTTGTTGATGCCCTGCAGGTGCTCGATGGCGGGCGCATCAGCATTGCGGCGCTCGGTTTGGGGATGGCCCAGGGCGCCTACGAGGCGGCACGCGATTATGCCCGCCAGCGGAAGCAGTTCGGCAAAGCGATCGCTGAATTCCAGGGGATTCAGTGGAAGCTGGCGGACATGGCCACCGAAATTGAAGCCGCCCGTCTGCTCACCTTCCACGCCGCCTGGCGCAAAGATCAAGGCGAGACGGTAACCCAGGCGTCGGCCATGGCCAAGCTGTATGCCGGCGAGGTGGCGGTGCGCGCGGCCGACGAGTGTGTGCAGATCCATGGCGGCTACGGGTTCATCAAGGACTATCCGGCGGAGAAGTTTTATCGCGACGCCAAGCTGTGCACCATCGGAGAAGGCACGAGCGAGATTCAGCGCCTGGTGATTGCCCGGGAGCTTCTGGGGAAGTAGACTTCCCGCTAGCATGAAGGACATGGCCGCTTGGGCAGACAAACTGCGATCGGGGGATACGCGCTGGCTGGCGCGGGCGATCTCCGCCGTGGTGGAGCAGACCCCTGATGCGGAGGCGCTGCTGCGGGCGGCGTTTGCCCACAGCGGACAAGCCACCGTCCTGGGGCTGACGGGGTCGCCGGGAGCGGGCAAGTCCACCCTGGTGGATGGTTTGACCAAGGCGTACCGGGCGGCGGGGGAGACGGTGGGCATCGTGGCTGTGGACCCGACCAGCCCCTTCTCCGGCGGGGCCATTCTGGGCGACCGCATCCGCATGCAGGAGTTGCACGCCGATCCCGGCGTGTTCATCCGCAGTCTGGCGACGCGGGGCGCGCTGGGCGGGCTGGCGACGGCGGCCGGCGAAGTGGTTACCCTGCTGGATGCGGCGGGCAAGAACCGCATCATCGTGGAGACGGTGGGGGTGGGGCAGGCGGAGGTGGACATCATCAAGCTGGCCGATGTCACCGTGGTGGTGTTGGTGCCGGGGATGGGCGATGCCGTGCAGACCCTGAAAGCTGGCCTGATGGAGATCGCCGATATCTTCGTGATCAACAAGGCCGACCGCGGTCCGGAGCGGCTGGAGCAGGAACTGCGTGCCATGCTGGCGCTGGGGCCGCAGGGCCGCGATGCCTGGCGGGCGCCGATCGTCAAGACGGTGGCCACCAGCGGCGAAGGCACGGCGGAGCTGCAAAAGGCCATTACCGAACGCTTGGCGTGGATGGAAGCCCACGGCGGATTGCCTTTGTTTCGCGCACGGCAGTGGGAAGAACGGCTGCGACAACTGGCGCGCGAGCGCCTGGCCGATCGTGTGTTGGCCCCGCTGCTCGATGCCGCCCGTGTCCGCCAACTGGCAGCCCGGGTGGCGGCCCACCAAGCCGATCCCTACAGCGCCGTGGACGAGGTCATCGCGGAAGCCCTGGCAGGGAAGTGAGCCGCGAGGCTGTTGGCTATAAGGAAAAGCCCAGACCCTCTCCGGTCGCCGACGCCCCCTCCGGTCCTCCAACCCTGTTTTTCCTAATAGCTAAAAGCTAAGAGCCAAGAGCTACCTCCTGTATTCTGTACAGTGCCGGTGAAGCCAGAAATTGATCATCTTGGGATCGCGGTGCGCGATCTGGACGCCGCCTGCCGCTGGTACGAGCTGCTGGGACTGGCAGCGAGCGGGCGGGAGGAAGTGCCGCACGAACAGGTGCGGGTGGCGATGTTGCCTCTGGCCAGCGGGCGTATCGAACTGCTCGAACCCACGGCGGAAGACTCGCCGGTGGGGCGGTTTCTGGCCAAGCGCGGCGAGGGACTGCATCACGTGGCGGTGAAGGTGCCCAACTTGTCCGCGGTGCTGGAGAAGCTGCGTCAGGCGGGGGCGCGGCTGGTGCAGGACCAACTGCAGACCGGAGCGGGCGGACACCGCTATATCTTTGTGCATCCGGCGAGCACCGGCGGAGTGCTGCTGGAGTTGATCGAGACGGAACCATGAGCCAGGCGCGGATCGGGATTATTGGCGGCAGCGGCTTGTATCAGATGCCGGGGTTGACGGCGGTCGAGGAGCGGCGCATGGAGACGCCGTATGGTCCGCCCTCGGATGCGGTGATTCTGGGCGAGCTGGACGGGGCGCCGGTGGCCTTTCTCAGCCGGCACGGCCGCGGGCACCGCTTCAGCCCCAGTGAGGTGCCGTACCGGGCGAACATTTATGCCCTGAAGCTGCTGGGGGTGGAGCAGATTCTTTCGCTCTCAGCGGTGGGATCCCTCAAGGCCGAGCACCCCCCTTTGCGTTTTGTGCTGCCGGATCAGTTCATTGATCGTACCCAGGGACGCCGGGCCACTTTTTTCGGTGACGGGCTGGTGGCGCATGTGGGGTTTGCCGACCCCACCTGTGCCCGGTTGCGCCGGCTGGTGGCGGCCGCCTGCGCCGCGGCCCAGGTCGGAGTCCACAGCGGCGGCACCTACGTCAACATGGAAGGCCCGGCGTTTTCCACCCGGGCGGAATCGAACCTCTACCGCTCCTGGGGCGCGGACGTGATCGGCATGACCAACCTCACCGAAGCCAAACTGGCGCGTGAGGCCGAGATCTGCTACGTCACGGTGGCCATGGTGACCGATTTTGACTGCTGGCATCCGGAGCACGATGCCGTCACCGTAACCGAGATCATCAACAATCTGAACCGCAACGCCGCCAACGCCGCGACCGTGGTGCGCGAGACGGTGCAACGGCTGGCGAAGGATCGGGGCGCCAGGGACTGCGGCTGCGGTTCGGCGCTGCGGCATGCCTTGATCACCGACCCCAAGCTCATCCCGGCGGAGACGCGCGCGCGGCTGCAGCCCTTGATCGGCAAATACATCTCCTGAGGAACCTATGGCACTGCTGGTAATCGGATCGGTTGCGTTTGATGACATCACCACCCCGCGCGGACGCGCGCCGCGGGTGCTGGGCGGCTCGGGCACCTACTGCTCGCTGGCAGCCTCCTACTTCACCCCGGTGCGGCTGGTGGGGGTGGTGGGAGAGGACTTCAGCGCCGACGACGAAGCGGTGCTGAGTCAGCGCGGCATTGACACCAACGGTCTGGAGAGGGCCCCGGGGAAATCCTTCTTCTGGGCGGGGGAGTACGAGGCCAATCCCAACATCCGCCACACGCTGAAAACCGAACTCAACGTCTTCGAACATTTTGATCCCAAGCTGCCCAAAGAGTACCTGGATTCGGAGTACCTGTTTCTGGGCAACATTGCGCCGGCGCTGCAATGCCGGGTGCGCGATCAGTTGGGCGCGCGGGCGCGGCTGGTGGGCGGAGACACGATGAACTTTTGGATCACCGGGCAGCCGGAGCAGGTGGGCCAGTTCCTCAAGCGCCTGCACCTGCTGACCATCAACGACGGCGAGGCGCAACTGCTCACCGGCGAGAGCAACCTTTACAAGGCGGCACGCAATATCCTGGAACAGGGGCCGGGCGCGGTGGTCATCAAGCGCGGCGAGCACGGCGCCACGCTCTACAGCCATAGCCAGTACTTCGGTGTGCCCGCCTACCCGCTGGAAGACGTTGCCGACCCGACCGGAGCGGGTGACGCCTTTGCCGGCGGCATGCTGGGCTACCTGGCGCAGCAGGGCAAGTCCGACGACATGACCTTGCGGCGCGCGGTGGTGTACGGCTCGGTGATGGGCAGCTTTGCCTGCGAGCAGTTCGGGGTGAGGCGGCTGGCCGCGTTGACGCCGCAGGAGATCGAAGGCCGCTACCAGGAATTCGTGAGCCTGACTCGCTTTGCCGCCGACTCCGCCACATCCGCCCGGTAGTACGCCCCCGGCCCCGGATGGGCGCTTCGAGTACCCACCCGGTGCTTTTGCCTGCCTGGCCTGGGTGGCGGGTGGGCTTACCTGCCTGTGGGCGCTGTTTAACCATCGTCTGCTGCTGTACGGCGACGCCACCGCGCACCTGGCCATCGCCCGCCGCATGGTGGATTCGGCAACGCCCGGCTTGGCGCAGTGGGGAACGGTATGGTTGCCGTTGCCTCATCTCTTGATGGCGCCGCTGGTATGGTTTCTGCCGCTGTGGCGGAATGGACTGGCGGGCGCGGTGCCGTCATGGCTGGCGTTGGGGGTGGCGACATGGCTGCTGCATCGGCTGGTGCGGCGCAGTTGGGGCGCCGGCGCGGCGGCGTGGGCGGCCGTGGCCTTTTGCCTCAATCCATCGCTGCTGTATTTGTCGGCAGTGCCCATGACCGAGTCCATCTATCTGGCCTGCTTTCTCGGGGTTGTGGATCAGTGCGGAGCCTATGCTCATCAGCCGCGCATGCGCTTCGCCTGGGGGGCGGGTGCCTGGGGGCTGGCGGCCAGTCTGTGCCGCTACGACGGTTGGTTCCTTTTGCCGTTCGCGCTGCTGGCCCTCCTGGTAGCCAGCCCAGGGACACGGAGTGCGCTGCGCGCGGCGCTGCGATTTTGCCTCCTCGCCGGACTGGGTCCGGCCTTCTGGCTGGCGTACAACGGCTGGTACTTCAACGACCCGCTGGGTTTTGCTCGCGGCCCCTATTCGGCGCGGGGCATCTACGAGGCTTCGCTGCGGGCGGGTGGGTTGCGCTATCCCGGCGATCACGCCCTCGGCCTGGCCGTTCTCTATTACGTGAAGACCGTCGTCCTGACCTGCGGCGTGCCGCTGATGATCCTGGCGCTGCTGGGCCTGTTGGGAACGAAGTGGTGGCGGCGGCGGGCCGAGCGCGACCGGGCTGGGGCTCCAGGGGTCCCCAGCCCGGTCGCGCGTCAAGCGGGTCGAGTGGCGAAGCCACTCGGGGCCCCGCGCCAATTAATGCCTTGGTTATTGCTGCTGCCGCTGCCCTGGTATGTATGGGCCATGTGGTCGGGGAATGTTCCGATCTTCCTGCCGCAATACTGGCCGCACGGATACTACAACCTGCGCTACGGCGTACAGATGCTGCCGGCGGTGGCGCTGTTCTCAGGCTTGACGGTGGCCGCCCTGGCGGGCGGACTGCGGCGCGTCATCCTGCCACGCTGGAGCGGGAGGCGTCTGGCCGGGGCGGTGGCCGCCGGGCTGGCGCTGATCGGCGCGGCCAGTTATCTCGCCATGCTGCGCCCGCCCGGGCCGCCGGCCTACGCCGAGGCGGTGCACAACGCGCCGGCGCGGCTGGAGATGGAGCATCAGTTGGCCCAGGCGCTGGCGGCGCGGCAAGCCGGCGAGCGGGTGCTGATGTACTACGGCAACTTCCCCGGCGCGCTGCCGGACGACGGCATCCCGCTGCACGCGGTGGTGCAGGAGTCCAATTTCCTGTTGTGGCAGGACGCGTTGTTGCGGCCGCATCAGTATGTGCAGTGGGTGGTGCGCGAGAGTGACAGCCCCACCTGGCGGCTGGTCAATGAGCGCGATCTGGCGCAATACTTTGAACAGGTGGCCGATTTGCATGTCGCCACCCAGCACGAGATTCGGGTCTACCACCTCCATGGGCACTGATCAGCACTTCCGTTTCGTGAAGGCCGAGTCCAACGGCAACGATTTCCTCATCGTGGACGCCGTCTCGGTGCCGGCGTCGCTCCGCGCCGGCTTTGCGCAACGCATCTGCGATCGTCATCAGGGGGTGGGGGCGGATGGGGTTGAGTTCGTCCGTCCGCATGGATCCGGCTTCGACCTGACGTTGTATAACGCCGACGGCAGCGAGGCCGAGATCAGCGGCAACGGAACCCGGTGTGTGGCGGCCTTCTACGCCAAGCACGGTTTTCGTCAGGGGGTGCTGGCGACGAAAGCCGGGCCGCGGCTGGTGACCGTGCTGGATGGCGGCGGCGAATACTGGACGATCGAAGTGGACCTGGGCGTTCCGCAGTTGCAAGGCGTGGTGGAGCTGAACGTGCTGGATCAGAAGCTTACGGCCCACACTCTGTCCATCGGCAATCCCCAGTGCATCGTGTTCACCCCCGAGTTTCCCCGCGACTGGGAGGCCCTGGGCGAGGCGCTGGAGAAGCATCCGCATTTCCCCGCGGGCACCAATGTGGAGTTCGTGCGTGTGCTGAACCGCCAGCACCTGGAAATCCGCATCTTTGAGCGCGGCGTCGGCCCCACCCGTTCCAGCGGAACCGGCAGCACCGCGGCGGCGGTGGCCGCCATCGCCGCCGGTAGCGCCGTTTCGCCGGTGGAGGTCACGACCCCCGGAGGCCGGCAACGCGTGGTCTGGGCGGGTGACCAGTCCTCCGCCAAGCTGATCGGGCCGGCCACGATTGTGGCCGAAGGCGTGTTCTACTTCCGCCGCGTCTGAGGACTATGATTCGCTCCCTGCTGGTGTGGGCCTGCACCTGGCTGTATATGATCGCCGCCGGCGTGGTGAGCTTGCCGACCATCTGGATCACTGGGCGTTTACGCTTCACCTACCGCGCCGCGCGCTTCGGCATGCGGATGCTGCTCTGGCTGGGCGGGGTGCGGGTGGAGGTCGAGGGCGGGGAAGTGCTGGCCGGGGTTTCCGTACCGCCCATCTACATGGCCAACCACCAGAGCAATCTGGATCCGCCCATTCTGTTGGCGCATCTTCCCGGCGAGATTACCTTTCTGGCGAAGCAGGAACTGTTCAAGGTTCCGATCCTGGGGACCATACTGCGGATAGGCGGGCTGATACCGGTGGACCGTACGCAGCGCGCGGCCGCGCAGGCCAGTATTGCGCGGGCGGCGGCGGTGGTGCGCGCCGGCAGACCGTTTCTCATCTTCCCCGAAGGCACGCGCTCGCGCGACGGACAACTGCTGCCGTTCAAGAAGGGACCGTTCTACCTGGCGCAGCAGGCCGCCGTGCCGGTGGTGGCGGTGCGCATTGAGGGCAGCGGGCGCCTGATGCCCAAGGGCGGGTGGCGCATCCGGCCGGGGACGGTCAAGCTCTGCATCGCGGCCGCGATCGAGCCGCAGGAGTGGGTGGGCGCGCCCCAGCCGCGCGACGTGCTGGCGGAGAGCGTGCGTGCGCGCTTGACGGCGCGTGTCTAGCCCGGCGGCCAGGCCAGGTGGCGGCCGCCCAGCAAGTGGAGATGCAGGTGAAAGACGCTCTGGCCGGCATCGGGTCCGACGTTGAGCACGGTGCGGTAGCCGGTATTCAGGCCGCGCTCGCGGGCGATGGCCGCGGCGCGCAGTTGCAAGTTTCCGAGGATGGATCCATCACCCGCCTCGGCCTCGGCCAGACCCGGGAGGTGGCGCTTGGGAACCAGCAGAATGTGCGTCGGCGCGCCCGGCTGGATGTCCTCAAAGGCAAAGATGTGGTCGTCCTCAAAGACTTTGCGCGACGGAATCTCGCCGGCGATGATGCGGCAGAAGAGGCAGTCGGCCATGGCGGTCACTGGCCGCCGTTGGCGGTGGCGGCGGCGGTCTTGTACGGAGCTTTGAGGTACTGGCGGGCGAGCTCCTGGGCGCCGTTGGTGTCGTCGTGGGTGGAGAGGGCCAGTTGGTACTCGTTCAAGGCGCGGTTGCGCTGGCCGGTGAGGTCGAAGATTTTGCCCAGTTGGATGTGGCTCCAGACTTCGATCCATTGCGGGTCGAGGTCGCCGTTCATGGCCTGGCGATAGGCGTCGGCGGCATTCTGCCAGTTCTGCTCCTGGTAGTAGGCCTCGGCCAGGCGGTAGTAGGCGAGGGAGCTGATGGGGTTGATCTTGAGCGCGGCATCGTACTGCTTGATGGCGCTGGGGAAATCTCCGGCGGCCACGTCGTTGTCGCCGCGGGAAAGGGCGACGCGCAGGTTGAGATCGGGGCTGGCCTTGAGGATCCAGTTGTTGGGATCAATCTGCACCTGGCGCGGCCGGGCCTGCATGTCGAGCGAGAAGCTGCTCTCGCTGCCGTTGACCGGCACGGTGGCCGAGGCGGTGGCGCCGTCGGTGAGCACGCTCACCTGCACCGGCATGCTGAACAGGTCGAGGTTCTGCTGAATCTTGCCGGTGACGCGATAGCCGCCGCCCTGGATGCGGTACACGGTGTAGCTGTTGGTGAAGGTGGGCACGGCGGTGCCGCGGTACCACTGGCTGAAGAAGCTGCGCAGATCCGAGTGGGTGGACTTCTCCAGCGCCTGCTGGAACTCAGCGGTCGAGAGGGGTTTCCAGGCGTAGGTGTTCACCACATCGCGCAGAGCATTGTCGAAGGGCTGGTCGCCCAACTGCCAGCGCAGCATGTGGAACAACATCGCGCCCTTGTCGTAGTTCAAGTCCTGGAACTGCGGGGAGAAAACGTACAGTTGGCTGGAGTTGGCCAGGGCGGTATCGGGGTAGCTGAGCGCTCCGATGGCCAGTTGCGTAACCAGGTCCTGCCAGGCGGCCTTGTCCTGGGCGTGCTGGATGTAGAGCGCCTCGCAGTAGCGGGCCGCGCCGTACTGCAGCCAGGCGTCGTCGAGGGTGGCGGGGCTGACCATGACCCCGAACCACTGCTGCGCGATCTCGTCCACCAGGAGGTTGGTGTTCACGCTCGAACCAATCGAGGTGCGCGACAACACGATCAGGCCGGGCGAAGCGAAGGACGGCAGGGCATCGGCGGGCAGCTCGACGAAGCGCAGGCCATCGGCGTTGGGGGGAGTGCCCAGCGTGTTGGTGAGAAATGTATAGATGGCGGCCGCGGCGGTGGCATATTGCGCCGTCAGCGCGGGGGGAATATCGGGGCTGAAGTAGAAGCTGCTGTTGACCCCGTTATCGGTAAAGGCCTGCGGTTTGAGGGAAGTGACGATGACGCTGCCGGGGAAGCTGGCATGCTCCTGATGGAAGCTATACGTCACTTCGCCGTTGGCGGCCGGCGATGTGGTGGCGGTGCCGCTGGCCAGCAGCGACAGTGAGGCAGGAAGCGTGGCGGAGATATCCGCCGTGAAGCGGTCGGTGTTGTAGCCGGACAGGGGGAACCATTCCCCCGGATAGAGCAGGAAGGCTCCGTCGGGGCCGACGTAGGCGGTGCGAATCCCGCTGATGGGGCTAAGGCTGGCATCCGGCAAAGCGCCTGTGTAGTGCAGGTCCAGTTCGGCGGGCGCGCCCGCCGCGAGCGGCTGGGAAAACGTGACGATGACTTTGTCCTGCTGGCGCACATGGGCCAGGCTGTTGCCGGCGCCGTCGGTTAAAGAGTCCACCCGCAACGCCTGGTTGAGGCTAAAGCTGGCGCTGCTCAACACCACGGTGGGGCTGAGCGTGAGCTTGGCGGTAACGTCAAGCTGATGAGCTGGAAAGTTAAAGCCGAGCTTCAGATTGTAGGCGGTGATGCTGAAGGGCGGCGGTGGCGCCGGGGGCAGAGGCGGCGGCGCAGGCTGCACGGCGGTGGGAGACGGAGTCCGTGTGATGGTGGGCGGAGGCGGCACGCCTTGCTGCTGCTGTGCGGCGCCAGTCGCTACCAGGCTCAAGGCCACAGCGACGGCCCAAGCCATGCCCTTGCAAGACAGGCGGGTCATGTTGGTATCAGTATAGACGAGCGAAAGCAGGCGGACGTTGCGGCCTGCTACACGGAGGGGGCTGCGGTGGCGGGGGAGAGATGTAGTACGGAGGCGACCTCGGCGGCGGCGCGGGCGATGGCGCCGGGATCGCCGCAGCGGGCGCGGACATCGTCCAGGCCGGCCAGCATGGTCGAGCGCGGGTCGCCGTCGGGTAGAAGGCGATCGGCCCAAAGCAACAGGTTGTCGGGGGTGAAGTCAGCCTGGATCAGTTCCGGGACGAGGTGGCGTTCGGCGATCAGGTTCACCAGGGAGACGTGCTTGAGGCGCACCAGGCGGCGTCCGAGGCGGTAGGTCCAGGGGGAGAGGCGATAGAAGACCACCAGCGGGGTGCCCAACAGGGCGGTTTCCAGCGTGGCGGTGCCGCTGGCCACCAGTGCCAGGCGAGCATGGGCGACCGCGGCCGGCATCTGGCTGGCGGGCAGAAGATGAATAAAAGCTCGGCAGGGCTGGGGGATGAGGTCGCGCACCTGATCGTGGGTGAGCGTGGAGGCGACCGGCAGCAGGAACTCGATGTGGCGTTGAGCATGAAGGCGGCGTGCGGCTTCACATAGCGCCGGCAAATGGAACTCCAACTCGCGGCGGCGGCTGCCGGGCAGCAGCGCCACCAGTTCGGCCGAGGCATCAATGCCCAGGCTATGGCGGAATTCAGCCGCCGCCGGCAAACTGGCGCGGGCGCGGGTCACCCGCTCCACCAGGGGATGACCGACGTAGGCCACCTCCATGCCGTAACGGGCAAAGAAGGCCGGCTCGAAGGGGATGATGCTGATCAGCCGGGAGACGTGGCGGCGAATCTGGCGCACACGTCCGCTGCGCCAGGCCCAAACTTGCGGGCTGATGAAATAGATGGCAGGGATGCGGACGCGGTGGGCGGTAGCGGCGAGGCGAAGGTTAAAGTCGGGAAAGTCCACCAGGATGACTGCCGCCGGGCGGCGGGCCCGCATGGTGGTACGCAGGCGCCGCAGGAGGCGGCGGAGGCGAGGCAGGTGGCGCAGCACTTCCACCAGGCCCATGACCGCCAATTCGGTGTTGGCGACCAGGATTTCGCACCCAGCGGCCGCCATCTGCTCGCCGCCGCAGCCGAAGAAATGTAGTTCGGGGTGGTCACGCCGCAGGGTGAGGATCAGTTCGGCGGCGTGGGCGTCGCCGGATGCTTCCCCGGCGACGATCATCAGGTCCATGGGCAAGGCTAGCAGAAAAGGGGACAGGGAACAGGGGGCAGGGAACAGCGCGATATGCTGGCAGGGGAGGGCCTATGCGGAAGACGACATTCATTGTGGCGCTGATGTGGGCGGCGGTGAGCGTGGGTGTGGCCCAAATGACCGGGCCGAAGGTGCCGACGGTTTCGGTGTCGGCGCAAGGGGAGTTCAAGGCGGCGCCGGACACGGCCGTGGTGGGGATGGAGATCACCGGGCAGAATGTCGCGCTCAAAGCGGCCTACGCCGAGGCTCAGGCGCAGGCTGAAAAGGTACGGGTACTGCTAAAGGAACAAGGGTTCGCGCCCAAGGATGCGGAGTGGAGCAGCTTTCGCGTGCAGCCCAACATTGATTACAAGACCAACAAGGTCACCGACTACACCGTAAGCGTCAGCTTGGAGCTGCGCTTCACCGATTTTCAGCGCATCGGCCCCCTACTGGATGCCGCCAGCGGCCGAGGGCTGAACGTGGTGCGCAGCGTGAGCTTTGCCCTGCATGATGCCGAGGCGGCCAAAGCCAAGGCGATCGCCGACGGATATGCCCGGGCGCTGCGCGAGGCCCAGGCCCTGGCCACCGCGGCCGGCATGCATTTGGGGGGCCTGCAATCGGCTACCGTGGACAGCGTGAACCAGCCCTCGCCCATGCCGCGTTTTATGGTCGCTTCGGCGGCCATGGCCAAGGCGCCGACGGCGGAATTTTCTCCCAATCAAATCACCGTCTCGGCGTCGGTGCATGTGGTGTACCGGCTGCAATAACGGGAAAACACAGGGGCGGCGCACGGCATCTCGGCAGAGATGGAGCGAGTATGTCGAAGACCTGGATTTTGCCGATGGTAGCGGTCGGGGTGGTTGCTTTCCTGATGTCACGCAAGGGGCGCGACTTGCAGGAGCAGTTGAGCGACAACTTTGGCGACTGGATGGACAACCTGATGCGCTCCAGCCATCGGCTGCAGCACACCCTGGGACAGGTGCAGACCGTGCTGGAGCGGTGCAACCGAACCATGGAACACATGGCCGACTGACGTATCGGCAGTGAACATTTCCCGCTACTTGTGCGGCCGCCGGGGTACGTTATGCTGAAGGCATCCAATGGGCAGGCTGAACCAGTGGCGGGCGTGGGGGTGGAGCGGCTGGCTGCTGAACTTCACGCTGGCGGTGGTCATCGCCTTAACCCTGGTGATTTTCGTCTTCCAGCCGGTGCGGGTGCAGGGCTACAGCATGATGCCGCGGCTGAGCAACAACGAGCGGCTGTTCATTGACAAACTGTCCATCAACCTGGAGCCGCTACGCCGCGGCGATGTGGTGGTGTTTCATTACCCGCGCGACCCTTCGCAGAGCTTCATCAAACGCATCATCGGGCTGCCCGGCGATCACGTGGCCATTTGGGGCGGGTCGGTGTATGTGAACGGACAGAAGCTGGCCGAGCCCTACGTGCCGGAGAAGTACCAGGACTATAGCGATTTCCCCGAGATCACCGTGCCGCAGGGTGAGTTCTACGTTCTCGGCGACCATCGCAACAGCTCCAACGACAGCCGCTTTTGGGGATGTCTGCCGGAGCGCAACATCTTCGGCCGGGCGGTGTTCGCCTACTGGCCGATGCACGACGTCGGGCTAGTCCATTGAAGCCTTAGCCGAGCAGTGCCTGGCCCAGATCGGCTTCGATGTCTTCGGGATCTTCGAGACCCACGGATATCCGCACCATCCCGTCCGTAATGCCGATGGCCTCACGACCCTCGGCGCCGAGCGCGGCGTGGGTCATGGTGGCGGGATGGGATATGAGGGTCTCGACCCCACCCAGGCTTTCGGCCAGGGAACACAGGCGCACCTTGCTGAGCACATGGTTGGCCCGCTCGAGAGAGCCGGTTTCAAAGCTGATCATCGAACCGAAGCCGGTCATCTGACGCTTGGCCAGCTCATGCTGCGGATGGCTGGTGAGGCCGGGGTAGAACACGCGTTCAACCTGGCGGCGAGTGGTGAGCCATTGGGCAATGCGACGCCCGTTGGCGTCGTGCTGCCGCATGCGCACGGGCAGGGTCTTGACCCCGCGCAGCAGGAGGAAACACTCGAAGGGGCTGAGGATGCCGCCGGTGCACTTTTGCTGAAAGCGGAGCTGTTCCGCCCGTTCTTCGGTGTTGACCACCGCCACCCCGCCCAGCCCGTCACTGTGTCCGTTGAGAAACTTGGTGGTGGAGTGCACGACGATGTCGGCGCCGAGATCGAGCGGGCGCTGGAAGAACGGGCTCATAAAGGTGTTGTCCACCACCAGTTCGGCGCCGAAGGAGTGGGCCAGGGCGGCGCAGGCGTGCAGATCGCACAACTCCATCAGCGGGTTGGTGGGCGTCTCGACGAACAGCAGCCGGGTGCGGTTGCCCTCGCGGGCAAAGGCCTTCTCCACCGCGCCGAGGTCGCGTGTGTCCACGTAAGTGAAACGGAGGCCGAAGCGGCTCAGCACCTGATTGAACAACCGCGGGGTGCCGCCATAGACATTGCTGCCGCAAATGATGTGGTCGCCGGCGGAGCAGCGCATGAGCACCGCCTGGATGGCGGCCATGCCGCTGGCAAAGACGTGGGCGCTGTGACCGCCCTCGAGCGCCGCCAGACTTTCTTCGAGCGCTGTGCGCGTGGGGTTGCTGACGCGCGAATACTCGTAGCCCTTGTTCTTGCCGATCCCTTCCTGGACATAGGTGGAGGTGGCGTAGATGGGGACGTTCACCGCGCCGGTGGTGGGATCGGGGGATTGACCGGCGTGTATGGCCAGACTGGAGAAGCCGAGTTTCGACATGGCAGGGGCAGCTCCTGAGGCGCAAAAGCAGCGTGGATGCGCCCTATAATTGTAGCTGTTGCGGCGCCCTGCGGCATGGACGATTGCTTTGATGCTCAGCCTGCTGGTGGTTGGCTGGGCGCGGGCGCAGCGCTGCCTGGTGTTGCCCTTTCCCAACCGTTCCGGAGATGCCAGCCTCGACTGGCTGGGGGAGAGCTATGTTCTGGCGATGCGGACGGCGCTCGCTGACAGCGCCGTGACCGTCCTCAGTGACGAGGAGCGTGGGCAGGCCTTGGCCATGCTGGGCGTGCCGGCGGGGGCCGAGTTGAGTCTGGCCAGCCAGATGCGGCTGGCCAAAGCCGCCGATGCGCGCTGGCTCATCATGGGCTGGTATGACTACGACGGCGCACAACTGACCTCCCATGCCTCGCTGGTGGATCTGACCCAGGAACACCTGACAGAACTGGCGCCGCAAGCCGGTCCCCTGACCGACCTGGAGTCCATGCAGGCGCGATTGGGATGGGCGGCGCTGCAGCAGATGGAACCGGGCACGGGAGTGGCGGCGCCGTCGGCCACCATCGCCATGCCCTTGAGCGCCTATGAGGACTTTACCCGGGCGCGCCTGGCGCGCAGCGTGGCGGAGCGCATCCGGCTGCTGCTGACGGCGGCGCGGCTGGCCCCCAATAGCGGGCGGGTGCTGCTGGCATTGGGAGAAGCCTATCTGGGCGATGCGCAGGCGGCTCCGGCGCTGGATTGGTTGACCAAGGTGCCGGAGGGGGCCGGCGAACGGGTGGAGGCTGAGTTCTACGCCGGGGTGGCGGCCTACCAGTTGGGGCAAACACAAAAGGCCGCGGACCTCTGGCGGGCGGTGAGCCAACAACTGCCGTTGCCGGCGGTGGTCAGCAACCTGGCGGTGGCCGAGAAGGCTCTGCAACTGGCCAAGACCGACCCCAAAGCTGATGCGGGCCGGATCGAGACCTCATTTCCGGCCGACGAATACCGTCAGTTGGCGCGCGCGGTGGGAGACTATGCGGCCGCGAAGAGCGCCGCCATACCGGCGGACGAGCGCGCCGATTACGAGGTGCGGGCGGGTGACAAACTGCGCGCCCAAGGGGCCTTGACCGCCGCCGCGGCAGCCTACCAGCGGGCTCTGGCCGCCGCGCTGCCGGGGCAGAATCAGGAACAGGCCGCGGCGCACACCGGGTTGGGCGAGATCGCCTACGAGCGCCACGACCTCCCCCAGGCAACGAAAGAAGTGGCAGCGGCGCTGGCGGCGGCGCCCGGCAACGCGGCGGCGTTGGCTCTGCGGGCCAAATTGGGGACGGACCATGACTAGGTGGCTGTGGCTTTTGGGCCTCCTGTTCCTGCTAGTGCCGGGTGGAGGTCGCAGCTCGGCGCTGGGGCCGGTGGTCATCATCCGCCTGGATGACACGGTCAATACGGTCAGCGCCGAATACGTCACCCGCGGTCTCGCCTACGCCGCCGACCAGCAGGCGCGCGCCGTGGTGCTGGAGTTGAGCACGCCGGGCGGATTGGACTCCGCCATGCGGGCGATCATCGAGAAGATTCTGGCCTCGCCGGTGCCGGTAATCGGCTACGTTTCCCCCAGCGGGGCGCGTTCGGCCTCGGCGGGGTTCTACATCCTGCTGAGCTGCGATGTGGCCGCGATGGCGCCGGGGACCAACACCGGCGCGGCCCATCCGGTGGTGCTGGGCGGAGAGCCGGACAAAATCGAAGCCGCCAAAATGCAGAGCGATGCGGCGGCGTTTATCCGCAGTCTGGCGACCCGGCGCGGCCGGAATGTAAAGCTGGCCGAGCAGGGCGTGGTGGAGAGCGTTTCATTCACCGATCAGGAGGCGTTGCAGGGAGGCCTGATAGATCTGATCGCCCCCAACCTGGATCAATTGCTCAGCCAACTCAATGGGCGCGCCATCACACGCCTGAATGGTCAGAAGCAAACTCTGGACCTGGCCGGCGTGGCGCGGGTGGACTACACCATGACGCTGCGCGAGAAGGTGCTCGACATGAACGCCAGCCTGGCCTTTGCCCTGCTGGCCATCGGGGCTCTGCTCATCTATCTGGAGTTCACCCATCCGGGAGCGGTGGTGCCGGGCGTGGCCGGAGTCATTCTGCTGGTGGTGGCGCTGTTTGCGCTGTCGCTGCTGCCGATCAACTGGGCGGGAGCGGGCTTGTTGATCCTGGCGCTGGCGCTGTTTGTGCTGGAGGCCAAATTCCCCAGTCATGGGGCGCTGGCGGTTGGAGGGGTGGTGTGCATGGCGCTCGGTGGAATCCTGCTGGTGGATGCGCCGCTGCCTCAGATGCGCGTGGGTTGGGAGATGGCCGTCGGGGTGGCGATCGGGTTCGGCGCCGTCGCCCTGCTGCTGGTGCAACTGGTGGTGCAGGCGCAAAGGCGGAAAGTGGTCACCGGTGCGCAAGGGCTGCTGGGTGAGGCGGGGGTGGCGCTGACCGCGCTGGCGTTGCGCGGCACCGTCCTGATCCACGGGGAACGATGGACGGCGGAAGCGCCGCGGCCCATCGCCGCCGGGACGGCGGTACGGGTGCGGGCGGTACACGGTTTGCGACTGGAGGTGGAAGAAGCGCTGGAGTAGAATGCCTCATGGCCGCAGTCGTAGTGGTAATCATCATCGTGGTGCTGTTCCTGATGTCCGCCATCAAGGTGATGGCGGAGTACGAGCGCGCCGTGGTGTTCCGGCTGGGACGGCTGATCGCGTCGGCGAAGGGGCCGGGCGTGGTGCTGATCTTCCCGATCATTGACCGGCTGGTGCGCATATCGCTGCAGGTGGACACACTGGACGTGCCACCGCAGGACGTCATCACCCACGACAATGTGACCTGCACCGTGACGGCGGTGGTGTATTACCGCGTGATCGATCCGCAGAAGGCGGTGGTCGAGGTGCGCAACTTCCGCTTTGCCAGCAGCCAGTATGCGCAAACCACGCTGCGCGCGGTGCTGGGCGAGGTGGAGTTCGACGACCTGCTGTCGAGCCGGGAGAAGCTCAACTCGCGCCTGCAGACGATTCTGGACGAGCGCACCGAATCGTGGGGGGTGAAGGTGACCGACGTGGTCATCCGGGCGGTGGACCTGCCCGAAACCATGCAACGTGCGATTGCACGGCAGGCGGAAGCGGAGCGGGAGAAGCGGGCCAAGATTATCCACGCCGACGGTGAATTCGAGGCCTCGGCGCGGCTCTCCGAAGCCGCGGCGGTGATCGCCAGCCAGCCCATTGCCCTGCAGTTGCGCTATCTGCAGACGCTGGTCGAGATCGGGACGGAGAAGAACACCACGGTGGTGTTTCCGCTGCCGCTGGACTTGATTGACGTCTTCCTGCACCGGGTACCGCTGGCCAAGCCGGCGCAGCCGGAGAAGACATGAGAGCGGCGGCGGAGCGCCCGGATACCGGAGCGCGCAAGAGCAAGGGGAAGAGCTACCAGTGGGAGATGGGGACGCGCTCGCTGCTGGTGGGCTTTTTTGCCCTGGTCGTTGTCTGCGCGCTGTTCTTCAGCTTCGGTTACACGATCGGCAAGCACGCCGTTCCGGCTACTTTCAGCCTGGGGATGCAGAATGCGGTCCCGCGCAAAGCGGCAGGACTGGGCACGGTGCCGCCGCCCGCGAACGGAGTGCAGCCGCCCAACCCGGCGCAACTGGGTGCGGCGGAAAACAACCAGACGCCGGCGGGATTGAGTGCGGCGCCCAGCGCCGGCTCCGACGCGGGGGCGGCAGCCAGCCCTGCGCCCACCGCGCCGGCAGCCAGCCCAAATGCGGCGCCCGGCGCCACGACGGCCAATGCGCCGCCGTCCAACGGGCAGTTGTTTCAGGTGCAGGTATTTGCCGGCAGCCAGAGCGATTCGAATACACTGTCCAGCGCCTTGCAGCAAAAGGGCTATCCCGCCCGGGTGGTGGCCCCGGCGGAGAACGATCCCACCGCACTGTACAGGGTTTCCGTGGGTCCCTACCTGACGCGGGCCGAGGCCGAAGCGATGAAATCGCGGCTCACCGCCGACGGCTACCAGGCCGTCATCAAAAACTAGACACGGCAACCGGAGAACCCGCCCCGGGCATCGGGTTAAAGATGGAAGCCTGGAAGCGCAGCGTACAGGTCGCCGCGGCCGGAGTGGCTGCCGGAGCGTTACTGGAGATCGTCACCGGCAGGGAACGCACCCGCTGGAGCAGCCTGGGGCGGTGCCTTTTGGCGGGCGGGGTGGCCCTGGCCTACGCCCAGTTCGTGCCGGCGACGGAGTGGGGACCGCGTTCCGGAGCGGCGTTCGCCGGGCTGCCCTGGGTGCGGGCGCTGGAATCGAGCGTGGGCGGAGTGGCCCCTATGGAGCGAACCGGATGGGGAGGGCTGACCGGACTCTTGCTGCGCTGGGCGCGGGATTGAGACCGGGTGCCGGCCTCCTCTGGTTGGAGCCGCACGCGGTACAATAGCCTCCTCCATGTTTGAGATTACGGTTGAGGAGACGTTTTCGTCCGGGCACGCGTTGCGCGGCTACCGCGGCAAGTGCGAGAACCCGCACGGGCACAACTACAAGGTGCGGGTGGCGCTGGCCGGATCGCGCCTGAACGACATCGGTCTGCTCTACGACTTCAAGGATTTGAAGGCCATCCTGCGGCGCGAGACCGAGCGCCTGGACCATCAATACCTCAACGACATCGAGCCCTTTCGCGAGTTAAACCCCTCCGCCGAAAACCTGGCGCGGCATATCTATGAAGTGCTGGAGAAGGATCTGGCCGGCAACGCGCAGGGCGTGCGGGTAAAGACGGTGACGGTGTTTGAAACCGACATTACCGCGGCGGTGTACAGCGGCGCATGACGGTTTTTCAGGTCACCGAAATCTTCTTTTCCATCCAGGGGGAATCGAGCCATGCCGGGCTGCCGTGCATTTTTGTGCGTCTGACCGGCTGCAACCTGCGCTGCCGCTGGTGTGATAGCGAGTACAGCT
>Ga0134126_10002196_pt1 | contig 24688 bp, 17 predicted proteins | sample KB31752_FD_96881 | JGI IMG/M metagenome (GOLD analysis project Ga0134126, IMG submission 96881) | Terrestrial soil microbial communities with excess Nitrogen fertilizer from Kellogg Biological Station, Michigan, USA - KB3-175-2 | ecosystem: Environmental > Terrestrial > Soil > Unclassified ... | reverse complement strand
GTTAGCGTCTCTAAAGGGCTACTTCCGTAGCAGATGATCAATGAGGTACTCCGCGCTGTTTTTGTATTTCTCACTGGGGTGTCCTGGGTAGACGAGAATCACCTCCACGCCCGTCGCCTTCAGTTTCTCTTCGAGTTTGATGCCCAGGATGGGTGAGTGAGTTGGATCCTTGGGAGAATCGCCGACCTTGGCATCCTTGTCGCCGCCGTAAAAGAGACCGATCGGCGGATCATCCTTGCTGACATGCTCGATCGGCGAGTATTCCTTGATCCACTTGAGAACCTTGTCACGATTGTCGACCAGGCTCTGGAAATTCGGTAACCCGAAGGCGTGCGCCCCATAACCGTAGTTGGGCATCCATTCACGCAACTCACGCGGATCGAGCGAGGTCTGGGCGCCATTGACCGCTGCACAAAACAGGCGCGTCGATTCGCGCGCGATGGGATCCTTGCTCATCGGATCGGCCATGTCGTCGTGGAATGCGAGCCAGAGCGACGAGCAACCGCCGGCCGAGCCGCCCGTGGCACCGATGCGTTTCTTGTCGATATTCCACGCGCCCGCTTTCGAGCGTACAAACTGCAAGGCGCGAGCGGCGTCCTCCAGCGGCGCCTTCACGGGCGGCACAACCTTCTCTTCCACACCGTGTTGCACAAAGCGATAGTTGATTGCCGCGACAGAAATGCCTTTGTCGAGGAATGGTTTGGGATTGATCTTCTTGTCGCCGTTGCGCCAGCCACCGCCGTGGATGTAGAAAACGACCGGGGTCGGTTGGTCCGACTTGGCCTGGTAAAAATCCAGTACCTGCCGTGGATGCTTGCCGTAAGGGACGTTCAAGAGATTCTTGGGTTGCTCGGCCCGAAGGACGGGTGCCAGCAGTGCGAGTGCCAGCAAGGGAAGAACGCGCTTCATGGGTAAAACTCCTTGGAGGGGTAAGGATCGTTGTCACATTGTAAGGATGAGACGCCTGTTTTCAGGTCGAGGATCAGGAAGTGCGAATTCTCGCCGGGGCCGGGCCGGCCATCGAGCCACAACGCGCACCACCGGAACCTTCCGTATCACGGCTTTTTCGTCGGCGGCAGTAGCTTGCGGTACTCGTCCGCCTTGTCCTTTCGATCCGTTTCGTCGTAGAGCTTCACCAACCGCTGTAGTGCCTCGGTCAGCCGAATGCGAGCTTGCAACGGCATGAAGTTCACTCGTTGCTTCAGCCCCTGATACCCTTCGAGCAAGAGCGGTTCGGCTTCCTTGTATTTTTTCTGCCCCATCAGGGATGCGCCGACCAGACTGGCCGCGTTGAAGGTGGACCAGATTTGCGATTCCTTCTTGCGGCGGATGGCCAGGCACTCGCCCAGTGTTTTCTCGGCGTCGGCCCACTTTTCCTGCTTGAGCAGGTTCAGTCCCAGTTGGGCCAAAGCCAGGGAGACCTGGTACGAATCAGACGCCCGGGTCGCTTTCCGCTGGATTTCCACATTTTCCCGCCAGAACGGTTCGGCATCGGCCAGCCGGTTGGTTGATTCGTAGGCATCGCAAAGATTCAGAAGGGCGGTTTGGGTCCGGGGATCCGCTGTGCCGATCTTATCCTTCATTTTCGGCAGCACGACGACGTAGACCTTGATGGCCTCGTCGAGGTTGCCCGCCTGGCGGTGGCCCTGCGCCAGGCTGTTCTGGGCGAGCAGGGTATCGGTGTGGTCGGCCCCCTGCTTCTTCTGCCGAAGCTCCACGGCCTCGGCCAGCAAAGGAATTGCCTTGCTGGACTGGCCGAGCGCGAAATACCGCTCGGCCACTTCCGGCAATAGGGTGATCGTTTCGAGGTGATCGTCGCCGTTGTTTTTGCGCGACTCCTGCAAATCGCCCTCGATCATCTTCACGGCAAGCTCTTTCTTACCGACCTCGGCGCAGCGCCGGGCCAGTTGCAGGCGCACGAAACTGGCCCGGCTGGGGACGCCCTTTTCCTTGAGGGCGCGGAACTGCTCAAGAATCGTATCGCCGGTTGCGAACTCACGGTCAACTTTTCCAGCCTTTTGATAGACCTGCATCAATCCGGTGAGAAGGCTGATTTTTTCCTGAGTCACCACCTTGTGGTTCGCAATCAGCGACTGATACAGTTCGATGGCTCGATCGTACCGCTCCGCATCAAGCATGACCTGAATCAGGTGCATCGTAGTGCCGAGCGTCAGAAGGTTCTTTTCACCGTACTCCTCCTTGTGCCACTGGACGAACTCTTCCAGGACGGCGATCGCTCGATCGTAGTTCTTCGCCGCCTGGTAGAGCTTGGTCAGTTCACCGACGGTGTAGCGCGATTCCATGTCGCCGTAGGCGTTCCGCGCCTTGACCCGGGCGAGGCGTTGCTCGCAGAGTTCGATGGCATAATCCGCTTTCAACGGCAAGGACATGCATCGGTAAATAAACAACGACACATCGTTGTTCCACTGGTTGACATCGTAGTTGCCCTCGGCGAGCGCCTTTTTGTGCTTCGTTTCAAAGTTTTTGAGGAACTCTTGCGAGGATCCTTTTTCCGGCGTCGCGGGGCGGGGCTTTGGCTGCCCCAGCGCTGTCGGCGAGGAAACCGCAAGCGGGGCGAGGACGAGAGCCAGGAAACGAGGGTATCGGGCAAGCATGGATCGATCTCCATCGACGGTATTTGATCGAGTTGAAATCACGGGGCCAGCAACTGGGCGAGGAGTCCCGCGGTCGGCTTCCTCAGGTATTGATCCGCCTCGACGAACTCCGCACTGCCGCGCCGGCGAAAGAGCGGCTGTTTCTTCACACCGTCCGAACCGTCGTAGGCACCGTCGCGGCCCAGGACGAGCCATTCCTTGCCCGATGCAAAGGTCAGCAACCGGCAAACTTCCGTGCCGGTCTTGACGTCCCAGATGCGGGCCGAGCCATCGCGGGAACCTGAGGCGAAGAATTTGCCTTTGGGACTCCAGCCGAGGCTCGTGATCGCCGCCTCATGGCCCTTGAGCGTTTGCAGCTTTTTGCCGCTCTGAACATCCCACAGAATGATGGTTTTGTCGCGCGAACCAGTGGCGAGTTGCGTCGAATCCGCGTTCCAGCAGACGTGGGTTACCTGATCGGCATGCTCCTCAAAGGTCCGCAAGCGCTTGCCCGTCGTGACCTCCCAGATGTAGGTGATGCTGGTCTGGAACGACGAATAACAGACGGCGATTCGAGTCCCATCGTGACTGAACGCGGCATTGTTGACCCAATCACGCGACCCTCCGATCGCCTTTTCCAGTTGTCCATTCCGCGCATCCCAGACCTTGATCGTGGAATCCCGGCCCGACGTGAACATCCGGCTGCCGTCCAGGCTCCACTGCGCGGATTGGAGGTGGTTCGGACCCCGCAACGCGCGGATTTTTTCCGCCTTCTTGCAATCCCACAGCACCGCCGACTCTTCGATTTCACCCACGACAAGCGCTTGCGAGCCATCTCGATTCAGGCTGACGGCGGCTACGCCCCAGTGACCGACGGGGAACGACTTCAACCGCTGAAGGGTCTCCGCATCCCAGAGCGTGGCGGCGTGGCCGTCGTCGCCCGTGAGCAGGCGTTTGCCTTCCTGGTCCCAGCTTGCCGCCTTCACCGGCCCGCGATGCCCCACCAGTGGCTGGTGTTTGGTTGCAGCGTCAAAGCTCCAGATCATCGCGTGATGGGTGTCGCTGCCGACAAGTAGTTTCGGCTGCTTGGGATGCCATGCCAGGCACAGAACCGCGCCGTTGGTCCCGAAGTCGATCGGCAAACGCTCCCCGGTCTTCACATCCCAGACGCCCAACTCGCTGCCGCGCGCAAGGGCATACTTCGTCCCATCCGGACTCAGGCCGATGGCCGACGTGTGCCCCTTGAGATCAATCGACCCCGTCTTCTTGCCCGTCTTGCCGTCCCACAAGCGGATACTAAGCGAATCCCCGGTAAGGACCACGTTCCCATCATCGCTGCACTCCAGGCGAGCGACCGGATCGAAGTTGCCACCGAGCGTGTGGCGGGGCGTACCGCTCCGGGCGTCCCAGATGATGGTTGACCGATCCTCGGAGGTCGTGATGGCGGTCTTGCCATCCTGGGTCAAGGCGACCGTCCGAATGCGTCCCTTGTGCCCCTTGAGTGTGGCAATCGGCTTGCTGGCCGCGACATCCCAGACGACCGCCGTCGCATCTTCGCTTCCCGTGATGGCGGTGGTACCGTCGTTGGTGATGCCGATGCTCGAAATTGCTTTGGCGTGGCCTGAAAGAGTCTGAACGATCTCGCCGGTCTTCGGATCCCAGACCAGCACCGTGCCTCTGGCGGTGCCGAGTACACCGAGCGAGCCGTCACGATTCAGGCAGCCGCATATGACACTGAATGAGGGGCCATAGAGCGTCCGCAAGCGTTTGCCGGAAACGACGTCCCAGAGGGTCATCTTGTAATCCCTCGGCCCGGCGAGTACACGCGCCCCGTCTCCGCTCCAGGTCGCCCTTTCGGCGGCGGTGGCGCTCGTTGCCGCGATAGAGCGCAGTTGTCGGCCGGTTTTCGCCTCCCAGATAATGAGTCGTTGGTCCTGCCCGCTGGTCAGGATTTTCGACCCATCCGGGCTCCAGCGGATCGTCTCGATATCATTCCAGTGCTTGGTGGCGGGAGTCCATTCCCAGTCCGGCTCGGCCGCACGCGCAAGAGAAAGGGAGGTAGAGAAGACGAGGAGGGGCAATGCAAATTCCAGACGGATCATGGTTCATTCCGTGGGCACAATACGAGCATGCATTCGCGAATGACCTCCGAATTGTACTGGCCTCGGGAGGGACGATCACCTGTTTTTCTTGAAAATTCGGTATTGCCCAATCCGTAGTGCGGCAGAAAGTCGTGCTGTTGAATTGCATCGAATTCCTTGACGAACTTGGTATCCCGATCACGCGGCAGGTACTTCGGTTTCACCGTCTCATCACGCCTTCTCATCAAGCGAAATCTCAACCCCGGCGGTTATTCCTTGCGGTCTTGCAAATCGCCATATAGGTTCCTCTCGCCGTGGTCCCTCTCTTGCCGTAACATCGACCATGTTCTCGACATCATCGACGATCGGCGCGAGACTGCCATGAAACTCATCCTCGCCATCATTCAGCCGTCGAAGTTGGAAGCGGTCAAGGAAGCTCTCAACAAGGTCGAGGTCTTCCGCCTGACCATCGTGGATGTGCAGGGTTTTGGCCGACAGAAAGGTCATTCGGAGGTCTATCGCGGCCACGAACTGACGGTGAATCTACTGCGCAAGGTGCAATTGCAAATCGCCGTCAACGAGGATTTCGTCGAGCCGACCGTCAATGCCATCATGGAGGCTGGTCGTACCGGACCGGAAGGGCGGATCGGCGACGGCAAAATCTTTATCCTGCCGCTGGAGGACTGTATCCGTATTCGCACCGGCGAACGCGGAGCGGAAGCGATCTAATTATGCACATACTTAAAATTGAGCAAATCACCAGCGAGAAGTGGCTGAACCTGTTCTCGGCCACGTTTGAACACCGCGGTAACACCGGCCACTGGCTGTTTGCCTCGCGGCACGCGCAGCCGCGCCGCGACCGCAACGGCGATGCCGTCGTCATCGTGCCGGTTTTGCGCCGGCCGTATGAGCCGCCGCGCTTGGTGATGGTGAAGGAATTTCGCGTGCCGGTGGGCGATTACATTTACGCTTTCCCGGCTGGTTTGCTCGAACCCGGCGAAAGCATCGCGGATACGGTTCGCCGTGAATTGCTGGAGGAAACCGGCATGGAGGTGACGGCCATCAAGCGTGTCACACAGCCGTTATACTCGACGAGCGGCCTGACTGATGAGGCGGTCGCGATGGCTTTCGTCGATGCCCAGACGACGCCGCAAACGCTGCCGAAGTTGGATGCGTCCGAAGATCTGGAAGTGGTGTTGCTGGATTTCGCCGCCGTCTGCCGGCTGTGTGATGATCCGGCCGCGCGCATCGACGCTAAGGCATGGGCGACGTTGCATATGTATCAGCAAGTGGGGCAACTGATTTAACCGCGCCAGCTAGGGGGCCGCATGTCATCGGGCTTGCTTCTATGTGATGATCTGATGTTCGCCAGCCGCATCACCGGCGAGGCTCGCGCCCGGGGCCTGACCGTGACGCCGGCTTGTTCCATCGAGCAACTTCTTGCGTTCGCGCGACAACAAACGCCATCTTGCGTCCTGATCGATTTGGCCTTTCCGGGTCTGGCGTTGGCCGACCTGTTCGGTCGTCTGGGCGAGGTGTGCCATCCGTCGCCGCGTGTGGTGGCGTATGGTTCGCACGTCGATGCAGATAGCTTGCGCGCGGCGAGGTCGGCTGGTTGCGATCCGGTGCTGCCGCGCAGCAAGTTTGTCGAGGAATTACCGCGAGCGCTTCCAGAATGGCTCTCGCCAATGGGCGAAGGGCCAGCGTAACCCCATCTCGTTTACGTTTCGCAAGCCTCCGCCAAACGTAAACGGGATTGCGCTTACGCCGGCCCTTCACCAACAACGAGTCGGATTTGGGTTGTTTCATCCCGACCGAGATGGTGTATAATTCACCGGAGAACATTACTCTTCGGAGGGGATACCATGATCGAGCATCCTCAACCTATTATTTCGCCTCTTGTGGTTGCCGCGGCGACTATCACTCCCGCCCCCGACCTGTCGCCCGGCGAGACCGTTCAGCCCTTGCCCACGGTCGATCAAGCCGAGGCCGTCGATCAAGTCTTCACCTCCACGCCGGTACGCCATCCGGCCGCCACTCTCCTTGGCGTCTTGACGAGCGTTGCCCTGCTTCGTGACGTGGCGGTCGATACCTTCGACACCTCCGGCGAGGACAAACAAGCGGAGCAAGACGCCGACGAGGACGAAGACGCGGATTCCACGGATTGAATGGCGTCTCCCATCCCCGACAATCAGGTTTGTCCGAGCAGATGCAAGCGCACGCGGTTGAGGGCAAGCTTGGCCGTCCGCCGCTGGATCTCCGCCCGCGTGCCGAACCAGCTGAATTGAAGCGAACTCACGCCGCCGCCCCAGGCGAGGCCGACGTAAACAAGCCCAACGGGTTTATCAGCGCCCGCGCTGGCTGGCCCGGCGAGGCCAACGGTGCTGACGGCCAAGTCCGTTTGTAGGCGCGTCCGGCAACCGACGGCCATCGCCTCGGCAACCTCAGCGCTGACGGCTCCGTGGGCATCAATGAGCGCTTGCGGCACACCAAGTAGTTCCACTTTCACGCGGTTATCGTAGGCGACAATTCCACCGCGTAACCACGCGCTGATGCCCGGCACACTGCTGAGCCGCTGCGCAACCAGCCCCGCCGTGACGCTCTCCGCCGTGGCGATGCTTCGCCGTTTGGCCGCCAGCAAAACCGCCACTGCATCTTGTAATTCCTCCTCCTCGACGCCGAACACGAGATCGCCAAGCCGCTCACGGATAGTCTGCTCCACGGGGCCGATCTGCGCCTGTGCTTCCGTCCGCGTCGGCGCATGAGCCAGGATGCGCAGCGAGATAATGGCATCGCTGACGGTAATGCCGACCTCCGGGACATGGCCGCGCCGCGTCAGATCGAGCAATTTCTCCTCGACGGACGATTCTCCCGTCCCGAAGGTGTTGATTTTGCGTTGCACGAGTACGCCGCTACTCAGGCCGAGCGCCAGCAGACGCGGCCGAACCCGCGTCTCGAACATGGCGAACATCTCGGACGGCACACCGGGCATGGCGGCCAGGTAGCAATCGCCGATTTGCATCCACACGCCCGGCGCTGTCCCGCAATCGTTGAGGATCGGTTCGGCACCGGCGGGAAAGAGGGCTTGCACGCGGTTACGCTCGGGCATGGTGCGCTTGCGGCGCTGAAACATGTCCTCGATTTGCCGCAGTGATTCCGCATGTTCGATCAACGCGACGCCGGCCACGCGCGCCAGCACTTCGCGCGTCAGATCGTCCTGTGTGGGGCCAAGCCCGCCGGTGGCCAGCACGAGTCCAGCCCGCCGCGTGGCGATGCGGAACGCTTCGATATTGGCGTCGAGATCGTCGGCGATGGTCGTATGCCAACCGACGGCGATGCCCATCTCGGCCAACCGCCGGCTGAGCCATTGGCAATTGGTATCGAGGTTCTGGCCGCTGGTTAGCTCGCTGCCGATGGAGATAATTTCGCATTTCATGGGAATGAATCTCTGCCGGGAGACGCGATGATTCGCTCTCAAACATCGTATCAACGTATCAAACGTCGGCCGTGGATTTCAGGGGGACGCCGGCGTCTCCCTTGCTGTCCAGATGCGATCAGGATTATGATAAACCGGAAATGATGTCGCTCCCAAGAGTTTGGCGAGACTCGAATATACCACCTTCAAGCACGATGCAAGACCTCAATCGTGAACTGGCTCGGCAGAACAATTTGGCCTGGAAACGTAAGGCGTAGCCGGATGCAAGGCTGCGGGTGCGGTTCGCTCGGATCTTGGAACGGAATCGAGAGGATTTCGCATTTCATGGGATATTCTTTGGTTGAATTCGTAGGTCAGGCTTTCCAGTCTGGAAAGCCTGACCTACTTGCGGAATGCGCGATCAAACTATCGCGCGGACGCCGTGGAGAGAACCGCCACGCGGTCGGCGCTGTCCTCTCGGCAGATTGACGTCAAGCTCTCGCCTCAGAAGCGCGACAAACAAAATGCGCGCGGCGTGCCGGCAAGACGTATAATCAGCCGCAAGAAGGGAGCGTACCTCATGGGCGTCATCCAGCAATTATCGGCCCTGGCTGTGCGGCAACTGCTCGGCGGCATCTGTCACGCCGCCGGCCTGGAAGCGGGCGGCAGCGCCGTCGAGACTGTCGTCGGCGTCCTCGCCAACCACTTCAACGATCACAGCCAACGATTGCTCCTCGCCCTGCAACGCTCCAACGAACGGGCCTGGCGCGCCCTAGAAATCGCCCTGGCCGGTGATTCGTGGTGGGACCGCATCAAGGTATCGCTGGCCCGCCGCGAAGATCAGGCATTCCGCGAACAGGTCTCCGCCTTCCTGCAAGCTACTCCCCTGGCCGGACTGCCCAGTCACGGACCCGAGTTTCGTCAACAGTGTCTGCGCGAGTTGCGCGCGGCGCAAAAACAGGGCACCTTGAGCGATGCCTTGCAACCACGCGCGCTCGCCGAGGAAGCCGGCGCGTTCGCGCGCTTCGCCGATCCGCATGGTCTGCTCCAGGCCGAATGGCAGATCGTGGACGCCATCGCTGAGACCTTGCGGCAGGCTCGCTTCAGCGCGCTGGCTCACCTCGTCAGCCTGCGATCCGTGCAGGATCTGCCGATGCTGGTAATAGCGGTGCGCTACTTCTTTCGGCGTGAAATCGAGACCGATCCACGGCTTTTCCAGGGACTGACCTTCACCCAGATGGAGCGCCTCGGCCAGCAGCAAGAGACCGCCTACGCCGCCCTGGACGCAGTGCTGCGCCAGCACGCCGGACGTTTGGAACCTCTGCTGGCCGACATGCACGAGGCGGTCACGCAAACGCGCGATGCGGTTCACGACATCAAATCGGCGCTGGATCGACAGGAGAAGCACCTGCAATCCGTCGGGCAGGCGGTGTTCCACGCCCTGGTTCAGCCGAGCGCGCCGGCCTCAGCCGCTCCTGCCGATGGGCCGGCGAAAAAAGAACAGGATCCGCGTCTGGAGATGCTCAACACGCTGCTGACGACCCCGCATCGCCGGCTTGAGAATGTTTGGCCGATCCATCAGCAACTTGTCGAGAAGGATCCGCGTTTCTACGTCCGCCTGGCGGCATGGTATCACGACAAGGGCAGCGTGCGCGATCACAAGGAGACGTTCATCATCACGCTGGTTCTCAGCACCTTCGAGGGACATCGCGCGGTCGGCCTGGCCCAACTGCGCACGCTGCCGCCGTATCAGGTGGCGCGCGTGGTGGACTTCATCCACGGCCGCAAGGACACGCGCCGATGCGTCGTTCGAGAGACAGTACAAGAGAAACTGCCTCGGCCGAAATCGAAGGAGGAACGACGCCGGCGCGACCAATTGCTTCGCCAATCGCGCCATCATGCGCGGCAGCAGCGGAAAGTGGTTCGAGAAGTAATCGGCGACTTCGGACTGTTCCGCAATGTACCGGGATCGCTCAAGACGGAGATCGCGCGCTATCTGCGCGAACGCGAAGCCAATGCCGATTGGTTCGACAGCACCGCCCTCGTGGCCCGCAAGGCGCTGAAGCGTCTCTACGCCGTGCTGCACATTCGGCCCGGCGAACGCGCCCAGAAGATCCTCTTCGATGATCGACCGCCGGCCGATAGCCGAGTCGGAGCGCTCAAGCGTCTCGCGCGGCTGACCGACCCGGACGAGCAGGCCAAGGCCATCGTTGAGGCGCGGATTCCGTTTCGCATCGCCGTCTCGGTCATTCCAGAGGTGACGCCGCCGATTTTGGAGAGCCTCATCGAGCGCATGAGTCCGCAGGAACTCATCAACAGTCTCGGAACGCTCCAGCGCTATGGAGCGTTGACGAACCCGGACCTCAAGACGATGATCGACCTGAAACTGGAGGAGGCCAAGACTTATGGTCGCACCAACGCCCTCAAGCCGGAGGCGGCGCTGCAAGCGGTGGATCTGTCGGCGGACCTGCGCCGCAAACTCGAAGAGGTGGCCGATGTGCAGATCAAGGCGCGCGGCCGATTGCGCCGGCCAACGGCGGTGCTGGTCGATAAGAGCGGTTCCATGGAAGTCGCCATCGAGGTCGGCAAACGCATTGCCGCCATGATCTCGGCCGCCTGCGAAAAGGAGTTGTACGTCTACGCCTTCGACAGCATGGTCTATCCGATTTCGGCGGGGGGTTCGGATTGGGCGTCGTGGAAGCGAGCCTTCGAGGGCATCAACGCCAACGGCGAAACGTCCTGCGGCGTCGCCCTGGAGTACATGCGCCGGAAGAAACAGTATGTCGAGCAGATCATCGTGGTTACGGATGAAGAAGAGTACACACCTCCGTATTTCGTCGAGAGTTTTTTGAAATATCGTCAGGCGTTGTCGGTCGATCCGGCGGTGTGCTTCGTCAAGGTGCCGGACAGTTCGACACGCCTGGAGGAGCAATGCCGTCGAGCCGGCATCGTGGCCGGCACGTTTGACTTCAAGGGCGATTATTACGCGCTGCCCAATCTAATTGCGCTGCTCGAACCGCCGTCGCAATTGGATCTGCTGATGGAAATTATGGAGTATCCGTTGCCCCAGCGCAGACCGAATTGAGTGTGTCATTCCTCGTCAAACTACGAAAGATGAGCAAAAGGAGAGTCATCGGTGTCAATCCTCCGCGAAGTCCAGGCCGATGGCTGGTGTGTTCGCCTCGATCTCAGCGGCCAAATGCTTCGCCTGGACATCCCTGACGTCGATGATGACTGGCACGATGGCAGCAGCAAGTCCACCGGCCCACCACTCTTGCCGGCCCTTCCTCTCACGTCGGACGGTCCCGTATCGGCCGCGACGCTTCTGATGAAGGCCAAACAGTTTGATGACGGGCTGTGCGCTGCCGTCGAACTCGCCGCCCAGCAGGGCACCGGGCGCTTCGCGGGCAAAGCATCGCTCCTACGCTCGCTGGCCTCGACACTCACCACCCATTCACCGGGCACGGACTTGGCTGCCGCAGCGACGATCTACGCGGCTTGTGAGTTGGGAGGCGTGCCCGTCCTGTGTCCAGCCGACCTGGGTGAGACGGTCCGAAAGGTCGTTGACGACTTCCTCCGCGACGAAACCCTCTCCAAGCCGCTGGGGTTCTACACTTGGAATGACCAGTTGCGGACGATCTTCCGCCAGGACCGCTTCCTCCAACAGCCCCTTGATGCGCGTTCCGCAGACGCCTTGGCTCGTGCCCTGGAACAGACGCGCGGCGCATCCAACGCCTACGAAGCCTGCCTCCGCCTGAACGCACGCCTCACCAACCCCCCGGCCACCCTCGGCTTGCGGGACGCTGGCGACGACCGAGCTTTTTTCCCGGCCTCACGTTCCCATGAAGTGCAACTGCTTGAGCGACTGTTCGCAGACAGGCCCATTCCTGATGGGTTCGACCTGATGGGCGAGTTGATCCGCCGCGTCCGTTCGGGGAAGATCAACCTGATGCCCAAGGAGCGATCCGGTTGGTACGACCACCAAACCTGGGCGCTGGAGCCTCTCATCGTGCCCGACCGCAGGCCCGAGATAGACCGGCTTGACCTGAGTCGAGGATATCGCCGGCATCTGGAGGATCTGTTTCGCGGTACTCTGGCCTTGACACGCGAGACCCACGCGAAGCAGGCGGGAGGAGGACGCGGTGGGTACGCCGGTCCCAGACAGCGTCCGATCTGGGTCAACCCGGGCCTGACCATTGAGCCGCTTCCCAGCCTCTACGCCCGTTATGCGGGCGGCTATCGGTTCGTCCGGTCGGTGCTGGAGGAGGCGTTTGGAGCCGATGCCCTGCACAAGATGCACCGGCTTACTCCCGAGGCAGCGTCCACGCCTGGCCTGGCGGAGGAACTGGCCTGGATGGAAACGCTATTCATAGGGGCTGCGGCCACGGCGAACCGCGAACTGGGAATGCAACCCTCTGACGCTGAGGAAGCGACCGCCTGCTGCTTCTTGGCGTGGCGGGCGGCCTTGGGGAAAGACAGAGATGTGAGCCGCGATGCCCGCATGATGGTGCCCGTCTTCTACGATGTGCAACGGAAGAAGACAAAGGTCTGGGCCTTCCTGGGATGGCGAACGACGACCGTGGATGTGGAGTATCGCGTGCCGCCGACCGTCCTGGCGGTCGAACCCTCGCAGGCCACAGGGCAGGCATCGACTCACCCGCCTCCTGTGCGGTTCAGCGACGCTCACTACGAACTTGCTGTTCCCGTCATGACCGAGGTCTACGTTGAGCGGTTGCTGGACCGCGACGAGTTCCGCCGGCATTGTAATCGCTTCGGGACTAAGGACGCGATCCTGGCCAACCTCCGCTGACATTTCTGCTGCCCTATCAGGGTGGGTGTTCCCGGTGGCGGAGTGGCGGAGTGGCGGAGTGGCGGAGTGACAAATTGGCAGTCGTGCAAGATCTGTCTGGGAAGCCAACTGCACAAACTCACTCTCCAGGGCAACTGGCGGAGTGACTGGCAGGCATCTGCGCCGTAGAAAAGATGCGTTGGGCCGGGGCTTGCTCCGTTAGAGGCGAGCGCGGCACGCCGAATCGTGAGTGACCAGTTCAACTTCCGAAGGGACTATTGATGAAAACCATCCTGCGATCCTCTCTCCTCCTGTTGTTGTCGATCGGGTTCACCGTTTCTCTCGCCTCCGCGCCGAAACTGTCCGCCGACGAGCCAAATAAGGCTGGTTGGACGAAACTGTTCAACGGCAAAGATCTGGACGGCTGGATTCAGCGCGGCGGCAAGGCGAAGTATCGCGTCGAGGATGGCCAGATTGTCGGTACGTCCGTGCCCAAGACGGGCAACTCGTTTTTATGCACCAAACGGGATTACGGCGATTTCATCCTCGAACTGGAGTTCAAGGTTCAGGACAAACTCAATTCGGGCGTGCAGATTCGCAGCCATTGCTTTGACGAAGCGAAAACGGTCGAAGTGAAGGGCAAGAAGATCAAGATTCCGGCTAGCCGCGTGCATGGCTATCAGGTCGAGATTGATCCGTCCGCGCGGGCCTGGACCGGCGGCATTTACGATGAAGGACGCCGCGGTTGGCTGAACGATTTGAAGAAGAACGACGCCGCGCGCAAGGCGTTCAAGGCCAATGAGTGGAATAAGTTTCGCATCGAATGCCGTGGCGATTCGATCAAGACGTGGCTCAACGGTGTGGCCGCCGCCGACTTGAAAGACTCTCTCACGCCATCGGGATTCATCGCCTTGCAAGTCCACGGCGTCGGCGATCGCCAGGAGACTCTCGAAGTGCGCTTCCGCGATCTTCGCATCAAGGAATTGAAATGAGGCGGTAGGTTTGCTATCGTCAATATCGGCCCGCCGCCCTACCCTTGGGAGCGTACAAACACGAGCCTATGGAGCTTGAACCGTTTGCGGAAAACCTGTCCTCACGGACGGAAACCGGCTCCTGGAACTTGCGGCGGGCCATTTTCGTTTCAACAGCCTGCGGCGTTGGTAGGGGCGGGGCAATCCCGCCCCTACCAACGTCGCGGGCTATTCGCACTCACGACGCTTGCCGCGTCGAGATCCGCGATTCTTCAATTGGCGACTCCTGGATCGCAGCCGTCTGCATGGTCCGCGCCAGGACCGCGCGTTGACGCCAAGCCAGGAAGAACTCGACGACCATCGGCAGCACCGAAATGAAGATGATGGCCACCACCACCAGCTCGAAGTTTTTCTTCACCCACTCGCGGCCGCCGAAAAAGTAGCCGCTCCATAGACAGATCGCCACCCACGCCACGCCGCCGACGCAGTTATACAGGAAGAAACGCGAATAACGCATCTTGCCAATGCCAGCCACGAACGGCGCGAACGTCCGCACGATCGGCACGAACCGCGCCAGAATAATCGTTTTACTACCGTATTTCTCGTAGAACGCTTGCGCGTGCAGCAGGTGTTTTTTGTTGAAGAACCACGATTGCTCATATTTGAACACCTTCGGCCCAAGCCGATAGCCGATGGCGTAGTTGACAGCGTCGCCCAACACCGCCGCGACGATAAGCAGGGTAAACAGCAGCGGCATGCTCAACGATGAAGTCGCGCCGGCCGCCAGCGCGCCCACGGCGAACAGCAGCGAATCGCCGGGCAAAAACGGCGTCACCACCAAGCCGGTTTCGCAGAAAATGATGGCGAACAGAAGCAGGTAAAACCACGGCCCCAATGAGTTCGGCATGGCGTTGAGATGGTCCTGCCAATGACGGACGTATTCCAACAACTGACTCATATCCATGAAATACTCGAAAGAGGGCCGTTCCCCGACGCGGTCGCGCCACCGCGCCCCGGAGGGAGTTAGAGCAAGATTAACCATAAGAGCCAATTGCACCAAGATCAATTGGCGGCTCTCGTGTAGGGCGAACCCGATAAACTATGGTATAGAGAGGAGTGGGCGTTCGGAACCGAGAGAAGGAACTAGGTTCGCCCAGAGGCGCGAAATCCCCAGTGATTCGGGGGCCGGTGATGACTGAATCGTTACGCTTGTTCATGATCGAGAACGACGACGATACCGCTCTGCTTATTCGCCGCCATCTCGAACGCGCCGGCCACACCGTCACGCGCTGCCGTAGCGCCGCCGACGCCCTCATCGTACTCGGCCATTCCACCTTCGATCTCGTGCTGCTCGATCACAAACTGGATGATGGCTTAGGACTCGATTTGCTGGTCACGCTGGCCCGCGAAGGCATCTCGGTCCCTATCGTCATCGTCACCGGCAAGGGCGATGAGCAGTTGGCCGCGCGCGTCCTCCGCGCCGGCGCACTCGATTACATCGTCAAGGACACGGCCCTGACTTTCCTCGGCGAGTTGCCCAAGCGCATCAGCGAATCGGTGACGCGGCATCGGCTGGAGCAGATGAATCGTCTGCTCATTCAGGCATTGGAGTCGGCCCGCGACGGCATCATCATCACCGACTTGCAGGGCACGATCCTCAAGGTCAATCAGGCGCTGGAGAACTTGACCGGCTACAGCAGGCAAGAATTGCTCGGCCAGACGCCGCGCCTGTTCAAAAGTTCGGCGCATCGGCCGGAACTGTATGCGGAAATGTGGCAGACGATCTTGGCGCGGCGAAGTTGGCAGGGCGAATTGACCAATCGCCGCAAGGATGGCACCTTGTTTCAAGCATCAATGACCATCTCGCCGATTGTCGATAGCCAGGGTCGATTGACGCACTTTGTCGGCATCCAGCGCGACATCAGCGAACACAAACAATTGGAGCGCGCGCTGCTACAAGCGCAGAAGATGCAGAGCGTCGGCACGTTGGCGGGCGGCGTGGCTCACGAATTCAATAACCTCCTGGCCGGCATCAACGGCTATGCCGCGCTCGGTCTGCGCGAGGCCGATGTCGGCCCGACGCTGCGTGAATTTCTCGGGCGCATCGTGGATCTGTCGGAACGAGCGGCTCTATTGACGCGGCAACTGTTGGCCTTCGCGCGCAAGCCGGCCCTGACGCGGCAGCGCACGGCGATGCCCGACTTGATGCGCAACACGGCCGAGTTGGTCCGCCGGACGCTGCATCAGGAAGTCGTCGTGGATCTGCCCACCGACGAGCGCGAGTGCCAGCGGCTGATCGTCGAAGCGGACGCCAATCAGCTGCAACAAGCGCTGGTCAATCTCGCCCTCAATGCCCGCGATGCTCTGCGGACTCGTCAGAGAGACGAAGCCATCGTCTTCCGCCTGCGCTCGGTCCTGCTGACCGGCGAGCAAGCGGGATTCCCTCAACAGATACCGCGAGGAGATTATGCCGTCGTGGAGGTGGAGGATCACGGTGTCGGCATGACGCCCGAGGTACTCAATCAGGCGCTCGATCCGTTTTTCACGACGAAGGAAGTTGGTCAGGGTACGGGACTGGGCCTGCCGATGGTATTCGGCATCGTGCAGGGCCATCAGGGCTACCTGACTCTCGACAGCGAACCATGCCGTGGTACGCGCGTTCGTCTTTATCTGCCGCGTGCGCTCCCCGGCGCGGAGGCTGGCCTCTCGGCGCGTCCGAGCGATGCGGGAGCGCGGACGCCGGAGAATATGCCGAATTGCTCCATCTTCGTCATCGACGACGAGGAGGCGGTGCTGGATGTGGTGCATCGTTTCTTGCAGATTGCCGGCCATCAGGTTGTCGGCTGCTCCAGCGGTCAGGAAGCGCTGGAGCAACTCAACAGCGGGCGACCCTGCGACCTGATTATCCTCGATTTGATGATGCCGCGTGAAGACGCCATGACCACGTTTCAGCGTTTACGCCAGCGCCGGCCGGGCGTGCCGGTCCTTCTGTGTACTGGCCTGCCCCACGCCGAGCCGGCCCCCGAACTGCTGCGCAGCGGCGCCGCCGGCCTCATCCGCAAACCCTTCCGCATGAATGAACTGTGGGATGCGGTGAAGCAAGCTCTGCACTCGAAATGACGGCGAGCGAGGTCCGCATGCGTCAGGACAAGGACAATAGTGCGAAATGGTTGATCGAACACCACATAATGATTCCGGCTTACTAAGCATCATGGGAGGACGAACAATGATCGTCGAATCGCCATTGATCCAGGAACTCTTTTATGATTGCCGATTTGCCAACAATGGTCCACAAATGCGCGGCGGTGAGGTATAATGCCGGTTCCTCTATCCTCAGGAGCATTTCTCCGAGACGCGGAGCAGGGGAGGATCGGTCATGCTTTCTCCCGCGATGTTGTCGAGCAACGTGCGATCGGACATCAATCTGAGCCGCCACGGTATCCACTATCCGGGCGCGGTCCACTACCAGCTGGCGCCGGCGGCGTGGATCGAGTTGGCTCTGGCGCGCGGTGAGGGCACGCTGGCCGCCAACGGCGCATTCGTCGCCTACACTGGCACCCACACCGGGCGTTCGCCCAAGGATCGTTACCTCGTGGCCGAGCCGTTGTCGCAAGCCGACATCCGCTGGGGGCCGATCAATCGCCCGATGGAGCCGGCCGCCTTCGAACCGCTGCTGCATCGCATGCTGGCTTATCTGCAAGGACGCGATCTGTTCGTCTGCGATGCCAGCGCCTGCGCCGACCCCGAACACGCTCTGCCGGTGCGCGTCATCACCGACAAAGCCTGGCATGCGCTGTTCGCGCAATCGCTGCTGCGTGATGCGCCGGCCGCCGCTTGCGGCTTCGCGGAGGACGAGGAAGACCCCGTCGCGGCGGGCTTGACCATCCTGTGCGCCAGCGGCATGCACGCCGACCCCGCCCTTGATGGCACCCACAGCGATACATTCATCGTCCTGCATCTGGCGCGCGGGCTGGTGTTGATCGGCGGCACCGAGTATGCCGGCGAGATCAAGAAAGCCGTCTTTTCGGTTCTCAATTATCTCTTGCCCTTACGCGGCGTCTGCACCATGCACTGCGCGGCCAACATCGGTGCCGCAGGTGACACCGCTTTATTCTTCGGGATGTCCGGCACCGGCAAGACGACGCTATCGGCCGACGCGGATCGCCGGCTGATCGGCGACGACGAACACGGCTGGTCCGATGCAGGCATCTTCAACATCGAAGGCGGCTGTTACGCCAAGACGATCCGCCTGTCTCGCGAGGGGGAGCCGCGGATTTGGAACGCCATCCGCTTTGGCAGCGTGCTGGAAAATGTGGTCCTCGATCCGCACACGCGCCAGCCGGACTACGACGATGAGCGTTTCACGGAGAACACGCGGGCGGCGTATCCGCTGACGCATATCGATGGCGCCGAACCGACGAGCCGCGGCGATCATCCACGAACGATCCTGTTTCTGACTTGCGACGCTTTCGGCGTGCTGCCGCCGATAAGCCGGCTGACGCCGGAGCAGGCGTTGTATCATTTCCTATCGGGTTACACGGCCAAGGTAGCGGGCACCGAGGTCGGCGTGCGCGAGCCGGAGGCGACGTTCAGCACTTGTTTTGCGGCCCCGTTTCTACCACTGCCCCCGTCGCGTTACGCCGAACTGTTGGCCGAACGTGTGCGCCTGCACGGCAGCCAGGTCTGGCTGGTCAACACCGGTTGGGCCGGCGGCCCCTTTGGCCGCGGCCGGCGCATCCCGCTGGCGCACACGCGCGCCATGGTGCGCGCGATCCTCGCCGGCGCGCTCGATGGCGTCGCGTTTTCGCCGGAACCATACTTTGGTCTGCATACGCCGGAGAATTGTCCCGATGTGCCGGCGGATCTCCTGCGTCCGCACGAAGCCCGCGCCGATGGCGACGATTACGAGCGTCGCGCCCGTCATCTCGCCGAGTTGTTCCATGCGACGTTCGAGACGTATCATGCGCCGCACGTCACCGAGGCGGTGCGCCGGGCGGGGCCGCGCGTGTAGAATAAGGGATGCCCATTCGGAAACGCCCGTCGCCCGAAGGAAGGATTCCGCATGTCTCCATTCTTTCGTATCTTCGTCGTGGTGTTCGCTGTTGTTCTGCCCGCGGTCCGCCCAATTGTCACGCTAGTCGAGAGTCCGTATGCACGAATTTGAAACCACCTCCATCACCGTTGCCTATCGGCAACGATGCGAGGATCGCGTAAAGATCATCGAATTCGGTGATGGTGTTGTGATTGCTGTTGCCGACGGCGCTGGCGGGACGGGGGACGGTGGTCAGGCTGCTGAAACGGTTATTCGAGAGATCGCGGGCACGGCATCGTTGGAACATGATTCAACGTCGTGGTGCGACATTCTGCGGCAGACGGACTTCCGAGTGGGCGCCGGTGAATCGACTTGTGTTGTCGTCGCTTGGTCGCTCAAAGGAATTGTTGGTGCCAGCGTGGGCGACAGCAAGGCATGGCTTATCGATCATGACGACTTGAAGGATCTCACAAAACATCAATTTCGGAAACCCTTGCTCGGTTCAGGCGAAGCACACCCCATTGGGTTCGAGTACTCATCGCTGCAAGGCCTGCTGCTCGTGTCTACGGACGGATTCTGCAACTACATACAACGCGATACACTGTTGCGAAGTATTCTGTGGTTCGATTTCGCCGTTCTTGCTCACAAACTGGTCGAGATGGTTCGATTGCCTTCGGGTGAGTTGTGGGATGATATAGGCATTGTTGCCTGCCGACCCCGGCGAACGGAGAGGAGTCGAAAGCGATACGAAATAACGGATTGAGACTGATCGGCCCAACGCCGATGGACGACACCGCCCCTCTCCCGTATTCGGGGAGAGGGGAACTTGTGGGACAGACTCTTTGCGTCTGGAGAACGCTAAGCCGCAAGCAGTCTGGAAGACCTTGGCTCAGAATCCCTTGCCCTTCGTCTTGGTCTTGATGCGTGTCAACGCCTTGTCAGCGGTGACATACAGCATACTGCCATCATCGCCCCAGGCACAGTTCGATGTTGGCACGCCGGTGGCGATCGTGCCCAGGTGTTTGCCGTCCGGCGTGAACACCAGCACGCCGCCCGGACCCGTGGCGAACACATTGCCTTTCGCATCCACCTTCATGCCGTCCGGCAACCCCGGCTTGTCTTTGCCGACGGACTTCGTCACGTCGCGGAAGACCTTGCCCTTGCCGAGTGTGCCATCGTCCTTGACCGGGAAGGCCATCCAAATCGCCTTCGCCGGATCGGAATTGGCCACATAAAGAGTCTTTTCATCCGGTGAAAAGGCAATGCCGTTGGGCTTGCTCATCTCTTTCGTCAACAGTGTCAACTTGCCGTCCTTGGACAACCGATAGACGCCGCAGAAATCGAGATCACGGCCGGGAAATTCGTCGTCGCCCTTGGGTTTTCTGAGCGCCCGACCGTAGGGCGGATCGGTGAAATAGAGATCGCCGTTGGATTTGAATACGCCGTCGTTGGGGCTGTTGAGTTTCTTGCCCTTGTAAAGATGGGCCAACGTGGTCTTCTTTTTGCCGTCCCAGCTATCGAGCCGGCTAACGCGGCGGTCGCCGTGTTCGCACATCACCAGCCGGCCTTCGGGATCGAGGATCAAACCATTGGAGCCGGGTTCTTTCAGTTGGGCCGCGTCCTTGGCGGTGCCGCCTGACGGCTCCATGAAAATGCTTTCGCCCTTGCCTTGCTGCCATTTGTAGATGCGATTGGGTGGAATATCGGAGAAGAGCAAGTATCCGCCATCCTTGGGCACCCACAGCGGGCCTTCGGTCCAGGCATGGCCGGTGGCGAGGACTTCGAGTTTCGCATCGCGGCCGATTAGTTGATCGAACGCTGGATCGAGGCGCTCGATTGTGCCAAGGGTCTTGGCGGCGTTCTTGTCGTCGCCGCGCATCGCGGTGGGCCAAGCGATGGCGAAGGCGAGCAGGGCGAAGATGGGGAGGAAGGTGAAGCGTTTCATGGCGGCAAATCATCTCCTGAGGTAAAGTGGAATCCAGCGAACCGACAGCATACCAGAGCGTGCGGTGCGCTCAAGCGGGGGAGAGTTTTTTTCGCCGTGGGGTTTGTCGCCTCAAGCAACGAATACTCCCAAGCTATCCTGCGATCCTCTGATGTGTTACAACACGGAGAAGAGAATTTCGTCCAAAGTAGCACACCAAACAGCCATGCACGCCAACCAAACCGATATTCAGCGAATCCTGGGAGGGGTCCAGCAGTACGTTATCCCCCTTTTCCAGCGGCCTTACAGCTGGGATAGCAAACAATGGACCACGCTCTGGCAAGATCTTGCCGAACTATGCGAGGACGAAAAGCCGCGCAACCACTTCATCGGCTCCATCGTCACCATACCCTCGAAATCGGTGCCGGAGGGAGTGACCAAGTTCATCCTCATCGACGGTCAGCAGCGACTAACAACCTTACTTGTCCTCCTCGCCGTCATCCGCGACAAAGCACGGAACCAACCGGGTAATCTGCCCGACAAGATCGACGACCTGCTGCTGAAGAACCGCCACCAAGAAGGCACGGACGTTTACAAACTGCTGCCAACGCAGATGAATCGGGATCGCGGCGACTTCTCCACCATCATGAGCGGCGAGGAGATTCTGAAAGACGGCAAAATCTCACGAGCCTACGAATTTTTCGAGAAGCGACTGCGTCTCCAACCCGAGATCGACCTGGAGCATCTGTACAACGTCATTCGCAACAATCTCGTGCTGGTCAGCATCGTCCTCGACAAGGACGACAATCCCTACCTGATCTTCGAGAGCCTCAACGCCAAAGGCGAGCGTCTGACTCAGGCTGACTTGATCCGCAACTTCATTTTCATGCGCATCCATGTCAACGAGCAAGAACGGATGTTCAACGAACAATGGAGGCCGATGCAGGAACGGCTCGGGGAAAATCTCACCGAATTCATCCGACACTTCCTGATGCGAGACGGCAAGAGCGTCAAGCAGAGCGACATCTACTACACGTTGAAAGAGAGCATTGAAGATCAACCGGATGAAGAAGTCGTGCGTTTGTTGCATAAGGTGGCAGCTTATTCACGTTACTACACGAAGTTGCTGGATCCAAGTGGGGAGAAAAGCGACCGAATCTCGATACGGATGACGCGACTCAATCGCTTCGAGGCGACCACGGCCTATCCTTTCCTGCTGAACGTCTATCACGACTACGAAACCGCCGAATTATCGGAAGACGGCTTTATCGCCATTCTCGATGTTCTGGAGACGTTTCTCATCCGGCGATTCGTCTGCGGGATACCAACCCACGGACTGAATCGGATTTTCAGTTCGCTCTATTCGCAAGCCTTGAAAAACGGCCCACTCTTGGAAGGGGTCAAGCAGGTACTCAAGGACAAGAATTTCCCGCGCGATAAGGATTTCCACGAACGGTTTGTTACCGTCAAACTCTATGGCGGCGGTGATCGCTTGCCTAAGGCGAGGCTGATCTTGGAACGGTTGGAGCAGTCCTTTGAACACAAGGAAAGAATCGATCCGAGTCGTCTCACCATTGAACACGTCATGCCTCGGACTCCGACGGATTGGTGGAAACAAGAACTCGGTGAGGACTGGGAGATGACGCATGAGGAGTGGCTGGACACGGTCGGCAACCTAACTCTGACCGGCTACAATCCGGAACTATCCAACTCGGACTTCCTGACGAAGAAGGCGATTCTCCAGGAGAGTCATGTCGAACTGAACCGTCATTTCGTGAGACTGGACGGGTGGGATGAACAAGCCATTGCCGCACGCGGCGAAGCTCTGGCCGACCGCGCCCTGCAAGTTTGGCCAGACTTTGCCCCATGCGATAGCAACTCGGACATCCTATTGGGCGTCGAGGAGGAAGAGCAAGAAGACATAAAGTTCTTGATCACGAAAGTCATCGAACGATTGGGCGGTGAAGTGGAACGGATGGGTGGCGGGAATCGTTATTTGTACAAAGTCGGTGACGGCAAGGTTGTCAACATCAAGTTCTCCAAGCTACATAGTAGGGACTATTATTGGTTCGGCATCCATGCCTCCCTATGGGAGGACATGGAAAAGGCGGCCGCGACTCACCTCGTGTTCATCGTCGGCCAACAAGGGTTCCTGACCGTCCCGGTGTCTGTCGTGAACGATTACCTCCGTGAAGCGAACGCTTCTCGCACTACTGCCGGATTAGTGCGGCATTATCACGCACTCATCGCCGCCGAACCGAAGTTGGACTTTTTCCATCACGGTAAACCGGGACGTATCCCGCTCAAGGAATACTTCGCCAAATTTGAATCATGAGAGGACAAATGGAGATATTCGTCCAAGATTGGGAGCAAGCGAGGGAAATAGCCTCCCACGCATGCTCCAGGTTCCGGCGAATGCAAAAGAGCCAGCAGAATGGGAGATGTTTCTTCGGAAGTCGATCAACTTCTTCCGGTGCTGCTGTTAATGCTAATAACATTTTTCACGACGGTTGTTGCAAGCGCTGCAAAGCATCGTAAGCATCCGGTGCCAGCGGATTGCCTTCGTAAGCGGTCACTTGCTTGTAACACTTCGCCGCGCGCGCGACATCACCGAGTTGCTCGTAGGCTTGTCCCATCTTGTACAGCGTCCGCGCCCCGCTCTTGGAACTTTGGCGGAAATCGATGAGGCAAGCGACCGCAAGATCGGCCCGGTTCAGTTCCATGTATAAATCGCTGAGCAGCTGGCAGCTCTGATACCAGGCGTCCTCGTCCTCGCCGCCGGCGAACTTCTCCGGTTTCGGCACCCGCACATCTTCGAGTACCGTCAACGCCTTGTCACGTTCGCCGTAACGCAACAACACCTTGGCCAGCAGCACTTGCAGCGTCAGGCTTTCGGGCTTGAGGACGAGAGCCAGCTGAATCAGGTGATGGGCCACGTCCAGCCACTCGACATCGGCGGCATGGCCATCGAGGATCGAGCGCGCCTTGCGCATGCAGTAGTCGAAATCGAACCAGGGACGAACCGACTCAAGATGGGCGCGGATTTGCTCGGGCATCACCGAATAGTAATAGCGATCCTTGCGCTGGAGCAAATCCTTATCCTTGGCGTTGTAGGCGGCCAGCGCCTGATCGGTGACACGCATGGCCGACAGGGCATCGCCCTTGCGTTCGTGCAGCGTCGCCAGGGTGCGCAGCGTTTCCAGGCCGCTGCGCTCCGACTCGGCGGAGAGATGATAATTTTCGATGGCGGCGTCGAGGTCGTCGCGCGCCAGGGCGTCCTCGCCGAGCAGCTTGACGGTGGCGAAATACGCCTGCCGCTCGGCGTCGGCGAGGTTCTTCTGACCGACGGCGAGACCGGCACGCTTGGCCAACTCATAGTTGTGGCGAGCGTCTTCGACATGGCCGGCGCGCCGATGGGCCTGGGCAATCTGCACGAAGATTGTCGGACCCAGCGCCGGCAGACCGCGCGCGGCCATGCGTAAATACTCGCCGCCGCGCTGCCAGCGTGCATCATGGTCGATGAGCGCCAGGCCCAATTGCTGCACGTATTCGTGATCGAAATGCGGAGCAACGATGCCCTCACCGGCGAAGGCGTTGTATTCCGCCTCGGTCAAATCCTGGTAAAGCAAACGCTTGAGTCCCCACACAGTCTTATCGTCGGGCTGTTCCGCCAGATGGCGTTCGACGGCGCCGATGGCCTCCATGCGCCGTCCGGGAAGCGCGAGCTGCGGCAAACCGACGCGCCGGCGCAATTCGTCGTGCAGAAGCAGCGTCAGTTGCCAGGCCGACAACAAGACATTGTGCCGCTGCGGATTGCCGGGACCGTAGTGGGCGGGATCGAGAATATGTTCCAGTTCGGTGGCCGCCTCGTCATACCGGCGT
>Ga0134126_10002195_pt1 | contig 24694 bp, 38 predicted proteins | sample KB31752_FD_96881 | JGI IMG/M metagenome (GOLD analysis project Ga0134126, IMG submission 96881) | Terrestrial soil microbial communities with excess Nitrogen fertilizer from Kellogg Biological Station, Michigan, USA - KB3-175-2 | ecosystem: Environmental > Terrestrial > Soil > Unclassified ... | reverse complement strand
CTCGTCGGCGATCCATTGCGCCGCGGCTTCGCCCGCGACCGTGCCGGGCCCGCGGCCCTGGAACGCGTCGTCGGAAATCGCCTTGTCGCGCGCCATCACGTCGGCGGCGACGATGTCGGGGACAGTGGTCGGATGCGACGGATAGTGCGGCGCAGGTGCTGCGGCGTACAGAACGACGGGCACGAAAAATGCGGGAAGTACGGACACGAGCAAGCTGCGTAAATTCATAGATAGTCCCCCCAGATATACAATTCCGTCATCGCCGGGCTTGTCCCGGCGACCTATGAACACCCATGCTGCTTGGGTGTTCATGGGTGGCCGCCCGGCCATGACGATAAGAGATTGAAATTCGTAGTCCAACAACCAAGTTGCAACATCGCCGCGGAAATCAATATCGAACGAGAGGGGACTTCCGATGATCGAATTTATCAACGGCGCCGCATTCAAGGCAGCGAACTTGCCGTTCAGCCAGGCCGTTCGGGCCGGCGGGTTGCTCTATCTCTCGGGTTGCATTGGCAACATGCCGGGCCAGATGGCGCTGGTGCCGGGCGGCATCGAGGCGGAGTCGCGCCAGATGATGGAGAATATCGGCGAGGTGCTGAAAGAGGCCGGATCGGGCTTCGACCGCCTGGTCAAATGCACGGTCTATCTCGCCGACATGGCCGAGTGGAGCACGTTCAACACGGTCTATGTGCCTTATTTCAAGGCCGGCCGCTTCCCGGCCCGCACGGCGATCGGCGCGCACCAGCTGATCCTCGGCGCGCGGGTCGAGATGGAATGCGTGGCGGAAGCGAATTGAGATATGCCCCACCGCTATAAATGTTCGACTTGCGACAAATGGCACGAAGGCTTTCCGGATGTCGGCTACGACCGGCCGCGATATGCGGCCGATGTTCCAGAAAACGAGCGCGCCGCGCGGGTCTTTCTCACGAGCGATCTGTGTATTGTCGATGGCGAGCACTACTTCATTCGATGTGTCTTGCCGCTTCCGATAAGGGGCACAGGCGACGACTTTTGCTGGGGCGTATGGAGCACCCTGAGCAAAGCGAATTTCCTGCGCTATCGCGCAGCATATGATGACGACATGTCAGACTGGGAGCCGATGTTCGGCTACCTCTCAAACAACCTGCCGGGATACCCCGAGACCTTAAGTCTCAAACTATCCGTGCAACCGCAATCCAAAGGGAACCGCCCTGTCGCAATGCTCGAACCAACAGATCATCCGCTTGCAATCGAACAACGCGACGGAATGGCTATCGAGAGAGCTATCGAGATCTCGGCTCCCTTCATCGAGCATTAAGCCCACCTCACAACGGAATATTATCGTGCTTCTTCCAGATCTGCGCGACCTGTTTGTTCTTCAGCATCCGTAGCGCGCGGGCCACGCGCCAGCGGGTCGAGTGCGGGCGGATCACGTCGTCGATGTAGCCGCGTTGCGCCGCGATGAAGGGGTTGAGGAAGCGGTCCTCGTACTCCTTGGTCCGCTCCGCGATGGCGTCGACATTGCCGCGCTCGTTGCGGAAGATGATCTCCACCGCGCCCTTGGCGCCCATCACCGCGATCTGGGCGCTGGGCCAGGCATAGTTGACGTCGGCGCGCATGTGCTTGGACGCCATCACGTCATAGGCGCCGCCATAGGCCTTGCGGGTGATGACGGTGACTTTCGGCACCGTGGCCTCGGTATAGGCGAAGAGCAGCTTGGCGCCGTGCTTGATGATGCCGCCGTGCTCCTGCGCCACGCCGGGGAGGAAGCCCGGCACGTCGACGAAGGTCACCAGCGGAATGTTGAAGCAGTCGCAGAAGCGCACGAAGCGCGCCGCCTTGCGGCTGGCGTCGCTGTCGAGCACGCCGGCCAGCACCATGGGCTGGTTGGCGACGAAGCCGACCGTCGCGCCTTCGATGCGGCCGAAGCCGGTCAGGATGTTCTTCGCGAAGGCCTCGCCGATCTCGAAGAAATCGCCCTCGTCGGCGATCTTATGGATCAGCTCCTTCATGTCGTAGGGCTTGTTGGGGTTCTCCGGCACCAGCGTGTCGAGGCTGAGCTCCTCGCGGCGCGGATCGTCCTGCGTCGGCCAGTGGGGCGGCTTGTCGCGATTGTTGAGGGGCAGGAAATCGTAGAGCCGGCGCATCTCCTCCAGGCAGATGACGTCGTTGTCATAGGCGCCGTCGGCGACGGAGGACTTGGACGTGTGCACCTTGGCGCCGCCGAGACCTTCCGGCGTCACGTCCTCGTGCGTCACCGTCTTCACGACCTCGGGGCCGGTGATGAACATGTAGGAGGTGTCGCGCACCATGAAGATGAAATCGGTCATCGCCGGCGAATAGACGTCGCCGCCGGCGCACGGCCCCATGATGACGGAGAGTTGCGGCACCACGCCCGAGGCCAGCACGTTGCGCTTGAACACCTCGCCATAGGCCGCGAGCGAGCCGACGCCTTCCTGGATGCGGGCGCCGCCGGAATCGAACAGGCCGATGCAGGGCGCGCCGTTCTGCATCGCCATGTCCTGGATCTTGCAGATCTTCTGTGCGTGCCATTCGCTGGTCGAGCCGCCGAGCACGGTGAAGTCCTTGGCGAAGACATAGACCATGCGGCCGTTGATCGTGCCCCAGCCGGTGACGACGCCGTCGCCGGGGAAGCGGTTCTTGTCGGTGTCGAAATCGGTGTTGCGGTGCTCCACGAACATGTCGAACTCCTCGAAGGAGTTCGGGTCGAGCAGCAGGTCGATGCGCTCGCGCGCGGTCAGCTTGCCGCGCGCGTGCTGCGCCTCGATGCGGGCCTTGCCGCCGCCCAGACGGGCTTTGGCGCGGCGCTCTTCGAGTTCGTGGACGACTTGCTTCATGGGACGCTCTTGGAAATGGTGGTGGGCGGCAGAGTGTGGGGCGCCGCTTGTGGGGTCAAGCCGCCGCAAGCCGCATAAACCGCTCGGCCGATTCGAGTTCGGTGCGCAGCGCCTTGAGGCGGGTTTCGGCCTCGGCGTCGCGGCCCCATTTTTCGGCCTGGAACTGCTCGTCCACATGGGCGGCGGCATGGGCGGCGGCGGCATCGAGACGGCCGTCGGCGAGTGCGAGGGCGAGCACCACCGATTTCGTGATGCCGGCGGCGGTCAGAAGGCCGGTGAGCGCGAAGGCGTCGGCATTGGCCAGAGCCTGGCCGATCTTCGCGGCATCGGGCCGATCCACGGAGCCGATGCCCTGGGTGACTTTGAGGTCCATACCGTAACGATCGCGCGCCCAGGCGAGCGGGCCGTCCCACGCCGCGGACTCGCGCGCGACCAGTTCCGGCGGATCGGCGGCGCGGTGGCAGACGAGGTCGTGCCGCGCGAAATCCGTGAGCTGGGCGAGCGCCGCATCGCGGTGATGGGCGATGCGGTCGATGGCGGTGTTGGCCAACTTGGTCAGCGGCATCGCCTTCTCGTCGACCTGTTCGCCCTGCCCGGCCCATTCGGACGCGATCGCCTCGGCTAGACTCTTCGTGGGAAGCGACAGCGCCGCTCCGGCCGGCGTCCTGATCGGCCGCCCGTCCAGTGTGACGGAGAAGCCGCCGCCGGCCGGAACGACCGCGACGGTCTTGTAGAAGCGCTTCATCTCTTCTGCGGTTTCAACTTCATCGCGGCGCGGTTGGCCTTGATCGGATCCTTGCGGACCGCCGCCGGCAAACGGGCGCGCATCGCGTCGGGCAGACCGTCATGCGGGCCGAGCCTTACCTTGGGATGGTCGTGCCAGAATCCGTCCCCGGTCTCCTTATCGCGATGGGGGTGCAACGGATACCAGACCTGCCCCTTGGCGCGGGAGGCAACACCACCGACCAGCAGGAGTGCGTCGGCGTCGCTGTTGTTCATGAGGACGTGCGTGATGTTGGTTCGCGCCTCGAAGCCGACGAAATCGCCTTCGGTCATTCTGTGCAGCCAGCCGTCGATCCAGCACTGCACCTCGCCGGCGACGACATAGACGAATTCCTCCTCGTCGCGCTCGGCATGCGGCCAGGAGGTACGCCGCCCCGGCGGCAGGACCTCAAAATGGATGCCGATATGGGAGAAGCGGGCACGTTTGCCGAAGCTCGCATCGATGGCGTGCCTCTCGCTAGTGCCGGGATAGCCGCCCTGGTCCTTCTCCAGGATGTCGCGCCAGTTGTGCACATAGGCCGGCCGGCCGCGCTTCGCGCCCGAACGGTCGCCCGGCTTGCCGCTATTGGGCCCGAGCTTGTGCTCCGGCGGGTCGCGCCACAGCATGCCCATCTTCTCGAAATCTGCGCGCAAGCCCGGATCGGCCGGATGTATCACGCGCGAGTTTCGCCGGAACGCCTCCGACATCACGAAGACGCGCACGTCGCTGTCCGTGTTGTTGATCAGCGTGTGTGCCAGGCCCGTGCGGGTGTTGAACGCCACGCCGTCGCCTTCGCGCAGGCGGTGCAGATGACCGTCGGCCCACAAGTCGGGCGCGCCTTCGAGCACGAAGGCGAATATCTCCAGATCGTCCATCGCAAGCGGGGGATAGCCACGCCGACCCGGCGGAATGCGCAGATGCGCCACGCGAAGACGATTGATGCCGGCCCCTTCCGACAGTTCTGAGGCGAATCCGAAATCCTCCGCGGCGCCGGGCGGCGCGGCCGGCTTCTCGATCTCGCGCCGGTGTTTCAGAAAGGGCGGTCGCGTCTTCATTTTCTCGTCTTCCGTTCGAACGGGTTGCCGGCGCGCCCGGGATCGAAGCCGAGCAGCTGCCACGACTTTAGCATGTGCGGCGGCAGGGGTGCGTCAGCAGCAAGGCGGCCGCCGTCGGGCCGGGCAATGTCGATCGAACGGGCATGGAGGTGCAGGCGGTTCTCGATCTCGCCCTTGCCGCGCACGTCGCTGCCGCCATATTTGAAATCGCCGACGATGGGCGTGCCGATCAAGGCCAGGTGCACCCGGATCTGATGCGTGCGGCCAGTCCGCGGGCGCACGGCGAGCCAGGCGAATTCCTCGCCGGCGGTGTCGAGCACGACATAATCGGTGACCGCATCCTTGGCGCCCTCGCCCGCGGCGTCGACCGTGGTCATGCGCTCGTCGCGGCCGCGCGGGCCATGGCCGCCCTCTTTCGCCAGCGCCGCCTTGATCGTGCCGCGCTTGACCGCCGGTACGCCCTTGACCAGCGCCCAATAGATCTTCTGCGCGTCGCGGGCGGCGAGCGCGCGCGACAGCTCGGCGGCGGCGGGCTGGGTGCGCGCCACCAGCAGAACGCCCGAGGTGTCGCGATCCAGACGATGGACGAGGCGGGGCCGGGTGTTCTTCTCGAAGGCGATGCTGTCGAGCATGCCGTCGATGTGCTGGCTGAGACCGCTGCCGCCCTGGGTGGCGAGGCCGGGCGGCTTGTTCAGCACGATGACGTTCTTGTCCATGTAGATGACGTAGTCCTGCAGGCTGCCATCCATGCGCTGCGGCGGCTTGGCCCTGACGGGTGGCTCTTCAAGGCCGCCATGCACGATCTGCGGCGGCAGGCGCAGCGTCTGACCCGAGGCGACGCGGTCGGCGGCCTTGACCCGCTTGCCGTCGAGGCGGACTTGGCCGGTGCGCAGGAGCTTCTCGAGCCTTCCATGGGTCAGCGCCGGATAGTGCCGCTTGAACCAGCGGTCGAGCCGGATGCCGTCCTCGTCATGGGCGATGCGGGCGGTGTCAGCCATGGCTAAAGCGCGCGCACGACCCAGAGGCCGGCAAACAGCGCTGCAATCGAGAGAAGCGCCGACCCCGCGATATAGGCGGCCGCGGTGGCATAGGCGCCGCGCTGGATCAGGAGCGCGCTTTCCAGCGAGAAGGTCGAGAAGGTGGTGTAGCCGCCCAGCACGCCGACGGTGAGGAACGCCCTGAGCTCGGGTCCGATCTGGAGCTTGAGCGCCGACAGTTCGACGATCAGGCCCATGGCGAAGCCGCCGGAGACGTTGACGAGGAAGATCGCCCAGGGAAAGCCGGCCGAGGCGGGCGACTGGATGGCGCTGGCCGCAAAGTAGCGGAGCAGCGAGCCCAGCGCGCCGCCCAGAGCGACGGCGGCAAGAATGGAGAATTGCATGGTGGGACCAAGCGGTTATCTGTCGTCGCTATACCAGATTCTCGGATGCTATACGCTGGGATCGAAGGCTATAATCAAGAGGAACACGATGCCGAAACCGCCAAAGAACACCGTCCACACCCAATAGAACACAGGGTCCGTCGCTCGGCCCACGACGCCGCCGCGCATCTTGAGCCGGCCCTTCCAGACCCCTTGGGCCGCAATGCCCAGGAAAAGTGCCGCCGCACCCGCCAGGAAAAGCACGTTGGCGAGGTGCAACGTCATTTTGAGTCTCTCTTCGCCCGCAGCTTCGCCCAATAGTCCAGCCGCTTGGCGATCTCGCGTTCGAAGCCGGCTTCTTTCGGCGTGTAGAACTGATCGCGCACCATGCCATCGGGGAAATAGTTCTGGCCGGAGAAGCCCTCCTCCGCCCCATGGTCGTATTCGTAGCCTTTGCCGTAGCCGAGATTCTTCATCAGCTTGGTCGGCGCGTTCAGGATGTGCGCCGGCGGCATGAGCGAGCCATGCTGCTGCGCGGCCGCCTTGGCGGCGCCGAGCGCGGTGTAGACGGCGTTCGATTTCGGCGCGCTGGCGAGATAGATCACGGTCTGGGCCAGCGCGATCTCGCCTTCGGGCGAGCCCAGGAAGTCGTAGACGTCCTTCGCGGCCAGCGCCTGCACCACGGCCTGGGGATCGGCGAGGCCGATGTCCTCGATCGCCGCACGCACGAGGCGCCGAGCGATAAAGAGCGGCTGCTCGCCGCCCACCAGCATGCGCGCCAGCCAGTAGAGCGCCGCATCGGGATCGCTGCCGCGGATCGACTTATGCAGCGCGGAGATGATGTTGTAGTGCTCCTCGCGGCTCTTGTCGTAGAGCGGCGCGCGCTTCTGGACTGCGGCCACCAGACCCGCCGGATCGAGCGGCTTCACGGTCTTCACCGACTGGAGCTCTTCGACCAGGTTGAGCAAATAGCGCCCGTCGCCGTCGGCCATGGCGCGCAAGGTCTGGCGCGCGTCGTCGGTGAGCTTCAATTTCTCGCCGTAATGCGCTTCGGCGCGCTGCAGCAGTACTTCAAGCGCGGCGTCGTCGAGCCGGCGCAGCACCAGCACCTGGGCGCGGGACAAAAGCGCGCCGTTCAGCTCGAAGGACGGATTCTCCGTGGTAGCGCCGACCAGGATAACCGTGCCGTCCTCGACCACGGGCAGGAAGGAATCCTGCTGGCTGCGGTTGAAGCGGTGGATCTCGTCGACGAAAAGCAGCGTGCCCTGGCCCAGCTTGCGGCGCTGGCGCGCGGCCTCGAACGTCTTCTTGAGATCGGCGACGCCGGAAAACACCGCCGAGAGCTGCTCGAAATGCAGCTTGAACGCGGTCGAGAGCAGCCGCGCGATGGTCGTCTTGCCGGTGCCGGGCGGGCCCCAGAGCACGATGGAATACGGCCGCCCCGCCGCGATCATGCGCCCGATGGGGCCCTCCGGCCCGATGATGTGATCCTGGCCGACGACCTCGGCGAGCGTCCGGGGACGCAAGCGATCCGCCAGAGGACGCGGGGCATTGCCCACGCTGTCGCTGGGCAATTCGGCGAGACCGCCGGCTTCGAACAAATCGCTCATGGCGCATTATAGCGCCATTTATCCCTGCACGTTTAGCGTCATGCGCTGGTTGCCGCGATCGATGACAAGCGCCCACGCAGTGGCGCCGGTGAGCGCCTTCTGCAATTCGCCGACGTTGTGGATCGCGATGCCGTTGACGCCGCGCACGATGTCGCCGGGCTGGAACCCGTAGCCGCCGGACGGCGTCCCGGGCGTGACCGAGACGATCACCACACCATTGGCGGTGAGCGGCAGCTGCAGCTCCGTCGCAACGGCCGGCGACAGGTTCTCGATCCGCGCCCCCGTCAGCGGATTGCGGCCACCGACAGGCTGAAGCTCGCGCGGCGGATTTTCCGGCGGCAGCGCCAGCGCCACGTTGATGTCCGCGGGCTTGCGGCCGAGATGGACGTGCAGCCTGACCGTCTCGCCCGCCTTCTTGGTGGCGATGCGGTAGTTGAGCGACTGCATGTCGTCGACCGGTTGGCCGTCCACCGAAAAGATCACGTCGCCGGTGTGCAGGCCGGCCTTGGCGGCGGGACCGCCGGGATAGACGCTTTTCAGAAGCACGCCATTGGGAACGGCGATGCCGAGGCTGGCCGCGATGTCCGCCGTCACCTGCTGGCCGTCGGCGCCGATCCAGGCGAGCTTGACGCCGCCGCCCAGCGCGCCTTCGAGCACGCGGCGCGCGAGGTTGGCCGGAATCGCGAAGCCGATGCCGATGGATTCACCGGTGCGCGACAGGATCGAGGTGTTGATGCCGGCGAGCTTGCCGTCGGTCGTGACCAGCGCGCCGCCGGAATTGCCGGGATTGATCGCGGCATCGGTCTGGATGAAGAACTGGTAATCCGACGCCGATACCTGGGTGCGGGCGAGCGCGGAGACGATGCCCATCGTCACGGTCTGGCCGACGCCGAAGGGATCGCCGATGGCGAGCACGAGATCGCCGACCTGGACGCGGTCGCTGTCGGCGAATTCGACGGTGGGCAGCTTCTCGCCATGCGGGTCGATCTTGAGCACGGCAATGTCGGTGCGCGGGTCGGCGAGCAGGACCCGGGCCTTGAATTCGCGCTTGTCGGACAGCGCCACGACGATGTCGGTGCCACCGGTCACGACATGATTGTTGGTCAGGATCACGCCGTCGCCGCGCACGATGACGCCGGACCCCAGCGACTGCCGCACGCGTTGGCGCATCGCGCCGAACAGCTGCGCGAACAGCGGATTGGCGAACAGCGGATTCATCGGCGCCTGCACGATGGAGCGGGCGTAGACGTTGACCACCGCGGGCGCGACGCGCTTGACGACGGGCGCGAAGGTGAGCTGCACCTGGGGCATCGACGCCGGCACGGCGCGCGGCGGCTCGGCCGTCGCGGGTGTCGCGAGGAGGATCAGGAAGAGTGCGGCGAAGGACATGCGCATGGAGGTTTCCAAACGAAAAGGGCGGCCTTTCGACCGCCCCAAATCTAGATCAAAGCGTGGCGAAAGTGAGGACTTCCTCACCGGCGCGCATCCGACGGCGCGCCTACTCCTCGGCTTCGCCTTCCTTCGCCTCGACCGGACCGGAGTCCTGGCCCTTGGCGGCCTCGTCGCGATCGACGAATTCGATGAAGGCCATCGCGGCGTTGTCGCCGGCCCGGAAGCCGGCCTTGAGCACGCGGGTGTAGCCGCCAGGGCGCGCCGCATAGCGCGGGCCGATCACCTCGAACAGTTTCTTGACCTGCGCCTCGTCGCGGATCTGCGCGAGCGCCTGGCGGCGGGCATGCAGGGTGTTGCGGCGGCTCAGCGTGACCAGCTTTTCGACCACCGGACGGATGGTCTTGGCCTTGGGCAGCGTCGTCTTGATCTGCTCGTGCTTGATGAGGGCCGCCATCATGTTCGCGAACATCGCGACGCGATGCGACGAAGTGATGTTGAGCTTGCGGCCCTGGTTGCGATGGCGCATTGGCACTTCTCTCTCAAATATCCTTCGGGGCTCGCTTCGCTCGCACCTCAGGATGACGATAATCTGAATTCGTCACCCTGAGGTGCGCTCCGAAGGAGCGCCCCGAAGGGTCCTAGTACTGATCCTCGTAACGCTTGGCGAGGTCTTCGATGTTCTCCGGCGGCCAGCCCGGCACTTCCATGCCCAGATGCAGGCCCATCTCGGCCAGCACCGCCTTGATCTCGTTCAGCGACTTGCGGCCGAAATTCGGCGTGCGGAGCATTTCCGCTTCCGTCTTCTGGATGAGATCGCCGATATAGACGATGTTGTCGTTCTTCAGGCAGTTCGCCGAACGCACCGACAGCTCCAGCTCGTCGACCTTCTTGAGGAGGACCGGGTTGACGGCGAGATCGGGCTTGGCTTCCTCGGCGACGCGCTCGCGCGGCTCCTCGAAATTGATGAAGACCTGGAGCTGGTCCTGCAGGATGCGCGCGGCATAGGCGACCGCGTTGTCCGGCGTCACCGCGCCGTTGGTCTCGACCGTCAGCGTCAGCTTGTCGTAGTCGAGGATCTGGCCCTCGCGGGTGTTCTCGACCTTGTAGGACACCTTCTTGACCGGGCTGAACAGGCTGTCGACCGGGATGAGGCCGATCGGCGCGTCCTCGGGCCGGTTGCGATCGGCCGGAACATAGCCCTTGCCGGTGGCGATGGTGAGCTCCATGCGGAACTCGACCTTCTCGTCGATCGTGCAGATGACGAGCTCGGGATTGAGGATGTCGATGTCGGCGGTGGCGGCAATCATGCCGGCGGTGACTTCGACCGGGCCGTGGGCCTTGAGCGACAGGCGCTTGGGGCCTTCGGCGTGCATGCGCAGCGCGAGCTGCTTCACGTTCAGCACGATGTCGGTCATGTCCTCGCGGACGCCGGGGATCGAGGAGAATTCATGCAACACGCCCTCGATCTGGATCGAGGTCACGGCCGCACCCTGCAACGAGGAGAGCAGCACGCGGCGCAGCGCATTGCCGAGGGTGAGGCCGAAGCCGCGCTCGAGGGGTTCCGCCACGATCGTTGCAGACTTGCCGGCGTCGTGGCCGGCCTCGATCTTCAACTTTCCCGGCTTGATCAGTTCCTGCCAGTTCTTCTGAAACATTTTTTTGATCCTCATCGTGTCTCGAACGCGGAGAGCACGCGTTCATTCGTGCGACGAAGGGGTGACTACAAGCTCTCTGGAAACTCTTTGTTGGTCGCACGCCCGGACGGAAAACCGCTCCGCTGCGCTGCGCACTTTTCCTGGTCGGTGCTCCTAAACGCGGCGACGCTTCGGCGGGCGGCAGCCATTGTGCGGGATCGGCGTCACGTCGCGGATCGAGGTGACGATGAGGCCGGTGGCCTGCAGCGCGCGCAGGGCGGACTCGCGGCCCGAACCCGGGCCGGAGACTTCCACTTCGAGGCTGCGCATGCCGTGGTCGATGGCCTTCTTGCCGGCATCCTCGGCGGCGACCTGGGCGGCATAGGGCGTCGACTTGCGCGAACCCTTGAAGCCCATCATGCCGGCGGACGACCACGACACGGCGTTGCCCTGCTGGTCGGTGATGGTGATGATCGTGTTGTTGAAGGTCGCGGCGACATGCGCCACGCCGACCACGACGTTCTTCTTCTCTTTCTTGCGGGCGCGACCTGCGCCGGCCTTTTTCTCTGCAGCGGGTGCGGCCATCGGATTACTTGGTCACTTTCTTCTTGCCGGCGATGGCCTTCGCGGGGCCCTTGCGCGTGCGTGCATTGGTGTGGGTGCGCTGGCCGCGGACGGGAAGGCCGCGGCGATGGCGCAGGCCGCGATAGCAGCCGAGATCCATCAGGCGCTTGATGTTCATCGCCACTTCGCGGCGCAGATCGCCTTCGACGAGAAAGTCGCGGTCGATCGCCTCGCGGATCTGGATGATCTCGGCGTCGGTCAGGTCGTGGACGCGGCGCTGCGGCGCGATGCCGACCTTGTCGCAGATCTCCTTGGCCTTGGCCGGGCCGATGCCATGGATGTAGCGCAGGCCGATCACGACCCGCTTCTGGGTGGGAATATTGACGCCGGCGATACGTGCCACGTGGTGCTCCGCTTTGGGTCAGGCCTCGGCCTGCCGATTCGATTGGACGGACCCCGTTCCAAACCGGCCGCGCGCCCTTGGGTTCGACAAGGGCGTCCGGCCGCGCAAATTGGACAGGAATTCTGCCGCGAGGGCGCGGAGTATATTAATGCACCCCCCTCAGTCAACAGGCCGCAGTCAGTTATTTTGGGCGCAGAAAAGTGCCGTTTTCCGGCCTATTTTGCCGGCAATGCGGCGCCCGGAACGGTGGCGGCCAGTCCCCTGCCAATTTCCCCCGCGGCAGCACCCTCCACGTTCCCCAGGACGATGATGGAAAGGTCGCCGCGCCGGGCGCGCAGGACAAAGACGGAGTAGCCCGGAGCCCTGCCCTCGCCCCACCAGACCCGCCCTTCGCCCTGGCCCTCGTGGAACCAGCCATAGCCCGGCGGCCCCTCCAGCAGGGCGTCGCGCCCGCCGGCCGGGACAAGATCCCCGGCAAAGAAGCGGTCGAGCCAGTGCAGCTCGTCGCGCGTCGTGGTGTAGGCCGACGCCGCGCCGGTCAGCGCCCGCCAGTCGGCAGCGGCGCGGCCGCCGCCCGCGGTCTTGTAGCCCTTGGCGAAGCGGCTCTCCTCCGCGAGCGTTCCATCGTCCAGGCCGGTTCCCGACAGCCAGACCGAGGCGAAGGCGCCCGCGTCGACGACGTCGGCAAAGGATTTTCCGGTCGCAGCCTCGGCGACGCGAGCCAGGAGTTCGTAGTCGCCGGCCGCCTCGGGCGAATCCGGCGCCACCGCCAGGAGGTCGCGCAGCGCGACGGCCGGCGCGCCGGGGACGAATTGGGCGGCGGTGTTGTCGAGGTTGAGTTTGTGGGTCTCGGCCAGATGCAGGACCGCCACCGCGGTGTATTGCATCGACAGCGTGCCGACATGGAAGCGGGTCGAGGGACGGTTTGGAATCGCCTTTTCGGCGTCGGCCATGCCATAGGCCCGGTCGAACAGAATTTCGCCGTCGCGCACGACGAGGATGGCGCCGGAAAACCGGCCGCTCTGGACATAGGGCTGTACGATCGAGTCGAAGCGCGCCTCGGAGGCGGGATCGGCCAGTGAGCGCGCCGGGAGCGACAGCAGCGCGGCGGCGACAATCAGCGTGCGCCGCACGGGATCAGCGCACTTTCGTGTCGAGCGTGGCGGCGATGGCCCGGGTGACCGCGTCGATCGGCATCATGCCGTCGATGGTCACGACCTTGCCCTGCTTGCCGTAATAGTCGAGCAGCGGTGCGGTGTTCTTGTGATAGACGGCCAGGCGGTTCTTCAGCGTCTCCGGCTTGTCGTCCGGCCGCGAGGTGCCGGAATCGATACGCTGCTGCACGCGGCCCAGCAGTATCGCGTCATCGACCCTGAGTTCGACGACGACGTCGATCTTGCGCGTGAAGCCGGCGAGCAGCTTGTCGAGCGCCTCGGCCTGCGGGATCGTGCGGGGAAATCCGTCGAACACCGCGCCCCTGGCGCACTCGGCCGTGTTGAGCCGCTCGCGGATGATCGCGATGACGATGTCGTCGGAGACCAGGTCGCCCTTGGCGAGAATCGCCTCGACCTCGCGCCCCAGCGGCGAGCCGGATGCGATCGCGGCGCGCAGCATGTCGCCGGTGGAGAGCTGCGGCAGGCCGCGCTTCTCCTGCAGGATCTTGGCCTGCGTGCCCTTGCCGGCGCCCGGAGGCCCGAACAGAACGATGTTCAACGACGCGCTCCCCGAAGCTTGGCCTTCTTGATGAGGCCTTCGTACTGCTGCGCGATCAGATGGCTCTGGATCTGCGCGACCGTGTCCATCGTCACGCTGACCACGATCAGGATCGAGGTGCCGCCGAGATAGAACGGAATGGCGTAGTAGGTCGTGGTGATCTCGGGGATGAGGCAGACCACGGCGAGATAGATCGCGCCGATCACCGTGATGCGGGTCAGCACGTAGTCGATGAACTCGGCAGTCTTCTTGCCCGGGCGGATGCCGGGGATGAAGCCGCCGTATTTCTTCAGATTGTCCGCCGTCTCCTCCGGATTGAAGACGATGGAGGTGTAGAAGAAGGAGAAGAACAGGATCATCAGCGCGTACAGGACCATGTACAGCGGCTGGCCGTGGCTGATGTACTGCACGATGGTCTGCAGCCAGTCCGGAATGTTCTGCGCGTTGAAGCCGGCGACGGTGGTCGGCAGGAGCAGGATCGACGAGGCGAAGATCGGCGGAATGACGCCGGAGACGTTGAGCTTCAGCGGCAGATGCGAGGATTCGCCGCCATGCATCTTGTTGCCGACCTGGCGCTTGGGATACTGCACCAGCAGGCGGCGCTGGGCGCGTTCCATGAACACGATGCCGGTGACGAGGCCGACGACCGCGGCGGTGCCGACGATGACCGTCAGCGGGCCGATCGCGCCGGTACGGACGGATTCGAACGCCTGGCCGATATATTGCGGGAAGCGCGCGACGATGCCGGCGAAGATGATGAGCGAGATGCCGTTGCCGACGCCGCGGCTGGTGATCTGCTCGCCGATCCACATCAGCAGGATCGTGCCGCCGGTCAGCGTGATGACGGCGCCGAGCTGAAAGAAGATGCCGGGACTGATGACGATGCCCGGGATTTGCTGCAGGCCGATGGCGATGCCATAGGCCTGCACCGCTGCGAGGCCGACGGTGCCGTAACGCGTGTACTGGTTGATGATCTTGCGGCCCGCCTCGCCTTCCTTCTTCAGGTTTTCGAGTTCGGGGAACACCGTCGTCATCAGTTGGATGATGATCGAGGCCGAGATGTACGGCATGATGCCGAGCGCGAAGATCGCCATGCGCTGAACCGCGCCGCCGGCGAGCACGTTGAACACGTCCAGGAAGCCGCCCGCATTGGTGTCCATGAAGTGCTTCATCCCGGCGGGATCGATGCCCGGCATCGGGATGTAGGAGCCCAGACGGGCCACGATCAGCGCGCCCAGCGTGAAGACGATGCGCTGGCGCAGCTCGGTCGCCTTGGAGAACGAGCTGAAATTAAAATTGGCGGCCAGTTGTTCGGCTGCTGAGGGCATGTCTCACTCCCGCGATCTGGCCGACTTTATATCTGGTCGCCTTGCTCCCGCGACAAGCACCGGTGCGGCTTTTCTGCACCCGCGCGTGGTGCGCGGGCCACAGTATCAGCCGGCGTTGCGCGCCGCGCGCTTTTCCGCCGCCTGGGCCCGGCGCTGCTTTCTTTTGCCCGGCTCGCCCTTCTTGTTCATGTAGTCCGCCTTCTTGAAGGTCAGGACCAGCGTGCCGCCCGCCTTTTCGACCGCGGCGCGCGCCGAGGCCGACGCGCCGGCGACTTCGAGATCGAGCCTGGCGGTGAGTTCGCCGGTGCCGAGCAGGCGCACGCCGTCACGGCTCTTGTGCACGATGCCGGCCTTGAGCAGCGCAGCACCGGTGATTTTGGCGGACGTATCGAGCTTCTTGTCGTCGATCGCCTTCTGCAGACGCCCGAGATTGAGCTCCGAGAAGTCGTTGGCGAAGATGTTGCGGAAGCCGCGCTTGGGCATGCGCATGTGCAGCGGCATCTGGCCGCCTTCGAAGCCATGCACCTGGTTGCCGGTACGCGCCTTGGCGCCCTTGACGCCGCGGCCCGAGGTCTTGCCCAGGCCCGAGGACGAGCCGCGCCCGACCTTGTCCTTGCGCTTGTGCGCGCCCGGATTGTTGCTGATTTCGTTGAGCTTCATCTTACTTGCTCTCTTCCACGATCTCGACGAGGTGCGAGATCGACTTGATCATGCCGCGCACGGCGGGCGTGTCTTCCAGCTCGCGGACGCGGTGCATCTTGCCCAGGCCGAGGCCTTTCAGCGTCGCGGTCTGGATCGCGGGGCGGCGCGCGGCGCTCCGCACCTGCTTCACCTTCAGCGTCTTCTTGTCAGCCATCGTCTTGTTCCTTGTACGGACGGTCAGGCGCTCGCCTGCTCGCCCTTCTGGCCTTCGCGGCGCGCGATGATATCGGTGACGCTGCGGCCGCGGCGGTTGGCGACCATACGCGGGCTCTGCTGGTTCTCCAGCGCGTTGAACACGGCGCGCACCATGTTGTAGGGGTTCGAGGTGCCGAGCGACTTCGACACCACGTCGCCGACGCCGAGCGCCTCGAACACCGCGCGCAGCGGGCCGCCGGCGATCACGCCGGTACCGGCAGGCGCGGGACGCACCACGACCTTGCCGGCGCCGTGATGGCCGCGGACTTCGTGATGCAGCGTGCGGCCGTCTTTCAGCGGCACGCGGATCAGGGACTTCTTCGCCTCTTCGGTCGCCTTGCGGATGGCCTCGGGCACTTCACGCGCCTTGCCATGGCCGAAACCGACGCGGCCGCGCTGGTCGCCGACCACCACGAGGGCGGCGAAGCCGAAGCGGCGACCGCCCTTCACGACCTTCGCGACGCGGTTGATGTGGACGAGCTTGTCGACGAACTCGTTGTCGCGGTCGTCGCGGTCGTCCCGGCGCTCACGCCGGCCCCGACGCTCGCGTCCGCCGCCTTCACTGCCTTCTTCACGTGCCATGGCTTAGCTCTTTCTCAGAATTCCAGGCCGCCTTCGCGGGCGGCGTCGGCGAGCGCCTTGATGCGCCCGTGATAGATGTAGCCGCCGCGGTCGAATACGACCTGCTTGACGCCCTTGGCGAGCGCCCGCTCGGCAATCTTCTTGCCGACGGTCGTTGCGGCTTCGACGTTCCAGGTCTTGGGCGCCTTGCCTTCCTTCTCGTTGGTCGAGGCGGCGGCGAGCGTCGTCTTTTCCCGGTCGTCGATGACCTGGGCATAGATGTGACGGCCGGAGCGGAACACCGACAGGCGCGGCCTTCCGCCGGCCGTGGCGCCGATGCGGAAGCGCGCGCGCTTCTTGCGGCGGTCGAAGAGGTTCTTCGTCATTTCTTCTTGCCTTCCTTGCGGCGGACATACTCGCCCTCGTACCGCACGCCCTTGCCCTTGTAGGGCTCCGGCTTGCGGTAGGCGCGGATCTCGGCGGCGACCTGGCCGACGAGCTGCTTGTCCATGCCGGCGACGGTCAGCATGGTCGGCTTCTCGGCGGTGATCGTAATGCCGGGGGGGATCGGATAGGCGACGTCGTGGCTGAACCCGAGCTGGAGGTTCAGGTTCTTGCCCTGGACCGCCGCGCGGTAGCCGACGCCCTGGATTTCCAGCTTGGTCTGGAATCCCTGGGTCACGCCGACCACGAGATTGTTCACCAGCGTGCGGCTCATGCCCCACATGGCGGCGGCGCGATCCATGTCCTTGTGCGGCGTGACGGCGATGCCGTCGGCGCCGACGCGCACCTCCACCTCGGGCACGAGCGTAACCTTGAGCTCGCCCTTGGGGCCCTTCACCGAGACGGTCTGGCCGCTCACCGAGGCGGTGACGCCCTTCGGCAGCGGAACCGGCTTCTTGCCGATACGGGACATGGCTTGCTCCTTAGAACACCTGGCAGAGGACTTCGCCGCCGACATTGGCCTCACGGGCGTGGCTGTCGGTCATCACGCCCTTGGGCGTGGAGACGATCGACACGCCGAGACCCTGGCGATGCGGCTTCAAATCCTTCACCGAGGTGTAGACCCGGCGGCCAGGCGTCGATACGCGCTTCAGTTCGCGGATCACGGGTTGGCCTTCATGATATTTGAGTTCGATCTCGATCTCGCGCTTGCCCGTCTGCAGCTCCACCTCGGTGTAGCCGCGGATGTAGCCCTCGTCCTTGAGCACGTCGAGAAGACGCGCGCGCAGGCGCGAGTTCGGGGACTTGATCTTGTGCAAGCCGCGGAGCTGGCCGTTCCTGATGCGGGCCAGAAGATCGCCGACGGGATCCGTCATCGCCATGTCGATAGTTCTCCTTACCAGCTCGCCTTGGTCATGCCAGGGATCTGGCCGAAATTGGCTAGGTCGCGCAGCGCGATGCGCGACAGTTTCAGCTTGCGATAGAAGCCCTTCGGCCGCCCCGACAGCTCGCAGCGGTGATGGATGCGCACCCGGGACGAATTGCGCGGCAGCTTGGCGAGCTTGAGCCGCGCGGCGAAGCGCTCCTCCGCCGGGACTTTCATGTTCTCGGCCGTCGCCTTCAGCGCCGCGCGCTTGACGGCGTATTGCGCCACCATCTTCTCGCGCTTCTTGTTCCGGTTGATCTGGCTTGTTTTCGCCATTGCGGCTGTCCTTATTTCATGAACGGGAACTGGAAGCCCTCGAGAAGCGCACGCGCTTCCCGATCGGTCTTCGCAGAGGTGTTGACGATGATGTCCATGCCCCACACCGTCTCGGTCTTGTCGTAGTCGATCTCGACGAACACGATGTGCTCCTTCAGGCCCATGGCATAATTGCCCTTGCCGTCGAAGCTGTTCGCCTTGACGCCGCGGAAGTCGCGCACGCGCGGCAGCGCGGTGGTGATCAGCCGGTCGAGGAATTCGTACATCTGCTCGCGCCGGAGCGTGACCTTGACGCCCACCGGGCGCCCGGCGGTGATCTTGAAGGTCGAGATCGCCTTCTTGGCGCGCGTGATGACGGCCTTCTGGCCGGCGATCGCGGTCAGGTCGTTGAGCGCCGCCTGGATCTTCTTGGTGTCCTGCGAACCCTCGCCGGCGCCGATGTTCAGCACCACCTTGTTGACCCGCGGCACCTGCAGCACGTTCTTGTAGCCGAACTTCTTCATCAGCTCGGGGCGGATGACCTCGTCGTAGCGCTTCTTGAAGCGCGGCACGTAGTTCGGATCGCGCGCATGCGCGCCGACCGCCACTTTCGTGCCGGCGTCGATCTCGCGCTTGCCGCCTTCCTTCTTGGCGCCCTTCGCGGCCTTCGCTTCGGCGCGCGCGGCTTCCTTGGGATTCTTGTTGCCTGCCTCAGACATCGATGACCTCACCGGACTTCTTGGCGAAACGCACCATCCGTCCGTCGTTCAATTCCTTCCAGCCGATGCGCGTCGCGCTGCCGTCCTTCGGATCGACATGGGCGAGATTGGAGATATGCACCGGCGATTCCTTGCTGACGATGCCGCCCTGCTCGCGCTGGCTCTGCTTGGTGTGCCGCTTGATCATATTCACGCCGGACACGAGCGCGCGATTCTCGCCGGTATAGACCCGAAGAACCTCGCCCTTCTTGCCCTTGTCGCGGCCCGTCGTGACGATCACGCGGTCGCCCTTCTTGATCTTCGCGGCCATCACAGCACCTCCGGCGCGAGCGAGATGATCTTCATCTGCCCCTTCGAACGCAGCTCGCGCGTGACCGGTCCGAAGATGCGGGTGCCGATCGGCTCGCCCTGGGCGTTGATCAGCACTGCGGCGTTGCCGTCGAAGCGGATCAGGCTGCCGTCGGGACGGCGCACGCCATGGGCGGTGCGCACGACGACGGCCTTGAGCACCTCGCCCTTCTTCACGCGGCCGCGCGGGATCGCTTCCTTGACCGAGCAGACGATGATGTCGCCCACATCGGCGTAGCGGCGGTGGCTGCCGCCGAGCACCTTGATGCACATGACGCGGCGCGCGCCGGAATTGTCGGCGACGTCGAGTTCGGTGGACATCTGGATCATTGCTGTAACTCCGCTCCGGGGCGCTTACTTGGCCACGCGCTCGAACGCTTCCCAGGTCTTCAACTTGGAAAGCGGCCGACACTCGCGGATGCGCACGATATCGCCCATCTTGTATTCGCCCTTTTCGTCATGGGCGTGGTATTTCTTCGAACGGCGCACGGTCTTGCCCATGACGGGATGGGTGAAGCGGCGTTCCACCTTCACCACCACCGTCTTGGAGTTCTTGTCGCTGACCACGACGCCTTGCAGCACGCGCTTTGGCATACGTCTGTTCCTCTGTCCTTCAGCCGGCCTTGCGGCGCTGCTCCGTCAAAACCGTTTCGATGCGCGCGATGGTCCGGCGGACCGCCCGCGCGCGGTGAGTCTTCTCGAGAGAGCCGTTGGCGCGCTGGAAGCGCAGGTTGAACGACTCCTTCTTCAGCTTCGTCAGCTCGCTGCCGAGTTCGTCCGCCGACTTGGCGCGCCAGTCTTCGGCCTTCGACGACGACTTCGCCGTCAGCTTCTGCTTCTTGGGCTTTGCGGTCTTCTTCGCCATCGTCAGGCACCCATCCGCGCAATGAACTTGGTCGCGATCGAAAGCTTCGCGGCGCCGAGCCGCATGGCTTCCTTCGCCGTCGCGAGGTCGACACCGTCGACCTCGAACAGGATGCGTCCCGGCTTGATCTTGGCGATCCAGTATTCCGGCGCGCCCTTGCCCGAACCCATGCGGACTTCGGCCGGCTTCTTCGACACCGGCACGTCCGGGAATACGCGAATCCAGACGCGGCCGGCGCGCTTCATCTGGCGCGTGATGGCGCGGCGCGCGGCTTCGATCTCGCGCGCGTTGATGCGCTCGGGCTCGAGGGCCTTCAGACCATAGGCGCCGAAGTTGAGCGTCGTGCCCTTCTTCGCGGCGCCGTGGATGCGGCCCTTGAACTGCTTTCTGAACTTGGTGCGCTTGGGTTGCAGCATGGTCTTCTCTTACGGTGCGGGAGCCGGCGTCGGCGCCGGACGGCTCTGGCCGCCGCGGCTGCTCTCGGCCTCTGCCAGGCGCTTGTCCTGCGCCATGGGGTCGTGTTCCATGATCTCGCCCTTGAAGATCCAGACCTTGACCCCGCAGGTGCCGTAGGTCGTCTTCGCGGTGGCGATGCCATAGTCGATGTCGGCGCGCAGCGTGTGCAGCGGCACGCGGCCCTCGTGATACCACTCGACGCGCGCGATCTCGGCGCCGCCGAGACGGCCGCCGCACTTGATGCGGATGCCGAGCGCGCCCAGGCGCTGGGCCGACTGCACGGCGCGCTTCATCACGCGACGGAAGGCGACGCGGCGCTCGAGCTGCTGGGCGATGTTCTCGGCGACCAGCTTGGCGTCGATCTCGGGCTTGCGGATCTCGACGATGTTGAGATGCACCTCGTCGGCGGTGTATTTCTGCACGTCGCTCTTCAGCTTCTCGATGTCGGCGCCCTTCTTGCCGATGACCACGCCCGGGCGCGCCGAGTGGATGGTGATGCGGCATTTGCGGTGCGGACGCTCGATGACGATCTTCGACACGCCCGCCTGCTTGAGCTTCTCGCCCAGATACTCGCGGATCTTGATGTCTTCCTGGAGCAGGCGGCCGAAATCCTTCTTGCCCGCGTACCAGCGCGAGTCCCAAGTGCGGTTGACGCCCAGGCGAAGGCCGATCGGATTAACTTTCTGACCCATTATGCGGTCTCCTGTGCCGGCTGCGCGGCCTTCTTCGCTGCGGGCCGCTTCTTGCCCTTGCCCTTCGATTTCTTCTCTTCGACTTCTTCGCGCTTTTCCTGGACCACGATGGTGATCTGGGCGAAGGGCTTGAGGATGCCGGCGCCGCGACCGCGGGCGCGAGCATGGAAGCGCTTCATCACGAGATTCTTGCCGACGCTGGCCTCGCTGATGACGAGATCGTCGACGTCGAGGTCGTGGTTGTTCTCCGCATTGGCGATCGCCGACTGCAGAACCTTCTTCACCGCCTTGGCGACCCGCTTGGGCGAGAAGGTGAGCTCGTTGAGCGCGTTCTCGACCTTCTTGCCGCGGATCGACTGCGCCACGAGGTTGAGCTTGCGCGGCGAGGTGCGGATCATCGTGCCCACCGCCTTGGCGTGGGACTCGGGAAGAACGCGGGCGCGTGACTGCTTGCCCATCAGCCTGCCCTCTTCGCTTTCTTGTCGCCGCCGCCGGAATGGCCGGAGAAGGTGCGGGTCGGCGAGAACTCGCCGAGCTTGTGGCCGACCATGTCTTCCGTCACCAGCACCGGGATGTGCTTCCTGCCGTTGTAGACGCCGAAGGTCACGCCGACGAATTGCGGCAGGATCGTCGAACGGCGCGACCAGGTCTTGATCACGTCCTTACGCCCGGAATTGCGCGCGGCTTCCGCCTTCTTGAGCAGATAGCCGTCGACGAACGGGCCCTTCCAGATCGATCTCGTCATCGCTTAGCCCTGTGCCTTGCCTTTGCGCGTACGCACGATGAATTTCGTCGTCCGCTTGTTCTTTCGAGTCTTGGTGCCCTTGGTGCCCTTGCCCCACGGCGTGACCGGATGACGGCCGCCCTTGGTGCGGCCTTCGCCGCCGCCATGGGGATGGTCGATCGGGTTCATGGCGGTGCCGCGGACATGCGGGCGCCAGCCCTTCCAGACGTTGCGGCCGGCCTTGCCGATGACTTCGTTCATGTGGTCGGGGTTGGAGACCGCACCGACCGTCGCCATGCAGGTGAGCGACACCTTGCGGACTTCGCCCGAGTTCAGGCGCAGCATCGCGTAGGCGCCGTCGCGGCCGAGATACTGCGCATAGGCGCCGGCGGAACGCGCGATCTGGCCGCCCTTGCCCGGCTTCATCTCGATGTTGTGCACGATGGTGCCGACCGGCATGGCGCCGAGCGGCATCGCGTTGCCCGGCTTCACGTCGACCTTGTCGCCCGAAACGACGGTGTCGCCGACGGCGATACGCTGCGGCGCCAGGATGTAGGCGAGCTCGCCGTCCTTGTACTTGAGGAGCGCGATGAACGAGGTGCGGTTGGGATCGTATTCCAGCCGCTCAACCGTCGCCGGCGCGCCGAATTTGCGGCGCTTGAAATCGACCAGGCGATAGCGCTGCTTGTGCCCGCCGCCCTGGTAGCGCACGACGATGCGGCCGGTGTTGTTGCGGCCGCCCTTGGAGTGCTTGCCCTCGGTCAACGCCTTGACCGGTCCGCCCTTGTGCAGGCCGGAGCGGTCGATCAGCACCAGCTGGCGCTGGCCGGGCGTCGTCGGGCGGAATTGTTTCAGCGCCATTTCTTAGAGTCCCGTGGTGATGTCGATCTGGTCGCCCGGCTCGAGCGTCACGATCGCTTTCTTGAAGTCGCTGCGCTTGTACGGCTTGCCGCGGGCGAGCTTCTTCTTGCCCTTGACCGTGACCGTGTTGACCGCGCGCACCTTGACCTTGAAGAGCGCCGCGACGGCGGCGGCGATCTTGGTCTTGGTGGCTTCGATCGGCACGCGGAACACAACCTGGTTGTGTTCCGTGAGCTTGGTCGACTTTTCGGTGATGACCGGCGACAGGATCACGTCGTGATGGGTCAGGTTCATGCCAGGCGCTCCTCGATCTGGGCGAGCGCCGCCCTGGTCAGGACCAGCTTATCGCGGCGGACGATGTCGTAAACGTTGAGGCCGGCGGCCGGCAGCAGCGCCAGATGGCTGATGTTGCGCGCGCTCATCGCGAAATTGCTGTCGAACTCGCCGTCGACCACGAGGACCGATTGCAGGCCGAGCCCCGAAAGCTGCTTGGCGAGCTTGCCGGTCTTGATCTCCGCCGACTTCGCCTCGTCGATCACGACGATCGAGCCGGTCTTTGCCTTGGAGGACAGCGCGTGCCTGAGACCGAGCGCGCGGACCTTCTTGGGCAGATCGAATTCATGGCTGTGCGACACCGGGCCCATCGCCTTGGCGCCGCCGACGAACAGCGGCGCGGAACGGGCGCCGTGACGGGCGGTGCCGCCGCCCTTCTGCTTGCCGAAACGGTGCTTGGTGCGGTTGATCTCGGCGCGGGTCAGCGTCTTGTGCTGGCCGGAGCGGCGCTTGGCGAGCTGCCAGACGACGACGCGCTGGATGAGGTCGGCGCGCGGTTCGAGACCGAAGATCTCGTCCTTGAGCTCGACCTCGCCGGCCGCCTTGTTGTCCAGATTGAGGACCTTGGTCTTCATCTCAGCCCCCAACCTTTTCTTCCGGCGCCTTCGCCGCGCGCTTCGTCACCGAAGCCGGCATCGGCAGGCTCTTGTGCGGACGCTTGACCGCGTCGCGCACCATCACCCAGCCGCCTTTGTGACCCGGAACGGCGCCGCGGATCATGATGAGGCCGCGCTCGACATCGACCTTGGCGACTTCGAGGTTCTGGGTGGTGACGTTGTCGGTGCCGTAGTGGCCGTGCATCTTCTTGTTCTTGAAGGTCTTGCCCGGATCCTGGCGGCCGCCCGTGCCGCCCAGCGAGCGGTGCGAGATCGACACGCCGTGGCTGGCTTCGAGGCCGCGGAAATTCCACCGCTTCATCGCGCCGGTGAAGCCGCGGCCGATCGTGACGCCGGTGACGTCCACCTTCTGGCCGGGCACGAAGTGATCGGCCTTCAGCATGTCGCCGACCTCGAGCAGATTGCCCGAGTCGACGCGAAACTCGGCCAGCTTGCGCTTGGGCTCGACTTCCGCCTTCGCGAAGTTGCCGCGGTCCGCCTTGGTGAGGTTCTTCGCCTTGGCGAAGCCCGAGCCGAGCTGCACCGCGGAGTAACCGTCCTTCTCGTCGGTGCGCGTCGAGACGACCTGACAACCGTCCAGCTTGAGGACGGTGACGGGCACGTGCCGTCCGTCCTCCAGGAACAGTCTGGTCATGCCGACCTTCTGCGTGATGACGCCTGTGCGCATCGCGCTTCTCCTTAAAGCTTGATCTCGACGTCGACGCCGGCCGCAAGGTCGAGCTTCATCAAAGCGTCGACGGTCTGCGGCGTGGGATCGATGATGTCGAGGAGACGCTTGTGGGTCCGGATTTCGAACTGCTCGCGGCTCTTTTTGTCGATGTGCGGGGAACGGTTCACGGTGAAGCGCTCGATGCCGGTGGGCAGCGGAATGGGTCCGCGGACCTGGGCGCCGGTGCGCTTGGCCGTGTTGACGATTTCCCGCGTCGAATTGTCGAGGATGCGGTGATCGAAGGCTTTCAGCCTGATGCGGATATTCTGGTTTTGCATTATAACCCCGTCATGGCCGGGCAGCGAGCGCAGCGAAGCGCGTCCCGGCCACCCATCTGTTCAATCACACAAGTCATTCTCGTCATTTCCATCTTTATCCCCGCCTTCGCGGGGATGACCCGCCTATCGGCGGGTCACTTGATGATCTTCGCGACGACGCCGGAGCCGACGGTTCTTCCGCCTTCGCGGATGGCGAAGCGCAGCTTCTCTTCCATCGCGATGGGGACGATCAGCTCGACCTCGATCGACACGTTGTCGCCCGGCATCACCATCTCGGTGCCCTCGGGAAGCTTGACGATCCCGGTCACGTCGGTGGTGCGGAAGTAGAACTGCGGGCGGTAGTTGGCG
>Ga0134126_10002194_pt1 | contig 24695 bp, 18 predicted proteins | sample KB31752_FD_96881 | JGI IMG/M metagenome (GOLD analysis project Ga0134126, IMG submission 96881) | Terrestrial soil microbial communities with excess Nitrogen fertilizer from Kellogg Biological Station, Michigan, USA - KB3-175-2 | ecosystem: Environmental > Terrestrial > Soil > Unclassified ... | reverse complement strand
TCATTCTCTCGAATGATGTTCGAGCGGAGGCGGGCTTCGCCGATCTGGTGAAGTTCATCCTCGGCGATACGGGCGTACCCTATGACTGGGAGTACGGAGACTACGCCGGAAAATCTTAGAATTTCCGTATTGAGGCTTCGGACGAGGCTGCATCGCAGAAAAAGCGAGCGGCGGACGAGTAAGCCGAAGTCGGACGGAAACTCCAAAGCGCTCGTTATCGCGCGACCGACAATGCGGCTGCAAACTTTAAACCCAAGCGCGTAGACTGGATCTATGGGGATTACGCGACAGCAGGCTCTGGAAGCATTCGAGTCGGACGATTTGATTGGGCTGGGCATGGAGGCCAACGCGGTGCGGCGCAAGCTGCACCCGGAGGGCGTAGTCACCTACATTATCGATCGCAATATCAATTACACAAATTTCTGCACGGAGTATTGCACCTTCTGTGCCTTCTACCGCCCGCTGAAAGGAAAGCTGGCGGCGGAGGGATACATCTTGGATTTCGACACGATTTACGACAAGATTCGCGAAACCGTGGAGATGGGTGGAACCGGCGTGTTGATGCAGGGCGGCCTTCATCCTGACTTGAAGATCGACTGGTTTGAGCGCTTGCTGACGGGAATCAAGCAGCGCTTCCCTTCCATATGGCTGCATTGTTTTTCCGCATCGGAAATTCTGTCGATTGCCGAATACAGCGGCCTGTCTGTGCGCGATACGATTGCGCGGCTACGCGATGCGGGCCTGGATTCGATTCCGGGCGGTGGCGCGGAGATTCTGGACGACGAAGTGCGGCATCGTATAGCACGCCTCAAGTGCGGCACGGATGAGTGGGTGCTGGTGCATCGAACCGCGCATCAGCTCGGAATGCGAACGACGGCGACCATGATGTTCGGCGTGGGAGAAACATTTGAGCAGCGGGTCAATCACTTTGAAACGCTGCGCCGTTTGCAGGATGAGACGGGCGGATTCACTGCCTTTATTCCCTGGAGCTTTCAACCGCACAATACGGCGCTCGGCGGCCGCGGCTGGGACGAAGCGACCTCGGTCGAGTACCTGAAGGTGCTGGCGATTTCGCGGCTCTATCTGGATAACATATTGAACGTGCAGTCGAGCTGGGTGACACAGGGACTGAAAGTTTTGCAGATGGGGCTGCGCTTCGGCGGCAACGATGTCGGTTCGGTAATGCTGGAAGAAAACGTGGTGAAGGCGGCGGGGACGGCCAACCACACAACGGAAGAAGAACTGCGCCGTGTGATTCGCGATGCTGGATTCAAGCCGGTGCAACGCGATACATTGTATCGCACGATGTTTTTGAACTAGCGATTTGTTCGAAGACAAGAAATCTATCGCTGCAACAGTCTAGGCGCTACATACACGAGAGTCTTATCCGTTGCGTCCGATTCACAGAGATCTCTTAGTTGGGCGGTAAAACATTGCACACACACTTTCATTGTTCATGTTTCCGTTGAGCACGCCGTCCACATAAGAGTCATCGATCGACAAATTTTTGATGGAGCCATCACAGGTAGTCACGAAATATCCAAAAGAGTTTCGAGGGTCGGACGTGACGGCGGCATCTATTTTTGCTCCAACAGTTTCAACAAAACACAAGAGCTTTTCGGATTCTATTGTTTCCATATCTTCGGGATTCTGGTTCATAAACATGGTTTCCTCTCGTTTATACAACACCCTGGAAACGGAGCTGTCATGTGAGCATATTTAGCAACCGTGGAAAAAGATATATCTTGAGCTTCGTCCTTGAGTTTTTTGCTATTGAGCCGCGATTCACATTCCCAGGATCGGCAGGTTTTCGGCGGTGGCGGCGGCGCGAAGTTCAGTATCGAGAGTTGCCAGCGGCAACGCACGGCGCAATGCCAGTTCCAGATAGGCCGAATCGTAAAGCGTGAGTCGATGACGTTCAGTCAGGCGCAGAGTTGCTCTCCAGGCATGATGCTCTGTTTCGGTGTCGACGCGGATCGGCAACAAGGCAAGGTCGGCGAGAGTGGCATCGCGGAACGCGGCGTTATGACGTTTGCGACGAACACCCATTTCCAGAATGTTGGCGACTTCAAGCCTCCAGAGTGAAGGAACCCAGCCACCGCTGTCGCTGACCTGATCGAGGACATGACGAATCGCCGGCGTGGTCTCTTCGGCGTAGATCCATGCCAACGTAACGGAACTGTCCAGGACGAGACTCATTACAGGCACGTTCTCATGGACGGCCCGCATCGCGGTCAGCCTTCAGTGATTCCCAATCGAAGGAATCGATTCCGCTCAGCGCGACCCGGGCGCGAATTCGCTCGGCAGCGGCGCAGGATTGAGCACGATCAATACCACCGGTGTTGGGAACCAGACGAGCGACCGGTTTGCCATGGCGAGTAATGACGATCTCCTCGCCGTGCTGGACAAGATCGAGCAGTGTTCCCAGGGTATTTTTTGCTTCGAAAGCTCCAATTTCACGCATATGCACCCTTTCATCCAGCTTAAGCTAGATTATATCATGCACGAGCTATCTAATTAAATCTAGATGGTTTGTAGGCGGGTCCAGGTGCGACGGAGGGCTTTGGCGACCCAATGGGTCATGAGAATGGCAATCGCAATGAAGACGATGGCAATGCTGGCGGCGGTCCAGGGATGCTGTGTCAGAAGCCAGGTGAGGCCGATGGCGATGCCGTCTTCCCCGGTGCTTAAAGCGATGTTCGATACGGGTTCGGGGCTGGGCGTAATGACGGCGCGGACGGCAGTTTTCGAGCTGTGCGCCACCATGGCGATGGCGGCTCCGCCGAGGGTTGCAAGCAATTGCATCTCCGGCGAGAGGTGGGTGCTGGCACGATAGGCGAGCAGGCCGGCGACGGGCACTCGGATGAAAGTGTGCAGCGCGTTCCAAACCATATCGAGGCCTGGAATTTTGTCGGCGATGAATTCGGCTGCAAATAAGGTTCCGCTGACGGCGATCACGACCCAGTTGCCGAGGATTTCTAGGCCAGCCGGCAACACGACCCAATGCGTATGCGCCAGCAGGCCCAGCGTGAGCACAGTCGCGTACACGTTGAGTCCTGCAGCAAAGCTGGCAGCGATGATAATGGCTGCAATCGTACTGGGGGTGAAGGCGCTCACTTGCTGCGCATTCTATCCATTCCCAAGCGGCTCGTCGCGAAAAATCGGATGGGGCTGTCTATCACGAATTTACCGTCACGTACAATTAGGCGAAGAGCTTACTTCTTTGGAGGCCCTTTACGGGGCGATGTCGTTTACTCTCATTGCTTCAATCTGGAATCATGGATTCATCTCCGGGTCGGCGCTAGTCGGTCGTGGAGACATCTGTGCAATCCTGTTCGCGCCGCAACACGGGTTCCTGCATTACCTGCATGAACAGCAGTTGGCGAATCAAACGTTCGGCCATCTGTATAGCTGGAACTGGTTCGACGCGTCGCTGCTGATTCCCTACTTTTTGCTGATGGTGATTCTGGCGTTTTACGGATTGCATCGTTACCAACTGGTATGGCTGTACTACCGCTACAAAAAAAATGCGACCCACGAGGCTCCGGAGAAGTTCCAGGAACTGCCGTTCATCACGGTGCAGCTGCCGATTTTCAACGAGCAATTTGTGATTGATCGGCTGGTGGATGCGGTCTGCCGGCTTGACTATCCTCGCGACCGGCTGGAAATTCAGGTGCTGGACGACTCGACCGACGAGACACAGGAGGTGGCGGCTGCGGTCGTGGAGCGATATCGCAGCGGACTGCATGGGGACCCGCAGCCGATTGTGTATATTCATCGCACCAATCGCCACGGGTATAAGGCGGGCGCGCTGGACAATGGATTGAAGACCGCCAAGGGCAACTTGATCGCAATGTTCGATGCGGACTTTGTGCCGTCGCCGGATTGGCTGATGAAAGTGGTGCATCATTTTTCCGATCCGAAGATCGGCATGGTGCAGACCCGTTGGACGCACCTGAATCGCGACTACAGCTTCTTAACCCAGGTAGAAGCTATCCTGCTGGATGGACATTTTGTGCTGGAACATGGCGGGCGTTCGCGATCTGGAGTGTTCTTCAATTTCAACGGCACAGCCGGCATGTGGCGTCGCGAGGCAATTGACGAGGCGGGCGGCTGGCAGCACGACACGCTGACAGAAGACACTGACCTGAGCTATCGGGCGCAATTGGTAGGTTGGAAGTTCAAATATCTGCAGGATGTAGAATGCCCGGCGGAATTGCCGATTGAGATGACCGCGTTCAAAACGCAGCAGGCGCGCTGGTCCAAGGGACTCATCCAGACTTCAAAGAAGATCCTGCCACAGGTATTTCGCCGCTCAGATGTTTCATTTCACAAAAAGCTGGAGACGTTTTACCATCTGACCGCGAACATCAGTTATCCGTTGATGGTGCTGCTTTCGATTCTGCTGATGCCGGCGATGATCATCCGCTTCTACCAGGGATGGTTCCAGATGTTGTACATTGATCTGCCGCTGTTTATGGCGTCGACGTTTTCTGTTTCGTCGTTTTATTTGATTTCGCAAAAGGAACTGTATCCGGGGAAATGGTATCGCTCGCTGATGTATTTGCCATTTGTGCTGGCGCTGGGCGGGATTGGGCTGACGCTTACCAATGCGCGGGCGGTGATGGAGGCGTTATTCGGAATCAAGAGCCCGTTCAAGCGGACGCCGAAATACCGAGTGGAGAAGCGTGGGGAAAAGTCGCAGGCGGCGAAATATCGCAAACGCCTGGGGCTGCTGCCGCTGGTGGAAATCCTAATCAGCGCGTATTTTGCGTTGACCATCTGGTACGCGATCGCAAACGCGAACTATATCACCATTCCATTTCTATTTCTCTTCATGTTCGGCTATGGGTATACGGCTGTGTTGAGCGTGACCCAGGGCATGTTCGACCGCTTCCGCGGGGTTGCGAATGCGGACGAGTCGTCGCCGAAGCCATTTCCAGTGGGCGTGTAGAACGCGAAAAGCGGTCGCCCCCAACGACCCGTGGCGACCGCGCTTTTCATTGTGCGGAGTAAACCTTACCAGCGATAGCCGAAAGTCACAGGGACCAGGGCTGCATCCCCACCCGGAGGCAGAGGGCTATTGGGGCTGAAGAGATGCTGGTAGCGTGCTTCCAGAAAAACCTTGCCGCGATCGTAGGGCGATACGCGCCACTCACCGCCAATACCGATGTCGAAGTTTCCCTGGTTGGTGGAGGTTTGGGCAACAGTCACATCGCCAACGCATCCGCCGTAGTAATACCAGCCGCAGGGAACGTACACCGGATAAGTAAAGGACGTGAGCGCACGAGAAAATCCGCCGCCGCCGATGACATATACATCGGTGCGGTCATGATGAATGAAGTTGAACTTCGGATTCAAATCGACGGTCCAGATGTGTTCATTCCCGTCGGGTACCTGCGCGGCCGAGTAGGCCAGGCTGTGGGGAACGCCCATGCGGTTGAAGTTCCACTCCGCGAGCAGGCTAAGGCGATCATTCAATTTAACGCCGCCGCCCAGCAGGACATTCCAGCCGACATTCGCATAATTCTGAGTGCCATCGGCAGCCGGGGTAACACCGCCGCCGCCTTCCAGGACCAGATGTTTTCCCCAGCCTTCTCCGGTATACCGCGGCTTGTGGTGATAGGGAGAAGGGTTGCCATATTGCGGATTGTATTGGGGATTGGGCGAATAGTTGTTCTGCAAATTATAGCTCACAGTGGAACTGGAATACGTCTGAGCCTGCATCCCGGCCGCGAACGGGAATCCGCATACCAAGGCGACGCATGCAGCTCGTTTCAGGGTCGTGCGCAGAATTGATTTCGCAATGCTCATGATGTCTTGAAACCTCCGAGGAATTTACTGCCGCTGGGTGAAGCGCCGACAGCAAACCCGAATTAGCGATGTAACGTTCTTGCTTGCGACGCGTACCGGGCAGGCCGATAGCTATTCCCGCCATAAGCAAGGAACCGCCTGCAGGACTGTCGCCGTCTTAATGAGATTAGACGCGAATTCGCAGGATTTGTTGCGAATGTATTGCGCTTTCTGAGGCGACACTTTGATTGCAGCAAAAGACCTTGCGGCATGCGGCGCAAGGTCCCCGGCTGGTGCGGGTCTACTGGATGTCAAACTGTTCCGGGTGCAGGCTGGCATCGCTTTTGACGATGACGGTCTTGCCGGACATCTCTTCCATCTCGCTCAACCAGCGGCCATTCTGCAGCTTCAGTTGCTTGACAACCTCCGGATTGACCCGCAGCAGAACATCGCCGCGGTCTATCTGGCGATACATTTTGCGCAGCTCGACATAGATCTCATTGCATACCGTCAAAGGGCCCTTGACCATGCCGGTTCCAGTGCATACGGAGCAGGGCACGGAGAGCGTGCGCTCGAGCGATTGCTTGACGCGTTTGCGGGTAATGGCGACCAGGCCGAAATCGTTAAACTGCAGGACCTTTGATGGCGCGCGGTCGGATTTGAGAGCTTCTTCCAATGCGACCATCACCTTGTTGCGGTTCTTGCGCTCGTCCATGTCGATGAAGTCGATGACAATGATGCCGCCGAGATCGCGCAAACGAATCTGGCGAACAATTTCCGGAATGGCATCGAGGTTGGTCTTGAGAATGGTGTCTTCAAGACGCGCTGTTTTGCCTACATATTTGCCGGTGTTGATGTCGATGGCAACCAAGGCTTCCGTCTGATTGATGACGATGGAGCCGCCGGATTTGAGCCACACCTTCGAATGAAGCGCGTTATTGATTTCTTCCTGAATGCCGAACTGCTCGAACAGGGGCGTGTCTTTTGTGTAGAGCTTGACGCGACGCACAAGAGCCGGCTCAAAGCGGCCGAGGAAGCGCAGCACGCGTTCGTAGTCGGCTTCCGTGTCGACCCAGATAGAAGAGAAATTGTCGGTGACCTGATCGCGCAGCACGCGTTCCACCAGGCTGAGATCGTGATAGATCAGAGCGGGGGGCTTGGCGTTTTCTGTGCGCTGGCGAATCTCCGCCCACAAGGTGAGCAGGAAGCGAATGTCGGCACGAAGGTCCTCTTCGCTGGCGGTAGCCGCGGCGGTGCGAACGATAAAGCCGCCGGAGGCCGCTCCTTTTTCGCTGAGCAATATATGCTTCAGGCGCTGACGTTCTTCATCGGAGGAAATTTTGCGGGAGACGCCGACGTGATTGACTGTGGGCATGAAGACCAGGAAACGGCCGGGCAGTGCAATGTGACTGGTGATGCGTGCGCCTTTGCGAGCGATGGGTTCCTTGGCGATCTGAACCAGAATTTCCTGATTCGGCTTGAGTAGGTCGGTGATGGCCGGCAAGTTGGTGGTTTGCGCGGTGGAGCGGCGCATGCGGCTATCGCCGCGACCGCCGGCGTGACGCTGCTGTCCGCGATTTCCGCGGCGTCCACTGCGACCTCCGCCTTGACGATTGCGGACGGAATCGGCATTCGCAGGCTCGTGAGTTTCTTCGGCTTCGTCAGCGGAGTCAGAACCATCCTCCAGTTCGATTTCGCCCATTTCGACGGTGAAGGCTTCGTCCTCGTTGTAATCGTCATCGACTTCAGATCCTTCGGGGGGCGCCTCTCCGTTTTCGTCGGCGAAACGAGTGCGTTGCTCAATGTGCTGATCGCGAACCAACTCGCTGATCAGACCGCTATCCATCTGGACATCGAGTGTCTCTTCGATCAGGTCGTCATATTCGGCTTCATCCTGCGGACTCTGCGCGGCGTAGGCTTCCGCTTCTTCTTCGTCGATTGTCTCTTCTTCCAGATTGCCCCGACCAGGATCGAAGACCCGGTCGTCATGATCGGAAGTCGCTTGCTCGTCCAGAACGATTTCTTCCAAATGCGAGGCGTAATCTTCGCCGACGTATGCCTTTTCTTCCTCGTGTGCGGACGCTGTTTCTTCCGCTGTGGAAGTGCTGGTTTTCTGGGACAAATGCGAATGCGTGGGTTGAACGATCGAGGCAGCCTCGCCCAGGAATGGTTCAGACTGGGGGGGAGCTTCTGGCGCAGCTTGTACGGTGGCCTCGTGGCTGTAAGATTCTGTCGCGGGCTCGGCTTCCTGCGCAGGGGCTTTGGATTCCGCCGCAGGTGGCTCCGCGACGCTGCTTTGCCGATAGGCGCTGGGAGTGGTTGGGTCGAAGCGATAGGAAGCCGAGGCTTCCGACGGCTCAAACTCCGGCGCTTCAATCTGCGCGGTCTGGGCGGCGACTGAGTCGGGAACAACCGTATGCTGGACGAGCGAAGGCTCCTCGAGAACGGCTTCGTGCTGCACTAATGACGTTTCCTCGTGCTCGAAAACCGGCATCGGAGCTTCATCCACATGAGCGGGTGTTTCAGCTACAGAGGAAGGAGGGTGAGTCTCGTCGACTGCTGGGCCGACCTCGGCTGCCGGCGAGGAAAAGTTCTCCGCGTGTGAGGTTTCGCGAGAGCGTTTGCGACGAGAGAGCGATTCACCGGGAAGCACTCCGCTGCCATCCCAGTCCGCCAGGGGACCTGTGACCATGGTGGAGGGCTGGAAAGTCGGTTGCGGCGCGGGTGTTTCCTTCTGCTTTGTGGCGGCTGTAGGCGCAGGGGCGTCGCCGCGACGATATTTTGAGAGCGATTCGCCGGGGAGGACAAAAGTTTCGGCATGGCTTGCGGCAGACGGCGGCCGAACAGACTCGATGGCGCGGACGCGAGTTTCAGGCAAAGGCTGCGCCGTCTTCTCTGGGTAGGCGGATTCGAAGGATGCCTCCGGTTCGTGCGGAACGGCCTCGGTCTCGAACTCCAATGGCTCGGCGGGATTGCTCGATTGCGAATCGGCGGTCGACGGCTGTCCGTTGGAAAGTGAGCGGTCATGGCCGCCTGAACCACCGCGACCACGGCGACGGCCGCGGCGACCGCGCCAACGGCGCCCACCTTGACCATCGTCTTCACCGGATCCATTGGCTTGTACGCTGGAGCCTTCACGACTAGGCTGATTCCCGGCTGGCCTTCTTTCGTTGGAGGAACGGGAGGCTGCATCTTCGCCGGTGGACTGTGATTCGGTCTCGGCACCGCGGGCGTTCGAATGGCCATTGGAAATGCGGGCCTGGCCGCGAGTGCCGGGCGCGAGGGAAACATATTCTTCGCCGTCTTCCTGCTCTTCCGCGAAGTCGGTGACGTAAAGGAACGCATCGCGCTCCAGGCCGATGTCGACAAATGCCGACTGCATACCGGGAAGAACACGGGTGACTTTGCCTTTGTAAATGGAGCCGGCGAGAGTGTATTCGTTCTCGCGCTCGTAGTAGATCTCTGCAAGCTGGTCGTCTTCGACAACCGCAAGGCGGGTTTCGTGGGGGGTGCTGGAGATATAAATTTCTTTTGTCATGCTGCCTCATTCCAGTCCGAAGCCATTGCAGGCGGCGGACTCGGGGGTAGGGTGAGGCAGATTTCTTGCGCGCTAAGCAGTACCGAGCGCGGCGACCGTGACTAGAGCGGTTGAATCGAGGGATTGTTCTGAAGACGCGGCGGACGTGAAACTTGCTTTTGGCCAGAGCAAAAATCTCCCGCGGAAGCAGGATGGCGGTGGAAGCGAAGAATCTTGGCTGCGACGTGAAAGAACGGCACGCAAGAACTTTGTGGCCACTGCTTCCCTGTTGTAGGGTGGGGCCGTTTCCAGTCCAATTACGGTAACTACGTGCATTCGATCTAACCTGCCTGGTCTCGGTTGGAATCTGCCTGACCGAGAAAAACTTCTATTCACATCCATGCCACCGGACACTCCGATGCAGCGAATGGATGCGTACATCTAACCCTCTAGTGCGGTATCCTGGTGCACCAGAGGTGGTGCTAATTTACAAAGCGGCTCATGCGGATGTTCATGACGATGCCAAGGGCCAGGAACGTGAATAAAACCGATGAGCCACCATAACTCATTAGGGGCAACGGAATACCGGTGACCGGCATAAAGCCGATGACCATGCCCACATTGACCGCGATCTGAAAAATCAGGACGGCCACGACCCCCATAATAATCAACGTGCCGGGCAGGTCAGCGGCGGTTTGAGCGTTTTGGACCAAACGCATCAACAATAAGAAGTATAACAGCAGGACGAAGATAGCTCCCGCCAATCCGTGCTCCTCGCAAAACGCAGCAAAGATGAAGTCGGTATAGGGAATGGGGAGAAAATCGCCCTGCGTCTGAGTTCCCTTCTCCGCGCCTTGTCCCCAGACGCCGCCGGAGCCAACCGCGATGAGCGATTGGCGAATCTGATAGCCGCTGCCGCGGGGGTCGTTATCCGGCGACATGAAGCTGGTGAGGCGCTGCTTCTGGTAGGGCTTGAGCACCTTGTACCAGGCGGGAACCAGTGCCAGCGAGGCTGCAATGCACAGGATGGCCGCATGTTTAAAGCGAATTCCACCGAGAAATAATCCGACCAGCAGGACAGGGGCGTAGGTGAGCGCGGTTCCCAGGTCCGGCTGCTTCAGCACCAGCAGCATGGGCAGGCCCACAATTGCCATGGCTTTGAAGATGTCTTTCCAGGTGAGCTCGCGGCCGCTGAGATTGGTAAAAAAACGAGCCACGACGACAATCAGGATGAGCTTGACCCACTCCGACGGCTGGAAGTGAATGCCACCTGGCATGCTGATCCAGCGTCGCGCACCTAATACTTTGTGGCCCACTGTCAGCACGGCCACCAGCGAGATTAGGCAGAAGCCATAAGCCCAGATCGCGATGTCGAGCAGGATGTGATAGTCGATGAGCGAAAGAATAAACATGCTGACGAAGCCGCCGGCCAGCCAAAGCATCTGCTTCTCATCGAAATGGACAAATTTCGTATGCAGTGTGGCGCTATAGATCTCCAACACGCTGATCACCGAAAGCGCCACGACAAAGGCCATCAAGGTCCAGTCGAAATCGCGATAGGAAATAAATCTACGCATGCGTTAGCAATTCTCCGGCTCGGCCGACATCCAGAGTAAAAAACAGAAGCCAACCGATATCTCAGCAGCGAGACATGGGACACCCAGGTAAGTATTCTCTGGATTCCTCACTTGGCTGCGCTCCGTTCATAATGACTGGCGTCCGAGCTCGTTGGCGGTGGCAACGCAAATGTTCCAGCTTGCAGCGTGGTGCCCTTAGGCATGTCAAAGGCTGCGGTAAGGCGCATGGGAAGATGCTTCGCGGCCGGGTCCGCCGGATGCGCGACGCTCGCGGTCCAGAGTGCCGCCATTTCTGTGGGAGGGGCTGCCGAGACATGCGATTGTTGCAGCTTCCCTATGGATTTTGGCTTGGCAGGCTCGGGCGCAGTTTTTGCTTTCGCATTCCCCGAAGCGTCGGCAGGCGTGCTGGTAACAGGATTATTTTTGGAGGCGACTTGCATCAGGTTATGATCGCGAATGCGCTCTTTATCGACGTAGGCCTCAATCACACGAGCGGCGAGACGTGCGCTGAAATAACCTTCAGAGCCGTTCTGCCACATCACGACGACAGCGATCTCCGGATTTCTGCGCGGCGACATGCCGAAAAACCAGGCGGTATCGTTCAGCTTCGCGCCGCCGCCGACAGAAGCCTTGTAGGCATTGCTGACGATCTGGGCGCTGCCGGTTTTTCCGGCAAAGTCGATGCCTTGCAAATGCGCGAAACCGGCGGTTCCTGCAAAAGTAAGGACCTGCGCCATGGCGTCGGTCACAGTCTCCCAATTGGCTGGATCGATGTGGATAAATTGATCGCCGGAGCCGGGAAACTGGTCCTTGTAATACTCCTTCAAATCTGTAGGAATTTCATTTGGAAAAACGACGTGGGGACGCTTGAGAACCCCACCGGATCCAATACCCCCAAGGGCGCGCACAAGTTGGATGGGGGTGACGGCTAGCGCGCCCTGGCCGATACCAACAGAGATGGTTTCACCGGCAAACCACTTCTGATGGTAATTTCGCATCTTCCATTCCGGAGAGGGCACGATGCCGGAGGCTTCATTCGGCAGATCGATGCCGGTCTTCTGGCCCAGGCCAAATTTGTGCGCCCACTTCGCGATCATGTCGATGCCCATTTTTTCCGCGAGCGTATAGAAGAAAACGTCGCAGGACTGGTAAATGCCTTTGGTGATATCTGTAATACCGTGCGATTGATGGCGAGCCGTAATCCAGCACTTGAAATAGCGGCCATAGAAAACCGCGCCACCATGACAGTCGACTTTCATATTCTCCGCGATACCCTCCTGCAAGCCGGCGATTGCTTCAATAATCTTGAACGTTGACCCGGGAGCGAGTTGTGCCTGAATGGCCTTATTCATCAGCGGATGCTCGGGATCTGTGATGAGCTTGTTCCATTCGTCGCGATGAATGCGGATGGCAAACTGATTGGGATCGAAGGTCGGATGGCTGACCATGGCCAGCACGTCGCCGGTACGGGGATCGATGGCGATAATCGCCCCCTGGCGAGGGCCCAGCGCTTCTTCCGCAGCTTTCTGCACGTCAAGGTCAATGGTGAGCTTGATGGATTTTCCCGGCGTCGCGGGCTCAATGCCGAGCGCGCCGAGTTCACGCCCGTGGCTGTCGACGATGACATCACGGGAACCATCCTGCCCGCGCAGGATGGGATCGTACGACTCCTCCACACCGGAGCGGCCGACCACGTCGCCAGGCTGATAGAAAGCATAGCGAGGATCGTCGAGCATGTCTTCAGAAACTTCGCCTACGTAGCCGATCAAATGAGCGGCAAAACCGTTACTTGGATAGAGTCTCCGCTGCTCCTCAATGGTCTCTAGTTCCGGAAGCTCGTTGGCATGAGCGGCGATAAAGGCCTGCATGTCCGGCGTAATGTCCTGCAGCAGCGGGATGGGCTGATATTTGGGTTGATGACGATAGCGCAGCAGGATCGCTTGCAGCTGATCGACCTGCATGTGCAGACCGTCCGCGATCAGAGGCAAGTCGGCGTCGAGATTGCGAGCCTGTTCCGGAACCAGGAAGCAGGTGACGGAGGGATAATTGTCGACCAGCAAACGACCGTAACGGTCGTAGATTTTTCCGCGGGGCGCCAGGATGGGAACTTTGCGAATGCGATTGGCTTCCGCCAGTGCGCGATAGTTTTGCGCTCCCAGCACCTGCAATCGCCACAGGCCGGAGACAAGAATCACCAGGATCGCGGCGATGATGTACTGCATCACCGTCAGCTTGACCGTTGGAATCCGATCGTCTTTGTTATATGTGCCAGCCATGGGGAAGGGTCGCCTCTAGAATACTCCCGAATTGCCGCACTATTCGCGCTGTCGAAGGCGGTCGAACAGTGCAAAAAGGACTACCCCCACCAGCGCGTTGATCAGCGCACGAACCAGATCGTGCAGTCCGTACCACTGCTCATGAATGCCGATCAGCCGACGCAAAATCAACACATGCAAGGTGCTGGCCAGCAGGATGAAACAGAAATTCATAATGAGGCGGGTGCCGGGATTGTCGACATCGATGCGGACGCCAATGGAAGCCGCGAGATAACCGAGGATGCAGTCGATAATGCCGTTGATGCCGAGAGGCAGGTGTGTCATGGCGTCTTGAATGATGCCAATGACCACGCCCAGCAGCGTGCCACCAATGGGGCTGCGACGCGAGACGGCAAAGTAAATGACGACGAGCGCTGGCAGATTGAGAACCTCAAAGGAGGGAAAACGCAGCGGAATGTACGCCTGCAAAAAGATGGCAATCAGCGGAACCAGAATCAGGACGACCGGGTGGAAGCGGTGCTCTTCCATTTCTCGACGCGAACGCTGGGTCAGGAGGGCCATGGTCAGTTCTGCGGCTCCTCGCCGGTGCTGGTCTGGGTGGGAGCAGCAGTGTGATGTGCAGTTTTCGGATGATCGGTCGAAGTCGCAGTGGCGGCGGAGTCGCCGTGCGTGCCGGTCTTGGAGGGTTCGATCACTGGCTTTGTCTTGGACATCTCGGGCTTGGAGCGCGCAGTTGTGGGAGATGTTCCCGTGGACCTGGAACTGGATGAGGATGCGGCGTTCGTGTGCTCCGTGGCGGCGGGAGCAGGTTGCGCAGGGTAGACCTGGATGGGGTAGGTGGCTCCGGGAGTCAGCGACGACGCCGGCGGAGTCGCATCCGGAGTGAACTGATCCGGATGCAGCGAAGCCGGTGGACGAACTGGGGGCGGCGGCGAATTGGCGTTGATCGGTTTGCCATCCGGGCCGACAGTCGCGGGCGGCGGCACACTGGGCAGGCGCTGCGCCAGAATGTCGGCGGCCTTGCGCTCGCTGGTGGCAATATCCTGCTGCATGCTGGCAGGCATAGCGTTCTGCGTTTGAGTAATCACCAGCACCTCGTCCAGCCGCGAGAGGTTGACGGCAGGACGAACCAGAACGGCAACGTACGGATTGTGCTCCGGATCGTTGACCACGCGTTCAACCGTTCCGACGGGAAGACCGGAGGGATACACGCTATCGCCGCCGCTGGTAATGATCTGTTCGCCGGGCGTAATGCGTTCATCCGGAAGAATGTCGATAATTTCGGTCTGGCCGGCAGCATTGCCGCGCAGAATGCCGCGCAGTCTCGTCTGGGTCAAAACAATGCCGAGGCCGCTGGTTTGATCGTTGATTTCGAGAATTTGCGCGGTGTTGGAGAAAACATCGCGAACCTTGCCGACTACGCCATCGGGCGTAATGACCGGCATATCTGTTTTGACGCCGTCCTTCGAGCCCTTGTTGATGACCAGCACGCGCGATAGATCGGTGCCGCTGGTGCCGATGACATGAGCCGCAACGGTTTTGGCGATGTATTGCTGCTGGAATCCGAACAATTTTTGCAGGCGCAATCCTTCACGAGCATCGACCGCGAGAGCCGACTGCTCGAGACGCATGCGGTTTAGTTCCGCCTGCAGTTGCTGGTTCTTCTGACGAACATGACGCAGGTCCACATAGTTGTGCCAACTGGAACTGACGCCGTGGCCGACGGAAAGAAATGCGCGCTCAAAAGGCGAAAAAGCGGTGACCACCCAATAGCGAATGAGGCGGGTCTGCTCTCCATCTGTGCCAGGATTGGGACGCCGAACCTGCACGGCGAGGCCGAGCAACTGCGCCAGCACGATCGCCAGCAGGACCAGTGGGTTACGGTAGCGGCTGAGAAAAGATTCCATGGGGCTATGGGCAGACTGCGAGGAGCGACCCTAGCAGCCCGGCGGACGTTTGGGGAAGGGCAAAATTAATCAATCTTGATCTTGCGCAGCAATCGGAAATCCGACAGCATTTTTCCCGTGCCAAGCACGACGGAGGCCAGCGGATCGTCGGCGACGGAAACCGGCAGGCCCGTTTCTTCGCGGATCCGCTTGTCCAGATTCTTGATGAGCGCGCCGCCGCCGGTCAACACGATGCCGCGATCGCTGATATCCGCAGAAAGTTCCGGTGGGGTGCGTTCCAGAGCCACGCGAATCGCGTTCATGATAGTGCTGATGCATTCCGCTAGGGATTCGCGAATTTCGCTATCGTCGATGGTGATGGTTTTGGGCACGCCTTCAATCAGGTTGCGGCCTTTGATCTCCATGGTGACAGGCTTGTCGAGCGGATAAGCAGAACCAAGTTCCATCTGATGTGTTCGGCGGTGCGCTCGCCAATCAGCAGATTGTATTTGCGCTTGAGGTAATTCATGATGGCTTCGTCCATCTGGTTGCCGGCCATGCGGACGGAACGCGAATAGACGATGCCGGAAAGCGAGATGACGGCGATGTCGGTGGTGCCGCCGCCGATATCGACCACCATGTTGCCGCCGGGTTCTGTAATGGGGAGGCCGGCGCCGATGGCGGCGACCATGGCCTGTTCGACAAGATAAACTTCACTCGCCTTGGCGCGATAGGCGGAATCTTCGACCGCGCGCTTTTCCACCTGGGTAATTTCTGACGGGACGCCGATGACGATACGCGGATGGACCAGCATCTTGCGGCCATGCGCCTTCTGAATAAAGTAATTCAGCATTTTTTCCGTGACCTTGAAGTCGGCGATGACGCCGTCTTTCATGGGCCGGATGGCGACGATGTTGCCGGGAGTACGGCCCAGCATCTCCTTGGCTTCCTTGCCGACCGCTTCCACTTCGCCCGTAACCTTGTTGAGCGCAACGATTGAAGGCTCATTGACAACGATGCCCTTGCCAGCCGCGAAGACAAGCGTGTTGGCCGTGCCAAGGTCGATGGCCAGATCGCTTGAGAACAAGCTGAACAGCGAACGCAGATTGTGGCTGCGTGAGGAGCGTGAGTGATAGCCGTTAGAGGACATTCAGTGTTTAACGTGCCTTTAGGGGATTCGGTGTTATTTCCCATTGTAAGGCCATGCGAGAGCGCTTGCGGATGGAAGGTTGGCCCAGGGGAATCGTGGAAGGTATCAACTGCGGGAATGCCCGTGAGCCAGGAAGTAGGGATCAGGGTTTAGGGGCGTTGGACCACCGGTTTTGTGGTTCGACGTCGTGACTTTAGTTTTTGTGCCGAGGAGCGGCGGCGGCGCGCTTCTTGGCTGCCTTCAATGGGAGCTGAGGTTCGGTCATGCGTCTGGGGTCGAGGATTTCGGCGATTTCCTTCTCGCTGAGGAGGTTTTTTTCGCGTGCGAGATCGACGATAGTTCGACCGGTGGCCACGGATTCCTTGACGATTTCCGCGGCTTTGGCGTAGCCGATATAAGGATTCAGCGCGGTCGCGAGCGAGACAGTGCTCTCGGCATATTGCTGGCAGCGGTCGCGATTGGCGGTGATGCCGGCGATGCAATAGACATCGAACTGATGCAGCATGTTGGCCAGAATCGTGATCGACTGCAGGATGTTGTAGGCCATAGTGGGCATCATCACATTTAGTTCAAGCTGCCCAGCCTGTACCGCGTAGGCAACAGCGGTGTCGTTGCCGATCACCTGAAAACTGACCATCGCGGCCAGTTCTGCCATCACAGGATTGATTTTGCCGGGCATGATGGAGGAGCCGGGCTGCAGACTGGGAAGAACAATTTCCGCGAGGCCGGTGTTTGGACCGGAGGCAAGCAGGCGCAGGTCGTTGGAGATGCGGATGATTTCCAGGGCAAGAGAACGAAGCGCGGCGCTGACATCGGCCATGCAGGCGTTCGACTGCATCGCCCAACGCATGTCTTTCGCAGGGGAAAGCTTTTCGCCGGAGAGTTTCGCGAGCTGCGCGATCGCTTGGGCGCGGTAGTGCGGGTGTGTATTGATGCCGGTGCCCACAGCGGACCCGCCGAGGCCGAGTTCGCGCAACCCGTCTGATTGCTGTGCGATGTTAGCGCGCGCTTTGCGAATGGCGACCGCATAGGCGGCAAATTCCTGGCCGAGACGGATGGGAACGGCATCCTGCAAATGCGTGCGGCCAGACTTGAGGATGCTGTCGAATTTTTTGGCCTTTTTATCGAAGGTACCAGCGAGTGAATCGAGCACCGGGTACAGGTCTTCCAGTGCCAGCAAAGTTCCCAATCGCATGGCGCTGGGGAAAACGTCGTTGGTGGATTGCCCGTAGTTCACATGATCGTTGGGATGGACATGGGCGTATTCGCCGAGCTTGCCCCCCCCCGCCTTCTCGCCAATGATTTCATTGGCGCGGTTGGCGATGACCTCGTTGGCGTTCATGTGAAGGCTGACGCCAGCGCCGGCCTGAAAGACATCGACCAGAAATTCCTCATCCCACTTGCCGTCGATGACTTCCTGTGCAGCTTTCGAAATGGCGTCGGCGCGATGCGCGTCGACCAGCCCGAGTTTTCTGTTGGTTTCGGCTGCGGCACGCTTGACCATGCCGATGGCGCGGATCAGCACCGAGTGGGCGCGCATGCCGGAGATGGGATAATTCTGCACGGCGCGCGCGGTCTGCGCGCCATAGTAGGCGCGCGCGGGAACCTCGACGACGCCGAGAGAATCTTTTTCTTTGCGGGTTTTGGGCATAGCAAGAAGTTCCTTCCGCCTAGATTCAGCCTACATCCGGTTCCCTAAAGATGATCATCGATCGAAGTCTGCTGCAATATGGACGTTGAAACGTGACTCTGCGAGTGCTACAAACGGGTATGGACAAGACGGTGCGAATCTACGACAGCCTGCAGGAGATGAAGGCTGACGAATACCGATACTGGCAGAATCGCCCGGTCCACGAGCGTATGCGCGCTGTGAAAGAACTCACCTTATCCGCCTACGCGATGAAAGAGCCGGGCCGCCATGTTCGACGACTTCAAGGACCTGTTGTCTGCCTTCAACGCTCACGGGGTTAAATATCTCGTTGTCGGTGGTCATGCGGTTTCTTTCCACGCGCAGCCCCGCGCAACAAAAGATATGGATATGTTTATCAAGGCCGATCCGGCGAACGCGCGCGCGATGTTGGCGGCATTCGGCGCACCGCTCGACGGAATCAGTGAGAGCGATCTTGCGGACCCGAAGAAGTTCATCCGGTTTGGAGAACCTCCCGTCGCAGTCGATCTTCTTCCCGGCATCGATGGCGTAGATTTCGACGAGGCATGGAGCAGACGAGTCGAGGAAGTGATCGATGAGAAAGACGGCCTGATCGTGTTTTTCATTGGCAGAATCGACTTGATCGCTTCAAAGCTTGCAGCGGGTCGGATGCGCGATCTTGCCGACGTGGAGGAAATCCGCGTTGCCGAAAACAGCAAGTCCGAGCGCGGCCGCGATTAGACGCCCGACTCGGCTTGGTGCTTAATCAGAGCGTTTCTTGCTGCGAGAAATTCGGTTAACCGCGGCTCTACAACTAGGCGCTCTGTTAGCGCTCCAAGCAAAAAGCCGGAAAACTAAACGTCAATTCATCACGCATCTCCGTACGGCGTGGGCTCAAACCGCGAAAGAAGTGATCGTGGCGGAAAGAGCGAAAGATGCCGCTCACCATAACGTCCTGAAAATGGAATGGCGGTTCTAGACGAGTGATCTCGCTCGTATGGGTCAGGCAAATCTTAAACTGCTTAACCTTCCATGTCACCCGTTGACCGAGCCCGATGAATCCCTTTGTGACTCCGTCGATTGCCTAGATTTCGTACCGCTGCGCGGAAGATAGTTCCAGATCGATGCTTAAGAATAAGTGGAAACACACCTCTATGGGAGCTTCGATGATCGTGGTGCCATGGATGATCGTCATGAAGTCACACGTTTTCGACTGAGCTTGTGGGCTCGAGCCAGGGGTACTGTTCGCCGCGACGGTCTAAACTAGTATGTTCGACTCCCTCGAAGGAAAACACCAATCATCATGGCCACGATTCGCCAGCAGGACTTTATCCAGAGCGTCGCCGACGCGTTGCAGCACATCTCCTATTACCACCCGGTCGATTACATTACCAACCTGGCGCGCGCGTATGAGCTGGAGCAGTCGCACGCCGCCAAAGACGCGATGGCGCAGATCCTGATCAACTCCCGCATGTGCGCGGAGGGCCACCGCCCGATTTGTCAGGACACCGGCATCGTGACCGTGTTTGTAAAGGTGGGCATGGAGGCGCGCTGGGATCGCACCGACATGACCGTCGAGGAGATGGTGAATCAGGGCGTGCGGCAGGCCTATCTGAATCCGGACAACATTCTGCGTGCCTCGATACTGGCCGATCCAGCAGGAGCGCGCAAGAACACCAGGGACAATACGCCGGCGGTGGTGAGCCTTTCGATGGTGCACGGCGGCAACGTGGATGTGACGGTGGCGGCGAAGGGCGGCGGGAGCGAAGCGAAGTCAAAATTTGTGATGCTGAATCCGTCGGACTCGGTTGTGGGCTGGGTATTGAATACGGTGCCGACGATGGGCGCGGGATGGTGCCCTCCGGGAATGTTGGGGATTGGGATTGGTGGCACGGCAGAAAAGGCGATGCTGCTGTCGAAAGAGTCGCTGATGGATCCGATCGACATGCAGGAGCTGATCGCGCGCGGACCGAAGAACCGGCTGGAAGAATTGCGGATCGAGATTTACGAGAAGGTGAACAGGCTGGGGATTGGGGCGCAGGGGCTGGGCGGACTGACGACGGTGCTGGACGTAAAGATTCTTGATTATCCGACGCATGCGGCGAACCTGCCGGTGGCGATGATTCCAAACTGCGCGGCCACGCGACACGCGCATTTTGTGCTGGATGGTAGCGGGTTGGCGACGCTCGAAACGCCGTCGCTGGAACACTGGCCGAAGCTGACGCAGGATGTGTCGAAGGCGCGGCGAGTGAACCTGAATACAGTCACGCGTGCCGAAGTGGCAACGTGGAAGCCGGGCGAGGTGCTGCTGCTGACGGGCAAGCTGTTAACAGGGCGCGACGCGGCGCATAAGCGCATGGTCGATATGCTGAACGCCGGCGAGAAGCTGCCTGTCGACTTTACGGATCGCTTTATCTATTACGTTGGGCCGGTGGATCCGGTGCGGGATGAAGTCGTGGGGCCAGCGGGACCGACGACCTCCACGCGCATGGACCGGTTTACGCATCAGATGCTGGAGAAGACGGGATTGCTGGGCATGGTGGGCAAGGCGGAGCGCGGTCCGGCAGCGATTGAGGCGATCCGCGATTACAAAGCTGTGTACCTGATGGCAGTAGGCGGAGCGGCGTACCTAGTGTCAAAGGCAATCCGCGGCAGCCGGGTGCTGGCATTTGAAGATCTGGGCATGGAAGCGATTTACGAGTTTGACGTGAAAGACATGCCAGTCACGGTTGCGGTGGATACCCAGGGAACATCTGTCCACCAAACCGGACCGAAGGAATGGCAAGCAAGAATCGCAGGCATACCGATCCTGCAATAGGGGGAAGCAGCTCTTTACGACTAAAGAAAGATGCTCCGCAAATTTCCGGAGTTTCTTTACTTATCCTAGAAGAGTAGCTTCAGCGCAACTTGCATGATGCGTGGATCGCGTGCGCCGGAGACAAATCCGAAGCTTCCAATATCGTTGAAGTTTCCGTCCGGGTTAAAGAACTGCGCATGGTTGAAGACATTGAAGGCCTCGGCGCGGAATTGAAGCTTCATATCTCCGTGGATTTCTGTATCTTTCAGCAGCGCCATATCCCAGTTATTGATTCCGGGGCCGACAAAGGATCGACGCATCACATCGCCAACCTGGCCGAGGTTCTCGCGGGCAAAGTAATTGGGATTGAAGTACGGCATCCCTTTCCGAGGGTTACGATTAATGAAGAGCGGGCTGCCGTTGTTGGCATAGTTTGGAGCATCGAAGCTAGTATTCGCTCCAATCAGGGAATAATCGTCGTTCTCACCTAACTGCACAGGCTCGCCGGAAACAAAACTGGTGACGCCGGAAAGTGCCCAGCCGGCGGTAAATCGTTTGGCTCCGCTTCCCTTGCCGACGAAGTTATTGAATGGCATCTGCACCGTGTAGCTGATTACCAGATTCTGCGGCACATCGAAGGTAGACAGCGCGCGGCTGGCGCTGGGGTTGAAGACGTTGGTTGGATCGAAAACGCCGGACCCATTGTCCATGGATTTCGACCAAGTATAGCCGACCAGGAAGTTCGCGTACTTCTCCGTGTGCTGCAGGCTGATCTGCAGCGAGTTGTAACTGGAACTGGCGGAGGAGGACATGAAGGAATCGGCCCCGAAGTTTGTGCCAAAGCGAGTGCGGGTGCTGTTCACCACTGTCCCATCCGCTTCAACGTATTGATTTTGTTCTCCGCCGGGGCCGCAGGGATTCCCCTGGCTTACGGGAGCGAGGTTGGCAGGATTACTTAAAAACAAACAGAGAGACGGATCGCCTGGATTGGCTTCAAGGAAGGTGAGGTTGTGGCGACCGACCGCGCCCACGTAGCTGACGCTGGCGACAGTATTGCTGCCGAACTGGCGTTCCAGAGAGAGCATAAACTGCTGCGTATAGGGCAACACGTTGGTCGGAGAAAAATAATCCGAACCGGAGATGGGTTCCACCTGCGACCAGTTGAAGGTCGTATCGGGATTTTTGGGCGATACATTGGTGGGCGGAAATACAAAAGGAAATGCGTTCGGCTGCACCTGCCCGGTTTGACGAGTGACATAGGGCGAAGCCAGCAGCGGTGGTCCGGGACTGGCATAGAACAGGCCGTAGGGTGCGTCGCCCACTTCAACAAAGCCGGTGGCATCAATGATAGAGGTATAGAAGATGCCATATCCGGCGCGAATACTGGTTTTGCCAGCGCCACCAACAAGCTTACCCAACCAACCGTCGGTGATATCAGGAGCAATTGCGATTCCAATCCTCGGAGCGAAGTTGGTGTACTTAACCGGCGATAGGGTACGCGGCACTCCTGGATCCAGCGGCACGACGAGGCCTGTCGGCGCACCTGGGAAGGAGAGCGATTGCTCCCCCTGGATGAGTGTCTCCAACTTATTCTGGGTGTCATACCACGGAGTAGCCACTTCCCAACGCAATCCATAGTTGAGAGTTACTGTGGGAGTTACACGCCAGCTATCTTGCCCATAGAAGCCATAGTATTTGCTGCGGGAATCGAGAATCTGGTAACTGGCCTGGATAAAATAATTCGGCGCGCCGATCAGATAATCGGCGAAGTCGTATCCGGTTTCCTGGCCGCCAAAACCGAACTGGCCATTCTGTCCATAGGTATTGCGTTCGTTGATCTGGTCGTAGTGATAGTCACCGCCAAACTGAATGGTGTGGGTGCCGACAATTTTCGTTACATTGTCGATGATTTGAACAGTGTTGTTGTATTGTCGCAATGTATCCGGTGGAACACCGAAACTGTAGTTATTGAAGCCCACGTTGGGCACGCCTTCCAGGGCTGGGTCAGTAGAGTCGACGCCGCCGGTGGGTCCCCATGGAGTGTTAAAGCCTAGAGAAGAAAGTGTTACGCCGAGGCCTCCGACGGGAACGCCGCTGAAGTTCACGTTGCGCAGGTAGACCAGCCGTAGATCGTTCACGGTTGATGTGTTGATCGTAGTGGTCAGGCCAAAATTCGCCATTTGTGTGCGCCCGTTGCTACCCGCATTGAAGCCGGGGATATTGACGGCAGCGTACGGATTGACGACGGTATAGTCATCAAGGAAGTAGTAGCCGAACAGAGCGCCGAAGTGAGTATTGGTGTCGACGCGAATTGCACCTTTATAGTCGGTCAGGGTTTGATTGAATGCCGAAGTCTGGTAAAAAGGCTGACCGTTTTGCACGGAGTTTGACGTGGGAATGTACTTGAGCATGTTCTGCGCCACCGGCGAGATCGCGGTGGTTGGGATGACGGCATTGGGGAAAACGCAGGTTGAGGTATCAGTGCAACCCGCGGTGTAATAGGGTTCAAGGTTGTGGACTGGATATCCCAATTCCTGCGACAGTACATTCGCGAAGTAGGCGCCTTGCACACCTTGACCGCCGTTGGCAGGATCGGAGTTTTCAAGCGATGCTGTCTGATCAGCCAAGTTGCCGGTGCGATCCTCCGTGGAGGGAACGGCAAAGTTTGTGACCTGCCCGATGATTTGTTTTGTCCCTTGAAAATCTCCGAAGAAGAAGAGCTTGTCTTTCTTGATGGGGCCGCCAATGGTTCCACCAAACTGGTTCTGGATGTAGACACCGCGATCGGGAGCATAGTAATTTCTCGCATCGAGATCGGTGTTGCGCAGAAAGTCGAAGGCATCACCGTGGAACTGATTGGCGCCTGACTTGGTGACGACGTTGATCTGGCCGCCGCTGAAGTTTCCATACTCCGCATTGAAGTTGTTGGTGATGATGCGGAATTGCGCGATGGAATCGAGGTTCGGAATCATGGCCGCGGAGTTGTGTACGCCTTCTTCCGCATCGGCACCATTGACCATGAAGCCGTTGCCTTCGGGCTGGCCGCCGTTGACGGATTGCAGGCCCTGACCCAGGTCGCCGGAGATGCTGGTGACGCCGGAACCGGAAGACGTGGCGACATCGCTATAGGGCGAGACGCCAGGCTGTAGCGCCAGAAGATCGATGTAGGAGCGGCCATTGAGAGGGACGGAGGTAATTTTTTCGCCTTCAATCACGTCGCCCATCTGCGTGCTTTGCGTCTCCACTTGGAGAACGTCGCTGCGCACCCTGACGGTATTTGAAACCTTTCCGATCTCCATCTTGATATCGATACGAATAGCGGAGTTGGCGTTGATCATAACCCCGCTTTGCAGGTAATCGCGATATCCGGGCTGACTGACGGTCACGTTGAAGGTGCCGACATTCAAAGCCGGAAACGCATAGAAACCTTTTGAATCAGTGATGGTGGTGTGCTGGATGTTGGTTGCAACATCCGTGGCAACTACGGTGACTTCGGGAACCACTGCGCCGGTCGGATCCGTCACCACTCCAGAAATGGAACCGGTGATGCTGGCCGACGCTGTGATCGCAGCCAGAACAAACAAAATTCCGAGAATGATGGAGAAAAACCGGCTGAAGAGTCTCATGGATCGTGGCCTCGCATTGATGTTGAAATCCGAAATCCGCAGGGAAAGAGCATTAGTTGTCAAGCTCTTAAAGAAGATAGGATTGCACCATCCCGGACCTATCACTGTCAATTGAAATTGCGATCTGCGAAAGAAATGATGGAGTAGAAAGATTCAAGGAAAATTGGAGCGGCAGGTGCGTCCTGCGCGCACTACAACCAATTACGCCACGAGCTTCTAAGCCGGGAACCGACGCAAGCGCGCCGATTCGCGATGAAATTGGAAAACTTAGCCGACTTGGTTGTAGCGCTGAGCGGCTCGCGAGCCAATTTTCGATGCGGGCTTGAGTTCGAGGTCGCGGACTTCCCCGCCCCGCCGAACGGCTGAATCATTGACGCCGGAGTTTGGCAGAAGACGGCTGGTTGCGGAAGCGAGGCATGCCGTGA
>Ga0134126_10002192_pt1 | contig 24705 bp, 25 predicted proteins | sample KB31752_FD_96881 | JGI IMG/M metagenome (GOLD analysis project Ga0134126, IMG submission 96881) | Terrestrial soil microbial communities with excess Nitrogen fertilizer from Kellogg Biological Station, Michigan, USA - KB3-175-2 | ecosystem: Environmental > Terrestrial > Soil > Unclassified ... | reverse complement strand
GCGGGAGACTTCCTCGAAGCCGGCCTTGCGGTAGAAGGCGCGGGCCGGCGCATAGGGCGGGCGCGAGGAGGTTTCGGCGAACAGCCAGAGGCCGCGCTTGCGCTTGGCGAAGGCGGCGGTGCGGTGCATCAGCTCCAGCGCCAGGCCGGTGCCGCGCGACTCCTGGGCCACGGCAATCCAGTAGAGGTCGAAGCTCACTTCGCTCAGCGGGATGCGGTCGAAGCAGGTGAAACCGCGCAGCACGCCGCCCGATTCGGCGAACAGGAAGCGGTAGGTCTCACGGCCATTGAGGGTGGTGGTGGCCAGCTCGCCGGCCACCCGCGCCTCTTCGGCCGAAAAGACCCCGGTGGCCGCGACGAGGTCGCTGATCCGTTGCGGGTCGGCCGGGTCGGCGATCTGACGCCAGCGGATAAGGTCAGGCAAGGGCGGTCTCGAGCAGTTGCGCCACGATGTCGGCTTGGCTCAGCCCGACCTGTTGCGCCGCGGCGCAGAAGCCGGCGTCGCGCGCAAGGCACGGGTTGGCGTTGACGTCGAGGATATAGGGCTGGCCGTCGAGGGCAACCCTGAAATCGATGCGGGCATAGCCGCGCAGGCCGAGGCGCCGCCAGGTCTCGAGGCCGAGGCGGGCGAGTTCGGCGAGCCGGGCGCCGTCTGCGGCCACCGACGGGAAAGCGCGCGGAGTGGCCGCATAGGCGGCGCTGCCGTCGGCCCATTTCTCCTCGTAGCCGACGATTTTTGTCCGATCGGCATGATCGAGGAACAGGATTTCCGCCACTGGCAGGGCGCGCGGGCCGGCGGGGCCGTCGAGCAGGCTGACGTTGAATTCGCGGCCGTCGATGAAGGCTTCGGCGTACCAGTGTCCGCCGTACCGAAGCTGGCGCTCGGCGATAATGGCCTCGGCGGCATCGCGGCCGGTCACGATGCTGGTCTGGTCGATGCCGATGGAGGCGTGCTCGGTGGCGGATTTGACGATGAACCTTTGACGGCTGTCGTCAGGGGCGGAGGGCCCCCTCACCCGGCGCTCCGCGCCGACCTCTCCCCCGAAGGGAGAGGTGTCGCGAGGGTTGGGCAGTGCCCCAACTTCACCTCTCCCTGGGGGGAGAGGTCGGTCCGCAGGACCGGGTGGGGGGGCCTTGGCCCGTTCCTCTGCGTCGTCGAGGCCGGGGGCGACTGGCAGGCCGGCGGCGCGGAGGGCGGCGCGCACCTGGCGTTTGTCGGCTAGGGCCTGGAGCGTGCCGGTCGGGGCGCCGGTATGGGGCAGGGCGAGGGCGTCGAGCATGGCGGTGGCGAGATGCAGGTGATCGGCCCCCTCCGGCACGTCCTCGACGAGGTTGACCACGACGTCGGGCGCGGCGCGGCGCAGGTCGGCTTCGGCCCGGTTACGGTCGTCGGCGAAAACTATGGTTAAGCATTCGTTGCCAAGTATGCTTAAGCATTCGCTAATTTCGGCTGCCTGCAGGAAGGTGTCGGCCCGGTCGGCGGCCTCCTGGGGGGCGTCCGGCGGCACCAATATTGCAACCCGCAGGTTGCTCATCTGGGGTCGACCCGCGCCATCGCCGCATCGAGAATGGCGCCGATCAGTTCCGGGTGGGCAAGGCCCGCCTGCTCCGCCAGCACGGCCAGTTCCGACCAGCCGGGGCGGAGGCCGGCCAGCGGGTTGGCCTCGATGAAGGCGGGGTGCCCCTCGGCATCGCAACGAATATCGACCCGGCCGGCATCGCGGCAGCCCAGCGCCCGCCAAGCGGCGAGCGCGACCGCTCCGGCGGCCTGGGCGATTTCGTCGTCGGCCAGCCGCAACTCGTCGAAGGAATCCATCTTGTTGCGGAATGAGTAGGCGGAGGGATCGCCGCCGGGCTTGAACGTCACCTCGGCGACGCCGATCACCCGTGCCGTTTCACCGCCGCCCAGCAGGCCGACGGTAAATTCGCGGCCGGGCAGGAAGGTTTCGACCAGCGCCGGCTGCCGGTAGGTCTTCAGCACGTCGAGGCATCTTGCGGTCAGCGCCTGCCGATCGGCCACCCGGCTGGCTTCGTGCACGCCCATCGAGGTGCCCTCGGCCAGCGGCTTGACGAACAGGGGAAATGGCAGGCTGAGGCCGCGCAGGTCGCGGGCGGAGCGCACCACGGCGAAATCGGGCGTGGGCACGCCGGCCTGCCGCACCACGAGCTTGGCGAGGGCCTTGTCCATGGCGACGGTCAATACGTCGGCGGACGAGAACGTGCAGGGGATGGCATAGGCTTCGAGCAGGGCGGGTACCTGCGCTTCGCGGCAGACGCCGGAAACGCCCTCGGCAATATTGAAGACGAGGTCCCAGCTGCGGCCGGCGGCTAGTGCTTGAACCAGCGCCCGGATCGAGCCGATGCGCTCGACGGCGTGGCCTTTGGCATGGATGGCGGCCTCGAGCGCGTCGATGGTTTCGGGGGCGTCGAACTCGCCGGCGGCCTCCTCGGAAAACCCCTGCGCCAGATAATCGTCGCGGAGATCGTAGGTCATGCCGATCAACATCAGCGCGCCTCGAACCAGAGGGGGATGCCGTAGTCGATGGTGATCTCTGCCCCGGCCGCGATGTCGGCGAGGGCGAAGCAGCGGATGGTGCGGTTGGGAATGTCGGTCTCGAAGTCGGCGTTGGGCGTGGAGGAATGATTGAGCAGCGACACGAGACCGAGGGCGATGGCCTCGGCATAGGGCGGCTCGGGCCAGTCGAAGGGGTAGCTGAAAATGCCTTTTTCGCGCGCGCCGAGATCTTCGCGGCGTAGCGGGATGACCGGGGCGATCTCGAGCAGCTCACCCTTGCGGATAGGGGCGCCGGCAACGAGGCCGCGGCCACGGCCCGGAAAGTCGGCGACCCGTAGTGCCGGATGGCGGGGGAGGTCGAGGGGGGTCATCGGACGAGGATCGCGAGGTGGGTTGCGGCAACCCCCTCCCCAGCCCTCCCCGCAAGGGGGAGGGTGCCGATCCGGATTGGCTGGGTCGGCGGCGTGCAATCTGCACCGCCGAATGCCCGCCCCCTGGTGGGGAGGGCTGGGGAGGGGGTGGGTTGCATCACTCAGCCTTGCCCAAAAAGCCCGTTGCGGGCGTGGAGGGCGAAGCCATTGGCTCGCAGCGCATCCTGGGCCTTGCCGGTGTTGCCCAGCGGATCGGGGTAGCGATAGGTGCCGCCCTCGAAATTGGTGAGCAGCAGGTCGTCGCCGTCGCGGCCGACCACGTAGTCGGGCAAGAGGGGAATCTTGCCGCCGCCACCGGGCGCGTCGACGACGAATTGTGGCACGGCATACCCGGAAGTGTGGCCGCGCAGGCCACGGATGATCTCGAGGCCGGTTTCCACCGGGGTGCGAAAGTGCTCGGAGCCGGATACCGGATCGCACTGGTAGAGGTAGTAGGGTTTTACGCGTGCCCGCAGCAGGCCCTGCATCAGCGGCTTCATCACCTCGATCGAATCGTTGATGCCCTTGAGCAGCACGGTCTGGCTGCCCATGGGAATGCCGGCGTCGGCGAGGCGGGCGCAGGCTTCCATGGTTTCGGGGGTGAGTTCGTCGGGGTGCGTGAAGTGGATGGACATCCAGAGGGGGTGGAAGCGCTTCAGCATGCGCGTCAGCTTGCGAGTGATGCGCTGCGGCATGACGACCGGGATCTTGGTGCCGATGCGCAGGAATTCGAGGTGCTTGATCGATCGGAGGCGGTCGAGCAGCCATTCGAGCTTGTCGTCGCCGATCGACAGCGGATCGCCGCCCGACAGTAGGCAGTCGCGGACCTCCGGGTGCGCCTCGATATATTGGGCGGCCTTTTCCCATTGGCTGATCGAGAACGAATACTCGCCGTTCGTCTCCCCGACCATGCGCGAGCGCGTGCAATAGCGGCAATAGGTCGAGCAGAAGCCGGTGGTGAGGAACAGCACGCGGTCGGGATAGCGATGCACCAGTCCCGGCACGGCGGTGTCGTGGTCTTCATGCAGCGGGTCGGGATCTTCGCCGATACCCTGCACGAACTCGCCGCCCACCGGAATATGGGTGCGGCGCAGCGGCTGGTTCGTGTCGGTGGGCGATAGCAGCGACAGGTAATAGGGGGTGATGGCGATCGGCAAATTGCCGGTGCGCTGGATCACCGAGGCGCGCTCGTCAGGGGTCAGCTCCAGCATCTTCTCGAGCAGGTCGAGGCGGCGCACGCGGTTGCGCACCTGCCACTTCCAGTCGTTCCAGTCATGGATGGAAACGCCAGGATAGAAGCGGCGCAAAAAGGCGCGTGAATTGTCGCTGACGGGGAAGCGGTTGATCGGCTCTATTTTGCGCGGGCCGCGCGCTAAGCGTCGAGGGTGGTCCGCGAGCGGGGCCGAAGCATTGCCGGGGGGTGGAAGTTTCGAGGCGGTCGGGGGCGGAGCGATACTAGCTGCCGCTTGGGCTAATTCTGGCGTCGTCAGGTCCGGACGACGCCCGATACTCCCAGGCTCGGCCTCCTCCGCCCGCATTTCTTCAGTGTTCACGGTAATTTCCCTCGTTTGACTTTGCGCCGGCTAGATATCAGCTCGACTCGCACGCAAAGGTTACAGGCGGGCAATCTAGGTTGTCTTGTCGAGCCCTTCAAATGTTATCTGGGCCTAAGAAACGAGGCATTTCTGTGTTGTCGAATGCGATTTCGAACCGCTGTTTTCAGCCGTGCCGCAGAGGACCGGCGAGGCTGTCGATAATCGGGCAGTCGGGCCGGTCGTCGCCATCGCAGGCCTCGGCCAGTTGCGACAGGGTGGCGCGCATCTCGGAAAGCAGCGCGATCTTGGCGTCGAGGGCCGCGATGTGGTCCTCGGTCAGGTGCTTTACGTCGGCGCTGGAGCGCGAGCGGTCACCCCAGAGGCGCAGCAGATCGCGGATTTCGTCGATGGAAAAGCCGAGGTCGCGGGCCCGCCGGATGAATCCCAGCCGGTGCAGATCGTGATGGCCGTAGTCGCGATAATTGCTGACGCGGCGATCGGCCGCCGGGATGAGGCCAATCGCTTCGTAGTGGCGAATCATCTTTGCCGAAACGCCAGTCGCCAGGGCTGCGTCGCCGATCTGCATCATCGCCTCCGGTAATTCGTGCTTGACCTTACCATGATGGGAAGGTTTACGACAGGCACAACGTGGAAGGAATAGCGTGATGGATGCTTCGAACCCGAGCGATGTGGCGCTGGCCATCGATCCCGTCTGCGGCATGCGCGTCGATCCGGCGACGGCCAAGGGGACGGCCGAGTACCAGGGGACGACTTACTATTTCTGCAGCGCGGGGTGCCGGGCGAAGTTCGCCGCTGATCCGGCGAAATATCTGGTGGCGGACCGGTTTGCGCTGCCGCTGCCGCATGGGGCCGGCCACGAACGGCACGCCGAGCCGGTCACGCCGGCGCCGGCCGGGGCGACCTACACCTGTCCGATGCATCCCGAGATCCGACGCGACGGGCCGGGGGATTGCCCGATCTGCGGCATGGCGCTGGAGCCGATGGAGGTATCGGGGACGGCCGAGCGGAATCCGGAACTGGCGGATTTCACCCGCCGCTTCTGGGTCAGCGCGGCACTGAGCGTGCCGCTGCTGGCAATCGCCATGGCGCCGATGCTGGGCCTGCCGCTCCGCCAGTGGATCGGCGAGTCGTTGGCCGGCTGGCTCGAACTGGTGCTGGCAACGCCGGTGGTGCTGTGGGCGGCGCAGCCGTTCTTCAAGCGGTTCTGGAAGTCACTGCGCAACCGGTCACCCAACATGTGGACGCTGATTGGGCTGGGCGTGGCGGCAGCCTATCTGTTCTCGGTGGTGGCGCTGATCTTCCCGCACCTGTTGCCGATGATGGCCGGGATGGGCGGGCCGCCGCTCTATTTCGAGGCCGCGGCGGTGATCATCGCGCTGGTGTTCCTGGGGCAGGTGCTGGAATTGCGGGCGCGCGAGGAAACCGGCAGTTCGCTGCGGGCGCTGCTCGATCTGGCGCCGAAAACCGCCCGGGTGGTGCATGGCGAGCACGAGCACGACGTGCCGCTCGAGGCCGTGGCGAAGGGTGACCTGCTGCGCGTGCGGCCGGGGGAAGCCGTGCCGGTCGACGGCGTGGTGGTCGAGGGCGACAGCTTCGTCGATGAATCGATGCTCACCGGCGAGCCGCTGCCCTTGCAGAAGGGCAAGGATGCGGCGGTGATCGGCGGCACGCTCAACGGCGAGGGCAGCTTCGTCATGCGCGCCGAGCGGGTCGGGGCCGAAATGAGGCTCAACCAGATTGTCGCGCTGGTGACGACGGCGCAGCGCAGCCGGGCGCCGATCCAGGCGCTGGCGGACCGGGTGGCGAACTGGTTCGTGCCGCTGGTGGTCACCATCGCGCTGCTGAGTTTCGGCGGCTGGCTGTGGGCAAGCCACGATCTGGCGCAGGCCGTGGTGGCGGCAGTGTCGGTGCTGATCATCGCGTGCCCGTGCGCGCTCGGCCTCGCGACGCCGATGTCGGTGATGGTGGCCACCGGACGTGGTGCGCGGGCCGGCGTATTGGTCAGCAATGCCGAGGCGCTCGAAGGCTTTGCCCGCGTCGATACGCTGGTGATCGACAAGACAGGGACGCTGACCGAGGGCAAGCCGACGCTTGGCGACGTGGTGGCGGTCAAGGGCGTCGACGAGGGGCGGGTGCTGGCGGTGGCGGCGGCGCTGGAGCGCGGTTCGGCCCATCCGATCGCCCGCGCCATCAGCAAAGGGGCCGAGGCGCGCGGGGCAAAGCGGCTGGCGGTCTCGGGGTTCAAGTCGGTCACCGGCAAGGGCGTCACCGGCACCATCGCGGCCCGCCCGGCGGCGCTCGGCAATCGGGCGCTGATGCAGGCGCAGGGGCTGGCCGTGCCGGAGAAGCTGCTGGCGCTGACCGAGAGCGAGGCTTTCGCGGCCAGGACCACGGTCTTCGTTGCCGAGGCGGGGCAGGTGATCGGCATCGTGGCGGTCAGCGATCCCCTCAAGGCGGGTGCCAAGGCCTCGCTCGACTCGTTGCGAGCCGACGGCATCGAGGTGGTGATGGCGACCGGCGATGCGCCGGGACCGGCCGCCGCGGTCGGCAAGGCGCTGGGGTTGACGCGCATCGAGGCTGGCCTGTCCCCGGAGGACAAGCACGCGCTGGTCGAGAGGCTCAAGCGCGAGGGGCGCAAGGTGGCGGTGGCCGGTGACGGGGTCAACGACGCCCCGGCGCTGGCGGCCGCCGATGTGGGTATCGCCATGGGTACGGGGGCGGACGTGGCGATCCAGCAGGCAGGGTTGACGCTGCTGCAGGGCGACCTCTCGGCCATCGTCAGGGCGCGCCACCTCGCCACGGCGACGCTGGGCAACATCAAGACCAATCTGTGGTTCGCCTTTGGCTACAACGCCATCGGCGTGCCGGTCGCGGCGGGGGTGCTCTATCCGCTGACCGGCTGGCTGCTGTCGCCGATGCTGGCGGCACTGGCGATGAGCCTGTCGAGCGTCAGCGTCATCGGCAATGCGTTGCGGTTGCGCGGGGTGAAGCTCTGAAGTGGGGATCGAGTAGCGGGCGACGGGTTTGGGCCCACCCCCTCCCCATCCCTCCCCGCAAGGGGGAGGGTGCCGGGTTGGCGATGGTGGTTAGGCACAATCCTCGCCGCGAACGCTGCCAAAGCACCCTCCCCCTTGCGGGGAGGGATGGGGAGGGGGTGGGCGGCGCGCGCCGGCGAAGCGGTGAACCGGAGCGAGCCTGAGCCTCAGTGCCGGGTGGCGGAGCGCAGGGCGGCGAGTTCGACGGGGCGGATCAGCCGGGCGTGGGCGACGGTCACCGAATGCAGCGGGCCTTCGATCCTGGCTTCCCAGAAGGCGAGGAATTTTCCCAGGGTCGGGAAGGTCGGGAAGGTGTCGTATTGCTGCCAGAGGAATTCCTGCAGCAGGCGCTGGTTGTCGGGCAGGTGGTAGATGATCTGCGCCGTAGTGAGGCCGTAGCCGTCGAGTATGTGGGTGTCGGGCGAGCGCTGCATCGTCGGCTCCTGTTCTGGATGCCGCAGCAGTGTAGCGCGAGGGAGTTACCAAACGGCAACCCAACAAATTGTATTAATGTGCTATATCAAGGCGTTAGCAGCAGTTAGCGGCGACTGCTGACAGGCCGAAGGAACCGTGCGCGCGGCGCCTTCCCGCCCCGTTGGCCAGCCCCGCGCCTTAGGCCAGTCGACATGCGGCGGACATCGGGAGACCAGGAAAGGCCCCTCATCCGGATTGCTGACGCAATCCGACCTCTCCCCCAAAGGAAGAGGTGAGGTCGTGGCACGGTTGTCGCCTTTCTATCACCTCTCCCTCGGGGGGAGAGGTCGCCGCGAAGCGGCGGGTGAGGGGGCCTTGGCGGCGTCCGTCACGCCTGCCCTCTATTTGTCGATGCAGCCTCAGTCCTTGGCGCGCTCGACGTAAGAACCGTCCTCGGTCATCACCACGACGCGGGTACCGACCCCGATATGGGGCGGCACCATGGTCTTGGCGCCGTTGGAGAGCGTGGCCGGCTTGAACGAGGACGAGGCGGTCTGGTTCTTCACCACCGGCTCCGTCTCGACGATCTCGAGGGAGACGCGCTGCGGCAATTCGACTGCCACCGCGGCACCGTTGAAGGTTTTCAGGAACACCTTCATGCCATCGGCCAGAAACACGTGCTGGTCGCCGATGACGTCTTCCTGCACCGCGATCTGCTCGTAATTGGTGGGCTCCATGAAGTGGTAGCCTTCGCCGTCGGCGTAGAGGAACTGGTATTCGCGCTCGTCGACGTCGGCCTTCTCGACCATCTCGACGGTGCGCCAGCGGCCGATCACCTTCACGCCGTCCGACATGCGGCGCATGTTGACGTTGGTCACCGAATTGCCCTTGCCCGGGTGGATGTTCTCGGCCGTGAGGATGACGTGCAGATTGCCGTCCTGCTCCACCACATTGCCCTTGCGCAGCGATGACGCGATGACCTTGACCATGATTTCTTCCTTGTTCCTGCGCGGGCAGCGGCCTAGAGCAGCAGCGAAGCGCCCGCCGGACCCGCCGAATGTTGTTTCGGTGCCGCCCGATATCCTAAATCGGTGAAATCCGCCAGTCCCGAGCACGAATGTCCGCCCCGTTGCCCGCCGCTTTTTCTGCATCGCCAGCCTCGCCGTGGTGGACGCCCGCGGCACACGCCGACCGGCGGCCGCTGCTCATGGCGCGCAATCGCATCGAATTGGCGCTGCGCGGCTATTTCGCCGACGAGGATTTCGTGCTGGTCGATCCGCCGGGCCTGCAACGCTCGCCGGGCAACGAGACGCACCTGCATGCCTTCGCCACCACCGCGATCGGCAATGACGGGGTGGGGCAGACGCTCTATCTGCACACCTCGCCCGAATTCACCATGAAGAAGCTGCTGGCGGCGGGAGAGCGGCGGATCGCCAGTTTCGGCCACGTCTGGCGCAATCGCGAGCGCGGGCCGCTGCATCACCCCGAATTCACCCTCATCGAATGGTACCGCGCCGGCTGGTCGTACGAATCAATGATGGAGGATTGCGTTGCCATGACGCGGATCGCCGCGGCTAGCGTCGGGGTGACCATGCTGCGCCATCGCGGGCGGGAGGCCGACCCGTTCCTGCCGCCCGAGCGGCTCAGTGTCGTCGACGCCTTCCAGCGCCACGCCGGCATCGACCTCCTCGCGACGATGGCCGATGACGGCACCACCGACGCCGAGGCGCTGGCCGCCCAGTTGCGCGCCCGTGGCATGAGCGTGCCGGCCGACTATACGTGGTCGTATCTCTTCAGCCGGGTGCTGGTGGAAAGCGTCGAGCCCAAGCTGGGGCTCGGGCAATTGACCATCCTCGACCGCTATCCGGCGGCCGAAGCGGCGCTCGCCCGCCGGACCGGGGACGATCCCCGGGTCGCCGAGCGGTTCGAGGTCTATGCCTGCGGCGTAGAACTGGGGAATGCCTTTGGCGAACTGACCAACCCGGCCGAACAACGGCGGCGCTTCGAGGCCGAGATGGCGGAAAAGCAGCGCCTCTATGGCGAGCATTATCCGATCGACGAGGCGTTTCTCGCGGCGCTGGCGCTGATGCCCGAGGCGAGCGGCATGGCACTGGGGTTCGACCGGCTGGTGCTGCTGGTGCTTGGCGCCTCGCGCCTCGAGCAGGTGATCTGGGCACCGGTGGCGGAATGAAGAGGATGGCGAAACACGATATTGGCGGTGCCGGTGGCGCGCATTCCCTCCCGCTTGCGGGTGTGGTGCAGAAGACCCTGCGCACCGCGGACGAGCTGGTCGCGGCCGGTCTCGTGCCGGAAACGGCCCGCGCCGAAATCGCCGCGGTGGCCGAGCGCTATGTGATCGGCATCAGCCCGGCGATGGCGGCGCTGATCGACCCGGATGACCCCGACGATCCGATCGCGCGGCAGTTCCTGCCCGATCCGCGCGAACTGGTGCAGTTGCCGGTGGAGCGGGCCGATCCGATCGGCGACCTGTCGCACAGCCCGGTCGAAGGCATCGTGCATCGCTATCCGGACCGGGTGTTGCTCAAGGCGGTGCATGTCTGTCCGGTCTATTGCCGCTTCTGCTTCCGCCGCGAGATGGTGGGACCGGAAGGGCTCGGCACGCTGACGCCGGAAGCGCTCGACACCGCCTTCGCCTATATCGCGGACCACAGCGAAATCTGGGAGGTCATCCTCACGGGCGGCGATCCGCTGGTGCTGTCGCCGCGCCGGATCAGCGAGCTGATGGCGCGGCTCAGCGACATTGCGCACGTGAAGATCGTGCGCTTCCACACCCGGGTGCCGATCGTCGAGCCGGAGCGGATCGATGCGAGCCTCGTCACCGCGCTCAAGGCCAGCGGCAAGACCACCTATCTGGCGATCCACGCCAACCATCCGCGCGAGCTGACGCCGGCGGCGCGGGACGCCATCGGGCGGCTGGCGGATGCGGGCATTACCCTGCTCAGCCAGACGGTGCTGCTCAAGGGCGTCAACGACGATGCGGCGGTGCTGGCCGAGCTGATGCGCGCGTTTGTCGAGAACCGCGTCCGCCCGTACTATCTGCACCATCCGGACCTGGCGCCCGGAACCAGCCACTTCCGGGTGCCGATCGAGACCGGGCAGGCGCTGATGAAGAGCCTCCGCGGTCGAGTTTCGGGGCTCTGCCAGCCGACTTACATCCTCGATATACCGGGCGGTCACGGCAAGGCGGTGATCGAGGCGGCGAGCATCCGGCAGACCGGGGACGGCTGCTATGCGGTCGAGGATTTCCGCGGCCAGGTGCACGACTATCCGCCAAGCGGCTGATTGACCGCTAACATGTCAGCGGCTAGAGCGGAGCGATGCTGAATTTCCCCTGCGGTCGCGTGTTCGAGCCGGAAAAGCGGTAGTCTCCACTTCGCCCACGCGCGCCAAACCCGGTGATGAAAATGTCCGCCCTCGATCGTGCCCTCACCATTGACGACCTCAAGCAGATGGCGCGGCGGCGCGTGCCGAAGCAGTTCTTCGACTATGTGGATTCGGGTGCCTATACCGAGGGCACCTATGCGACCAACGAGGCGGACTTCAAGAAGATCACCTTCCGGCAGCGGGTGGCGGTCAATCTCGAGAACCGCAACCTCGCCTCGACCCTGCTGGGCCAGCCGGTGAGCCTGCCGGTCGCCATCGCGCCGGTCGGCTCGACCGGCATGACCGACGCCGACGGGGAGATCAAGGCGGCGCGGGCGGCGGAAAAGTTCGGCATCCCGTTCACGCTGTCGACCATGGCAATCTGTTCCATCGAGGACATTGCCGAGAACACCAGCAAGCCGTTCTGGTTCCAGCTCTACGTGATGAAGGATCGGCCGTTCATCGAGCGGCTGATCGACCGGGCGCGGGCGGCAAATTGCTCGGCGCTGGTGCTGACCATGGATCTGCAGATCCTCGGCCAGCGGCACAAGGATCTGCGCAACGGGCTCTCCGCCCCGCCGAAGTTCACGCCGCGCTTCATAGCCGAAATGGCCATCAAGCCCGGTTGGGCGCTGCGCATGCTCGGCACCAAGCGGCACACGTTCCGCAACATCGCGGGCCACGTCAGCGAAGCCACCAATCTTTCGACGCTCAGCCACTGGACGCGCACGCAGTTCGACCTGACGCTGAACTGGAAGGATATCGCCTGGATCAAGAAGCGTTTCGGCGGGCCGGTGATCGTCAAGGGCATCCTCGATCCGGAAGATGCCCAGCTGGCCATCGATAACGGCGCCGACGCCATCGTGGTGTCCAACCACGGCGGGCGCCAGCTCGACGGCGCGCCGTCCTCGATCCGCGTGCTGCCGGAGATCGTCGATGCGGTCGGCAACAAGACCGAGGTGCTGATGGACAGCGGCATCCGCTCCGGGCAGGATCTGCTGAAGGCGCTGGCGCTCGGCGCCAAGGGCGCGCTGATCGGGCGCATCATGGCCTATGGGCTCGGCGCGGGCGGGGAAGCGGGAGTGCTGCGGGCGCTCGAGATCGTGCGGAAGGAGACGGACACCACGATGGCCTTGCTGGGCGAGCGCGATATCCGCAATATCGGGGCGCACAACATCTACTCGAACGAATTGCTCAAACGGCAGGGGTATTGATGGCAGCGCCGCATGGCGACGACGAACTGATCGAGCAGAAGACGGTCGAGGAACTCGAACAGGAGTTCACCCAGAAGCTCGACCAGTTGAGTGCGGCCGACCGCGCCGATCCGGTGCGGCGCGAGGCGCTGCTCAAACCGTTCGGCTTCAAGCATGCGGACTGGCTGCGCTTCAAGGCGGCGCTGAAGCCGGGCGACGAGATCTGGACCTATCGCAGCTCGCCGGAATCCTGGCAGGCACTGGCCGGCCGCGCGGGTCTCGTGATCTATCGCAATGGCAAGCCGCTGCGGCGACTGCTGACGGCGATGAACTGAGCCGCTGCGGGGGCTACCAGCGGCCGGGCGGGTCCGGGCGCCACGACAATTGCTGGTAGACGTCCTTGGCCAGCACCGGCAAATCCGCTTCCGCCGTGTCGCCCACTACCGTGCAGGTAATCTGGTCGTTAGCCCAGTAATAGGCCTGCAGGCCCTGTTCGGTCGCTTCCTCGAACGGCTTGCCGGGCTTGCCGGCGGCGGTGATGTAGACGGTCAGCCGGTTCGAGGTGGCGTTCTGGTACATCAGTTGCGCCGCCGGTCCGGTGCCGGATTCGGCGAGCGGCGGCAGCAGCCGGCCGCCGACCAGGGTAAAGCCCTGCGCGCTGAGATCAGGCGTCTCGATGGCGTGGCCGAGCCGGCTGGAAAGCCAGGTGACGAGATGCGCCTTGTCGCTGGCGGCGACCTCCACGGCGTGACGACTTTCCTTGACGTAAAGCGCGTGCGCAGCCACGGCGCCATCGATCAGCCGGTCGCTGGCGGCTTCGCCGGGCGAGGTAGCGCCCCGGACATACCAGCCGATGCCGCCGCCGAGCACCATGACCAGCAGGGCCGCGGCGGCGATGCGCGTCCAGTCCCAGCGGGCATTGGCGGCCGCGGCCGCTAGTCGGTGCGGATCGAGGCGCTGCGGCACCGGCTCGGCGGCAACCGGTCCGAACATGGTGGCAAGGGCGGCGTTCTGGCGCTGCCAATGCGCAATTTCGGCGGCCTTGTCGGGATGTGCCGCGAGGTACGCCTCGACCGCGGCGCGCGCCGCCGCGTCGAGCTGGCCGTCGACATAGGCGTGCAGCGCCGCGTCGGTCACCTCGAAGGCGTCGCGATGGGTGGTCCCGGCGGTCATTTCACCGTCCTCAGTCTGGGTTCTTCGATATTGCCGGTGGCAAGACGCAGCGCGGCGCGGGCACGGCCCAGCCGCGACATCAGCGTGCCGGCGGGAATGCCGAGGATGTCGGCGGCCTCGGCGTAGCTCGCCCCTTCCAGCACGACCAGCAGCAGGGCTTCGCGCTGTTCGAGCGGCAATTGTTCGACGGCGCGGCCGAGTTCGGCGAGGGCGATGAAGCCGGGCTGCGGCGCCGGCGTCGACGGCTCCAGCGGCAGCAGGTCAAGGGTAACGTGCTCGCCGCGCCGGCGCTGCCCGCGCAAATCATTGCGGTAAAGGTTGAGCAGCATGCGGAACAGCCAGGCGCGCAGCGGCCCGGTCGGCCGCCACAGAGCGCGCTTGCGGATGGCACGCTCGAGGCAGTCCTGGACGAGATCGTCGGCTCGATCGGCGTCACGGGTCAACGCCCGCGCATAGCGGCGCAACGCCGGTACCGTCGCCTCGATCTCATCCAGGAAGTCGCGCAAGCGGCCTACTTCTCGACGGCGGTGTGCCAGACGTTGCCCACCATGTCGCCGGTGGTGTCGCCGGGCGCCTTATCCTTCACCCAGAGGTAGAGGGGCTTGCCGTCATAGGCCCACATCATCTTGCCGTCGGTGCGCTTGACGAGGCTGAAATCGCCGGCCGCGGCAGCGCCGTCGGTGGCGAAGGCCGGCGGCCAGGCGGCGGCGCACTTGTCGTAGCAGTTCGACACGCCGGCGGTGTCCTTGTCATAGGTGTAGAGCGTCATGCCCTTGGCGTCGGTGATGACGTTCTTGCCGTTGATGGTGGTGACCTTGAGATCGCTCGGCTCGCCGGCAGCAAAGACCGGACCGGCCAGCAGCGCGAGAGCGGCTGCGCCGAACAGCAGTTTGGAAAGCTTCATGACGTCCTCCGGGTTGGCGCGGACGCGGCGTTGCGGGGCGTCCGTCGTGGGATCAACACCTTAGCGCGGCGCCTATTCCGCGGGGAGGGGAGATTATTTTGCGGCCAACGTCCTCAGCGGCCGGCCGGCGCCTCGTTGAGCCAAGCGGCGTAGAGGGAGGAATGGTCGCCGCTGTGGTTGGCCATGCCGGGCTTGGTCAGCCACCCTTTCGGGGGCACGAAACTGTAGATCCGGCGAATCGGCTGGGAGTGCCACTTCACATTGAAGGCGGCGAGCTTGGGGAAGAACTCCATCTCGGAATAGGCGAGGTGATCGTGCACCCACCAGGCCATGGCCGGCCAGTTGCGGGTGCGCTCGTAATAGCCGACGAAGCTGTTGACGACGATCGTCGCCGTCGCCCCGATGCCGCCGGCCGCGTCGGGGATGTCCCAGATATGGCCGGCATAGTTCTTCTCGTTGATGGCGCAGCTATGGCCCTTTTCGTTGCCGAGGCGGTTGACTGCCGGCGAACGATAGGCGGAGCGAACGGAGACCTTGCCGAAGCGGGTCTGCAACGGCTCGAGCACGTTGGCGCAAAGCTCCCGGCCAACCCGGATCGCCAGATCCGGATCGTCCGGGATATTCGAAAGGCCATAGAAATTGGCGATTTCCGAATAGAGAAAATCGCGCATGAAGAAGTTTTCGGACAGCCTTACCCGGCCGAAATCCTCGAGCGACTTGACGCTGCCGGGCTTGCGCAAGCTCAGCCTTCTTCGAGCCAGCGGATGTCCGCCGGCGTCAGCTTGATGCCGAAGGCCTGGACCGAGTCCGCGAGTTCGTCGAGCGTGCGCGGACCGATCAGCGGGATCGACGGAAAGGGCTGCGCCAGCACATAGGCGAGCGCGATGTGAATGGGGTGCTTGCCGAGGCGCCGCGCCAGTTCGATGGCGCGATCGCGGCGCGCAAAGTTCTTGTCGGAATACCAGACGCGCACCAGTTCGGCGTTGTCGCGCTTGTCGCGGCCGGCGCGATCGGTGAAGAAGCCGCGGCCCTGGCTCGACCAGGAGAAATTCGGCATCTGGTGCTGCGTGAGCCAGGCTTTCCAGGCATCGTCGGAAGCAGCAACGCAGCCGGCCCAGATCGGGTCGAGCATTTCGGCGAGGGCGAAATTGTTGGAGAGGGCGCCGGGCTTCTGCTTGCCGGTCCGCTCGGCATAGGCGATGGCGGCGTCCATGCGCTCGCGCGTCCAGTTGGAGCCACCGAACGGCCCGCGGATACGGCCGGCCTTCACTTCGGCATCCATGGCGTCGACGAACTCACCGACCGGCACGTCGGGATTGTCGCGGTGCATGAAGTAGACGTCGACGTGGTCGGTCTGCAGCCGGTCGAGCGTCTGGGTCAACTGTCTGGCGATCACGTCCGGGTAGCAGAGCGGGGAGTGGGCGCCTTTGCCGATGACCAGCATCTGGTCGCGCACGCCGCGATTGCGTTGCCACTCGCCGAGCAGTCGTTCGGTATAGCCGGCCCCGTACACCCAGCCGGTGTCGAAAAGATTGCCGCCGGCTTCCCAGAAGGCGTCGAGCAGGATCGATCCCGACGAGAAGCTGCGGAAATCCTCGAAGCCAAGGGCAACGATCGAGGATTGCTGGCTGAGGCCGGGGATCGAGCGTTTTGGAATGACGGTGCCGTTGGCGCCAAGCTTGCGGCCGGCAATGGTGTTGAGGCGGCGCGGGGCCTTCTCGATGTCGAATTCGAGGCCCGCCGCCTGCCGCCACTGATCCTGGGCACGCAAATTGCCGAGGCTGTCGGCCCAGCTCATGCCCGGGGCGGTGAATTCCTGCCGCCCGGCGCGGATCGCCTCGCCCGCGGCGTCGACCTCGAACGAATAGAGCCAGCCCGGCTCATCGACCTCGACGTCATGGGCTTCACCCTCGCGCGGGATAACTCGGATGATCCCCTTGCCGCCCTCTTTGCCGCCGGCGAACCAGAAATTGTCGACATCGATGCGGCCAGTGGTGCCGAGGATGCGCAGCACATTGTCCTGCGCCAGGCTAACCGAGCACGAGACTTCGGCGAGAATGCCGTTGGCGAAGGTGAGGATGGCGGCGGCCCATTCGTCGGTGCCGGCCTCTCCGAGATGGGCGGCACCCACCACCTTGACCGGATCGAGGAACGGCTTGCCGGCCGCCGCGCCGGCGATCAGCCGTGCCATCGACACCGGGTAGCCGCCGACATCGAGGATGCCGCCGCCGGCGAGATCGTTGGCGTAAAGCCGATGCTCGGGCATGAAGCGCGGCATGGCAAAGCCAAAGCTCGACTTGATCGCCCGAACTTCGCCGATGGCGCCGGCTTTGACCAGGTCGACGAGTTTCGCCGTCTGCGGGTGCAGGCGATACATGAACGCTTCGCCGAGGAAGGTGCCGGCCTGGCGCGCGGCGTGCATCATGGCGTCGGCTTCGAAGGCGGTGAGGCCCATCGGCTTTTCGACCAGCACGTGCTTGCCGGCGGCCGCCGCCTTGATCGCCCATTCGGCGTGGAAGGGATGGGGGGTCGCGATATAGATCGCCTCGACCTCGGGATCGGCCAGCAGCGCGTCATAGCCCTTGAGCACCCGGGCGCCCGGAAAGTCGTTGGCGAGGCCCGGCTTGTCGGGATTGCGCGTCGCAATCGCTACCAGTTCGCCGGTGCGCGAGTGCTCGACGCCGCCGGCAAAGGCCTTGGCGATGCCGCCCGGCCCCAGGATACCCCAGCGGACTTTTGCGAAATCGGCGTTCATGACGGCTCTCCGGGACGATAGCGACCGTGGTGATCAATGGGCGGCTTTATGGCATTCAAGTCGGCGCCGCGGAAGTCGTCCGGCATGAAAACGCACCGGGCTTGGCGGGCTCGGTCCCGATACGCTACAGCATCGCCAAAGGCATGGAGGGGTTGGCATGTTCGTTGTCGGTGGCGAGAGTCTGATCGATCTGGTGGCGGAGCCGGTCGGGCCGGACGGCGCAGTGCTGCTGCGCGCGCATGCGGGCGGGTCGCCCTATAATTGCGCCATCGCCCTCAGCAAGCTCAACAACGACACGGGCTTTCTTTGTCCGTTCTCGACCGACAGTTTTGGCGACATGCTGCTCGGCCCGCTCGAACAGGCGGGGGTGCGACAATTGCTTGCTGAGCGCGTCAAGGCGCCGTCGACGCTCGGCGTGGTGACCTTCGAGGGGCTCAACGCCCGATACCGGTTCTACCGCGAGGCCGACCATGCCTTTACGCTCGATGGCCTGCTCCAGGCGCTGCCGCAGCAGGTCGAAGTGTTCCAGATCGGCGGCTTCTGCTCGGTGCTGCCGGAAGATGCGGCGATCTGGCTCGAGGTGGCGCAGGAAGCGCGGCGGCGCGGCGCGCTGATTACCACCGATCCCAATGTGCGGCCGTTCCTCGTCGATGATTTCGCCACCTACAAGGCGCAGTTGGACAAATTCCTCGACCTCGCTCACCTGATCAAGCTGTCCGACGAAGACCTCCGATCGCTCGATGCGAGCAAGAGCATCGAACAGCACGCCGCCGAACTGCTGGCCCGGCCGAATTGCGAACTGGTGGTGGTGACGCTGGGCGAGCGGGGCTCGCGGGCCTTCACCGCGGCAGGGACCGCCGAGGCCGGCATCTACGCCCCCCCGATCTTTGGCGACACGGTGGGTGCCGGCGACAGCCTGATGGCGGGGGTGCTGACCGCACTGGCCGAACGCGGCGACCTTTCGCCCGGCGAGCTCAAGGGCCTTGGCAGCGACGAGCTAGTCGATGTGCTGCATTTCGGCGCCATCGTGGCGGGCCTCAACTGCGCCCACAAGGGCTGCGTGCCCCCCACGCGCGCCGAAGTCGACGCGGTGCTGACCAATCCGGGCGCGTGAGGGGCGCGCCGCTTCACGCGCAATTGACGGCGGGTCATTGGGCAAGGGAGCGCCGCGGCGTTAGACTGGCGGCGTTCCGGAGGCAGTGATTTGCAATTCGTGCTTGCCTATGCGGCGGGGCTGTTGACGCTGATCAATCCCTGCGTGCTGCCCCTGCTCCCGGTGATCGCCGGCGCGGCCATCGCGCGCCATCCGGCCGGACCGCTGCTGCTGGCGCTCGGCATGGCGGGGGCGTTCACGCTGGCGGGCATCGGCGTTTATGGATTGACGGCCGTCACCGGGCTTGCCGCGGGCGACGTTTCGGTGGTCGCCGGCTGGGTGATGATGGGGTTCGGCCTGGCGTTGCTGCTGCCGCAGGCGGAAATGGCGGTGGCGCGGGCGACCGGACCGGTCGCTACCGGCAGCTCACGGCTGATCGGGCGCTTCGAGGGCAAGGGACTGCTGGGTGAAGCGGCGGCGGGCGCCTTGCTCGGGTTCGCCTGGTCGCCCTGCATCGGGCCGACGCTCGGCGCGGCCATCGGCTTTGCCGCCGAGGGGCGCAATGTCGGCACTGCCGCCGGCATCATGGCGGCGTTTTCCGCCGGCGCCGCGACAATCCTGCTGGCGCTGAGTTATGGAGCGCGGGGGCTGATCGCGTCGCGGCGGCAGGCACTGGGGCGGCTCATGCCCTATGCGCGGCCGGCGCTCGGGGTGGGCCTCGTGCTCGCGGGGGCGGCGATCGCGTTTCACTTCGACCATTGGGCAGAGCGGCTGGCGCTGCAGCACCTGCCGGACTGGTTCAACGACCTCGCGGTCAGCATCTGAGGAGCAACAGCATGGCCGATCGTCGGCAGTTCATCCTGGGGGTCGGAGCCGGGCTCGCGAGTCTGGCGGTGACCGGGCCGGCGCTGGCGGCGACGACGCCCTATACACCCGCCACGCTCGCGGCGGCCAAGGCCGGGGGAAAACCGTTCCTGCTGGATTTCTTTGCCGACTGGTGCGTCACCTGCGCGGCGCAGCACCGCGTGCTAGATAAGCTTCGGGCGGCCAATCCCGCCTACGAGGCAATCCCCTTCATCCAGGTCGACTGGGATGCAGAGGAACACGGACCACTGGTGAAGGCGATGAAAATTCCGCGCCGCTCGACGCTGGTGGTGCTCAAGGGCGAGCGCGAACTCGGGCGCCTCGTGGCCGAGACCGACCCCGGCAGGATCGAGGCGTTACTGAAGCTGGCACTTTAATCCCGCCTCTCGGAAGCAAATTTCTTTGACGGGGCGGCCGATTGCGCCCCTGCAGCCGGTCTGCTCTTATCGCGCCTTCAACGACGCGGGGACGTCTCGATGCACATCTGGCGCTGGCTGTTGCTGGTGATCGTGGTCGTCGGGCTCGGCGTCGCGGCCTACCTCTTCAAGCCGGTCAACGGGCCGGCGCGCGACCTGACGCTCACTGCCGACGCCACGCACGGCGCCTATGTGATGACCCTTGGCGGGTGCGTCGCCTGCCACACCGACACCAAGAACAAAGGCCCGCTGCTCGCCGGCGGGGTGCCGCTGAAGACGCCCTTCGGCATTTTCGTGCCGCCAAATATCACGCCGGATCCGAAGGCCGGCATCGGCAAGTGGACGCTGGCGGAGTTTTCGGATGCGCTATCCAACGGGCATGGCCCGAACGGGCATCTTTATCCGACATTTCCCTACACCAGCTACACCACCATGACGGATCAGGACATCGTTGACCTTTATGCGGCGCTGAAGGCCGTCCCGCGGGTCGCCACGCCTGCCGCCAGGCACCAGGTGGCGTTCCCGTTCAATATCCGGCTGGTCAATCTGGCGTGGCAGAATCTGTTCTTCACGCCGCATCGCTTCGTGCCCGACGCGGCGCACTCCGCGCTGTGGAATCGCGGCGCCTATATCGCCAACGGGCCGGGCCATTGCGTCGAGTGCCACAGCCCGCGCAATGCCTTCGGCGCGATCGAGAAGGGCAGGGAGTTCACCGGTGCGCCAAAGGGCTCGGTGGGCGGGCGGGCGCCGCCGCTGACCCCCGCCGACCTCAAGGCGTTCTACGCGGTGGCCGACCTCGAGGACACGCTGAAGACCGGCGTGGCCTCGAGCGGCGACGATCTCGGCGGGGAGATGGCGGAAGTGGTCAGGGATTCCACTTCGAAGTGGACCGACGACGACCGCCACGCCGTTGCGGCGTATCTGTTGGGCGTGGAGCAGTAGCGGACCATCGGGTCCCGGTGGTGCGGTCAATTGCCTCAATAGTTTCTCAGGGGGCCGCTGGCGGAACCGTCGCGGAAGGCGATGCGGGGGGCGGCGCAACCGTCGCGCCGGACGCCTGCTGCCTGTCGAGCATGCGACGGGCCAGTGCGTGGTAGACCCCTTCCGGACAGACGAGCCGAGATACCGCGGTCGCGGCGAGCGCGGTGATCATGATCGGAAGAATCAATGAGTGGTCGGCGGTCATCTCCGAGACGATCACCGCCGACGTCAGCGGGGCCTGCACCACGCCCGAGAGATAGGCAACCATGCACAGCATGGCCAGCATGGCGATCGGTACGCCGGGCAGTAGCGGGTTGAGGTCGTAGGCGAGCCCGGCGCCGACCGCGAGCGAAGGCGAGAAAATGCCTCCCGGAATGCCGCTTACCGAGGACAGGGCGGTGGCGACCAGTTTCATCGGGCCGAACAGCCACGACATGCCTTCACCGTCCAGGATGGCCTTGGCCTGGGCGTAGCCGGTGCCGAAGACAGTGCCATCGGCGGCGAGGCCGCAGAGAGCCACCAGCAGGCCGCAGGACGCGGCAAACAGCACCGGGTGTCGGCCGATAAGAGCGCCAAGGCGGCCCGGTACCCCGTCCGCAAGCAGCACGAGGAAGCGGCTGAACAGGCCGCCGAACAGCCCGCCGACCAGGCTCGCGACGAGCACGGCAAGCCATTGCCAGCCGGTCGGCATGCCGCCGGTCATGACGCCGAAATACGTATAGTCGCCAAGGATCGCCTGCGCAGTGAGGCCGGCGGCGATCACTGTGACCAGGACCAGGACGCTGGAGCGCTGCTCGAAGGAGCGGCTCATTTCCTCGATGCCGAAGATGATGCCGGCGAGGGGGGCGTTGAACGCGGCGGCAATGCCGGCAGCAGATCCGGCAAGCAGCAGTCCTGGCTGGCGGTGCGGTTCGATGCGGCCGAGAAACGCCATGGTGGCGGCACCGACCTGCACCGTCGGGCCTTCGCGGCCGGAGGAGGCGCCTGTCAGCAAGCCGAGCAGCAGCAGGCCGATCTTTGCCGCGGCGAGCCTGATCGAAACCAGGCGGTCGCGGTCTTCGGCCGATTCGAGATGGCGGGCGGCGATGACCTGCGGAATGCCGCTGCCCTGTGCGCCGTCGAAGAAGCGGCGCGTGAGCCAGGTCGACAGGGCGAAGCCTGCCGGGGTGAGAAAAAGGGGCGTAAGCGGCCAGCGACCGTCGACGCCGGCAAACAGGGCCTGCGCCTCGTTCGCCAGGGTCGTCATGGTGATGGCAAGGAGCCCGACCACGATGCCGCCGGCAAGGAACAGGGCACGGCGCCGCAAGGTGGGCGGATCGACGTGCGGGATGGGAAAACGGCCGAAGCGTAGGGGTAACCCAAGCATATGCTTCGATACCCTCTGTCGTGCAGTGAGACAACACGGCAAGCGATTGCTCGTGGGACAGCGCAGGGGGATGGCCTGCCTCAGTCGTCCGAGGCGGCAAGCTCCGTCATGCGCCGGATGGCCGCGGCCGCTGGGTCGATGAGGTCGGGCGCGACCACGACTTCCTCGCTCATGGTGTGGAGCGACCAGAGGATCTTTTCGAGGGTGATCTGCTTCATGTGCGGGCAGGTGTTGCAGCCGTGCAGGAACTCGGTGTCGGGCGTTTCCGCCGCGAGGTTGTCGGCCAGCGAGCACTCGGTGACCAGCACGACGCGCGGCGGCTTTTCGGTCTTCACCCAGTCGATCATGCCGGAAAGCGAACCGGTGAAGTCGACGGCCGCGACAACCGCCGGGGCGCATTCGGGGTGCGCGAGGATTTTAGCGCCCGGATGGGCGGCGCGGAGTTCGGCGATGTCTTCGGCGGTGAAACTCTGGTGCACCTCGCAGCCCCCCGCCCAGGCGATGATCTTCTTGCCGGTGTGCCGCGCGACGTTGCGGGCAAGGAACTCGTCCGGCACCATGATCACGGTGTCGCCGGCCATGGCCTCGACGATGGCGAGGGCGTTGTCGGGGGTGCAGCAGACGTCGCTGACCGCCTTGACGGAGGCCGGAGAACTGAGATGGGCGATCACCGGCACGCCGGGATACCGCGCCCGCATCGCCAGCACGTCGGCGGGGGTGATCGAGTCGGCGAGCGAGCATCCGGCGCGACTGTCGGGGATCAGCACGGTCTTTTGCGGATTGAGCAGTTTTGTGGTTTCGGCCATGAACCGGACGCCGCATTGCACGACGATGTCGCGCTTGTCCCGAGCGGCTGCCCGGGCCAGCGCCAGCGTGTCGCCGGTGAGGTCGGCGACGCCGAAAAAGATCGGCGGTGCCTGGTAGCGATGCGCGAGGATTACCGCGTTGCGCCTCTTCTTCTGGCGGTTGATCTGGAAGATCAGCGGCGCCAGCAGCGGCCACTCGATGGCCGGCACCGCCCGCTGCAGCCGGTCGAAGATGCCCGCGGTGGCCTTCTCGACGGCCTTGGTAAATGAGAGGTCGTAGCTATTGCCGAGGGTCGCGCGCGCCTCCTCGAGCGAGGTGGTGGCGTTGATGAGCTGGACCAAGATGCGAGCCCCGCGATTGGTGTCGGACAACAGGCGTTCACGCGCCCGTGACTTAGGAATTGCCATCGGGGATTGCAATGAACGCTCTTGCGACCGCTTCCGCAAACCCCTAACGGTCTCGCAAAATCCACCAATCGGGAGGGTCCCACATGCCTCAGGATGCCGCTGCGCTTCGCGCCATTCTCAGCCTCGCGCCGGTCATTCCGGTGATCATTCTCGATGATGTTGCCGCCGCCCGGCCGCTGGCCGAGGCGCTGGTGGCCGGCGGCTTGCCGGTGCTCGAGGTGACGATGCGAACTGCCAATGCCCTCAAGGTGATGGAAGAGATGGGCAAGGTCAGCGGCGCCATCGTCGGGGCGGGAACCCTGAGGACACCGGCGCAGATGCGGCAGGCGGTCGATGCCGGGTGCCGTTTCATGGTGGCGCCGGGGGCGGCGCCGCGCCTGCTCGATGCGGCCGATGACATTGCCATCCCGCTGTTGCCCGGCATCGGGACGCCGACCGAAGCGATGACGGCAGCGGAGCGCGGCTATGCGTTCCTGAAGTTCTTTCCGGCGGAAGCGCTGGGCGGGGCGGCGGTGCTGAAGGCCTATGCCTCGCCCTTGCCCGACATCACCTTTTGCCCGACCGGCGGTATCGATCTCGCCAAGGCCCGCATCTACCTGGCGCTCAAGAATGTCATCTGCGTCGGCGGCTCGTGGGTGATGCCGGCGGATGCGGTGGCCGGCGGCGATTTTGCGCGGATCGAGGCGCTGGCGCGGGAAGCAGCGGCGCTGCGGGCCTAGGCGAATGCAGCGCGCTTCGGCCGGCCGTGCAGTGCAACGCCCCGTCGGCCTGTCGCATTTGCGCGTCACGCTCAGCGAGAATTTCTATCTGGGGCCGGGGCGGGCCGACCTGATGGAACTGATCGCCGAAACCGGGTCCATCGCCGCGGCGGGAAAGCGCATGGGGATGAGCTACAAGCGCGCCTGGTCGCTGGTGCAGGCGCTCAATGACGGGTTTGGCGCCACGCTGGTCGAGGCCAGCCGCGGCGGTGCGGCACAAGGCGGGGCGACGCTGACAGCGACGGGGGCCGAGGTGTTGCGCCGTTATCGCCACATGCAGGCTGCGACAAGTGCGGCAATTGCCGGCGATGTGTCGGCGCTTCTCGATATGGCCGTGAAGAAATAACGGTTGCCAGCCGGTGGGCGCTTTGCCATGGTTTCGATATGTCCATCAGAACATATCGTGGTCCATTCACGCCCTCCAGACGTTCCTCCCTGTTGGTTTTGCTGCTCGCGCCCCTGTTGATGCTGCCGTTCGGGGCGAGCGCCCGGGCCGAAACAGTGTCGGTAGCGGTGGCGGCCAATTTCACCGATGCCGTCAAGGCGGTCGGCGCCGCCTTCAAGGCGAAGACCGGCAACGAGCTCAGCGTCAGCTCCGGGGCGACCGGCGGACTCTACACGCAGATCTCGCAGGGGGCGCCGTTCGAAGTGTTCCTCGCCGCCGACAGCAAGACG
>Ga0134126_10002191_pt1 | contig 24707 bp, 20 predicted proteins | sample KB31752_FD_96881 | JGI IMG/M metagenome (GOLD analysis project Ga0134126, IMG submission 96881) | Terrestrial soil microbial communities with excess Nitrogen fertilizer from Kellogg Biological Station, Michigan, USA - KB3-175-2 | ecosystem: Environmental > Terrestrial > Soil > Unclassified ... | reverse complement strand
GCCAGCATGACAGCCTGTACCTGCGCCGCAATCGCGCGGTCCGTTTCCAGATTCGGGCCCATGACGCGAAACGCTACCGGCCAGGGTGAATAGGGCCCAAATACAAGCTGCGAAACGCGCACACGGGCTTCCGGCACAAGACCCTGGCCAACCCGTTCACGCAGCCTGAGCTTTAGACGATCCCGATCCTTCTCATTGGCCGTCAGAACAACGATTTTGGCGAAATTGGGGTTCGGGAGTTCTGGATTATACGAAAAAAAGAAGCGCGGAGCGCCCGCACCAATGTAAGCTGTAACAATCTTGGCCTCCGGCTGCAGGCGCAGCCAGTCCTCTACCTTTTTCGAACTCGCATTGGTGGCTTCTATGCTCGTGCCTTGTGGCTCCGTCACCTCAACCAGGACTTCAGGTCTGTCCGATTGCGGAAAGAACTGCTGTTTGACAAATCCCATCCCTGCAACGGAGGCAAGAAAGACGCCGACAACAGTGCACGCGACGAGAGCCTTCCGGCGTACCGCCCAGGCGATTACGCGGCGGAGTTTTTCATAGCCGGGTGTTGCATAGATTGCTGCATGGCCGCCTGGCAGGGCCGTCATGTCGGGCAGCAGCTGCACGCCGAGATAAGGAGTAAACGTCACCGCTACAATCCATGACGCGAGCAGTGCAAACCCCACTATCCAGAAAATATTTCCCGCATATTCGCCGGCGCTCGATGGAGCGAACCCGACTGGCATGAGACCAATGACAGTGACAAGCGTGCCTGCAAGCATGGGAGCAGCGGTGTGACTCCATGCATACCCGGCGGCGCGGATACGGCTCCATCCTTCTTCTATTTTGACCACCATGATCTCGATGGAGATAATCGCGTCATCCACCAGAAGCCCAAGTCCTAGGATCAGCGCGCCGAGCGTGATGCGATCGAACACTCTTCCGGTCATGAGCATGATGACAAAGACAGCCGCCAACGTAAGAGGGAGGGCTGCCGCGACAACAATTCCTTCGCGCCAACCGAGGCTGATAAAGCTAACGATCATAACGACTGCAAGAGCGACAAAGAACTTCAGCATGAACTCATCCACTGCTTCGCGGATGTTTACTGTCTGATCGGTTACTTTGCTAAAGCTGATGCCTGCAGGCAGGGCGGCGGAAATCTTCTTCTGCTCGGCAACAAGGGCTTTGCCAAGGTTCAGGCCGTTCCAGCCCTCCTTCATCACAATGCTGAGAAGCAACGCTGGTTGTCCATTATGACGAACAAGAAAGGTTGCCGGATCTTCGTATCCGCGCTTCACATCGGCAATGTCAGAGAGCTTTAGAGTGCGCCCGCCGCCCACGGTTGGCGTGTCCCGAATCTTCTCGAGATCATCGAGCGCACCATCCAGCCGAATGTAAACCTGTTGCGCTTTCGTATCGACAGATCCAGATGGGGTGACCGCATTCTCGCGTGCCAGTGCATCGAAAATATCTCGTGCGCTTACTCCCAGCGTCGCCAGCCGTGGGTATGAGAACTCGACAAAAATACGTTCTGGCCGTTCTCCAACGATGTCAATCTTCTTTACACCAGGGACCTGAAGAATCCGTTGGTGAAGAGTTTCTGCTTCACGCGTAAGCTCGCGAGGAGGAAGACCTGGAGCCTCGATCGAGTAGAGCGCGAATGTCACATCCCAGAACCGAGTCAGCGAGAGAAGCTTCCAAATGAACATAAACCCGCACGAACCTGCGCAGATGTTTTGCCGGTGCTGCGGGAATCGGCATTTGTCGAGTTTATCAATGAATCACCGCGTTCAGGGCGCCGCTCTCGTTGTTATTGCGATGTCGTTTTTTTACTATTCTGCGGCGATATGGGAGAACTAGCATAGCTCAGAATGCCTCAGCAATCTTTGCGCTTCTCGTCGCGTGACCGGATCTTTTACACAGGTGCGGCGGTCGTGTTTGCTTTCGCCGTCCTCATAGGCTTTTCGCGTACCTACTAGTTGAAGGGCTTCTTCGGAACGCCACATTTATCGCCACTGGCGCATCTACACGGAGCCCTCTTCACGCTCTGGACATTCTTCTTTATCTTTCAGACTGCTCTAGTGTCAGCAGGCCGTACCGACCTTCATCGACGGATGGGAAAAGCTGGCGCCGTGCTCGCCAGCGCTATCATTGCGCTGGGCGCCGGCATCTCTCTTTATTCCGTGCGCGCTGGCTACTCGAGTCGGAGGCCCAATATGGCCTCGCTCCTGGTGAACGCATTAATTGACTTGGTTCTGTTCTGCCTGTTCTTTGTTGCCGGCCTATTTTTCCGGCGAAAAAAGGAGATACATAAGCGATTGATGTTGCTGGCGATGGTGAGCCTGATCATTCCTGCATTTGCGAGGTTACCAATTCCTGACGCCACGATCGGGTGGGTGATTCTTGCCTTCTCGCTGGCAGGGGCAGTCTACGACGCAATTTTTCTGCGCCAGGTCCATCTCACGAATGTAGTGGGTGTGCTCCTGATAAATGTTGCAACTCCACTGCGGTTCGTTATTGCAGATGCGCGAGTATGGCAGAAATTCGCGGAATGGGTGGGAAGATGAAATCCTGTCCGGATACTCATCCGGACTTTATCTAACAGATTGCAGACGTTATCTCGGGTTCCATTCCACTGAGCGCCTCCGCGGCTCGGTGCTAATCCCGATCGGTCCCATTTTCCGTGACGCCGGTTCATTTTCGGTTTTCTGGGCATTGTCCAGATGGCCGACAAATTGCCAATGACGAGTTCACATCCGTGGACCGGGCATTTCCCGTCAGACCGGAACGCGCACGCAATCCTGGCACTTGTCCGTCGAAAAGACACGGTCGGAAACCCAGCCCTGCAACAGACTGCGGTCAACGGCCAAGAACCCATAAGCGGGGTGTAGAATTCGAGACGCCGAAATTGTCCGAATCGAGGAGATATAGCCTATGACAGACTGGTTCGCTCGCCCCGTCCTGCACGTTACGGACGTTGAGGCCTCGCTCCGTTTTTACGTGGACCGGCTCGGCTTCACGAGCCCCTGGCGCTTCGACGAGGACGGCAAGACGTTTGTCGCCCAGGTTGACCGGCAGGGCTGCGCGCTCATTCTCTGCAGCAAGTGGCCCGAGAAGGTCGGCAAAGGGCTGATGTTCATCTCCTTGAACGTCGAGCCAGAGACCCGCGAGGCCGCGGTCGCGGCCCTGGAAGCGCTGCGGACTGAACTCGAAGCCCTGGGCGCTCCAGTCAAGGACGGCTGGTGGGGCTACCGCCTTCTGGTGGTCGATGATCCCGACGGAAATCAGCTTTTCTTCAACTATCCGAACGAGACTGCATCCGGCAAGACTGTTAACGATGCAGTGCAATGAAACGATGGTCGTCAGCACGATTCTTCGCCCATATATCAGCCCACTTTTGACGTAAAGTCGCCATCGCGCTGATTGGAGGCCGCACGCCCGCATATCGGTGTAATGCGCGTCTAAAGTAACCGCTCATCGCGCGGTCACACGCCGACTAAGGCCGATATACCATCCGCGATACCCTTACGTAATGCGACCCCTCCGGTATTCCATCAACCTTACATTGGACGGGTGCTGCGATCATCGTGCAATATTGCCGGACGAAGACTTACATCGTCACGCGGTCGAGAACCTCGACCAGGCGGATGCCCTCCTCTTTGGCCGGGTGACTTATGAAATGATGGAGGCAGCGTTCCGGCCGCCTGCGCAGACGGGAGCGAGGCCTGATTGGATGGAACCCTTCGCCCGGACGATCAATGCGGCAAAGAAGTACGTCGTGTCGAGCACCCTGGACCGGGTTGATTGGAACGCGGAGCTCGTGCGCGGGGACCTAGGGAAGGCCGTTCAGCAGCTCCAGCGCGAGTCGGGTAAGGGGCTGCTCGTGGGAGGCGTGAAGCTCCCGCTGGCATTGGCGGAGTTGGGGTTGATCGATGAGTACGAGTTCGTGGTGCATCCCAGGCTAGCGGGCCACGGGCCGACGTTGTTCGCGGGGCTATCAAAGCACGTCGATTTGAGACTCGTGAGCCGGCTGGAGTTCGTTTCGGGGGCGGTGGCGATGCGGTATGAGCCGAGAAGGTAGGCATTGGGCTTGTTAAGCCCGAGTCGGCCAAATCATGGAGCAACTCGGGCGAGGTTTTATCTGCTGGCGCGCAGCGTCCCATACGCGGTAAGTTTTGACAAATTCAAAGACCCTGGTATCACAGGGGCCAAGCCGCCTCAAAATTTTGTATCAAGATTAAGCTCCAAAAATGCGGCGGCAGCATTCTGGTCGCTTTCCCAATTCAATCTGGCGAGAAGGCGTCATCTCGCGCGTGTGATTCATCGGCTTGTTCCCGAACGACGGGCAAACTGGACACAACTTCCTGTTTGCCGACCACTCTGGAGCTATCAAATTATCGAGATTGCTCTTGGCTTTTTGCGAACGCGGATCAAAAGCTGTGTACAAACCTAAGCTTCCCAAAGACTCGCATCAGCCGATATTTGTTGGGGATTCATCGGCGCACTGGTTGCGACCGCGAGCAAGAGCACTAGGTTTTAACGATTGCACCGAGTCCTGGGGGTAAACGAGAAGTATGATCGTCCAGTTTCATTACCTTGTTTGGGACGATGGACCGCGTTTTACTCCGCCCGTAACGCTTCGACCGGATCGATCTTAGTCGCCCTCCTCGCCGGAAGATAACTGGCAAGCGCCGCGGCGAAGATCAAAGCAACCGCCATCGCCACGTAGGTGAGCGGATCCGATGGGCTGACCGAAAATAGCAGCGATCGCATCAGTGGCGCCAAGACCAGCGCTGCGACGAGCCCGCATGCGCAGCCGATCGCCGATAGAATCAACCCGCTGCGGACGAAAGCAGTTGTGACCTGTGCAATCGGTGCACCGAGGGCAAGCCGGATTCCGATCTCGCGCGTGCGCTGCGAAACTGAGTAAGAAATCACGCCATAGATTCCCACTATCCCCAGCAACAGCGCCATCCCACCGGCGATCGCGAGCATGATCAGCGTGAACGAGGTGCGCGCGAGTGAGCGGTTATACAGCGCCTCCACCGTTTCCACATTTGCCAGCGGAAGATTAGCGTCTATGCTCCAGATTGCGTTGCGCAATTCGTCCCGAAAGGAAAGGGAACCAGCGCGCGGTGTACGAATCACAAACGCGACGGACCGTTGGACATTCACCGGAGCCGCTTCAAACTTCTTCTGAAAGAGCGGCCAATACACAATTGTCGGAGCCTTTTTGTCAACCCCGTCCGTGTGCTCATCGCTAACCACGCCGATCACTTCGCACCAGTCGTCTTTTAGGTTTACTCGAATGCGCTTTCCAATAGCCGCTTGGGGCGAGCCCCACATCTCTCGCGCCGTATTTTCGGACACAAGGGCAAGAGGACGTTGATTGTCGATTTCTGCCCACGTCAGATCGCGGCCCGCGAGCATCCGCTGTCCCATTGTCTTGAAGTAGCCCGGCGCAATCCATTTAAAACGGCGCAGCGGCGCAAGCGTGCCCTCGCGATAACTCTTATCTTCGGCGTATACGGGATCGTTCGCCTCGTAGCCGCCCATCGTAACCGATGAGGTAATAGAGGCGGACCTCACACCATTGATGGCCGAGATTTTAGCGAGCATTGCCTGTTCCATGCGCATCACGCGCTCCGGCTCTTTCACTTGTTCATCCGGAATTGCAATCCTTACAGTTTGAATTTGGGCAGGATTGGTGAATCCCGGATCGACGTCGTGTAGATTGCGGAACGTGCGGATCATGAGCCCCGACGTCACAAGCAGGATAAGCGCGAGCGCCACCTGAACGACAACAAGCAGGCTTCGGACCCGATGTCTATCCCTGCTAGGGCTCATCGGTCGCCCGCCGCCGCGGAGCGCATCAGCGATGTGCGGCTTGCCGTAGCGCGCAACGGGGATCAAACCAAAGAGCACGCTCACGGTTATTGAAGTGGCCATGGCGAACAGCAGCACCCAGGCATCGATATGGATGTTATGAGCGCGAGGCAGGCGTACCAAGTCGGACGCCAAAAGCAGCTTAAGCGCAGTCCAGGATAAGCCGAGTCCCACTACTCCGCCAACCAGCCCGAGCGTGACGCTTTCAAAGAGGAGTTCGCGCGCAATGCGCGTCCATGCCGCCCCAAGTGCAGCGCGAATGGCAAGTTCCTGTTGCCGTGTCTCTGCCCGAACCAAAAGCAGGTTCGCAACATTGGCACAGGCAATCAGCAGAACGATCCCCACTGTCGCCATCAGAACCCAGAGCATATTGCCGATATCGCCCACCAAGTCGTCTTTCAACAGCCTGAAATTGGGCGCGATACGGGCATCTTCAAACATTTTGACCGTGTAACCCGCAGGCGGGGGAAACCGCTGCAATACCAAAGGCAGCATGCGGGCGAGATCCGCATCCGCTTGCTTCAAGGTTACGCCGGGCTTAAGCCGTCCGACGCCCAGGTAAGAGAACACTCCGAGATTCGTTTTGGCGGGGTCGAAGCGCAGTGGAATGAGCAGGTCGGCCTTTTGATCCATAAATTGAAACGAGGGTGGCAGGAGGCCGATTATGGAAACCGGGTTACCCTCAATCAGAAGCCGCCGGCCGAGCACCGAATGATCGCCGCCGAAATGCGATCGCCAGTAGCCGTCGGAGAGCATCACCGTGCGTGTGCCCTTCGGATCATCGTCAGCCGCGGTGAATAGGCGGCCCAGTTGAGGTTTCACGCCGAGAATGGGAAGCAACTCATGCGAGGCGAAAATGGCGGACACCTGTTCCGGTTGTCCGTTGCCCGTAATGCTTGTGGTGCCGCTCGTCCAAATACTGACGGCTTGAAACGCGCGGCTATCATCGGCCATCGTGAAATAGACCGAAGGACCCATATTCAGGTCCTCTATCTTGACACCGGGCGCCGTCATCCACAACGAAACCAACTGCTCGGGATGCGCATAGGGCAAAGGCTTCAACAGCACGCCGTTGATCACGCTGAAAATGGCGGTTGTGGCTCCCAGCCCTAGTGCGAGAGTCCCGATGCTTACCAGCGTGAAACCTGGAGTAGCTCGCAAGCGCCGCAGCGTATAACGCATTTCCTGAAGCATTCCGCTGACAAGGTTTTCCCACCCATACGACCGCACCTGTTCGCGAAGTGCCGTCGTACTGCCGACGCGAATGCGGGCAGCGCGAGCAGCATCGTGCGCCGTTAATCCGCGCGCTTCAAAGCCGGCTTTCGCCTCGGCGAAGAAGCTGTCGACCTCATCGGCAATATCTTCATCGGCATATTTCCGCCGAAGCAGATTCCGCAGGCCACGCACCAGTTGTCGCGCGATCGACATGACTTTAAGCCTGCGCCTTGAGTAATCGCGAAATCGCGTCCGAGCGCCGCTGCCAGTCGGCTGCTTCACTTTGGAGCTGTTTCCTGCCCGCCGTCGTCAGCCGGTAGATTTTGGCGCGCCGCGAATTCTCCGTCACGCGCCATTCGGAATCCAGCCAGCCGTTCCGTTCCAAGCGCTGCAGCGCGGTTAAAAGCGAGCCTGCGTTCACTTTGAAAACGTTTTGGGTGATTTGCTCGATCCGGCGGGCAATGCCGAAACCGTGCATAGGTTCCAGGCTCAGCGTCTTCAGGATCAGCATGTCCAGTGTCCCCTGGATCACATCCGTGTTGGTGTTGTTCATCCGGAAACGACTACAGAATACCCTGCTCTCCATCTGATCGTCAAGATATGAGCGTCAGGTTTACTGGGATTACAAATTCGGCCTTAACTTCGACCATAGAAGGGGGCGTTTCTGCCCTCGCCATGGTGGCCCCGGATTGCTCCTGTGTAACGGGCGATACGGAAATAATCGCGTTGGTCTTTCCCTCAGTGGACTTTTAAGTCGGGATTCAAGACACTGAACGGCAACAGTACGTTAAGGACGGATGGGATCGTGACCTAACCTGCCCTGCGACCATGGAAACTGCTCTTTCCGATCATTCCTCATCAGGCTCGATGCCAATATGATGATTTGTTCGTTATCTGTACGCTGATATGGCCAAGTAAGAATTGGATTTGTCCAACTCCTCGCCCGCTTCGGATGAGCGTCTATCATTTCAATGTCCCGAAACCGGGTCTCCCGATCACAAGATAGGGGGAAACACGTTCGGGATGGCGACGATCTCTGAGAGCAGCCGGGACCCTCGGTGGTGTTTATCGGCGGCAAACAAACACCTTGAGCCTCGACCTATCAAGTTGTATGCTGAATGGTAGAAGGTTGAGGCATTGACGTCACGTTTCCCCATTCCACAAGGCACACTGGACATGCTGATTCTCCAGATTGTTTCGCTCGAGCCTATTCACGGCTACGGCATCGCCCAACGATTGGAGCAAATCTCTCGGTCGGTGGTGCAAGTAAATCAAGGCTCCCTTTATCCCGCGCTCCACAGGCTGGAGCAAAAGGGTTGGCTAAAGGCTGAATGGAAGCAATCAGAAACGGGACGGGAAGCCAAATTCTACTCGTTGACAGCTTGCGGGCGAACGCAGCTCGTCGCCGAAAAAGAAAGCTGGGCGCGCTTGGCGGGAGCGGTTCGACTCATTTTCAATGAAGGCACAAGATCATGAAACTGGCGAACTGGTTCCGTCGCAAAAAGCTGGAAACCGGCCTGGAGCGCGAGTTGCGCTACCATCTCGACCGTCGAATCAGCGATCTGGAAAGATCTGGCCTGCCAACCGGCGAAGCCCGCAGAACAGCCATGCTGGAGTTCGGCGGCTTCACGCAGATTCAGGAGGAAGTGCGAGACATCTGGCTCGCTCGTTGGCTGCGCGATTTCCTATACGATGTCCGCTTCTCCGCACGTTCTTTTCTCCGGAACCCCTCATTCACAATCACGGCCGTGCTCTCGCTCATGCTCGGCATCGGAGCCACAACGGCCATCTACTCGCTGGTGGATCAGGTGCTGCTGCACGCGCTTCCAGTCCATCAGCCGGAACGCCTTGTTCTAATTGACTGGAAGGGTGATCAGGTTGCCAATGGGTTCGGCAGTTGGAATCTGATGTCGTATCCGATCTGCCGTGATCTGGATCAGCAGAAGCAGGTCTTCGATGGCGTATTCTGCCGCGCTCTTACCACCATAAATCTCTCAAGCGGCGGCGATTATCGCGCCGCGACCGCAGAAATCGTCTCCGGTAACTACTTTTCCGTGCTTGGAGTCGGGCCGGCGTTGGGGCAGGTCCTGACGAGTGATGATGACGCGAAGCCGAACACCAATGCGGTGGCCGTCATTTCGTACGACTTTTGGAAGACGCAACTCGGAGGAGCCTCCGACGTGGTTGGCCGAAAGGTGCTGGTAAATCATCATCCGCTGACGGTGATCGGCGTGGCTGCTGCAACGTTCCGCGGCATCGACGTTGGCGAGGTGCCATCGCTCTGGATTCCTGCGTCGATGTCGACGGCGATCATTCCTGGGCTCAAGGATCTTCACGATCGCCGGACTCGCTGGATGCAGGTGCTCGGCCGCTTGCCACAAGGCATGACCTTGCGAAAAGCTCAGGCCGGATTGCAGCCGTGGTTCAAAGCGATGCTGAAAGAGGATATGCGCCGCGCGGGGTTTCCCGTCATCACACCGGAGCGCCTCCAGACATACCTTAATTCGTCGCTCGTGCTCACCGCGGCGCCGCAAGGCCATTCCGGATTAAGGCGCCGGCTCCTGGAGCCGTTGTGGGTGCTATTCGCTCTGACGGTAGTATTGCTCGGCTTGGCCTGTTTGAACGTCTCCGGCCTGTTCCTGGCGCGCGGGTCAGCGCGCGACCGCGAAGTCGGCACCAGGCTGGCTCTAGGCGCTTCGCGCGGGCGGCTCGGGCGGCAGCTTCTTGCCGATAGTCTGCTGATCGGCCTTGCGGGCGGCGTGCTTGGGACAGCAGCCGCGCCGCTTGCTGTGCAAGCTCTGATCGCGTTCCTTCCCCGCGATAATGCCGGTACTGCTTTACGCGCCAGCATCGACTCGCGTCTCTTGCTCTTCGCGCTCGCTGCAAGTGTCACGGCGGGCATTTTGAGCGGTCTCGCACCCGCCTGGCAGTCAGGGCGGCGCTCGCTTGTATCCTCGCTCCGGGAGCGAGGCGGCACGGCATTGGGCGGCGTCCGCCTTCGAAAAGCGATTGTCACCGCGCAAGTTGCTCTGACCTTGACGCTTCTCGCTGGAGCAACCCTGTTTATTCGCACTCTCGATGCATTGATGGAGAAGGGGCCGGGCTTCGTAACCTCGGGCCTGGTCTCATTCGGAATCGACTGCCAGCGAAGCGGGTACTCGGAAGAACAGGGAAACCAAGTGATTCGCCGCATCGACGAAGCGATACGACACTCGGCGATCGTTCAGTCGTCCGCGGTTGCTCGGTTCGCATTGTTGACCGGCGGAAGCTGGAACAATCCAATGACGATCCTGGCGGGCAAAAGATTCTCCACGGAGGGCCGTGACATCAACCTGAACGCGGTTACGCCGGGATTTTTCCAAACCATGGGTATCAGAATCATTGCGGGACGTAATTTCGATGAACGTGACATTAGCGCACCGGGCGAGTCAGGCTGGCGGTCGGCAATCGTGAATGAAGCGTTCGTGAAGCGCTATTTGGGAGGGCGAAATCCCCTCGGGGTGAGAATCTGCCAGGGTTCCGGACCGGACGCGAGGCCGAATGTCGAAATCGTCGGCGTCATGTCCGATATCAGTTATCGGGGGCTTCGCGAGCGATCCGAGCAGGCCTATTTTCCCCTCGGAGGCGAAGGCGCAGCCACCTTTTATGTGAGAGTTCGCGGAAAACCGGAATCCTCCTTCCAGTCGCTTCGCGAGATTGTCCGTGGCATCGACCCCACATTACCCCTGAATAATTTGCGTACCGTGGACCAACAGGTCGATCGATCGTTGAATACTGAGCACATGCTGGCGTCGCTGACCGGCAGCTTCAGCGCACTTGCCTTGCTGCTCTCGCTGGTCGGCCTGTACGGGGTGATGTCTTTTGTCGTCACGCAACGTACGCGCGAGATCGGGATCAGGCTGGCGTTAGGGGCAACCCGCGGGACTGCTATTTGGCTGGTGCTTCGCGATGCGCTGGTAATGCTCCTTATAGGAATCGGCATCGGTGTGCCATTTGTCTTGGCTTTGGGCCGGCTCGTAGAATCCCAGCTCTATGACGTAAAACCATCCGACCCGGCTGTAATCGCGATCGCTGTCCTGCTTCTTTTTTCGGCTGGACTGGGCGCCGCACTTATTCCCGCGCATCGCGCTTCGAGCGTAAACCCAACCGAAGCATTAAGGTTTGAGTAATTTATGCGCTTGCGGTAGGCCTCTTTGGCATAAGGTCCAAAACACGAAGAGCCGAACGCATTTGCGAACGGCTCGTTATCTAAACCACTTTAGAATGAATCTGGTGCGGAGAGGGGGACTTGAACCCCCACGGTGTTACCCGCTAGCACCTCAAGCTAGTGCGTCTGCCAATTCCGCCACCTCCGCAGGTGAACTCTACTTTTTAGGAGCCTGTTGAGCAGGCGCCGGATTGCTGCCCGTCCCGCCCTGCTGGCCGGACTGAGGTGTAGCCGGGGGAGCGGATTTCTTTGCAGGGGCGGTAGGCGTCGCTTTCAATCTGTTATCAAGAACGCTGCTCGGGGCTGCCGCGCCGTGTTGATTCCCGACGATCGTCAAGGCCAACGAAGTCACCATAAATGTGACCGCCGCCCAGGTCGTCACCTTCGAAAGCACCGTCGTCGAGCCGCGCGGTCCAAAGACCGTTTGTGAACCCATGCCGCCAAAAGCGCCTGCCAAGTCAGCCGCCTGCCCGCTTTGCAAGAGAACAATAATCGTCAATACCAAACAGACAATGACGTGGATTGCCGTCAATACGTAAATCATTCGAACACTTAGTATACCAAGGCCGTTCCCCATCGAATGGAGAGGCTCCAAAGCCCTACACAATATTCCAGAGACCTCGTTTGATAATCTTTCCAAGGTATTGAGAGGAGATTTTGTGAGACTCATCCGAAGTGGTTTTATACTGGCGCTGCCGCTCGCGCTTGCCGGAACATTCTTCTATTGCAGCCAAACGGAGGCGAACGCGGCGACGCCGCCGGCGAAGAAGCATGTACTCGTGATCGGCCAAACAAAAGGTTTCGAGCACGATTCGGTGCCCGATGCCATGGCGACCATCTGGAAATTGGGGCACGATACGGGCCTTTGGGAAACCTATATACGAACCGATACCGAGCTTCTGACAAAGGGCAAAGTTGGGCCGAACGGCAAAAATCTGAACTATTTCGATGCCTTGGTCTTTGCAAGCACGACGGGTGAGTTGGACATGAGTGACCAGCAGAAGAAGGACATGATGTCTTTCATTCACGACGACGGGAAGGGATTCGTCGGCATTCATGCGGCTTTGGATACTAATTACAAGTGGCCGGAATATGGCGAAATGATTGGCGGCTGGTTCGACCAGCATCCCTGGCTTACCTTCAACGCGCCGATTATCAACGAGCAGCCTGACTTTCCCGCGGTGCGCCACTTCCCGAAGGAGTTCACGAAGCGGGATGAAATCTATCAACCGAAGGCCTGGTCTCGCGACAAAGTAAACGTCTTACTTCGGTTGGACGAGCGGAAGCTGGACTACAGCAATAATCCGCGTATCCATCGAACGGATAAAGATTTCGCAGTGGCGTGGTCCAAGATGTATGGGAATGGCCGCGTGTTTTATTCAACACTGGGACACACGACGGAATCGTGGGACGATCCGGACATCCAGAAGATGTATTTCGAAGCGCTTAAATGGGTGATGCATATGACGGAAGGCAGCACCCAGTCGCATCCGAAAACCCCGCCACCCGATTTCGGCAATGATTAACGAACAAGTTCCACTGGTGAAGCCGGGCGCTACCCGTAGGTCGATGCTGCGCGGGCTCGGCTTCGCTCCGCTTGTTTACGCCGCTGTACCGTCGCTAGCACAGGCGGAATCGCCGAGGCTTACAGCTGCGCAGTTGATCCAGCGAATCAAGAATCATGCTGGCGGCTTCTGGAACGGGCCGACGGTCGACACAATTAAAGCAGGTGACCCGAATACGGTTGTCACGGGGATTGCGACGACGTTTCTCGATACATACAGTGTGTTGGAGCGGACGGCAAAAGCCGGGAAGAACCTGATCGTCACGCACGAGCCGACCTTCTACAATCATCTGGACGAAACGAAAGGACTCGATGACGATCCTATCTTTCTGCAGAAGAAAACGTTCATCGAGAAGCACAAAATGGTCGTATGGCGGTTCCACGACCACTGGCATGCGCGCGGCCCGAATCCGGACGGCATTTTGGAGGGAATGACGGCCGCGCTTGGATGGAAGAGCTACCAAGACCCGCGCGATCCCATGCGTTTTGTGCTGCCCAAAACGAGGCTTGACGCGCTGGCCCGCGATATCCAGGGGCGGTTGGGGATTCGGACGCTTCGAGTAGTTGGAAAGCCTGAAATGGACGTAACGCAGATCGGTTTCCTGCCGGGCGCCTCTGGGCGTGAGCGGCAAATCGCCATGCTGGAGCAGAAGAATATAGAAGCCCTCGTGGCGGGCGAGGCCCGAGAGTGGGAAACGGTCGAATACGCGCGCGATGCCGCGGACGAAGGGCGGCCGAAGGCGCTGATTCTGCTCGGGCACGAGGCGTCGGAAGAAGCGGGCATGCAGTACTGCGCGGCGTGGCTGAAGACATTCATCCCGGAAGTGCCGATCGAATTTATAAAGGCGGGCGAACCATTTTGGCGGCCGGCTTGAAGGTGCGTCGCCAATGGCGCGGGATATCCTACAGGCCGCTAGCCGGCCAACCCCACGCTGACCAGTTCCTGGTTCACGCGCTTCAGTTGACCACAGGCAGCGAAAATGTCGCGGCCGCGAGGTTTGCGCAGGAAGCAGGGCATTGCCCGCCGGACGATCTCCTGGAAAGCATGGACTCGTTCGGGAGTGGGCGTGTCAAAGGGGATACCCGGTCCGGGATTCAGGGCGATTAGATTTACTTTTGCATTCAGATGGGCCAGCAGCTTCACGACCCGCCGTGCGTCCGCTTCCGAATCGTTGACGCCTTTTAGGAGAACGTATTCGAACGTCAGCTTCTCCCACGGCCGCAGCGGGTAATGGCGGCAAACTGCGATCAGGTCCTTCAGATGATATTTCCGCGTAATTGGCATCAACTCACGGCGCTGCTCCTCCGTCGAAGCATTCAACGAAATGGCTAGCTTCGGGCGAACCGGGGCCTTGCCGAGTTCCTCCATTTTGGGAACAATCCCAGCGGTTGAAACGGTAATGCGACGTGGCGAGAGCGCCACGCCTTCCCTTTCCGTCAGAAGGCGCGTGGCTTTCAGGACATTTTCGAGATTAAGGAGGGGTTCTCCCATGCCCATCATGACCACATTCAACCGGTTCTCCGCTGCTTTCAGCGAGTTTTCACGGGCGACGAGGAGCACCTGGCCGACTATTTCACCAGCCGTCAGATTTCGCTCGAGACCCATCAGGGCGGTGAGGCAAAATTTGCAATCGACGGGGCAGCCGACCTGGCTGGAGATGCAGATCGTGTCCCGCCCCTCTTCCGGCATCAAGACGCTCTCCACTGTTCTGTTGTCCGCCAAACGCAGCAGGTAGCGTTGCGTACCATCGGTCGAGCGGTAGCGCTTCTCAATGGCGGGCAGACCCGTTTCAAAACGCGTAAGTAGTTGTTGCCGAAAGACTTGTGGCAAAGTTGAAATCTGAGATAAATCCGCCACCTGTTGCCGATAGAGCGCGTCAAATACTTGTCGGGCGCGGAACGAAGGTTGTTCCGGACCGAGTGCGTCTCGCAGATCCGAAAGTTCCATTCCGATCAAGGGGGATATCGCATTCTTGCCCTTAAGTACTTGCATTATCTGGATTTAGTGTAGCGCGTTACACTGATAGAGAGGATTCCTGGATTCATGAACGTTAGCAATCAATACAACTCTGCCAAGAGGAGATGGCCAGGAGTCGCTTCCGCCGTGGAGACGGCTGCCATCGACCGCATATCCATGCCGAGAGATATAGAAACCGCAAAACTCGACAATGGATTGCGCATTGTTACCGAAACCATGCCTTCGGTGCGTTCGGTTTCGCTTGGTATTTGGATCGGCACTGGTTCCCGCGTGGAGCAAGGCGCCGAGAACGGCCTTTCCCATTTTATCGAGCATATGGTTTTCAAGGGTACGGAAAACCGGAGCGCAGAAGACATCGCACGTGCGGTTGATTCGATCGGGGGCGGATTGGATGCATTCACCAGTAAAGAATTGGTGAGTTTTAATACAAAAGTCCTCGATGAGCACCTGCCAATTGCACTCGATGTCCTATCGGACATGGTGCTGAATCCACTGTTTCGGGAAGACGATATCGAAAAGGAAAAGGGCGTTATTCTCGAGGAAATCAAGAGCGAAGCCGACCAGCCAGAGTTCGTGCTTCATGAGATGTTCATCAGTAACTTCTGGAAAGAGCATGGCCTTGGCAAACCGATTCTGGGAACGCGGGATACGGTGAAGCAGTATACGCCCGGCATGCTGCACGACTTTTACAACCGCAACTACTCGCCCAAAAACATTCTGATTACCGCCGCGGGCAGTTTGAATCACGAGCAATTGGTTTCGCTAGTGAGGGACCGTTTCGCGGACCTGCGTGAGCGGGGAGTGTTGCCAGTCAGCGAGGCTCCCGTCTCATCCGCCCCGGTCGTGCTCAAGAACAAAGAATCGCTCGAACAGGTCCATATCGCACTGGGAGTCCCGGCGTATCCGCTGGCGCATGCTCGACGGTTCCCCCTTTATATTCTCAACACCGTTCTGGGCGGCGGAATGAGTTCGCGCCTGTTCCAGAACATACGTGAGAAGCTTGGCCTCGTGTATGCGGTCTATTCCGAACTTAATTTGTTCAGCGACACAGGTTGTCTTAGCATCTACGCAGGCACCGGTATCGATTCCGCCCGCCAGGTGGTTACCTCCATCATGGAAGAAATTGTGGATCTAAAGAATAATCTGATCGGTGGAGAAGAACTGCGACGGGCCAAGGATCATCTGAAGGGCTCTCTGATGCTGAGTCTGGAGTCAACCTCAAGCCGCATGTCGAATCTCGCGCGGCAGGAACTCTACTTTCCACGTTTCCTGAGCTTTGACGAGATGCTGGAATCGATTGAGGCTGTCACTCGCGATCAGGTTCAGCAGATTGCACAGGAATTTTTCGACTCCGAAAAAATTGCGCTAGCCATGCTTGGGCGGATAAAAGGAATGGAAATCACCCGAGAGACTTTGGCGTGTTAGTTCGCAGCCGCGAAACTCGGTAGCTGAACCTCCGTTCACAGGAATTCGGCTGAATTCTTCGTATTGCCTCTGCCAAGATAACTCTTTCCCTTCCAATGGATTAGCCATCGATCCAAGCCGTCCGTGAATGCTGGAAGTGTGCGTCGAAGCGCGCCGCCCCCGCTACACTCCAAGGCGGAGGATTCGATTACACGATGCGATCGAACACGCTACGGTCCCGGCGAGGGAATCTCCCGCGGGAACCAGATGAACTGACTGCGCGGTTGAGCCAGCTTCTGGTCGGGCAGACCGATGCGATTGAAACAATCGTTCCGTACGTTCAAATGCACCAGGCCGGTTTATCGCCGGAGGCGCGTCCGATTGGCGTTTTTTTACTCCTTGGCCCTACCGGCACCGGGAAAACGCGAACGGTGGAGGTCCTTGCCGAAGTGCTCCACGGGTCGAGCAAGAATTTGCTCAAGGTAGACTGCGGCGAGTTTCAGATGGAGCATGAGGTGGCGAAACTCGTGGGCGCGCCTCCCGGATACCTGGGGCACCGGGAAACTCAACCGATGCTGACGCAGGCCAAGCTAAATGCGGCCGCCAGCGAGAGCAGCGACATCTCGATACTTCTCTTCGATGAAATCGAGAAAGCCGCGCCCTCGATGACCCGCCTGCTTTTGGGAATCCTGGATAAAGCGGCCTTGCGGCTCGGCGATAATTCCACGGTCAATTTCGAGAAGACAATGATTTTCCTCACCAGCAATTTGGGAGGGAAATCCATCCAGCGCGCTACGAAACCCGATTTCGGGTTCGAATCGATGGTCCCGCCGGAAGCCGAAGCGGAACCGGCCAAGTTAAAGAGCATCGGCATGGCGGCAGTGCGGCAGAAATTCTCCCCGGAGTTCGTGAATCGCATCGACTCCGTGATTACGTATAGCACGCTGACGCGACAGGCCTGCTCCGAAATTCTCGATCAAATCATGCAAAACTTTGCCCGGTTGATTTTCCAGCGCCTTGGCGCTCACTCATTCCGGATTTCCTATACGCCGTCGGGGCGGAATTTGCTGCTTGATCGGGGCGTCAGCGTTGAATTTGGCGCCCGCGAATTGAAACGCACGGTGCAGCGCAGTTTCATGCAGCCGGTCGCCGCTCTGGTCGCCAAGGGGCGGATTCCGCCCGGAACAACGGTTGTGCTGGATGGCAGGGGCGGGGAATTCAAGCTCTATCTGAAGCAGTAGAGGCATGCGGCCCTGGCGGTGGGTTCCCGGCCCAATCGGCTGATTGAGTGATGGTCATGGAATCGGGAAAGCGGAGCACCAGTGTGAACCGGACGCGGCCACCCAGAGGAGTGTACGCGGCAGCCCCCGATTTTAGCTCTGCCGGTGAAAGGCGAACTTCGCGGCTAAGATTCCCATCGTCGACGATCAGGCTGGCCGACGTTACTTGCTCCGAATCGGACAGTCGGGTATGCCAGTGGACTTCGATCATCTGGGCGCTGCCTTTAGATGAAAGCCGAAGTTGGGGGCCGCGGAAGAGCGTTGAAGCCGTAAGGGGCGCCCAGAGAGTAAACAACAGGCACAGCGCGAAGCACGAGAGGGCCAACGGGAGCAGGATCGATCGGTAGGCAAGAAGGTCGCGCCAGATCGAGACAAACGCTGCGATCATCGCAAGCCGAAGACGGTGAAACACCGTGAATCTGAGCCGGAAGCGTAAGCGGCCATCACGTTGGGACAGGCCGATAGCGGACGATAAGTCCTGAATTTTCCAGGGGGAGCCTGGCGACTTGTACCGCTGAGGTGGCTCTGGTCGCGGCCCGAGCGTTGGCGTACTACGAACAGCTTGCACGGGTATCGCGGCGTCCGACAACTCTCCTGAATCGAATCGGAATTCCGTGTAGGCCGGACCAGCTTGCATACGGCGGCGCTCGTCTTGCACGAAGAACGCAGCCGTCGGAGCATGATTCGCTCGTATGAGGAGCGCCACATGAAATGCGTGGCGGAATTCGCGTTCGAGCAGTTCGCGATCGGATGCGGAAAGAACGAGCGGGCCGCCGCGGGCATGCGTGCGAAAGAAACCCAGCACAGTCCGCGTACGCGTGATCAGGTTGCGCCGGATAGAGGAAAGCTGGATGCGTTCTTCCGGCGTCAACTCGAACAGTGGATTGCCGGAGGTTCGATGGGCCAGCCAGACGATATCGTCAATTCGCAGCGTCGGCTTGGCAGCCTTGGCATATTCGCCGATCAGAAGTCCGCCGAATTCTTCCGACTCCGATTGCCGGTCCGGAATGCCGGTGAGAAGGCGATCCGCAAGCCCTGTTTCCAGTTCGACCACATACGGTGATTGCAGGTCTGCCCAACGGCAGTAACTCAGCGCCTGCCCACCACCGGGCAGGCGGTTGTCGACATCGTCATCCCGCACAGTCTTCAAATGTCTCTTGAGTTTACGATACACACCTTCGCCGCCTGGCGCTAGCGCCGGGGCCACGCGATGCCTCGCTGTTTCAGGAAATCGCCCTCCTCACGGCGGCGGCTCATTATCGAACAATTCCAGAATGCGCTCCGGTAGCTTCCGTGCGCCGCAGGCAAGTCGTGGTCTGATGGCGGAACGCCCCGTACAGGTCGGAACTAAAGGTCTTAGCAGCCAGGCCGATTGCGTGTTTTGCCCGATTACTCCGGCACCCGATCATTTCCGATCAACGCTAATGGTTTTTCCAAGCCCGACCAACTGCGCGCGGACACGATCGGTAAATACTGGCCGACTACTCGCGTTCGTAATCCCACATTCCGGATTGCGACGACTCAGGTTCGTACGCAAGAAGAGCTCTGTTGACTACTTACCCCGCGGGCAAGGAACTCGCTGTTTATGGTCGTCGTACTTCTACACAGGAAGGTCTACCATATTCTTGTCGTGGGGGTTTCACCGTATGAAGCAAGGCCATGCTGCACTCCGACGTTCCCGGCTAATGCTTCTGGAGATATGAAATGCTCGAACGCATTGCCGAAACATCACCGCGCTTCAAGGGCAGGATGGCCGGTGTCTTTCAAGGGCTCGAAGGCCTGACATTTACATTCGGCCAGGTAATCGTACTCGGAAAGCTTGTTGTTTTTCACGACGCTTCGGCGACAGCGGCCAATATCCTCGGACACCAGCCGTTGTTCCGGTTGGGGTTCGCGTCTTGCGTGATGGGCGTCGCATTCCACATCGTATGGGGGTTTCTCTTCTATGAGTTGTTCAAAGTTGTGAACAGACGGCTCTCTTTGCTTGCAGCCTTCGTTGTTCTTGTCGCCTGCGCCGTCCAGGCGGTTACGACCTTGTTGTACATCGCCCCTTTATCGATCCTGACCGGCGGAGCCTCCGTGAGCGCTTTTTCTGTGCCCCAGCTGCAGATGCTTGCGCTCATTTTTTTCAGGTTGAATGGTTACGCCTTTGACATCTACCTGATCTTCTTTGGGCTTTGGTGCGTGTTGATCGGCTACCTCATTTTCAGGTCGGCCTTCCTGCCTCGAATTCTCGGTGTGCTGTTGGCCATTGATGGTTTAGGTTGGATGCTCTATTTATCACCGCCGCTAGCGGCCCATCTGTTCCCTCTGATCGCTACAGCCGCCGGCCTTGCGGAGATACCGCTAGAGTTGTGGCTCATCGTGGCCGGCGTAAATGCTCAACGATGGAGGGAGCAAGCCGCAGCGATGCCCAGATGAAACACTCCATATCCAGCCTAGAAGGCGCTCCCCGGGCCTCGAAGTGGCCTGTGAGGGTCGAATCACGGGGAACCAGGAAACTGGCATGTCCGCCGCATAGATCGCGAAATACGGCGATGTGTAGAGCAATCCATTTGTCCGAGAAATCGCCATTCCGGTGAATGAGCCACATTATCCGGTACTCGAATTACAAGAGTTTCGGCGCGGATTCGGTGATCCGCTGTAGCGAGCCGGAGAAAAAGTGAGGGGAAGACTCGATGATTGCGTTTTTTCGAGCACAATGCCGTTGAAATATAGCTTCCGGGTGGCCGACCACTCATCCCGAACCCTTTCAGTTCCAGTAACGAACTTTCCGGACACTCACTGGCGCTTCACATTTCAGCAACGCCCGTTTCTCGTCAACTTGCCGGCTTGAGGAAACCCAAAGCCTCGCCGACGCTCGGCGGCTAGTGTTTAGTGGCGCGCATCCTCATCGTGCCTTGCTCCCAAACGATGAAGCCCTTGCCGGAAGCCCTGTCTCTACGCTTTCGCGAGCACAAGATGGGTCGCGTATTCCGAAGTCTTGCTTCGGTTATGGAAAACCCCAACGCATGAAGGTCCAGACCATCGAACAGAAGTTCTCCTTGACCGAGAAGAACGGGTACCGACGCGATGTGGAGAGAGTCGATTAGGCCAGCTCTTAGATACTGCCGCACTGTGGCGACGCCGCCTCCGATCTTGACGTCTTTGCTGCCGGCAGCCTTCTTCGCAAGGACCAGCGCCTCCTCGAATCCGCCCGTCACAAAGGTGGTTCCCCCTTCCATCACCAGAGGTTCACGCTCGTAATGCGTGAGAACGAAGGTAGGTGCGTAGTACGGCGAATTGTCACCCCACCGGCCCTTCCATGAGTTGTCTTGCCATGGGCCGCACCGGACCGAACATGTTGCGGCCGAGGATGAAGGCGCCGAAGTCCTCCATCGCCTGGTGAGCGAACACATCGTCCACATCACCTGTGGTTCCCCCTCCCGCGCGTGCATGGAGCAAAAGCTCTTTGTGTGGAAGTACCACTGAAACATCTCCGTTCCCCGTTTACCCAGCGGATCGCTAAGGCTCTGTTCAATTCCAGCGTCGAAGCCGTCCAACACCAAATCCCGCGACTCGCACCTTTGACATCCGAATTCTCCCTCAATTTGGTTGTGCTGACTGGTTTTAGCTTTGGCCCCGAATCCGCGACAGCGTCAGCCAACCTCAACGGGCCCAAGAGTCTGCTCGCCGCCCACAATCCCGGCGATGATTTTTCATAACTCTGCTCTCGGCCGGTACTTCAGCGTGCAGTGAGCTTGCGCCGTCGCTGCTCGCTTGCCTTGATCATTTCAGCCAAGTCGGTAGTTGGACGTATCTCGAAAAGCGACCCGTACTTCAAAGCCGGATGCTGCGACATGAGCTGAACAGCATGATTCATGTCACGTGCCTCAAGCACGAGAATGCCGCCGAGTTGTTCCTTGGTTTCGGCATAGGGACCGTCGGTAGTCGCGACTTTGCCGTTCTTCCAATACAAGGTCAACGCGGTTTCATGAGGCTGAAGAGCTTCTCCGGCAGAAAAGTGCCCGTTCGCGCGCAAATGGTCGTCGTACTGAAAGCATTCATCGAACATTGCGTTTCGCTCGTCCTCGGTCATGCCCGCGTGCTTTTCCGGCTCGTAGTATCCCAAGCAGATGTATTTCATGTGTCTCTCCTTATGTTGGTTAACCAGGGGCGGAGCCCGCGCACTGGATTATTCACCCTATAGTCGCCAGGCGGAGCGGAAATCGACAGGGGGCCTAGTTTTTTATTTCAATTCCTCCAGCCGTCCCGAAAGGAAACGACGCTCCGGCTCCTGCCGAGCCAAGGCAAGCGCCTTCTCATACGAAGCCCGGGCCTCCGAAAGCCGCCCTAGCCTGCGACACAGATCGGCACGGGCGGAGTACGCGAGGGAATATTCGGTGAGTTCCCCGCGCACCAGAAGGTCATCGATGAGACAAAGCCCCTGCTCCGGCCCTTTGTACATGGCGATGGCAACGGCACGGTTGAGCTCCACGACCGGAGATGGCTGAATCCGAATCAGTCGGTTGTACAGTAGCGTGATCTGGCGCCAGTCCGTGGACGCCGCCGAGGAAGTCTCGGCGTGAACGGCCGCGATGGCCGCCTGCAGGGTGTAAGCACCGAAACTGCGCGATCGAAGAGCGCTCTCGGTGAGCGCGATGCCTTCGGCGATCTGATCTCGATTCCAAAGCGAGCGATCCTGCCGGTCCAGCAGGATCAGCTCTCCTACTGGGGAGCTTCGAGCGGCGCGGCGCGATTCCTGCAACAGCATGAGCCCCAACAGGCCCATCACCTCGGGTTCCGGGAGAAGGTCGAGCAGCAGTCTACCGAGACGGATCGCCTCGCGGCTCAATCCAGCTCCTGTTGCTTCTGCTGAATAACCCGCATTGAAGACCAGGTACACAACCTGAAGTACGGCCCCCAACCTCGCCGATAACTCCTGCGACGCGGGCACTTGGTAAGGAATCGACTTATCGCGGATGGCAGCTTTCGCGCGAACGATGCGTTGAGCAAGCGTCGCCGATGTAACGAGAAATGCCCGGGCAATCTCCTCTGTCGTCAAACCGCAGATCTCACGCAATGTGAGCGCAACCTGCCCCTCCGATGGCAGTGCAGGATGGCAGCAGGTAAAGATGAGACGAAGGCGATCGTCCTCCATCTCCTCTTCCTGAGGCGCCTCATTGACGCGCGCTTCGAGTTGGAGTGCCAGCTTACTCTGTGCGGCGTCGAAGCGTCCCCGCCGGCGCATCGCGTCGATAGCCTTGAATCGCCCAGCCGATATGAGCCAGGGGCGCGGTTTGTCCGGAAGGCCGGTCTGCGGCCACGTCTCTAGGGCGGCAGCGAAAGCCTCGTGCATGGCCTCTTCGGCGAGATCAAGATCGCCGAGCAGGCGCACCAGCGTACCCAGAATTCTGCCAGATTCTGACCGGTAAAGAGTCTCTATAGTCCTACTCAGATCTTCGGGCGCATTCGGCGACATGCATGTCAAACTAGCAAACGGACAGGCTCGACCCAACTTCACTTGCCTGTTTCTCGACCCATTTTCTAGCGATAGGCTAATCGTTGATTATGGGCAGCTTTGAACTAGCAAGCCAAAACAGATCTTAGTTAAAGGTCGCAGGGTCCTGCCATCCACTTTGACGAATTGTCGGCGTCGCGTCATTAATGAATTCCTCCTCCGCAAAGCCGCAAAGCAAACTCCAGCGCGTTACATGTCAAAGTGACGTTCGAGCCCGTTGGAGATAGCTCTAAATTTTGGCGACCAGATGGGAGTATCGCAGGATCTGCTCGGCATTCGATATGGGACCTGGAAGGTAGGATCGCGTGGTACACGGGCCTACCGGTTTACTGGGAATCCTCCGAGTTGCGCCAGAAGAGAGAGCGAATCCGTCACGCTCCAGCGCTCAACGCATTTCTGATCGATGAAGCGGAGAATGGTCATGCCTGGAAGGCGGACGGATCTACCGGTTGCATTCAGACCGAGGAAAGGAGCACGGTGCGTGCCTGTCATTATGAAGCGAAGAATCACCCGATCATTGATCTCGATCATTTCCTCGGCATTGACACGGGCGTCTGGAAACACGGCCCAGATTCCGGCATAGTATCGTTTCACACTGTCGAGGCCCGGTTCGATTCCGTCATAGCCGTGGAGCACGACATCCTCGGAGTACAGATCGAAATATGCGTCCCGGCGGGACGGCTCAGCAAAACACACGAGAGCATGTTCGACAGTTTCGCTGTGTGACATGCGTCCATCATATTCCGCTTGGACAATAAGGCCCTAGATGATCATCGAACAATCAACGGCGCCGGGTAGAGCGAACGAAATCCACTTGCCTGCGTAGTAGGCGACGAGTGCATGGACGGATGGCATTACGGTTCGATACTGATGCTGTCATTCACAGCTCCACGAATCCGCTGTTTGCAGCCGAGATAACGCTTGGTTGTTTGCACGGAAACATGCCCAAGCAGGAATTGAATCTGCTCCAACTCTCCTCCTGCAGAATGGCCAGGTTGGCGCACGAGCGCCGCAAGTCCTGAGGCCCGAGACCGGCAAAGCCGAATTTGGCGGCGTACGATTTCACTACATGCCACACTGCTCGCTCCGTCACGCCATCACCCCAGTAGTTCCCAGCCCGGCAGACGCAACGAAATACTTTCCCAGCATGAAGCTCGGCTGCACGAATCCACTCGTCTAATATCGTCATCCGAGAAAGGCCAGGAGAACCGGCGCGAGCGGTTCGACTTTTGCTGGTATCAGAATGCCCGTTCGAAAAATGGATTGCGGCCCATGCCACTGTATCGTGTAAGCCGTGCAAGAGAAACTACCGTCGGCAGCCTTCGCAGGGGATGTTTCGAGACGCTGGTCATAACCGAGACTTCCGTGAATGGAAAGGGTGGCGGCGCGAGGCACGTCGAAATCTCTAAGTCTCCCGCACTCGCATGAGGGAAATTTACGCACGACCTAGTTGGCCTTGTATCTGCATCACCGACGTTGGCCGTGAAAAGTAGGCAACTCCCTTTGCCACTGGCCAACTCCTGCCGACGTGCGATACATTGTCTTAGTCCTGCCGCACTTTGGCGGGGAGAAAATATGTCCAAATACTCACCTCTCACTCAACTTGAGCTAGAGGCCATCGGATTTTTGGAAGGTTTTGAGGTTCCCACTTGGAACGGACCTGCCCTTCCGCGCCCTGTAGGCCT
>Ga0134126_10002190_pt1 | contig 24720 bp, 22 predicted proteins | sample KB31752_FD_96881 | JGI IMG/M metagenome (GOLD analysis project Ga0134126, IMG submission 96881) | Terrestrial soil microbial communities with excess Nitrogen fertilizer from Kellogg Biological Station, Michigan, USA - KB3-175-2 | ecosystem: Environmental > Terrestrial > Soil > Unclassified ... | reverse complement strand
GCCGGTGAACGCCGCGTTGCGCCATTGCAGCGACGTCGGTGCCGCCATGCCGCGCCAGCGCAGGAAGGTGTAGAGCGCGATGCCGGCGCCCAGGAAGCGCACGCCGGCCAGCAGGAACGGCGGATAGCTTTCCAGCGCGAAACGGATGCCCAGGTAGGTCGAACCCCAGATCACATACAGCGCCAGCAGCCCCAGCGGAATCAGGAAGCGGGGATCAGTCAGGCTGCGCGGCGTTTCGACCGCGACGGAGGCAGGGATATCGGACATGGGGGTGGATCGTGTGGGGACGGCGCATTATCCGCGCGTCCGTAACCGGTTGTCCGCAGCGGGTTGCCGATGAGGCGATCAGTGCGCGACGGGGCGACCCTGGCGGATCACCACGAACTCGCCTTCCAGCACGGCAGGCTGCGCGTTGGACGCCATCGGCCTCGCCGGAGCGCGGCCCTGCTTCCACTGGCGCACGGCCAGCAGGACAACGCCGCCAACCAGCAGCACGCCGGCCACCACCAACCCGAACACCAGCAATACGCCGATCACCGCCACGCCCAGCAGCAGCGACAGGGCACGGGCCAGCGGATGACGAGGACGACGCATGGAAGGCATGGCAAAGTACATGTGTTAAAAATCCGTGTGGTAAAATCAACGACTTACGTCGCAACCATGGGGCCAACCGGCCTACGAGGCAAGTGCCGATGGATACATTTACCCCCGTCGAATCGCTGGACCGGCAGTCGCTGTGCCGGCTGGACGATATCCCCGACGGCGGCGCCACGGCCGTCGACGCCAGCCTGGCCGACGGCGACGAAAGCCTGATCCTGCTGCGCCACGGCGACCAGGTGCGCGGCTACCTCAACGTCTGCCCGCACGCGGGCCGTCGCCTCGACTATGCCCCGGGCAAATTCCTGCTGAAGAACGACACCCTGATCTGCGCCGTGCAAGGCGCCACCTTCAACCGGGACGACGGCCTGTGCATCGCCGGCCCGTGCCGCGGCGAGCATCTGCGCGCGGTGGCGGTGCAGGTGGAAGCAGGCGAAGTGAGGCTGACACCCGAAGCGTAGCGATGGCCTCGGACAGGCTCGGGGAGCAAAAGCGGGGGCTACTCCACGATCTTCTGCAGGTTGTCCTGGAAATCGTTGTCGCGGTCGCTGGTCAGGTCGTACAGGTTGTAGCGTTTGCCGAGGCGGGCGCCACCGTCCCGCAGCAGCGGTTGCCACAGGATGTTGGCGCTGCTGGCGTGCGAGCTGGGCAGCATCAGGTCGAACGGGATCGAGATGTAGATGCCCTTGTCGAAGCTGCCTTCACCGAACTGCTCGGATGAGACGTTGGTGAAGGTGGCATACGCGCCCATCCGCACGCCGTTGCGGAATTTGCGCGAGACATCGACGGTGCTGCCCCAGTCACCCGCAAGATAGCGGCCGTAGCTGAGCGCCAGGGTGACGTCCTTGTAGCCCAGGTCGAAATAACCGGTCACGTGACCGGTCGCGACGTGGTATTTGCGGAACGAAAAGTCCTGGTCGAAGCCGCGCTGCTTCACCCAGTTCGCGTCGGCGCCGATCGCCCAGCGCTCGCCCAGCGGGCGATACAGCACTTCGCCGCCCACGCCGCCGTACATGCTTTCCAGCATGCCGCCGTAGAGCAGGCCGTACAGGTCGTTGCCGAGGCGGCGGCTGGCGGTCAGCTGGAACACCGGCATGGTCAGGCGCGAGCTGGTCAGGTATTCCCGTACATACGTGCGCACGCGCGGCAGCTTGCTCGGCGCGTCGTACTTGAATTGGTCGTAGTTGTTCAGCAGGTTCGCGCTGAAATTGCCGCTCCACCACAGGTTCGGGGTGAAGTGGAAGTTCGCGTCGTAGTTGGCGTAGACCTGGTACAGGATGAACGCGTCCGGGCCGCCCAGCGATTGCGCGTAGCCCAGCGAGAGGTTGCCGTCGAATTTCTTCGGCGTGGCCCGGTACAGCACTTCCTCGCGTTGCGGCAGCGGCGTGTTCTGCTCGACGCTGCGGCGGAATGCGGGCAGGTCGATGTCGTAGTCGAGCAGGTCGTCGAAGCGCTGCCGGTGCACGCTGGTGGCCACGATCGGCATGCCCGCGCTGGTGGATACCACGGTGTACCAGTCGGTGCCCGGCGCGAGCTGGTTGTCCAGCACGCGCGCGGTGCGGCCCAGCGCCTTGGCCGGGTAGAAGTAGCGTTGCTGTTCGCCGGTCACCAGCAACTCGCTGCCGCGGCGGCTGATCTTCGACACCTCGATGCCGGCATTGTCACGCAGCTGCTTGCTCACCGCCGGCCAGTCGACCTGCTGCGGCGTCTGCGTGGGCGGCGTGGTCGCGCGCGGTGGGGGCGGGGGATCGAGCAGCTTGGTCGGCCCGGTGCCTTGCGCCAGGTTGGTATGCAGGGTGAAACCGAACATCGCGACGCGGCCGCGTTCCAGCGCCAGGCTCACGTCGACGTTGCGGTTGAGCCGGTACACCGCACCCACGTTGATCGGCGTGCGCTGTGGCTGGTTGTTGCCCTGGGGCTCGTGTTTGTAGTCGTTGCCCTCGTATTCCAGCTTCAGCAGCAGTGGCTGCCAGGGCGTCTGGTAGCTGATGCCGCCGAACAATGCGGCCCGTCCGCGGAAATAATCGTGGCTGTTGAAATTGCCGACGGCATCGCCGCCCTTGCGACCCGGCCGGGTATCGAACTTGTCGCTGATGATCGCGAACGGGTTGCGGATGTCGCCACGGTTGCCCAGGTAGCCCCAGGCCAGCCCGAGGCTGGCGTCGACCGGGCCGAAGCGCTTGCTGGCCACCACGTACTCGCTGGAAAACAGGCCGGTGCCGCCGAGGTCGCGCACACCCACCGACAGCGCGGGCAGGTAATGGCTCTCGCGCCACAGCCGCGCCTTCGCGTCGATCGACTTGTCCTTGTAGCTCTGGTCACCGCTCAGGTCGGGCCGGCCGTACAGCCGGTTGCCGATGTTGATGTAGCGGAAGCTCCCTTCCAGCCACGGCAGCGGCTGCAGGGTGAAGTTGTAGCGCGTGTAGGGCGAGGTGCGGCTGGCGGTGAATGCCACCTCGCCCTCGTCGGCCATGCGCGCCGTCGGTGTCTGCCATAGTCCGGCGCCACCGAAGTCGCTTTGCGTGGGTGCGCTTTGCGCATGCACTGCGCAGCTCACCAGCCACCCGGCCAGCGGCAGCAGGCAGGTGCAATGGCGGCGGATAAGCCGGAGCCTGTTCAAGCCGGCGGGTTCCCGTGTCGACCCTGCGAAGCGGGAGCGCAAGAGCGAACCCCCGCCCAGCCTCCCCCTGCGAGCAGGAGGAGGGCTGGGGTGGGGTGAAGCTCTTCGCGGCAACCCATCACTCCGCCCCCGGCCCAGGCAACAACTGCGTGGCGAGGAACGCCGCGATGTCGCTGTTCAACGTCGGATCCACAGCGCGCGCCGCACGTTCGCGCAGCGGCACGTAGATCACTGCCCCCGGCGCCAGCGCGCGCGGTTCGCCGCGATTCCACAGAGCGATCCCTTGCATGAACACACGGCCGTCCGGTTCGATCACGTAGATGTTGTCCAGATCCGCCGCGCTGCTGCCGGCACAGGCGGCGAGATAAAGCCGAGCGTCCTGCAGCGGCACCAGCGGCAGCGTGCAGGCCTGCTGCACGGCGCCGACCACGCGAATGGTGGCGGGCCGCAGCGGGTAGTACAGCTGGTCGCCGGCGGCCAGCGGATGGTTTTCCGGGGCGTTCACCTCCACCGCGCGCGGGTCGAGCAGGGCAGGCGATTGCCGACCAGTGATCGGCAGCGCGGCAATCCACTTGGCCATGGCGCCGGCGACCGTGGCCAGCTCCTGCTTGCCGTCGGCGTGCGCCTGGCGTTGCAGGCTGGCCAGGTCGAACAGCACGCCGGCCTTCAGCCGTTGCTGTGCAGCCAGCAGGCTCGGTCGCAGCCATGCCGCGCCCAGCAGGTAGGCCTGCGGCAGCGGTTGTGCAGCCAGTGCCGCGTCGCTCAGGCGGGAAGGGTCGCCCAACTCGTGGTGGCCGGCATGCGCTACCGCGCCACTCGCCTGCACCTGCACGGCGCCGGCCACCGCGGGCCAGGCCAGCATCAGAAGCACGCAGATTGCGCGGCTCACGGCTGCGGCTCCCGGTACGGGCGCAGTTGCACCAGCTGCAAGGTCAAACCGGGCGCCACCTGCTGCTCGCTCTTCCAGATGAAGCCGTCGCGCGGATCCACCCAGTAATGGTTGGTGGCGCGGTAATGCATGGCCGGCGCGCTGAGCTGCTCGTCCACGCGCACCACGTCGTGGGTGGTGTCGAGGATGCTGATCTGTTCATGGCCGGCCGGGACCAGCGTGGCCTCGACCGGCACGCCGTAGCGGTAGCCGGGCGACCAGTCCTTGCCTACGCGATACGTCACTGGTGCGGTGAGTGTCTGCAGGCCGCGCGCGAACGGGTCATCGGCAGGCAGTTGCAGGCCGTCGAGGTTCTGGTCGAGGCCGGTGGTCTGCACCACCCGGCCGTGTTCGATGAACACCACCACGCCGTGGTTGCCGTACCACGCCTGCCGCCGACCGTCCAGGTTGCCCAGGATCAGTACCGCGCTGCCTTCCGGGCCGGTCGCCAGCAGCTGATAGTACGGTTTGGCCGCGACTTCGGCGGCGTCGGGATGCACCTGCGGCCTGCCGTGCATCGCCAGCTTCATCGTGCTGACCGACGAACGCGACAGCTCGCTGCAGCCGTGCAGCCCCAGCAGCAGCAACGGCCACGCGAGCAGCAGGCGGCGCCAGGCGGGCACCGTGCGAGCGGGGGTTGGGCATGCCTTCGGTACCGTGGTGCGCACGGTGTTCGTCAGCTGATCCGATGGCAAGCCTGGTTCCCCTTCCTTATTAAGTCGCTATCGCTATCTGCAGGGCGGGCACGGCCCGCCGTCTTTTCGACAAATCCCCATGGCTTGCGCACATGCGGCGGGCCATGCCCGCCCTGCGGGATGGGTGCGCGGTTCCGGCAACAGCGGTCAGAGGTCCTTGCTCGTGCTGGCCGCGTTGCTGATCAGGCCGGAGAACGGCAGCAACTGGCTGGCGAAACGGTTCCAGCGGGTAACGCCAGCCGCGCCGACGAAGACCACGTCGCCCGGTTTCACCTTGAACTGGTCGGCCAGCGCAAACGCGGCCGGCGACCTCGCATCCAGCTGGAACACCTGCGCCGGCGCCTGCTCCAGGTCCTTCACGCCGCGGATCACGTACACCGCCTTGCCCTTGGCACTGAGCGAGTTGAGGCCGCCGGCGCGCCCCAATGCCTGGGTCAGGGTGATGTCGGTGGTCTTGAAGTTGATCGCCAGCGGGCGGTTCACCTCGCCGACCACGTAAGCCTCCTGACGGTCGTTGTACGGCATGAACAGGCGGTCGCCCGGCTTCAGGTAGATGTCCTGCGCCAGGGTGCTGCCGCTGTTCAGTGCGTCCAGGTCCAACACATAGTCGTGGCCGTCGCGGGTCAGCACCAGGCCGGAGAGGTTGGCCTGCGCGACGTTGATGGTGGCCGTGCCTAGCGCCTGCGCCAGGGTCAGCGGCACGGCCGTAACCGGCAGCGGGTCAGTCTTCATGAAGGCGCCCTGCAACATCACGTGCTGGCTGCTGTAGCCGACCACGTTGACGTCGACCTGGGGCTTCTCGATGTAGTCGGCCAGCTTGTCGCTGATCGCCTTGCGCAGTTCCTCGATCGTCATGCCGGCAACTTTCAGGCTGCCCACATACGGGTAGAACAACGTGCCGTCCGAGCGCACCAGGCGGCCATTGGCGAGCGTGGCTTGCTGCGGGCCGGCAGGCGAGGTCAGTTCCGGGTGTTCCCACACGGTGATGAACAGGCTGTCGCCCGCGCCGATCCGGTACGGCTCCGGCTGGTACGCCAGCAGCGCCGGCGGCATCGCGCTGGCCTGCGCGCTGGCGCGATCCATCGCCAGCAGCTTCGGCGTGATCGGGATCAGTTCGATCTGCGCGTTGTCGACGGAATCGCCGTGAGCCAGGCTGCCGGTGGACATGTGCTGTCCGGGCGCCAGCGCGCAACCATGCAGAAGGGCAATGGCCGCGGCCATTGCCAGGGTGGAAAGTATTTTCACGGTCGGATGGGGCTCAGGAATGCATTGAAATGGCGGGCGCGACCAACGCGCCGAAGGACTCGGCGCGCCTGCCATGTCCATCACGGGATCAGTGGGTGCCGGTGGTACCCGTGGGCGGCGGGGTGCTGCCCTTGTGGTCGCTGCCGCCGCTGGAGGCAGCGACGATCGCGCCCACCACGACAGCGCCGACGATCACGGCGTACGGGACCATTTCGCCCAGCGACTGCGTGGTGGCGCCTTTCGCGCCCGGCACGGACGGGGCCGGCGCAGCCTGCTGCTGAGGCTGCTGTTGCTGATCGGCTGGTGGAGCGGACTGGGCCAGCGCAGAGCCCATCAGGCCCGACGCCAGAAGCGCGACGATCATTTTGTTCATGGATGAATCCCCCGGATGGGCACGCTCTCCACCATGGGAGCGGGCAAGTTTCCGACGAGTATAGCCAGAATCGGGCCGGGGGATGCACGCCGATCGAGGTCAGGCAGCCCGCCCGCCCATCATCGGTTATCATGTCGGGCTATCCGAGGGAATGTGCACCCGTCGCGCTTTGTGGACAAGCCGCGGCAGTTGACGGGGCCTGACTTGCGGAGACAGGAGGCCCGGGGTTCGCTTCGACGGATGCCCGGGAAAATTTGGGGGAGTCGCCGGGTGAGTCGAACGCCCGGCACGCGAGGAGTCACACATTATTGTGTTCAAACGGATATTGACTGTCTGCATCGGCAATATCTGCCGCAGCCCGATCGCCGAGTACCTGTTGCGCGAGCGACTGGCGTCTCGCGATATCCAGCTGGCCAGCGCTGGCCTCAGCGCGATGGCGAGTCACCCGATGGATGCGACGGCGCTGCAGGTGCTGGCCGACCACGGCATCGACGGCGCAGCGCATCGCGCGCGCCAGCTCACCCCCGGCATGCTGCGCGAAGCCGATCTGGTGCTGGGCATGGGGAAAGACCAGGTGGATGCCATGGTGCGGCTGGCGCCGGAAGCCAGCGGCAAGATCTTCGTACTCGACAAATGGTTGCAGGGGCGCGACATCCCCGATCCCTATCGCCAGCAGCGCCCCGCGTTCGACCACGTCTACGGCATGGTCGCGCAAGGCGTCGACAGCTGGCTGCGCTACCTGTAACCCCCTTTACATATGCCAGAGACAACCTCCGAATGACCGCCGTACAAAAACCATCGCAAGGCGATGATGACGAGATCGACCTGGGCGAGCTGCTCGGCATCCTGCTCGATCATCGTTGGCTGATCATCATCGTCACCGGCGCGTTCTTCGTGATCAGCGTGGCCTATGCCCTGCTGGCCACGCCGGTCTACCAGGCCAACGCGACCGTGCAGGTGGAACAGAAAGTGCCCAGCCTGCCGGGCCTGAGCGACATCGCCAGTACGCTGGGGTCCTCCACCTCGCAGGCCACCACCGAGATCGCGCTGATCACCTCGCGCACGGTGGTCGGTGCGGCGGCCGCCAACCTTCGGTTCGCCATCGAAGTCAGCCCGCGGCGCTTTCCGCTGATCGGCGACTTCATCGCCCGTCGCTACGCACCGGATCAAGCCGGCGAGGTTGCCCCGCCGGCACTCGGCATGAACAGCTACGACTGGGGCGGCGCCACCCTGGATGTCCTGCGGCTGGATGTCCCCCGCAAGCTGCTGGACAAGACGTTGACCCTGGTTGCCGGCAAGAACGGCGCCTACGCCTTGCTCGACGACGACGGCGACAGCCTGCTCAACGGACAGGTCGGGCAATCCGCCAGCGCCCATGGCGTCACCCTCCAGGTGAGCACGCTTGCCGCCAATCCGGGCACGCGCTTCGAGGTCACCCGACACCGCGATCTCGACGTGATCGCCCAACTGCAGGAAGACATCAGCGCCAGCGAACAGGGCAAGGATTCCGGGATCATCGCGCTGACCTACGACAACACCGATCCGGAGTTGGCCGCCGACCTGCTCAACCAGGTCGGCGAGCTGTACGTGCGCCAGAACGTGGAGCGCAATTCGGCCGAAGCCGCCAACAGCCTGAAGTTCGTGAGGGAGCAACTGCCCAACGTGCAGCGCGACCTGCAAAAGGCCACCGCCGCGCTCAATGCCTACCAGACCAAGGCGCACTCGGTCGACATCACCATGCAGACCAAGGGCTTGCTCGACCAGACGGTCACGGTCGAGGCCAGCATCCAGCAACTGCGCATGCAGCAGGCCGACATGGAGCGCCACTACAGGCCGCAGCACCCGGCCTACAAGGCCTTGATGGAACAGATCGGCCAGCTGCAGGCACAGAAGGCCGCGATGGAAAGGCAGATCGGCCAGCTGCCCGACACCCAGCAGGAACTGCTGCGGCTGACCCGCGACGTGCAGGTCAGCAACGAAACCTATACCAGCTTGCTCAACCAGGCACAGCAACTGGACGTCGCCCGCGCCGGCACCGTCGGCAACGTGCGCATCATCGACAAGGCGGCGGTGAACGTTTCCCGCCCGGTGAAGCCGAAGAAGGTGGTCGTCGTGCTGGGCGGCACCTTCCTCGGCGGCTTCCTTGCCGTGGCCTTCATCTTCCTGCGCCGGATGCTGAACCGTGGCGTGGAAGATCCGTCCGACATCGAGGAACTCGGCCTGCCGGTGTACGCCTCGGTTCCGCTGAGCGAGCAGGAGCGCAGCATCTCCCTGCGCGGCTCGCACCGCCACGGTGATGGCCGGCAGCATCTGCTGGCGGTGACTGCGCCGGCCGACCTGGCCACCGAAGCGCTGCGCAGTCTGCGCACCAGCCTGCATTTCGCCCAGTTGGAGGCGAAGAACAACATGCTGATGATTTCCGGCTCCAGCCCCAACGCGGGCAAGACCTTCGTCTCGTCCAACCTGGCCGCGGTGATCGCCCAGGCCGGCAAGAAGGTGCTGCTGATCGACGCCGACATGCGCAAGGGTGGCCAGCACAAGGTGATGGGCGGCAAACCCGAGAATGGCCTGTCCGAACTCATCGCGGGGCAGATCGACCTGGCCGTCGCCACCCGCCCGGTCGATGGCGTCGAAGGCCTGCACTTCATCGCACGCGGCAAGGTGCCGCCCAACCCGTCCGAGCTGCTGATGCATGCGAACTTCACGGCCCTGCTCGACAAGCTGATGCCGTTGTACGACCTGATCATCATCGACACCCCGCCGATTCTGGCCGTCACCGACGCGGCGGTGATCGGACACCATGCCAGCACCAGCCTGCTGGTGGTGCGTTTCGGCCTCAACCAGGCGCGCGAGATCGCGCTGGCCAAGCAGCGCTTCGAGCAGAACGGCGTGGAAATCAAGGGTGCGATTTTCAACGCGGTGGAACGGCGCAGTACCGGTTATTACTCCTACGGCTACTACGAGTACCGCAGCGCCACCACCTCCTGATCGGGGCAGGTGACCTGATCGGGGCAGGTGACGATTTTTGTCTGCATGTCGTGCACAATGTGACGTTCATCACAATGGAGGGAAGTGGTCCGGCATGGCGCGGGCGCGCGATGCCGGGCCAGGAATGGATTGGTGGCGCCGTTCGTGCAGATGGATCGGCATTCAGGGATGCATGGCACGGTAGTTGCCTGACGCTTGTTGGATGTGTTGCTGGAACTCGAAGGCGGTATCAAGGACGTGCGATGTTTTTGTTGACCCCAGGGGACTTCCGGACGCGCAGTTCGGAAACCATGTTTTTTTCCAAGTATGCAGCGCTGCTGCACATCCTGGTCCGGGTAGGCGATGTGGTGGTCGTGGTGCTGACCGCGTGCCTGGCCCACTGGATCCGGTTCGGCAGCCCGTTGCTGGACGGCCCGAACCCCGCCGCGGTCTTCCGCGCGGTATTGCTGATGCTGCTGGCCTTCCCGATGTTCGGCCTGTATCGCAGCTGGCGCGGCGAAAACATCACGAGCGAAATCGGCCGCATGGCGCTGGCGTGGACGGTCGTGATGACGGCCCTGCTGATATCGGAATGGGTCGTCAAGAACTCGGGAGAGTATTCCCGGCTGTGGCTGGGCAGCTGGTTCGCCGCCGCCCTGGCCCTGCTGGTCGTGCATCGCTGGGTGGGCCGGCGCTTGCTGGGCAGCATCCGCGCCCGCGGCATCGACGCGCGCAAGGTGGTGCTGGTGGGCGCCACCCACGCAGGCCGCAAGATCATGGCCGCCGCACGCCAGAGCCCCTGGATGGGCCTGGACGTGATTGGCTACGTGCAGACCCCGTACGACGACCAGCAGGTAGGCACCGATGTTCCGTGCGTGGGTGACCTCGACAGCTTCATCGCCAACCTGCAGCACTACGCGCCGGACCAGATCTGGGTGGCCCTGCCGATGCGCGCCGAGGCCGAGATCAAGCGCCTGCTGGAAGCCACCAGCGAGCTGCCCGTCACCATCCGGCTGGTGCCTGATCTGTTCGGTTACGAATTGCTCAACCATCAAGCCACTCAGTTGGCTGGCGTGCCTGTGATCACTTTGCGCGGTACCCGGGTCGAGGGGCACGCGCGGATTGCCAAGGCAGTCGAGGACAGGTTGCTCGCGCTACTCATCTTGCTGTTGCTGGCCCCGTTGATGCTGCTGATCGCCGTTGGTGTGAAGCTGAGTTCGCCCGGCTCCGTCTTCTATCGCCAGAAGCGCAACGGTATAGGCGGCAAGGAGATCGACGTCTGGAAATTCCGCTCCATGCACGAGCACGTCGAGAGCGACGGCAAGGTGACACAGGCGACGGTCAACGACCCGCGGGTCACCCGGTTTGGCCGCTTCTTGCGTGCCAGCAGCCTCGACGAGTTGCCGCAGTTCATCAACGTGCTGCAAGGACATATGTCGATCGTGGGGCCGCGGCCGCATGCGGTTGCCCACAATCACTATTTCCGCGACCGACTTGACGGCTACATGCAACGCCACGGCGTGAAGCCCGGCCTTACCGGCTTGGCCCAGGTCAGCGGTTTTCGCGGTGAAACCGATACCATCGAGAAAATGGCCCAGCGCGTCGAGTGCGATATCAAGTACATCAACCACTGGTCCATCTGGCTCGACCTTCGGATTATCCTGCGCACGCCGCTGGTTTTGCTTAAACGCGCCAATGCAATTTGAGCGGAGCGTAATACATCCCCTGCTGTTGCGCGTGATCGAAGCCAGCAAGTCCGGAATTGTAGTTGAAGTATCACGCAATGAATTACTGATTTACTAACAGGCTTTTAGGTGTTGCATATTGAACGTCACGATTTTCGGTACCGATTGCGCGATTCGCGTTTCTAATTTTTACCTGACGGACGTAGGGCATCCGGCCATCTGCTTACCTGCAGGTATGGCCAAGGTAGATGTGTTCGGGTCTGACCGACTTACGGATGCCCATAAGGGACTGTTGGGTCCAACCTTTGCTTCGTCGCGCATTAGGGCGCGAGCGACATGACAAGGTCCCGCCTGCGGGAGAACATCATCTCGCTCTTCGTGCTGCAGGGCGCGAACTATGTGCTTCCGCTAGTCATTATTCCCTATCTCGTGCGGGTGCTTGGGCCAGGCAATTTCGGTCGCCTCGCGTTTGCGCAGGCCTTCATCCAGTACTTCGTGGTACTCACCGAGTATGGGTTCAACCTGAGTGCGACCCGCACGGCAGTTCAGCTGCGAGACGACCCTGCGAAGCTGTCGCGGTTGTTCAGTGCCGTCATGGCGGTCAAGCTGGTAATGATGTGCGCCGGGTTCAGCGTGATGCTGCTGGCGGTCGCGTTCGTACCCAGTTTTCAACACGACTATGCGCTGTTTGCCGCGGTCTATCTCGGCGTGCTCGGCAACGTGATGTTTCCCGTCTGGCTATTTCAGGGCCTGGAGCGCATGCGGCAGATCTCGTTCCTGACGATCACCGCCCGGCTCCTGGTAACGGCGGCGGTATTTGTCTTTGTGCGCAAGCAGGATGACTTCCGTATTGCAGCGGCGCTGCAGGCCAGTGGCTTCCTGCTGGCTGGCATCTTTTCGCTGTTCGTCATTCCGCGCATCGTCAAACTCAACCTGTGCTGGCCAACCTTGCGCGAAATGCGCCAGGTGATGTCGGACGGCTGGCATGTGTTCGTGGCAACCATCGGCGGCAGTCTCTACAACAGCAGCAACGTGGTGTTCCTTGGTCTGCTGGTCTCGCCGGTCATCGTGGGCTACTACGCTGCCGCAGAGAAGTTGATCAAGGCGTTGCAGAGCGCGATTGCGCCCATCTCACAGGCGGTCTACCCGCATGTAGCGGCACTGCTGAAGCGATCACGCGGTGAAGCACTGCATTTCCTGAGCCGACTGCTCAGGCTGCAGGGGGCTGGTACGCTGGCGATCTCTCTGGTCCTGTTTGTGTGTGCGCATCCGATTGCACTGCTGCTGTTTGGTGCACGCTATGCGCCTAGTGGCGACTTGATCAGGATCATGTCCGTGATCCCGTTCATCATCGGGCTCAACAATATCCTTGGTGCGCAGGTGCTGGTGCAATTCAGCCTGGGCCGGTTGCTGTCCTACAGCATCATGCTGCCGGCGCTGCTGCATGTCTCGTTGCTGTATTCGGTGGTGAAGTTGACGGGTGTCACCGGCGTCGCCCTGCTCGCTGTGTTTACCGAAACTTTTGTCTTATCTATTCGCATTGGCGGTCTGGTCAGATGGCATCGCGACATTGTCCGCGGTTTGCTGGCCGTGTTGCCGGCAAGCCTGTCGCCCCTTGATCGCTACTCGCAGAAGAATCCGTGATGACACTTGCATCCATCTTTGCCGTTACCGTTACTTACGGTCAGCGTCGCAGCCTGCTCGAGCAGATGCTGACGGCGACGCTGGCGGAAGGCATCCGGCACATCATCGTCGTCGACAATGGTGCGGACTGGGACGTGAGCGAGTTGGTATCGCAGTATCCGGATGCCGGCTTGCATATGGTTTCGATGGGGTCGAATCAGGGCTCGGCTGCAGGTTTTGCAGCCGGCATCTCCGCAGCCATGCAGGCTGGTGCCGAAATGATCTGGCTGCTGGATGATGACAACCGCCCCGGTGTCGGTGCATTGCCGGCACTCTTGACTGCGTACCAGCAAGAGGCGCGGTCGACGGCCACGGATCGACTCGCCGTGCTTGCCTATCGTCCAGATCATCAGCCTGGCGTCGCTATGGGTCTGCCAGCTCGGCGAGTGAATGTCCGTCGTGACAGCTTTTGCGGTTTCCATGTCCTAGATATTCCCTACAAGTTATGGAGCCGCACGCCGTGGGGGCGTAAGTCAGGTGTAGTCCCTGACATCATGTATTTACGAGTTGCGCCGTACAGTGGCCTTCTGTTCCGACGGGAGTTGATCGTTGCTATCGGCCTTCCAGACACGTCTTTTGTTCTTTATGCCGATGACACTGAGTTCACTTGGCGCATTACGGCGGCCGGTGGGGAAATTACGCTTGTGACTGCAGCGCTAGTCGAGGATCTTGAGTCTTCTTGGAATATCAAGGCGTTGTTTCGCAATAGCTTTGCTGGTTGGCTCGAAGGTGTTGGCGATTTTCGGGCTTATTATGGCATGCGTAATTACAGCTACATTGATTCTCGGCTTCGCTGCCACTTTAAATTTCTATTTTTTCTAAATCGTCGCGTCTATATCATCTTGTTGTGGTTTTTTTCCAAGCGCTGGGGACGACGGTCGCGCTATCACCTGTTACGAAACGCAATTGACGACGGGCTCATGGGGCGGCTGGGTGTCAATTCAAAATTTCCGCTCTGAAAAAGCAGAAAAAAATTCCTTATCTATCCGAACAGTATAATCCAAGTTTATGGGTCGTCTGTAGCCTTGAATAACCAGGTAAAGATAATGAATATTTTGATATTGATGAAAATGTCTGGTGCAGTAACACGAAGGATCAGGAGGGTGAAGTTTGTACTCTTGGCGAAGCTGATGCGGCGACAATTCATTGTCGGCAAGGGGTTGTGCATAGATCAGGGGTTCAAGATTTACACGAGTGGAAACACATTTCGCGTAAAAGTCGGCGATAATTTTTCGGCACGAAGGAACTTTAGCTTGATGCTGGGTGGATCCGCCGAAATCGTCATAGGGGACGATACATTCTTCAACAACAATTGCTCAATTTCTTGTCATGGCTCAATTTCTATAGGAAGTGATTGCCTTTTTGGTGAAAACGTCAAAATGTATGACCATAATCATAAATTTGACGGCGATAAATTATTCAGGTTACAGGGGTTTAACGATGGCCAAATCATCATTGGCAATAACGTATGGATCGGTAGTAACGTCACAATACTGAACAACGTTACGATCGGAGATAATGTAGTGGTTGGCGCAAATTGTTTGGTATATAGAGATATCGAAAGCAACTCCGTTGTCAAGCATAAAGAAGATCTGACAGTCAATCCACTTAAAGTGAATGACGTGGCAGGAAGTGCGGTTGCCTCAGTCAATGGGGGCAAGGTGCTTCCGCAATGAAGATCCTTTTCCTGAATACCCTCGATGATCCTGCAGATGGTGGCGGAGCTGAAGTCACGCTGTGGACCTTGATGCGCGCACTGACCGCAGCGGGTCATCAATGCATCCTGCTTGCGACTTCCAAGGGGCGAGGGCTGGAGCGTTCGGAGCGCGATGGTGTGCGGGTCTGGCGTGCCGGCATCCGGAATGTTTATTGGCCAGGAATGGGCTCCAGAGCACCGGCACCGATGCGTTTACTGTGGCACGCCATCGACAGCTACAACCCGTTAATGCAGGGCTATCTAGAACAGATTCTGGCAACCGAGAAGCCTGATGTGGTATCCATTCACAATCTGCCAGGGTGGTCTTCGGCGGCTTGGGGCACCGTGCAGCGTGCTGGCATTCCCAGTGTGCAAGTCCTACATGATCAGTACGTGCTTTGCCCCAGAACCGCCATGTTCAAGGACGGGAGTAATTGCCAGCGTCAGTGCACGCGCTGCCGTCTTCTGAGGCTACCGCATCGGGCGTTGAGTAATGGCGCCTCAGCCGTGGTGGGGGTGAGCCGCTTCATTCTCGACAGGCACGTTAACTACGGTTACTTCGCCCAAGTCGCCCATCGGCGCGTGATCCGCAACGCGCGACAGGCAGCCCCCCTCGGACTGGATGCGCCAAACGTGGCACATGCTGGATTGCGGATCGGATTCATCGGCCGGCTGGATTCGACCAAGGGTGTTGAAACCTTGCTGCAGGCGTTCCGGGAATATGAACGGCCTGACGCTGAGCTGTGGATTGCCGGCACCGGCAAATCGGATTACCAGGCAGTTCTGCACGCAAAGGTGCAAGATTCACGTGTGCGGTTCCTTGGCCGCGTGGCGCCGCGTGAGTTCTATCCTCAAGTGGATATCGTGGTGGTGCCTTCGCTATGGAACGATACCCTGCCGGGTGTGGTGTTCGAGTCGCAGGCTTTTGGTAAGCCGGTGATCGGCTCGCGCCGCGGCGGCATCCCGGAGATGGTCCGTGATGGCGAAAATGGTGTGCTTTTTGAACCGGAGCAACCAGGAGAGCTTGTGCAGGCACTGCGGTGCCTGGGCGATGATGAGGGACTGCGTGAGCGAATGGGACGTGCCGCCTGCGCGTCGGCCAAGCCGTTTCTCGACGTCGAAGCGTGGGTAGGGCAATACACCCGTTTGTATCAGGAACTGACATTGTTGCCCGATACGATGGACGCGAAGACATGAGTAGACCGCAGGCAACCTTGGTCATGGTTCCGGTTGTGCGCAGACGCCGCACGAGCTTGCGTGTGGCCAAGCTCGTGCGCGCGCTTACGGCTTTGTTTTTGTTTTCGCTGGTGCTGGACGGTCCGCTGCGCTTTCTGTTCGCAGCGAAAGGGCTAATGCCGCTGATCTATGTACCTAAGATACTGCTGCTGCTAGCTATTCCCTGTCTGATCGTTGCGCGCTGGCGCATTAGTCGGGGTTTTGTAACAGGTGTCGCCATCGTTGCGCTGTCGCTGATTTGGGGGGCCGTCAATCTGGCCAGCCCAAATCAGGCACTGTTTGGTCTGTGGGTTCTGGTACCCCTTCTGTATGGACTGCTGGTGACGCGCTACATGCTCGACGAGTCGGAGGCTTATCGACGCCTGTTCTGGATGCTGTTCGTGATCGCCGTGACGGGTGTGTTGCTCAATCCGTTCTTCAATTATCCGTGGGTGGGCGCCAGCCTAGAGATCGGTGGCACCAACATCGAAATTTCGCGGCAATGGGGCACAGCTGGCTTCGATCGCTACGCGGGATTTTCGCGCGCTTCGTTCGGCGTCGCCTCGCAACTCCTTCTGCTTGCCACGTGGCTGGTCGCAACCGGGCGCAACAGGTGGAACAATCTGGCGGTCTGGCTTGTGGCAGGCGTCGGTATCGTCATGACCACCTCTAAGGGACCCGTCGCCGCTTGGGTTGCGCTTACGCTGTTTTTCCTTAGCGGGGCGTTGCTGCACTATCGCAAATCGTGGCGGCGGACTTGGGCTGCCGCGCTATTCCTTGTGCTGGCTGTGGTCGTGGCACTCCCGCTCTCTACCCTGTTCATCGTCTACCACACTAGGATTGATTCGCTCAGCGACGCCTTGCTCTTGGCCAGTTTCGGTGAGCGCCTCAGCTGGATGTGGCCGGATTCGATGGCGCTTTTACACGATATTCCCGAGTGGCTGATCGGTCGTGGTCTGGGTGGCATTGGTGCGGCACAGTTTTATTTTGATCCGCAACATTCTCTTTCTGCAGACAATATTTTTGTCTATCTGGCCGTGGAAATAGGGCCGCTGATGGCTGGGACGATGTTGTTTATGTTGACTAGAAAAATATCAGCGACTTTCATTACGGATAGAAAGGCACTCCTAGCATTCGCACTGCTTTTCGCTTTGGTGACCTACGGTCTGGTTACCAACATAATCGAAGATTCATTACTTTCTCTGTTGTTAGGTGTCGTAATTGCTGCATCCAGTAGGAGTGCTCGAGCGAATGGATAAGTGCCCTGTGATGGTCAACGCCCGAATTTTAGGCTCCCACACGACCGGTGTTCAGCGCTATCTTCAGGAGCTTTTGGCGCGTTGGCAGACGTCAGTCTGTGTCGTTTCGCCGGCTCAGCCACTGGGCGGGATGCGAGGGCATGCCTGGGAGCAGTTAGTGCTACCGGTTCGCCTAGGCGGGCGGGTGTTGTTCAGCCCCTCCAACACGGGTCCCCTAGCGGTAAAGCGGCAAGTGGTGACCTTGCATGATGTGGTGCCGTTAGATCATCCGGAATGGTTGAATCCGCGCTTTGCTGCGTGGTACGCCTTCCTGACGCCACGGCTGGCTCGCCGTGTATCGCACGTCATAGCGATTTCGGAGTTCACCAAGCAGCGCATTATCGAACGCATGGGTATCACGGAAGATCGCATTACGGTCATCCGGAACGGCGTAGACGAGCGATTCCGCCCGCATGCCCCGGAGGAGGTGGATCGCACGATCGCATCTCTGGGGTTGCCGGGCAGGAAGTACGTCTTGTGCGTGGGCTCGCTGGAGCCGAGGAAGAATCTTGCCCGTTTGCTCAAGGCGTGGCGCCGGGTCGAACGGGAACTTCCGGAAGATGTCTGGCTGGTCTTAACCGGCGCGCGCGGCAAGCGGCTCGTGTTCGCGACGAATCACGCCGAGGTCGAACTCCCGCCACGGGTCCATCTGACCGGTCATGTCCCCGACGCGTTGCTGCCCCCGTTGTACGCCGGCGCGATGGCGTTTGCCTATCCGTCGGTTTACGAAGGCTTTGGGCTGCCGCCGCTTGAGGCCATGGCCAGTGGCGTTCCAGTCCTCACTGGCAATCGGACTGCCTTGCCGGAAGTGGTGGGTGATGCCGCTTTGATGGTTGACCCCCACGACACCGACGCGATCGCGCAAGGCTTGTTGAGGATTTCCACCGACAGTCTGCTGCGTGCTCAACTCGGTGCGGCAGGTTTGGAAAGAGCCCGATTATTCAGCTGGGACGACGCGGCAGCCCAAACCCTCGAAGTACTCAAGCACGCAGCGTCGAGCCCATGACACAGGAAAAAGAGTTGAGCTACGGGATTGTCGTGCCTGTCCTCAACGGTGGAGAAACCTGGCGATCATGTGTGTGCGCCTTGCGCGCGCAGCTGCCGCAGCCTGCGCATATTCTGGTTATCGATTCGGGTTCGACCGATGGCAGTGACGAGGTGTCATTGCAGGCGGGTTTTGAGGTCGTGCGCATCAGCAAACGCGAGTTTGATCACGGTGGTACCCGAAAAATGGCGGCGGAGCGCTTGGATAAACAAGATGTAGTAGTTTTCCTGACTCAGGATGCGGTACCGGCGTCCGCCGATACTATCAAAAAGCTGGTGGCCGCTTTTGACGACACTCAGGTGAGCGTTGCTTATGGTCGGCAATTGCCAAGAGATGGCGCGGGTCCCGTCGAAGCCCATGCGCGGCATTTCAACTATCCCGTTAGGTCGGATATCAGGGTTTTGGAAGATCGGCGATCTTTGGGCATCAAGGCGGCATTCTCCTCGAATTCATTTGCTGCATACCGGTCCGAAGCGCTCGCTGCCGTGGGCGGGTTTCCCTCGAAATTGATTCTGGCGGAGGACATGGTGGTGACGGCGCGGATGCTGTTAACCGGCGGGAAATCTGCGTATGTTGCCGACGCCTGTGTTTACCATTCGCACGACTATACGGTGTTGCAGGAATTCCGCCGGTACTTCGACATTGGCGTTTTGCACCAAGACCAGTCATGGCTCCTGGACAAGTTCGGCAAGCCCGAAGGGGAGGGTGGGCGCTTCGTTCGTTCGGAAGTGCGATACCTCTCGAAGCGTGCGCCATGGCTGTTGCCTTTGGCGCTGTTGAGAACTGCCATGAAGCTTATGGGCTACAAGCTGGGAAAGCATTCGTCGGCGCTTCCGTTGTCGCTGAAGTGTCGGCTGAGCATGCACCGTGCGTATTGGGGTGACCGCGATTAATACTATTGACGGCGTCCGGGATTCAGACTTGGTGGGTCAGGAAGTTCCATAGGATGTGCATCGTTGCACGCTCATTTATCTGGCGTCTCTTTGCTTTGGATAATATTTTATGGGCGCTTGATCAGAATGATTGGTACTGATTAGCGCCGAAGCTAGAACGGAACGACTTGCCAAGGTTCGATCACGCCGGTCTCAGTGCGCAGCGGCCGTTGCCCCACGGTTGAGGGTGTCGCCCGGGAAGTTCAGTTCAAGAGCGGTCTGACTTGCCGTCGCCACAACTTGGCGCGCGATCGCGAACGTACCTGTAGTATCCGTGCTCGCCTGACCGATGACCGTCCAGGGTGGGGTGAGCGCAATGGTCATGCGCGAGACTTCCTTGCCAGTTGCGCTCAAGAAGATGACGTTGCAGCTCACTGACGCCGTTGTCGGGCCGGTGATCCTGAAAGGCAGCGAGAACGAGAAAGGCTTGCCTGCGTTTACCGTGACGGTCGGACCATTCACGCTCAGGCGTTCATTGGGTGAGGCCTTGATCAGGGTGACGGTGCCTTTGCTCGCGATTGCCGGCCGTTGGGCGTCTCCTGCCGGAAGATGCAATGCGGAGAGATTGACAGGTACGGGGGCCATCCCGTCTTCGTGGAAGGCACCGTGGCCGACGGCGAGATCGGCTTTACCGTCGCAGCCACACTCGGTGTTGACTCGCCAACCAATCAGCATCTCGGTGGCTTTCGCCGGAACGATGCCGGTGAAGGACTGGTTGTAGTTACCACTGCTTGCCTTGACGCGTAGATCCACCTGGGCATGTGCAATGGGCCGTCCGTCATGTGAGAGCAGTAGACCACGGATCGTCGGACCGATCTTGATATCCGAGAACTTGGTCCGATTTCGCATGTAGCTCAAGATGATGTGCGTGAACGCATCAGGATCACTGTCGGGCAGAAGTCGCGTGGGATTGGGATGCCATGACTGGAAGATCGCTTGATCTGGCAACGGATTGCTACCGTTTTCAAATTGCTCAAATCGGTCGGTTGCATGCTGGAGCCATATCGCGTTGGACGGGTCGCCTGAATTTCCGTTGTAGATGATGCCGAATGGAATGCCCTCGTTCTTGAGCATGGTACTGAAGCGCCCCAGTATTTCTGTTGTCTCTTGATTCCAGTTGACGTCGGCATCGAAAAAAGAAAGCTTCGCTCCAATCATGTGATGCCAAACAGTAATCCACTCCCCGTATTGCTGAACGAGATCGTCAGCATCAATTTTTGTGATTGGCTCGATATCGCCGATCGCAACATCTGGAAACACGAGTCGGAACGCAGTAACGGTCGATCTCACGTTATCGGCGATCTGTTGTGCACTCCAGTGGCATTGACGCGGCCCGGAATAGATGTGGGCGAACCAGTAGGGCTCGTCCATTGCGACATAAGATAAGTTGCCGCCAAGTTGTTTGATGCGTAGAGCCATTTTGGTTGCCGATCCGGCACCATCGAATCCTTCCAACGGACCGCACTGGCCTGTCTGGTTCAGCGGACCGAATTCCACAGCCAAGGCGATGTGATGCTTGTCAAGGAAGTGGAGAATATTTGTTAGCTCTGTGGCAGGCATCTTTCTGATCTGTACGGCATAGAGCTTGATGACTTGTACATGAGATGCTGCGTGGGCCCATGGGGCGTCAGGCGCGTACAGGGGACTTATGTCGACTCCAGCTGTAGCGCTGAACCAAACTTGCGGAAGAACTGGTGGTGTCGCGAGGGCAGGTCGCCAGAAACCTGCAACCATGCAAATCAGGCTCGCTACTCGTTGAATCATTTTCGACATTTTGCGTTTCTCACATCGCAACAGCGGCGCTGGCACAATGCTTGGCAGCCACAGAAAGCTTTCGTAGGTATGACAAGGTGACCCTCATTTCGTCATCTTAGGCACGACGCAACAAAGGGTGAAAAGCTCAACCTCAGTATATTCGAGTGCGCTGAATTGCCGACCACTGAGGAATAACACCAGGTGGCGGGCCCCGGTAGAATAGATCGTCCCCTCCTCAGCGGCAGATGATGGGCCCACGGAGGTTGATGCATGAAAGTACGGGTTTGCGTAGCGCCGGCTATATCGGCAACCACATGGCGCGGCGGCTGGCCACGCGCGGTATGGCAATGGCGATGCAGGGCAATCTCTCCAACGGCATCGCAAGGCGGTGCAGTAGAGGATCACACACAGGCGCGCCTGCTGGCACTGGCGTACATGGATCGGCATGCAGGGGCGCATGCGTTCAATCTGGGCAATGGCCGCGGCTTCTCGGTGTGCGAGGTGATTGCAACTGCGCAGCAGATCAGCGGCAAGGTCGTTGCCCATGAGATGGCACCGCGGCGTGCGGGTGACCCCGCAGTACTGGTCGCGTCGAGTGAAAGGGCGCGCGTCGAGCTGGGTCGGCGGCCGGCGTATACCGAACTGGCGCCGATCATCGAGAGCGCGTGGCGATGGCATTGCAAGCCGTGCTTCTGACGGACAATTCGAGCGGCTGCGTCTTCGATCATCGTTTTCGTGGAAGCGAAGGGGCGCATTGCCGTTTTCCAAGGTCGCGATGGTTCTTCCCTCTCGCAACAACGACATCATCGCCGGCCATTCGAGCTTGCCTGGCGTTGTGGCGTGGCCTTGAAAATTGCGACGAGAGAGGCTGTCCATGCTGATGCTGCTCGATCGGCCATGGATAGCTATCACTGCCCTGGGCGACAGCGCGGTGACCCTGCCGTGTATCGGCTTGATCGCACTGTGGCTGCTGCTGGCCGCGCCAGCGCGGAACCTGGCGTGGCGCTGGTTACTGATGGCTGCCGGCGTGGCGGTATGTGTGGCGGCCAGCAAACTCGCCTTCATGGTGTGGGGCGTGAGCCTGCCGGGACTGAATTTCACCGGCCTGAGCGGGCACGCCGCGATGGCGGCAGTGACGTGGCCCGCGATGATCTCGCTGCTGCTCGGGCGGAGAAGGGTGGCATGGCGCGTGGTGGCTGTGCTGCTGGGCGTGCTGTTGGCCGTCGCGATCGCATGGTCGCGGGTGGTGCTGCATGCGCACTCGCCGTCCGAGGCCGTGCTTGGTGTATCGGTCGGCCTGGCGTTCTCGCTGGTGTTTCTGGGGTTGCACTGGCGGAGCTTGCATCTGCGCTGGCCGGCCTACCTGACCCTGCTGCCGCTGCTGCTGGTATTGCCCTTCGTCTACGGCCGCCACTTCCCCTCGCAGGACATCCTGGTGACGATCGCCAGGCACTTGGCCGACGGACCGCTGCACACCCGCGAAAACTTGCGACACCGCCTGTAGGAGCGCACCCTGTGCGCGATGCTCTTTTCGGTACGCCAACTCAAAACCCATCGCGCACAGGGTGCGCTCCTACAGCCAGGCGCAATTCCAATAGGGGTAGTCGTTCACTTGGTCCACCAGGCCGGCGCGCATCGGGTTGGCGACGATATAGCTGGCGGCCTCCTGCACGCTTTCGTCGCGCCGCAAGGCGTGGTCGTGGAATCCGCGTGACCAGAGATCGTGGAGCTGTCCGGTCCGCCGGGCGTGTTTGCCGATGATGGATTTGAACCGGTTCATGACGAGCGACAGTTCGTCCCGCTCACCCAGTTCAACCAGCCCATGCCAGTGGTCCGGCATCAGTACCCAGCAGAGCAGATGTGCATCGCCCCAGGTCTTGCGCTCCGTCATCAGCCGACAGGTCGCGCGGGCGAGTTCCGTCTCCAAAAACCATGGCGTACGCGCGACCGTGGTGGTCGTCAGCAGATAAATTTGCCCCGGCAACGACACGCGGCCTTTGCGCAGTGAGCGATGACCCGGCAAGTTCGTCATCCGAAAACCATCGCAGCCCCGACCGACCAATCCCAACGGCAAGCCCCCTCACTTGCTGTAGGAGCACGCCCTGTGCGCGACAGCTCTTGCGTCAACGTGTTGAAGAGCATCGCGCACAGGGTGCGCTCCTACCTGATCGGGCATGGCCGGGATGGCTGGCGACCGGCCTTCCGAAGGACCCCATCCGCATGCGCAGCTTCGTCAGCCCTCGATCAGCGCCGCGATCTCCGCCGTGCGTTCGCGCATCAACGCATCGTCGGCGCGCGATTCCACGTTGAGCCGCAGCAGCGGTTCGGTGTTGGAGCTGCGCAGGTTGAAGCGCCAGTGGCCGAAGTCGGCGCTGATGCCGTCGGTGTGGTCCAGCGCGGGGGCGAGCTGGGCGTAGTGCGCCAGCACGCGTTCGGTGGCGGCGCGGGCGTCGGCGACCTTGAAGTTGATTTCGCCGCTGCACGGGAAGGCGCGCATGCGGTCTTCCACCATTTCGGCCAGCGACAGGCCGCTGGCGGAGATCAGGTCGGCGATCAGCAGCCACGGGATCATGCCGGAGTCGCAGTAGGCGAAGTCGCGGAAGTAATGGTGGGCGCTCATCTCGCCGCCATAGATCGCGTTTTCGGCGCGCATGCGTTCCTTGATGAAGGCGTGGCCGGTCTTGCTCAGCACCGGGATGCCGCCGGCTTCGCGCACCATCTCGATGGTGTTCCAGGTGAGCCGCGGGTCGTGGATGATCTTGCCGCCGGGGTGCCGTGCCAGCAGCGCCCTGGCCAGCAGGCCGACCAGGTAGTAGCCCTCGATGAAACGGCCGCCGGCGTCGAAGAAGAAACAGCGGTCGAAGTCGCCGTCCCAGGCCACGCCGAAGTCGGCGCCGTGCGCGCGCACCGCGTCGGCGGTGGCGGCGCGGCATTCGGGCAGCAGCGGGTTGGGGATGCCGTTGGGGAAATGGCCGTCCGCTTCGTGCTGGATGCGGATGAACTGGAACGGCAGGTGCGGGGCGAGCTGGTCGACCACGAGGCCGGCGCCGCCGTTGCCGGCGTTGACCACGATCTTCAGCGGCTGCAGCCGGTCGCGATCGATGTAGCCAAGCAGGTGCGCGACGTAGGCGGACTTGTCCGTCATCGTGCGGGGCGTGGCGGTGGAGGCGGGGATCGGCGCGTCGTGGCTGGCGGCGAAATCGCGGATCGCGAACAGCCCGCTGTCGCCGCTGATCGGCCGCGAGCCCTCGCGCACCAGCTTCATGCCGTTGTAGTCCATCGGGTTGTGGCTGGCCGTGACCATCACGCCGCCGGCTGCGCCGAGGTGGTCGGTCTGGAAATAGACTTCCTCGGTGCCGCCCATGCCGATGTCGATCACCTCGCGCCCGGCCGCCTGGAAGCCTTCGGTCAACGCCGCCTGCAGTGCGGAGCTGCTCAGGCGTATGTCACGCCCCACCACCACCGGTCCCGGGCCGAGCAGGCTGGCCATGCCCAGGCCGATCTTGCGGGCGAGGGTTTCGTCGAGCTCGTCGGGCACGCGGCCGCGAATGTCGTAGGCCTTGAAGCAGGGGAGTGGGGTCATCCGTGGATTCCTGGTCGTTGCGGTAAACCGTGAATGATAGCGGTCAGCACCGCTTCGCTCCCTCCCCCGGCTGCGCGCAGGGACCGATCATGCGGCTGCGCGCTTTGCTCCCTCCCCGCAAGGCAGGGGAGGGCTGGGGTGGGGTCGCTCTTCGCTTCAACGGAACAGCAGGTTGATTGCGATCAGGGTGACGATCAGCACCAGGAAGGTCAGCGGCAGGCCCACGCGCAGGAAGTCCTTGCTCTTGTAGCCGCCGGGGCCGGTGACCATCATCAGTGCCGGATGGCCGGCGCTGAGCAGGAAGGTGTTGGACGAGGAGACCGCGACGATCAGCGCGTAGGCTGCCGGGTTGCCGCCGGTGGCGACGGCCACGCTGATCGCGATCGGCACCATCATCACGGTG